>JACCDS012134824.1_pt1 | contig 16818 bp, 21 predicted proteins | sample 7446441 | NCBI WGS metagenome assembly JACCDS01 (sample SAMN15323445, study PRJNA562643) | freshwater metagenome | isolation source: river surface water | place: USA:Blue River Watershed | collected 2017-08-17
CTGTTTTCTCTCTTCTCTCTTCTATTTCGTTTTCTCCTTAAAAAATGCCTCAAGACCACCTTTATGAGCCCTAGCTTCCGTTAAGCTACAATCTGCTTGAAGTTTACCTAAATGAATCAATACAATTCGATCGCAAATGGCCTCTACCTCATTCAATAAATGACTAGAAAATAAAATTATTTTTCCTGGACTTAAGTTTTTAATAAGGTTTCTAATTTCAGTCATTTGGTTAGGATCTAAACCACTTGTTGGCTCATCTAAAATTAAAATTTTAGGATCATGCAAAATAGCTTGAGCAATACCTACTCTTTGTTGATACCCTTTTGATAATGCATGAATTTTCTTCTTTTCTTCTTTTTGTAAACCTACCAAGTTAATCACCTCAGTGATTCTATTTTTTAGTTTTTTATTTGGAATTCCATGTATTTCACCAACAAACTGTAAAAACTCTTTGACATACATGTCTTTGTACATCGGATTATTTTCTGCTAAATAACCAATGATTTTTTTTATTTCTATCGGGCTTTTAGCTATATCTAGGTCATTAATCGTAGCACTTCCTGAATCAGGTTCAATTTGTCCAATCAACATTTTTAAGGTGGTCGATTTACCTGCTCCATTAGGGCCTAAAAATCCAACGATTTCACCTTCCTGAATTTCAAATGAAATGGATTGGACGGCTTTTTGATCCCCAAAATTTTTAGAAAGTTGATTGACTTTAATCGACATACTCGAAAGATTATTGATATAATTACAAAGGTAGGTAAAATGGGAACTAAATCTGCTTACCTTTGTGTTTTCGTAGGTAAAAATGCTCAATTTATGCAAGAGGAACAGATTCGTTTAGATAGTATTGAAGATGCAATTGAAGATATCCGTCAAGGAAAAATAATTATTGTCGCAGATGATGAAGATAGGGAGAATGAAGGGGATATGATTTGTGCCTCCGAAGCGATTACTCCTGAATTAGTCAATTTTATGGTAACAGAAGCCCGCGGTTTAATGTGTGTTTCTTTAACAGAAGATCGTTGCCATGCTCTTGGATTGGAGATGATGGTAGATAACAACACAACATCTCATGAAACGCCATTTACTGTTTCTGTTGATTTACTCGGTCACGGATGTACTACCGGCATTTCTGCTTCTGATCGTTCAAAAACGATTAGGGCTTTAGTAGATCAATCAACAACACCCTCTGATTTAGGCCGTCCTGGTCATATTTTCCCTTTGAAGAGTAAGACTGAAGGAGTCTTAAGAAGAACGGGCCACACAGAGGCATCCATGGATTTTGCTCGTTTGGCTGGTTTCAAACCTTCAGGAGTTTTAATTGAGGTATTAAATGAAGATGGAAATATGGCACGTTTGCCAGATTTACGCCGAATTGCTGATAAATTCAATTTGAAATTAGTAACCATTAAAGATTTAATCGAATACCGCTTGAACAAAGAATCGTTGATTCATCGTGAAATTGGTGTCAATATGCCTACGCAATGGGGAAATTTTGAATTGATTGCATTTAAACAAAAAAATACGGGCGATACACATTTGGCTTTGATAAAAGGCACATGGGAAAAAGAGGAGCCTGTTTTGGTGCGTGTGCATAGTTCTTGCGTGACAGGGGATATTTTTGGATCTTGTCGTTGTGATTGTGGAGGCCAATTGCACAAAGCGATGGAATTGGTTGAGAAAGAAGGTAAAGGTGTTATTTTGTACATGTTTCAAGAAGGAAGAGGAATCGGTTTGTTGAACAAGTTGAAAGCTTATAAATTGCAAGAAATGGGACGAGATACCGTAGAGGCTAATCTGGAATTAGGTTTTGCGATGGATGAAAGAGATTATGGTGTTGGAGCTCAAATTCTTAGAGATTTAGGGGTAAATAAAATTAGGTTAATTTCTAATAATCCTAAAAAAAGAGCGGGTTTATTGGGTTATGGACTAGAAATCATTGAATCTGTCCCGATTGAAATTCAATCTAATCCTCACAATGAAAGCTATTTGAAAACAAAAAGAGATAAAATGGGGCATACTATTTTGAAATAGTATATTTTTAGCTGATTTTAGAGCTATGATTGAAATAAAAGGAATACATAAGGAATTTAACGGCCGTGTTGTCTTGGATGGAATCGATGGTGTTTTCAAACAAGGTACAATAAGTATGGTAATTGGTGGGAGTGGAACCGGTAAAAGTGTATTGTTAAAGTGTATGATTGGCATCCTTAATCCAGAAAAAGGTCAAGTACTATTCGATGGCAGAAATATCATTCATGGCGATTTAGAAACAGTAAAGGAAATTCGTCGTGAAATGGGGGTTTTGTTTCAGGGAGGAGCCTTGTTTGATTCTAAAACTGTACTAGAAAATGTGCGATTCCCTTTGGATATTTTGTCAACACAGACATCAAATGAAAAGGATGATCGTGCGATGCACTGTTTACAACGAGTAGGTCTTGAACATGCCGCTCATTTAATGCCTTCTGAAATTTCAGGTGGAATGAAAAAGAGAGTCGGAATTGCTAGAGCCATCGTAATGAATCCTAAATATCTTTTTTGTGATGAACCCAATTCTGGTTTGGATCCTTTAACAGCTGTTAAAATTGATTTATTGATACAAGAAATTACAGAAGAATACAACATAACCACCGTAGTTATCTCGCATGATATGAACTCAGTCATGCGTATGGGAGAATACATTATGTTTTTAAAAGACGGTAAAAAATTATGGGAAGGAAGTAAATCTAATTTGCTTGAAACCACTGAACCTGCCTTGCAAGAATTTTTATCAACTAAGTTATTATAACATGGAGCAACCTTCAGAAGCGCCAATCATTCAGGAAAATGTTTCCCTAAAAGCATACAATACTTTTGGTATTGATGCAAAAGCGCGATTTTTTACTGAAATTTCTTCTATTCAACAGTATGTGACGATATTGAAAGAAGGTAAATTCGCTTCGATACCACATTTGTTTTTGGGAGGAGGTAGCAATGTTTTATTGACAAAAGATGTACAAGCTTTGGTGGTAAAAATATCTTTAATGGGGATTGAAATCGTCAAGGAAGATGAGGATCATGTGTGGTTAAAAGCGGGTGCTGGTGTAATTTGGGATGATTTTGTTCAATATTCCGTACAACATAATTGGTCAGGGATTGAAAATTTATCTTTGATTCCAGGAACGGTAGGTGCTGCGCCTATGCAGAATATTGGAGCCTATGGAGTGGAAATAAAAGATACGTTTGACTATTTGGAGGCATTGAATTTGTCAACTTTAGAAATCGATCACTTTGATAATGCAGACTGTTTATTTGGTTATCGGGAAAGTTTTTTCAAACATGCAGGGAAAGGTCAATTCTTAATTACATCTGTTTGTTTTCGATTAAATAAAAAGGCAAATCCTAAAACTTCTTATGGGGCGATTCAAGATTTGTTGAATGAAAAAAACATTCTATATCCTTCAATCAAAGATGTTGCTGAGGCGGTTATATCTATTCGCCAAAGTAAATTACCCAATCCCAAAGAAATTGGTAATTCTGGCAGCTTTTTTAAAAATCCAACACTTACTCAATCAGAGGCAAAGCGATTGTTGAATACGTTTGAGGGGATTCCACACTATCCAATTGCTGAAAGTACGGATGTTAAGTTTCCTGCAGGCTGGTTTATTGAACAAGCAGGCTGGAAAGGATACAGGCTTGGTGATGCTGGGGTACATAGTAAGCAAGCATTGGTTCTTGTTAATTACGGTCAAGCATCGGGAAGAGAAATTGTACAATTATCGGAAAAAATCAAGAAGTCTGTCCTCGATAAATTTGGAGTAAATTTAGAAACAGAAGTAAATATAATATAATGAAGCAATTGCCTACTTTAGAAAGTATAGGAAATGGTCCATTTTTTTTAATGGCAGGAAGCTGTGCCATCGAAAGTCGTGATTTGGCCTTTGAAATTGGTGAGAAAATCAATGCAATGTGCCAATCGATGGGCATTCCTTATATTTTTAAAGGCTCTTATCGTAAAGCCAATAGGACAAAGATTGATTCTTTTACTGGAATTGGAGATTTGAAAGCGTTAGAAATCTTAAAAGAGGTGGGGGCGCATTTAAATGTACCAACTGTCACAGATATCCATGAAAGTGTAGAGGCAGCAATGGCTGCGGATTATGTGGATATATTACAAATTCCTGCCTTTTTGTGTAGGCAAACAGATTTATTAGCCGCTGCTGCCAAAACAGGAAAGGCCGTTAACATAAAAAAAGGCCAATTTATGTCGGGTGCTTCCATGAAGTTTGCAGTAGAAAAAGTATTGCATGAAAATCCTGAAGCGATTGTTTACTTGACAGACCGAGGTAATTCTTTCGGTTATGGAGATTTGGTGGTAGATTATCGAAATATTCCTGAGATGGCCGCTTTTAAGGTGCCAGTCATCATGGATTGTACGCATTCTTTGCAAAGACCTAATCAAGGTAGCGGTGTGACAGGTGGTCAACCAGCTTTGATTGAGACCATCGCAAAAGCTGCTATCGCAGTAGGTGCTGATGGACTTTTCATTGAAACTCATCCCAATCCAAGTGTTGCAAAATCGGATGGCGCAAATATGCTTCCTTTGGATCAATTAGAACGATTACTTGAGAAACTATTGAAAGTGAGAGAAAGTATTATTAGGTAATAGGTAATAGGTAAAAGGACGAGACACTTTACCTCTTACCTCTTACCTATTACCTATTACCTATTACCTCTTTTAACCTTATTCCACGGTGCCGTTGTATTTTTAGCCATATCAATGGCTAAAGCGATCATCAATAAGGTAAATAAGACAATAACCCATCTGAAAATTGTTCTGTTACGATTCATTAGATTGGATTTTAGGGTTGAATTGATAAATTATTTCTGCAGAATTGGCACTTGTCTCTGTCCAACTATCAGCTAATTCCCAATTTAAATGGATGATTTCAGCAGGTTCCATGTGTATGTTTTGATTGGTAAAATGGGAGGCTAAGAAGGAAATGGAAGGGTTGTGAGCAATCAAATAAATGGTAGAATCTGTTTGTTGGTAAATTTTATCTAAATATTGCTTCCCACTTGAATGATACCAATATTCCTCCTCTATCAAATTATTGAATAAGTCAGGTACATAGTTTTGTATGATTCTAGCAGTTTCAAGTGTTCTTTTGGATGATGAAATAAGCCAAGTGCCCGAACGATGGTTAGAATATTTGATTACTTGTGCAGATTGATGTGCTTCTAAAATGCCGATTTCTGATAAATTTCTTTCAAAATCGGGTTCTATATAAGCACCTGCATTGGCATGCCTAATTAAAATTAATTCTACCATGTTAAGAATTCTTTATCAAAGGATATTCTCCATTCAAATGCTTTTCTCCCATTTCAATATAATGCTTTGCACCTTCTTTCATTTTTTGAATTTGCTCCACACTCAGGGTTTTGATTATTTTGGCTGGAGTTCCAAGTACCAAAGAGCAATCAGGAATGATCATTCCCTCAGTAACCAAGGCATGCGCTCCAATTAAGCAATATTTGCCAATTTTGGCTCTATTTAAAACAGTTGCATGCATACCAATTAAACTACCTTCGCCTACTTCTGCACCATGCACGATGGCCGAGTGTCCAACTGTAACGAATTTACCAATGATCGTTTTGTCGCCCTCATCTGCATGCAAAACGGCATTATCCTGTATATTGCAGCCCTCTTCTAAAATTATTTCCTCTACATCTGCTCTTACAACTGCACCATACCAGATAGATACGTCTTTTGCTATGCTTACTCTACCCATTACACTTGAAGTGGGTGCGATAAAATTGGCCATATTGAGATAATTTTTTCAAATATAGCTCCAAGTGATTAATTTAGCTGAAATAATTTTATGAAAGATCTACTAAATTGGCTTAAATGGGAGAATGATGATCAACTTTTATCGATTGGTTGTGGTAGTGCTTGGTGGGAGATCAATTTATTGTTTAATCAACCTTGTCAAAAAATGTACTTAGTTGATCCTAACTCAGATCTTTTAAACGAAAATGAAATAAATGATACCATTCAATATTTTGAAAGGCACTACCATAAAAAATGGGACATACCGATACAATTATTTAATCAAGATGCCCAAAACTTAAACTTTCCCACTAATAGTTTGGATGGTATTTTTATTTTTAATGCCTTGCATGAAATGGAAAATCAAATGACTATTTTAAAAGAATGCAAAAGTTTTTGTCGCAAAGGGGCTTTTGTTTGCGTAGAAGAGGAATTGTCAATGCAGAGTCGCTTGAATCACCAAGGCTGTGGTTTACCATTGTTTTATCAAGAAGAATTAATTCAACTTTTTGAAAGTGCAGGCTTTCAATTTTCAGATATTTTAAAAAAAGATGAAATAGCCAGCTATTTTTTATTTTTAAACGAATAATTTCTCAAGTTGTATCATAAATCAATGCTTTTTCGCAATTTTGTGCCGAATTTAAAAATGCATGACATCAACGAATAGACCTTTCATCATCGGAATTACCGGAGGTAGTGCCTCAGGAAAAACTTTATTTTTACAAAGTTTAATGTCTCAGTTTGCAGAAGATGATATTTGTTTGCTTTCACAAGACAATTATTATCGTCCTAAGCATGAACAAACCAAAGACGAGAATGGTATTGAAAATTTTGACCTACCAGGAGCGATCGATGATGTTGCTTTTGCTCAAGATATTGAAAAATTAAGAAATGGGGAAGAGGTTACTCGTTTAGAATATACATTTAATAATTCAGAAAAGGTCCCAGCCACTTTAACTTTTAAACCTAGAAAAATATTAGTAGTTGAAGGGATTTTTGTTTTTCATTTTGATGATGTGGCCAATTTATTGGATCTTAAAGTGTTTATTGATGCTAGAGATAAAATTAAATTAAAACGACGAATTAAAAGAGATAATGAAGAACGCGGCTACGATTTACAAGATGTAATGTATCGGTGGAAATACCATGTTAAACCAACTTTTGAACAATATATCCGCCCACATAAACGCTCTTGTGATATTGTCATCCCCAATAATAATCACTTTGAAAAAGGATTAGAGGTGATTGTTAGTTACTTGAAAAGTAAAGTTTAAATAGGTAATAGGTAGAAATTTCAACCGTCTCATACGTTTTACCTATTAATGCTAATTAAGGGTTGAAATAAAAATGATGATTCCGTCAATAAGTTACTTACCCTATCGAAGTGGCGAAACCAAAATAGCTAAATAAAGAGATAAAATAGCGGAAAACGTTGTGTCCTCCGTGTTAAAATGGATGGTTTAACACAAGGGGCACAAAGATTATTCAATCCGTCTACTACGGATGGAGTCTTCGTTCGAAAAGGATTTTAACTTTTAAGTCGCATTATTACCTATTACCTATTACCTTTTACCTATTACCTACTACCTATTACCTATTATTCCGGTCTTAACCTAAATACCATTCCTGGGTTTTCTACACCAACGTATAAAAAGCCGTCGGAGCCCATTTTAATGTTTCGCATTCTACCGATATTCAACAAAACCTTTTCTTGTCCCACTACTTTATTGTCTTTGATAATGCAACGATTCATGTAGTTAAATCTCAATGAACCCATCATTAAATTGCCTTTCCAAGCAGGATATTTATCACTCGTTACAAAAGCTAATCCTGAAGGAGCGATAGATGGAATCCAATAATTAATGGGCTGTTCCATCCCTTCTTTTTTACTAATATTTGTGATCGGTTTGCCGTCGTAATTGATTCCGTAAGAAATAACAGGCCAGCCATAGTTTTTACCCGGCTGTATAATATTTAATTCATCACCACCTCTTGGACCATGTTCTGTTTCAAAGATTGCCCCCGTGTATGGATTCAACGTAAGCCCTTGAGGATTTCTTTGTCCATAAGAATAAATACTATGATGGAATTGAGCTTTATCTTTTCCGACAAATGGATTATCTTTTGGAATGCTACCATCATCATTTAAACGGTGAATTTTACCATTGTCATTGTTGGTTTGCTGAGGAAATTCTTTTTCCATTCCTCTTTCACCTACACTGAAAAATAAATAGCCTTTTTTGTCAAATGCAATTCTTGAACCAAAATGATGGAAAGTTTTGGTGTAGGGTTGTGCCTCAAATATTTCTTGAGCATCCACAAATTCATTGTTTTTAATTTTACCCCTCACAATGGCCGTACTTGTTAAGGTTAATGCGCCTTCTTTTTTGAATTTAGAGTAGGACATATATACCCAGCCGTTATTTTTGTAATCTGGATGAAGAACAACATCTAATAAACCACCTTGTCCTTTTGCCATCACTTCTGGAGTGTTTTTGATCAGTGTTTTATGTTGTTTTTGATCAACTAAATACAAGGAGCCTGATCGGTCTGTAATTAAATAGTCATTGTTGGGCAATTGAGCAAATCCCCACGGACTTTCAAACCCTGTTGCTATCGTATCTAAAACAATTTTCATCCCATCAGATGTAAAATGATTAGAGCTTGGTTTATTAGCAAATTTATATTGGTCTACCGTTTTTAGGTTTTCTACAATTAAATCAGCCAATTGATTGATTTCTTCGGAAGTTAAAATGCCTTTCCATGTTGGCATTCCTAAATCAGTGTAGCCATTAGTAATACTAGCAACTAATTCAGCTTTGTTTTTGCCATGTTTCCATTGACGATCTACAAATGCTTCTACTTTTTCGCCGTGACAACTCGAACAATATTGAGTATAGTTTTTTTCAGGATCTTGTAATAAAGCCTTTGGTTGATTGATGAAATTTAATGACATCATGCTCAAAGCACTTGCACTGATTAAAAAAAGGCTAATAAATGACTTTTTCATATAGAGATTGACTTTTGTTCTAATTAAGATATTTACGAAAGTAACAAAGTTTTATCAAATTTGTTTTAAGGAGTTACACTAAAAAAGAAGGATAGAATGTTGAACTTTATTTTATGGTCTATTTTATTCAATTGGATATTTTTTGCTAAATTAATGATATTTTGCATTGAAATATGAATAGTTTGAAAATTGCATTTTTAGTTAATCCTTTGAAAACAGATTCTCATACGACAGAATATGTTTTGTGGGTGATTGAAAATTCAATGGAAATTTCAAAAAATATCAGTGTTGATTTACATGATCAATCATGGCCCGAAGACCTTAATAGTTACGATCGAATATGGTTAATGGGCGGAGATGGGACAATGTGTTATTTTATCAATCAGTATCCTAATTGTAAAATACCGCTAGTATTATTCAAAGGTGGAACTGGAAATGATTTTTATTGGAAATTATATGGAAATTTAAGTAGGCTAGAGCATTTACGTGTAGCTATTGAAGGACATGTTCAAGAAGTTGACGCTGGCGTTTGTAATGGAAAATATTTTTTGAATGGTGTAGGTATTGGAATTGAAGGAGAAGTGTTAAAATCTATGAAATCTATTCGAATCCTAGGAGGTTTTTTGGGCTATTTTTTAGCTGCGATTCCACATATATTTACGTTTAAATCCTACCATATCAGCTATCAATTAAACGAAAAGACCATCTCTCAAAAAGTTTTTCTGTGCATGGTTTTTAATTCCTCAAGAGCGGGAGGTGGTTTTCTTTTTGCGCCAATGGCTTCCATTCAAGATGGAAAATTAAATATGCTGATTTGCAAGCCTATTAATATCATCCAAAGAATTATCTTTATGCCTACTGTTCAATTTGGTTGGCATATTCATTTCCCTTTTGTTGAAACTTTGGAAGTTAAAGAAGTTAAAATTAAAACCCACCGAGAATTAAAAGCTCAAGTGGATGGAGAAATGTTGGAATCAAATTTCTTTCATTTTAAAGTGTTAGAAAATCAATTTAAATTTTTACTGCCCCAATAATTATATGAGAAAAATATTTTTACTCTTTGGTACAATATTCACATTTGTTTTTTGCGCTTCTGCTCAAGACAATCAAAAGAAAAAAATATTGACACAGTTAGGTCAAAAAGAATATCAATACAGTCAAATAGCCCAAAATATTTGGTCCTTTGCGGAGGTGGGTTACAAGGAACAAAAAAGCTCACAGATTTTACAAGAAACCTTAAAAAAAGCAGGTTTTACCGTACAACCTGGAGTAGCAGGTATACCAACAGCCTTCATTGCCACATATGGTTCAGGTGGTCCAGTGATTGGTATATTAGGCGAATATGATGCTTTGCCCGGTTTATCTCAAGATACCATTCCTACCAAAAGAAGTCTAGGTGCCAATGCTGGCCATGCTTGTGGGCATCATTTATTTGGAACGGGTTCTGTAGCTGCGGCTATCGCTGTGAAAGATTGGCTGAAGGAAACAGGTAAAAAGGGAACAATACAATTTTTTGGGTGTCCAGCAGAAGAGGGTGGTTCAGGAAAGGTGTATATGGTTAGAGAAGGATTGTTTAACCAAGTGGATGTTGTTTTGCATTGGCATCCAAATGACATGAATGCAACTAGCAATACTTCTTCTTTGGCAAATAAAACGGGGAAATTTCGTTTTTATGGATTATCCTCACATGCAGCAGCTTCACCAGAAAGAGGTAGATCTGCATTAGATGCCGTAGAGGCATTGGATTTTATGGCAAATATGATGCGCGAACATGTGCCAAGTTCCACCAGAATTCATTATGTAATAACCAATGGGGGTAAAGCTCCCAATATTGTTCCAGACTTTGCTGAAGTTTATTATTATGTAAGATCTCCGAAAAGAGAAATTGTTGAGGATGTTTGGGGACGCATCGAAAAAGCAGCAGAAGGTGCAGCGCTAGGAACCGGTACCAGGGTGGAATTGGAAGTTATCGGTGGAGTGTATGAATTGTTGCCAAATGATAAATTGGCTAAAGTATTAGATAATAATTTAGTAGCTATTGGAGGATATACACTTAATCCTCAAGAATTGGCTTTTGCTAAACAATTACAACAAACCGTTGGAATGCAAAAATTAGACCTTAATTCTACACAGATTGTAAATCCAGATCGTGAGGATCCATTGAGTAATGGTTCAACAGACGTAGGAGATGTAAGTTGGGTTGTGCCAACCATTGCCCTGGTATCTGCCACATGGGTGCCGGGAACCTCAGCACATAGTTGGCAGGCTGTTGCTTCTGGTGGAACAAGTATCGGTAAAAAAGGAATGATGGTTGCTGCCAAAACCTTAGCAGCCACTGCAATTGATTTATTGACCACTCCGAGTTTAATTAAAGAGGCCAAAGATGAATTAAAATCAAGGCAAGGTGCCGATTTTAAATACAAGGCTCTTTTGGGAGAAAGAAAACCTGCACTAAATTATAGAGACTAGTTCAATGGTCTTCAAAAATGGTGAAATAGTCTATTATTTGAAGTTGTGGTTGTTAATTAAATTATTTTTGAAGTATCCTTTTTAGAAAAAATGTCTAAAAATAATATTAATCGTTATCAATTTTTGAAGCAAGTAGGATTTACAGGTCCGGCATTAATGGCGGCATTAAGCGCATGTAGTCAAAAAGAGGATTATTTCATAGAATCCTTAATTTTAAACAAAAATGGTGAAACTGTGGCTAGTTTAGATAGTACCACGAAATCATCATCAACTGCTTCTTCAGGTTCAACTTCAGGTGGAGTGAATAACGGAGGGGGTACTAATACGGGCGGTTCCAATAATAATTGGCCAGCTGGGAATGTCTCAACAGCAGATTTAGCCAAAATTACCTCTCCATTGGCAAAAATCGATTTAACTTCTACCGCTGCCAAAAGCCTGACAACTGCTGGTGGTTACGTGATTGTAAGTGATATGTATGTGGTGGGTAGAACATCTGATGGAAATTATGTGGCTGCCACTAATCTATGTACGCATGAACCTAAAAGAAGAGTCGTTTTTAATCGAACGGAATTTTATTGTACGGATCATGGCGCTCGCTTTGCTTTGAATGGTTCTACTTTGAATACCATAGCCAGATCTCCTCTGACGATCTATTCAACAGCGAATGATGGAAAAACCTTGGTAATTTATTAAATATTCGATGATGAAATTTGCATGTATATTTTTGTTGAACATATTGTTTTTAGGGGATTGGGGTTTGGATTTCCAACAAGCCCTTACCGATTCTAAACAAAACAACCGATTGATTTTATTGAATTTTAGTGGCTCTGACTGGTGTGGACCCTGTATTAAATTGAAAAAGGACGTATTCGAATCGGAAGAATTTAAAAATTTTTCAGCTGAAAAATTGCTACTTGTGCGAGCAGATTTTCCCCGATTAAAAAAGAATCAATTAGATAAATCTCAACAAGAAAAAAATGACGTCTTAGCTGAGAAATACAACCCTAATGGTAAATTCCCATTAACGGTTTTGATTGATTCCAAAGGGAAGGTTTTGCATGAATGGGATGGTTATCAATCATCTGTCTCGAAATTCATTCTAGAAATAAAGCAGTTTAACTAAAATGAGTCAACAGCTTTTCAAAAGGATTGAAAAATTGATGGGGAATCGATTTGTCATTGGTGTCGTTTGTGACGATGCACAGAAAGCTGAATTGGGACTTAATGGAGCTGTTCAAGAAATAAAACGAATTGAAAAGTTATTGTCCACTTATTTAGCGGATAGTCAGATCAATCAAATCAATCATTTTGCAGGAATTGCTCCTCAAAAAGTAGATTTAGAGGTTTTTTCTTTGATTCAAAGGGCTCAGAAAATAGCTGAAATGACACAAGGTGCTTTTGATTTGACTTATGGGTCTATTGTTAAAAGTTTATGGAATTTTGACCGAACAATGACTCAGCTGCCTTCAAAAGAGGAGGCAAAAAAGTCTGTTGAATTAATTGATTTCAAACAAATTGAGTTGAATTATGAAAATCAAACTGTTTTTTTGAAACGCAAAGGGATGAGAATTGGATTTGGAGGTATTGGAAAAGGCTACGCTGCGGATTGTGCTAAAAAGTATTTGATATCTTTGGGATTTGAGAATGGATTAGTCAATGCCTCTGGAGACATGTGTGCTTGGGGTTTTCAAGAAACGGGTGAAGCTTGGCAAATTGGTATAGCTCATCCCGATGATCCTAACAAAATTTTTGCAGAATTTAATTTAACCAATTCCGCTGCTGCGACATCTGGAAATTATGAAAAATTTGTCTGGATTGATGGAATCAAATATTCACATACCATTCATCCTAAAACAGGTTTTCCTATTCAAGGAATTAAAAGTGTGACAGTTTTAGCTCCTTTTGCAGAATTGGCCGATGCTTTGACGACCCCGATTGCAGTCATGGGAGTTGAAGTTGCGTTGAATTTAATCAATCAAATCAATGGAGTCGCCTGTGTGATAGTCGACGACCATAATAAAATTTATACTTCTAGCAATATTTCCTTGAAAGAACATTTAGCCTCCTCCTTATGAAATTTAAACCTGAAAAAATAACCTATCTTTTTTGCTTATTATGCCTTTTAACCATTTCTTCCTGCACGCGGGTTCGGGAGTACCAAAAGAGTCGAATCAACGATAGTGAAATGGAGTTGGCTGCAAGAAAAAGCGAGAAATTTGAACAAAGTTTTTATTTATATAGGGAAGGAGCTTCAGGTGCTAATGGTGGCAAAAGTGGCGGTGGTTGCGGATGTAATTAATCAATAAAGAAGATGAAAAAAATTATTTTAGCCATAGGTCTTTATTGTTCTTTTTTACAAGGCGCAAAGGCTCAAGAATTCGCTTCAAAGCAAGATTCCATTGCTTATGAAAAGCGTAAGTTAAAGTTTGAGGAAGTAAATTTGGTTGCAGGCTACTACATTCAGGATGGTAATAATTCAGCGATAACAGGTGGTGTAGGTTCAGAAAAATTAACCAATGTTGGAAATTCTTTTGAAATTCGTTTTTCTAAATTAGACATGTTTAATCGACTGCATAGTTTTACGGCAGATTTTAATATTGATCGATACACATCTGCCTCTTCCGATCAAATTGATCCATTGACTTATTCATCTGCATCGAAAGAAGATACCCATATTTACCCAAGTTTGAACTGGTCGATTAAAAATGATATTTCAGGAATTACACAATCCTTGGGATATGCCTATTCTACTGAATATGACTATAAATCGCATGGATTTAATGCAGGTATTACTAAATTATCTAAAGATAAGAATACTGAAATTTCGTTGAAAGGTGGGGCATATTTGGATACTTATATGTGTATTTTACCTTCTGAATTACGCCCTTCAACCTATCCATCTGGCGCACGCGGTGATCAAAGAAACATTGATTATAAAGCTAGGAATTCATTTAATCTTGCTTTTTCGGTTTCACAAGTCATTAATCAACGTTTACAAATTTTGGGTACGATTGAACCAAGTTTTCAAGAAGGACTATTGAGTACACCCTTTCATCGTGTGTATTTTACGAATGGAAATGAAACAGTTGAGAAATTGCCTGGAACAAGATTTAAATTGCCGATTGGACTTCGTTTGAGCTATTTTATGGGAGATAAAACGATTATTCGAGCATTTTATCGAGCTTATATTGATTCTTGGGGAATGAATGCCCATACTTTCAATGTTGAAGTGCCATATAAAATTTCTCCCTTCTTTTCCATCAGTCCATTTTATCGGTTAAACATTCAATCTTCAGTTGACTATTTTAAAGCAAAAGGGAAGCACCTACCCAACGAAGAGTATTATACCTCTGATTATGATATAGGTAAATTCACGAGTGCTTTTATTGGTGCGGGTTTGAGGTTAGCCCCTCCGGGAGGAATTGCCAATTTAGTTAATTGGAATGCCCTTGAATTAAGATATGGTTATTATTCTCGAACTACAGGAATGGTTGGACATAGTATTTCTTTGATGATTAAGATTAAATAGGTGGAAGAGAGAAAGTAGAAGAGTGAAGATTCAGCTTTTAGATACTTTTTACCTTTTATCTCTTAAATCAAAATTGTTTTTCTATCGCATTTGCAAAAACATAAAACATCTCAGAGGCTATTTGCATCGATCTTTCATCGTATTTGATCGCCTCTTGGTCCGTGTCATCGAAGGCTTTTGGGTCTTCGTAGCGGACAGGAATTCTTGCTTCTGCGCCTGGAATGAAGGGGCAATTCTCGTCGGCATGAGAACAAGTCATGATGGCAGCAAATCCATTTTTAGCATTGATTTCATCATCGAATACTTTTGAAAAAGCAATGATTGGATTTGCATCCTGAGTATGGAATAAAAAGTAAATGGGGTTCGAATGTCCTCTTTTCGCAACTTTGAAACCAAATCGTTCCATGGAAGCAACAGCTCTTTCGTTGAATGCTGTAACCTCTACACCTCCCGAATAACACTGTGCAGGAATTCCATAAATATCAGCGGCCGTTTGCGCCCATATTTGGGACAATTGACTTCTTCTCGAATTGTGTGTACAAATAAAATTTAAGCGAATGGGCTCTTCTTTTTTTCTTTTGTTTTTGATGTAGTCAATCAAGACTTGTAAGACCAGTTTTCTTTCCTCTTGAATCGGGAGAGCAAAGATTTTATCTATTTTGTTTTCTAATGTAGCAAACATATTTTGAGATTTTAACAACAACCTGAACCTGGAGTACAGGCGGAGCTTGTAGCTATTTCAGCTAATGAAATGTTAATTTTTTCTTCTTTATTAGGTGGCATGCAACAAGCTGATGCTTCATTTGATTCATAGTGGGGATCATTGAATTCTACATCTTCATGGAAATAATAAACTTCCCATTGTACGCCATCTGGGTCGTTCGCCCAAAATTTATCTTGAACGGCATAGCAACAAGAAGTACCAATTTCTTCTTTGGATACAATTCCTTGGTTTCTTGCTAATTCTAATTTTTTCATCATTTCTTCCTGCGTTGCCACTTGGAATCCCAAATGACCAAAATTAGATTGAACTCGTCCTTGGTTTTCGATGAATGAAATAATCAAAGAAGGTGAGTCTAAAATATATTTGGCATAACCTGGTTTGATTTTATCAGCAGGTTTTCCAAAAAAAGTGGAATAAAAATTGACCGTTGCGGTAAGGTTGCTCACATAAAGTGAAACATGCATGCGGGGGAAAATGGCGGAATTTTGCATAATTAACAACAGTTTGTATGGGTAGTTTGTGGAAATTGCTCAAAGAATTTTTCAAAAATAGACCTAACTTGATTCCATTTTTCTGCATTTATGCAGTAGCATATAGATACACCTTCAATATTTCCTTGAATAAATTCTAGGTCTTTTAATTCTCGTAAATGCTGAGAAATGGTAGCTTGAGCTAAACCTAGCTCATTTACCAAATCGCTATTAATACATGAATTTGATTTTACTAAATACTCCAAAATGGCAATCCTTGCAGGATGCCCCAAAGCTTTCGCTATTTGAGCCATGTCATTTTGTGATTGACTGAATAAATTGGTTTTAGTTACTCCCATCGAATTAATATTACATTGCAATATTACGATGGTTTATTTTATTTTGCAAATGACATAGGAGGTTTTTTATGAATTATGAGGCATCGGTCTCTCATTTTTTATTTAACTATTTTATTTCTTTTCTCGTTTATTTTATTTCTTTTCTCGTTTTCTCTTTTCTCGTTTTCTCTTTTCTCGTTTTCTCTTTTCTCGTTTTCTCTTTTCTTAAATTTTATCAAACAACTTTTATTTTAAACATTTAAATTGCAGGGGGTAAGGGGACCCATTCCCCCAAAATCATATTTTGGGGATTTCCTAACAGTTTCCTGATAATTCATAACAGTATCTTGATAATTTAGGATATTCAGGTTTTTATTTCAGGAATTTGATTACATGATTTGAGATTAGAACTAAAAGTTCTTCCAATATTCCACACTCGGCAAAGCCGAGCGTGAGTTGGTTA
>JACCDS011715406.1_pt1 | contig 16805 bp, 10 predicted proteins | sample 7446441 | NCBI WGS metagenome assembly JACCDS01 (sample SAMN15323445, study PRJNA562643) | freshwater metagenome | isolation source: river surface water | place: USA:Blue River Watershed | collected 2017-08-17
GGAAACCTTTGCACCGCTGTTGTATTTGCTGTGTTATGACGGCGCTATTGACGAAGCGGTACGGCTACAAAATAACGTGCCACAAGGGTTGTCATCGGCGCTCTTTACCAATGACCTTGGCGAAGCGGAATATTTCCTCAGCCAGCAAGGGTCGGACTGCGGCATCGCCAATATCAATATCGGCACTTCCGGCGCGGAGATTGGCGGCGCTTTTGGCGGCGAAAAAGACACCGGCGGCGGCCGTGAATCCGGCTCCGACGCCTGGAAAGCCTATATGCGCCGCCAGACCAACACCATCAATTACGGCAAAGCCCTGCCGCTGGCACAAGGGATTAAATTTGAGATCTGAGCCTTGGCCTGCAATGCCTGAGCAGTTGCTCTGATCACGAAAAACAGCGCCGGCCGGCGCTGTTTTTGCTGGCGGGCAGCCAGCGTTTTGCCCGCAGCCGCTGGCGGCCTCGTTCAGCGCCGCCAGACTGCCGCTGCCATCAGGGTTTTGCCGGCGCCCCCAGCCCGGCGCTTTCGAGATACCACAGATACAAATGGGCGGCGCTCCAGCTGAAGTTGGTCGCGCCCTGCATGCGGCCGGTTTGTGGCTGGTAGTTTTCCCGCAGCGGTGCGTTGGCACTGAGACCTTCGGCCTGCGCTAACAGCGCCTGACTGAAACGACGGGCGGCCGCCACTTCGCCATAACGGGCCAGCGCACTGACGCCAAAGTGCCACTGATCCAGCCAGACGCGGCCACGCCAGTAAATTTCGGGGTCGTAGGCCGGATTGGATAAAGCTGCAGTGCCAAGCGGCACTGTGCTGGCAAATTCGGCCGGCTGCTGCATGACAAGGCTGACGGCTTTGCCCTGCGCCTTGGTCGCAAGAGCGGTCCACAGTGGGCTCCAGCCTTCCGGCCCGCGGCCGCGTTTTGTCAGCAACTGGCCCTGACAACCCTGCCCCGGCGTCAGCGGCCGGTCGTAGAAAAAGCCACTGTTGCTGTCGTAAAAACATTGCTGCACCCGCTCGGTCAGCCGGGCTGCCTGCGTCTGCCAGTCCGCCGCTGCGCGGCTGTCACCCAGCGCCGCCGCCATCTGGCTCAGCAGCTGTTTTTCCATCGCCAGATAACTGTTGAGCTCGACCGACTCCTGATTAATCGAGTAGCCCAGTAAGCGGCCGTCCGCCGCCTGGTTGGCGACAAACTGTACCTGCCAGTCGCGCCGGGCCTGGCGATGGTCGCCGCCATAATGGGCTTTGGCGTATTGCAGCAGCTGCGCCGGTTCGATAAAACCGAAGCGGGCGGCATTGTCCATGCCGGATTCCCAGCCGGCGCCATGTTGCACCGGGATATCCAGTTGCTGGTACTGATTGGCGGTCACCGTCTGCTGATACAGCGCCATGCCGCTGCACTGCCACCAGCGCGGCTGATCGGCCGCCGTTGGCGCCGCTTTGCAGCGTTGTTCGTCCGGCCGCTGCGGCTGCTGGACAAAAAAGCGCAGCTCGCCAGCGTCATCCTGATGCAGCGGATGCACAGTGGCGCCATATTCGGCCAGACCATTCTGGTCGTGGTCGCGATTGCGGTACCACCACTGATGATAAGCCGTCAGTTTCGGGTAAAACTCGCGCAGCACCGCCAGATCTTTGTTGGCCTGATACAGCTGCCACACCGCCCAGCTGGCAAGCGGCGGCTTGGTATTGCGCTCATTCCAGTTCTGGCCGTCACCGCCGCGCGCCGCTTCTTTATTGTAGAAAATCGCGTCCACCACCATACCGGCATCCTGCGGGCGCACTGCATCGTCCGGCTGCACCTGATAAGCAAACATGCTGCGCAGCACTTCAAGCGAAAGTGCAGGCGCAACCGGCGCCAGCGCCGCCGCATGCTTCCAGCTGTCCCAGGCCCAGGCGCCGTTAAACCAGCGTGCGGTGGCAGACGGCGCAACGATGTCATGCGTCAGCGCGCCGGCCGGGCTGCGCCAGTTGCCCAACAAAGTCTCCAGCGCTTTTTGCGCCACAGTGGCCGGCAGCAGGCTGTCTGTTGCTGCCAGCCCACGGGCCAGATAGCCCTGCCAGCGTGTTTGACTGGCAGCAAAGGCAGCGCGCGCCGCCCCCGTGTCGCGCTCTCCCTGCCAGTCCATTGCTGCAGGCACCTGATCAGACCCCAGGTAATAGCTGTGCCGGCTAAAGATCACCGCAGCAGCACCGCCAGCGAGCGCAAGCTCAGCCTCACTGTGATAGGCCGCCACAGGGCCAGCTTCCGGCCCCTTCGCAGCCACAGGCGCGATCACCGTCGACTGCGGTGTCAGACTGCGTTCAATCCGGTAACGGGCGCCGGTACTGAACAGCATCACGCTGTTATCACGCAGCGCCGGCAGTTGCAGCTCGACACCGGCCGGGATCGGCTGAAATTCGGCTTGCCAGCCCGGAAAACGCCGTGCCACCGCTTCGGTGGGCTGCCACTTGTGCAGCAACTGGCCTTGCCAGCGCAGCTGCAGTTGCGCCGCCGCTGCAGTCCTGTTCTGCAGCTCGGTCCTGATCAGCGCCTGACGGCCGTTGATAAAACGCAGCGTCAGTGTCAATTGCAGCTGTGGCCACTGATATTGCAGCTTTAAAGCCCCGGCCAGCGCTTCGGCGCTGCGGCTTGCGTTGGCATAATCAAGCAAGGCACCGTCCTGCCAGATTTGCAGCCGGTCCAGTTGCTCGGCCAGGTAAACGCCATATTCTTCGGCAATGAGATAAGGCCCGCTGAAACCGCCTTGCTGTGCATCGGCCGCCGGCAGCAAAAAGCCATGCCAGGCGCCGGCATCCAGCAGCGGATTAAAAGCCTGATTGCCATAACGGTCCAGCAGCTGCATCGCTTGCGGGCTGCCGGTTCTGTCCAGCTGACTGGGCCGCTCTTTGCCAGCCATGGCCAACACCGGCGTTGCTGACAGAGTCGTTGCTGACAGGGTCGTCGATGCTTCTGCGTTGCCGCGCGGCCCATCTGCCTTGGCTGTGTTGCTTTGATTGACGCTGGCTTTATTGATGCTGACCTGCCCGGCAGCAGCCTGCGCCGCTTTAGTCTCTGTCAATGTGACCGCCGCCTGCGCAGTGCTGGCCTGGGAGAGAGCACCGGCCAACAACGAGCCCCAGAGCACGCTGGCAGCGCGCAGCCGCTTGCCGTCACTGCAAGTCAGTTGTTGCTGTTGCTTCGCTTGTTTGTTCATTCGCATTTAACCCCTTGTTTACCGATCCACCATAACCCGTCGTGGTGAAGCTGCCTAGTGTCAGATATAAATGATTTATACTATAAATATTGCAATATAAAAATATCCACAGTAGCATGCGGAATAAATAACCAATGGCCGGCGTTGTTGCGCAGGGCTGGCCGGCCGTTATCGATAAGAAAAAAACCACACAAGTTAGATCCAGGCACAGGAGTCATGACGATGACAGCACCGAAATTCCGTTTTAATTACCTGACCGCCCTGTTGTTTATGCCACTGGCTTTGCAGGCGCAAACCACCCCGGCCGGCAGCACAGGGAACATCGCCAAAAAAGACAAAGAAGATATCGAAGTCATTGAAATTAAAGGCATCAAAGGCAGTCTGCTCAATTCAATGAACATCAAACGCGGCTCAGGCAATATTGTCGATGCCATCACAGCCGAAGATATCGGTAAATTTCCCGATCAGAACGTCGCTGAGTCACTGCAGCGTATTACCGGCGTGTCGATTGACCGCGAAGGCGGCGAAGGCCAGTTGGTCACAGTACGTGGCCTCGGGCCTGAGTTTAACTCGGTGTTGATGAATGGCCGTACGCTGGCTTCTATCAGCGGCGGCCGCGCGTTCAGCTTCGACACTTTGGCCTCGGAGCTGATCAGCGGCGCCGATGTAAACAAAACTCAGTATGCCTCGCTGCAGGAAGGCTCGATTGGCGCACTGGTGAACATTCGTACGCTCAAACCTTTTGATATCAATGGCTTTAAAGCAACCGGCAGCGTCAAAGCCATGTACGACGACATGACCGGCAGCACCACGCCACAGCTCTCAGGGCTGGTCAGCGACACCTTGCTGGACGGCACACTCGGCCTGCTGTTTTCTTACAGCCACAGCAAAAGAGAAAGCCGCTACGACCAGGCACAAACCTTCGGCTACATAGTACGCGACCTCAACCTCGACAACGGCACCCAGCCCAAAGGCGTCTATTTGCCGCGCAACTACGACCAGATTGTCCACAATGAAACACGCCGGCGCGATGGCGGCACCCTGGTCGCCCAATATCAGGCCAGCGACGATTTAGTGCTGACCGCCGACTTGCTGTACACCAGCTATGACGTCGACTACCGGCAGGACATTCTGGCGCACTGGTTTGTCAATTCGCAGGTGATGGCGGCCGAGCTTGATGAAAACCGCACTGTGGTCAAACTGACCCACGGCCGTGGCAGCAATACCGACTACCTGAACCGGCTGTCGCAGCGGCCGACCGAAACCAAAGCGGCCGGCCTCAATGCCGACTGGAAACTCAATGACCAGTTGACGCTCAAAGCCGACTTGTTCCGCTCGCTGGCCAACTCTGACGGCGGTGGCCGTACCACAGATACCGTCGCCTCTTACGCCAATACCTACACTTTTGATAACAGCAGCGGCGCTATGCTGCCCAGTATCGAATTTAAGCAAAATCAGTCGACCAGCGGCATCAAAGCCGGCTGGGCCAGCCGCTTTGGCTCCGATTTAAGCGACGCCATCAGCGAAGCCAAACTACAGGGCAGCTGGCAGCTCGAAGATGGCGTGCTGCAAAAAGTCGATTTTGGTGCCCAGTGGTCCGAGCGCAAATTAAAGTCGGCTTATGCCGAAACGCCGTTTGACCTGTCGGTCCTGTATGGCGACAACCCGACGCCGGTGATCCTGCCTGAATCGCTGTTTGGTAAATTTGGCGGCGGTTTTCTGACCGGCGCCAGCGGCAATCCGCCGCAGCAATGGCTGACCTTCAGCTCGGAAGATTTATTCCGTTTCCTGCAATCGGACGCCGCCATCAAACAGCTGGCCGATCCGGTGGCTGGCAGAGCGCTGTTGACGCAGTACCCGGGTTATCAGGCGCTGCCGTCGCCAACCACTTATCAAATCAAAGAAGCGACGGCATCGTTTTACACCGACTTGTTCTTTGAAGGCGAACTGGCCGAGCGCGTCTGGACTTTGCATACCGGCCTGCGCTACGCCGACACCCGCAATGAATCTGTCGGTCAGCAAATCTGGTTACTGGATTTAATTCCGTCGCAGTCCGAACCCGGTACCGTCAATGCCAAACAGTCGGAAGACTATCTGCCGATTGCCGTTGAGCATGATTATGGCCAGTGGCTGCCGAGTATGAACAGCAGCCTGGAGCTGGTCGATGACGTCATCGCCCGTTTTGCCTGGTCACGCAGCATGACACGGCCTGAGCTGGGTTATATGTCGCCCATCACCGGCTATGGCGGTGGTAAAACGGACGCGCTGACCGGCAGCGGCGGCAACCCGAAACTGAAACCTTTTGTGTCGGACAACCTCGACCTGACGCTGGAATGGTATTACGGCGAAGGCAGCTATCTGGCGCTGGCGAAGTTTCGTAAAGACGTGAAGAACTATGTCGATTACGGCATTTTTAATGAAACCGTCACAGTACCAAGCGGCACTTACCAGTATCAGGTCAGCCGGCCGATCAACCTGAACAATGCCCGCATCGACGGTCACGAACTGGCAGTGCAGCACCTGTTCAGCAATTTGCCGGCGCCTTTTGACGGCCTCGGGATCATCGCTAACCTGACCAAAGTGGACAGCAGCTCCAGCGCCAATACGCCGGACAACCCGCTGCCGCTGGTTGGCCTCGGCGATTCAGAAAACCTGATCCTGTTTTATGAGAAAAACGGCCTGGAGCTGCGTATCGCCTATAACAACCGCAAGGAATTTATGCAGTCGCGTGAAAACGGTTATGGCGGCAAACCGATTTATGTTGACGACTACGCACAGTGGGACGTCAGCGGCAGCTATGACCTGACCACTCAGCTCAGCGTGTTCTTTGAAGGCCTGAATGTCACCAACGAACTGACCCGCAAACGCGGCCTGTACAGCAATCACCTGCTGAACGTGATTGAAACCGGTCCGCGTTATGCGGTCGGTATCCGCGGCAGCTTCTGATCTCCCGGCAGGCCCCGGCGGTTTGTGGACTGATGAACACAGACCGCCGGTGGTTTGCTTTTTGCGTGCAGCTTTCGGTTTAGCTGGGCGCAGCACCACAGAGCCGCCTGTTCATCGCCAGCGGGCTGTCGGACACCAACGCAATCTTCCACCATCATTCGGCGCAACCCTCCACCATCATTCGGCGCCCCCCTCCACCGCCATTCGGCGCAACTTTGTGACGCCATATCTGAGTTTCCCCCCAAAGCCGGCGCTTTCTGATTTACTCGACACACTCCCGCCATCTGCTTTGATGCCGCGCTGCCACTGGCAGCCTGGCAACAACTGGCGATCGTTTCACACCGGCCCGCAAAGCCGGTCAGTTGTACCGGCTGCTGCGCCGGTGACGCAAGCCGGCCAGTGCCGGCCAGGAGCTCAGGTGTTTCATTCGCTGATTAAAATAGCGCTGCAAAAGCCGCTGACTTTTATCGTGGCCGCCATTTTGCTAAGCGGCTTTGGCCTGCTGGCCGCACTGCGCATGCCGGTCGATATTTTTCCGTCGATCCGCATTCCGGTGGTCGCCGTCGCCTGGCAATACAGCGGCATGGCGCCGGAAGATATGCTCAACCGCATCGTCACGCCTTATCAGCGCGCACTGACCACCACAGTCAGCGACATTGAACATATCGAGAGCCAGTCGCTGCCCGGTTTTGGCATTATCAAAATTTTCTTCCAGCCCAGCGTCAATATCGCCACCGCGACGGCGCAGGTCACCGCCATTTCCCAGACCATGGTGCGGCTGATGCCACCTGGCACCAACCCGCCTTTTATCGTCAATTACGACGCCTCCACAGTCCCTATTCTGCAGCTGGCGATGTCGGGGGAAGGCCTGACCGAGCAACAGCTGAACGACCTTGGCATGGCGCAGATCCGCAATCAGCTGATCACTTTGCCCGGCGTCGCGATGCCGGCGCCATCGGGCGGCAAACAACGGCAAATTCAGCTCGATTTGGACCCGCAGGCGCTGCTGCGCTATGGCCTGGCGGCGCGCGATGTCACCGCCGCAATCACGCTGCAAAATCAGGTCAACCCGGCTGGCGCCATCAAAATTGGCAGCAGCCAGTACAATGTGCGGCTCAATAATGCCGCCGACACGCTGGATGCCATTCGCAATATCCCCATCAAAGTGGTCAATGGCGCCACTCTGTATGTGCGCGATGTCGCCACAGTGCGCGACGGCAGCAGCCCGCAAACCAACGTCGTGCAGGTGGAAAACGGCCGCTCTGTGCTGTTGACCGTGCTGAAAAACGGCGCTACCTCGACACTCGACATCGTCGAAAACGTCAAAGCGACCTTGCCCAGAATTCTGGTGGGTCTGCCCGACAGCCTGAAAGTGCTGCCGGTCGGCGATCAGTCGGTGTTTGTCCGGGCCGCCATTGAAAACGTGCTGCATGAAGCGGCGCTGGTTGCGGTGCTCATCGCCCTGCTGGTGCTGCTGTTTCTCGGCTCCTGGCGCTCGACGCTTATCATCACGGCGTCTATCCCATTGTCGATTTTAACCGCCGTCGCTGTGCTTAATCTGTTTGGTCAGACGCTCAATGTGATGACGCTGGGCGGCCTCGCCATCGCTATCGGTATTCTGGTCGACGGTGCCACTGTGATGATTGAAAACATCAACCGCCAGTTAGAAGAAGGCGCGGATGTGACCAGCGCCATCACACAAGGCGCGGCGCAGATCCTGACGCCGGCTTTTGTGTCTTTGCTCTGTATTTGCATCGTGTTTGTGCCGATGTTTTTCCTGCCTGGTATTGCCGGTTATTTGTTTGTGCCGATGGCGCTGGCAGTAATTTTTGCCATGGTGGCATCTTTTGTGTTGTCGCTGACCGTAGTGCTGACGCTGTCGCACTATTTATTAAAACCGCATGCGTTAAAACCGCATCAGCCGGCCTCAGCGCTGCCCGTCGCAGGCCAGCCAGTCACAGATCAGTCGACAGACGTTTTGCCAGCCGGCACATTGCCAACAGCCCCCTTTTCAGCAGAGCCGCGGACGCCAGCACTGCTTTGGCCACTCATTCGGCTGCAACAAGGCTTTGAGCGCCGCTTCAACCGGCTGCGCCAGCGTTATATGGCCGTGCTGAGTCAAATTTTGCAGGCCCGGCGCTGGTTTGCCGGCTGCTTTATGGCGCTGGTGCTGCTCTCTTTTGCCCTGTTGCCATTTCTCGGCCGTAACTTTTTTCCTGATGTCGATTCCGGCCGTCTGCTGTTACATGTGCGGGTGCCGCCCGGCCTTAAGATTGAAGAAACTGCCGCGCGGTTTGAGCAAATCAGCCACGCGGTTCGCCAGTTGATCCCGCCAGAGGAACTGGCATCTGTCATCAGCAATATCGGGATGTCACCCAGTCTGGTCAGCGCCATTTACAACAATTCCGGCACTATAGGCCCTCAGGATGGCGACATGATGATTAGCCTCAGGCCCGGCCACGCACCATCTGCCCACTATATGGCCCTGTTGCGTAAAGCCTTGCCGGCGCAATTTCCCGGCGCCAGTTTTGCGTTTTTGCCCGCCGACATTACCAGCCAAATCCTCAATTTCGGTGCGCCATCGCCGATTGATATTCAAGTGACCGGCCGCGACCTGCACGCCAACCGCAACTTTGCCCGCTTATTGCTGCGTGAACTGCAGCAAGTGCCGGGGCTGGCGGACCTGCGCATTCAGCAGCCCGGCAGCTCGCCGCAGCTGGACATCCGTATCGACCGCTCGCGGCTGAGCCAGTATGGCCTGACGTCACAGGATGTCACCGGCAGCCTGGGCGGTTCACTGGCCGGCAGCTCACAAACGTCACCGGTGTTTTTTATCCAGCCACAAAGTGGTGTGTCTTACCCGGTGGTCGCCCAGGTGCCGGAATATCTGATGGCCAGCAGCAGTGCGCTGGAAAATATCCCGGTGTCTGGCCCGGCCGCGACAGGCGTGCAACCGCTTGGCGGGCTGGCGACAATCAGCCGCAGCAGCACCTTGCCGGTCGCGTCGCAATACAATATCCAGCCGATGATTAACTTGTTTGGCGCCACCGCCGGTCGCGACTTAGGCGCCGTCGCCGCCGACATTGAAGCGGTCATTGCCCGGCTGGCGCCACAAAAACCGGCCACAGTGCAGGTGACGCTGCGCGGTCAGTATCAAACGATGAATACCGCCTTCAGTGGGCTTGGTTACGGGCTTCTTGGCGCTATCGTGCTGATTTATCTGCTGATTGTGGTTAACTTTCAGAGCTGGCGTGACCCGCTGGTGATCATTTCTGCCCTGCCGGCGGCGCTTGCCGGTATTGTCTGGCTGCTGTTTATCAGCGGCACGCCGCTGTCGGTCCCGGCGCTGACCGGTGCCATCATGTGTATGGGCATGGCGACCGCCAACTCAGTGCTGCTGATTAGCTTTGCCCGCGAAAAACTGGCCGAACACGCCGACCCGCTGCGGGCCGCGCTGGAAGCCGGCTTTACCCGTTTTCGTCCGGTGCTGATGACGGCGCTCGCCATGGTGATTGGCATGCTGCCGATGGCGCTCGGCCTTGGTGAAGGCGCCGAACAAAATGCGCCGCTCGGGCGCGCCGTCATTGGCGGCCTGATTGCGGCTACTGTTGCAACTTTACTCTTTGTGCCGGCGGTGTTCAGCCTGGCCCATCGCCGGCATGCTGCGCCGGCGCCTGCATATCCGGAGGCAATGCCCGCTCATGTCTGATCAGTCCTTTCTGCCTGAACTCTTGCACACGAATGTCACACCAGCGCAGGCGCGCCGGCGTATTATCAAAGTCAGTCTGCTGCTGGCGCTGCTCGGTGCTGCGGTGGCCGCTGCGGGTCTGCTGCAGCGCCAGGCGCATGCCGGGGATTTGCAGCAGCAAGCCAGTCAGGCCGCCGTGCCGACGGTGTCGGTAGTGACGCCAACGCCCAGCGCCCAGAGTGCCACGCTGCAACTGCCGGGCACACTGGAGCCGCTGCAAAGTGCCGACATCTATGCGCAGTCCAACGGCTATGTCCGTCAGTGGCTGGCCGATTTGGGCGATGCAGTCAGCGCCGGTCAGTTGCTGGCCGTGCTGGATACGCCGGAGCTGGCCCATCAGCTGGCACAGGCCAAAGCCGACTACAGCACGGCCGAAGCTGAATACAACAACGCCCGCAGCATGGCCACCAGAGCCGAGCGCCTGCAACAACAACGCAGCGGTGCTATTTCCGCCGAAACCGCCGAACAGCGCCTGCGTGAAGCCGAGGCGAAAGCGGCCATCCGCGACGCGGCGCAGGCCAATGTGCAACGCCTGCAGGCGCTGCAGGATTTCAGCCAGCTGAAAGCGCCCTTTGCCGGCGTGATCACCAGCCGTCAGGTGCAGCTGGGTCAGCTGGTGGTGGCCGGTGTTGCCGGCAGCAAACCGCTGTTCAGCATTGCCGACACTTCCAGCCTGCGCATTTTTGTGCGGGTACCACAACAATATGCGCCGCAGATTAAAGCGGGATTAAAAGCCACGCTGCAGTTGCCGGAATATCCGGGCCGCGCTTTCCATGCCAGCGTCAGCCGCAGCAGCGGTGCAGTGGATAAAAACTCCGGCACCATGCTGGTCGAGCTGCAAACCGCCAATGCCGACGGCCAGCTGCTGCCGGGTGCTTATACGCAGGTCAGCTTTGAGCTGGCGGCGACGGAGCCCCGGCTGAAAATTCCTGGCAGCGCTGTGCTGTTTCGCGATCAGCAGCCGCAGGTCGCCGTGCTGGACGCGCAGGACATCGTCAGTCTCAGGACTATTCAGATCAGCCGCGACCTGGGCGCCGAAGTGGAACTGAGCAGTGGTCTCAGTGCCGGTGAGCGCGTGGTCAGCACACCGCCGGATGCTATCAGCGACGGCGACCATGTCAGGCCGCTGAGCGCCCCCCATTAACGGCTTGCTGAACAGGCGGTTGCTGCGCCGCTCGGTGACTGAATCGCGCACCTGCTGCGCGGGTCGGTCGCTGAACAGTTGAGTGACTGCAAAGGCGCCTGCCGAAGCACTCGCCCCCTGACCAGCCGACAACCCGGCTGGCCGGCACGGTTCAGCTTTGGTAAAGTCTGGCGCTGGCAGCCTGCCCGCACAGGCGAAGCGCCCGACTGGCCAACGCCTGCCAAAACGGACTGCCTGCCCCTGAACCTTTTGTTTTCTTTGAGGATATTATGCGTGTAATGCCCTGGTTACTGAGCCTGCTCGCCGCCAGCACTATGGCCGCCACAGCGCAGCCGGTGTTTAAAGCCGATTTCGAAAACCAGCAACCCGGCTGGAATGTGCTGAACGGCTGCAAACTCAGCAATGAACTGGCCCGCACGGGTCAGGGTGCGCTGTTTTGTGGTCGCGGCAGCGCCAGTCTGGTCACGCCGGTGCTGGTCGCTGAACCTGGCATGCTGGAGTTTTGGGTCAAACCAGAAAACAGCTATACCGCTTATCGCATCAATATCTTAAGTTCAGCGTCCTTAACCGCCGACGCACCCTGGCAACAAATCGGCCTGATTGAAATGAGCGCCAGCAGCAGCGACTATCTGGCACATCGCATCTCAATTGACGACCCGGCCCGCAAATATATCCGGCTCGACATTGAAGCGAGCAACGGCGGTATTGCGCTCGATGACATGACAGTCGAACGCATTGGCCTGGATGTCGCCTTGCAAAAAAACGAGCAAAAAATTGTCAGCGGCATTCTGGACCGGCTCAGACAAAACCAGAACCCGCAGCTGCAGGCCGAACAGTTCAAAGCGCTTGGCCAGAATTACGCTGCCCAGCTGGAAACCCAGCGCCAGTATCTGGAATATGCCAACGCGATTTATGCCAGCGTGACACTGGTGCTGGCCAGTTCCGAGCGCAACAAGATGGCGAACCCGCTGGCTTATAACAGTTTCCGCACTATTGTCGGCGATGCTAAACGCGTCGCTTCGCCGCTGCAGCAAGCCCGGCTCAGTTCAATGGTAAAACCCTTTGGCGACCTGGCGACCGCCACCCTGACCGTGGTCAGCGGCGGCGTTTATGCTGCGTTCTCGGAGCCTTTTAAATCCTTTCTGGCAGCGACCTTTGATAAATCCAATTATGAAAATGCCGACCTCAGCCGCAAAGATCGCAAGTTTGCCGAAGAAAACGGGCTGAAAATCTATGAAAAGGCGGAGAAATTCTTAGGTGAGCTGGAAAAGGAACTCAGCCAGGTGGGCGCGCTGGAACTGGAGCTGACTAACTTACAAAAACTGGTGGAAAACTACCGCAAAGATTTAGACCGTCAGCTGCGTCTTTACCTGCAACACGGCGGACTCGCCCGCTCGCAGGAAAACTACAGCCGGGTGATGAGTAAAGAAGACAGCATCCGGCAGGCGATCCGCACCGAAGTTTCAGCCAATATCGCCGGCAGCGCGCAGCGATTGCATGATCAGGAACAAAACACCGCGCTGGTGCAGTATCTGCTGAAAACGTCAGAGCAGCTCGACAGCGTGCAGGAATACAAAGAACGTTTTAATCAGATCACGGCAGCGGCGCTCACCTTTTACGACCGTTTTGAGCGCTCGATCGCGCCGGAGCAAAATCCATTCACTGAAGCCAATGACAAAGCCGCTTGGGAAAATCATGCGAAAAAGGCCCGCAGTCTGGTGAAAGAATCGCGCGAAGCCTTTGTGCGCGCTTATCTGTGAGCCTGCCCGGCACTGATGCGCAGCCGGAACCGATGAAGTCATCCTGCGCTTGCTCAGCGCCATAAAAAAACGCCCCACCGGGCGTTTTTTTCTGCAAGCCGCCGCTGCGGTCAGCCGTTAATCCGGCAGCACAAAACCGACCGCTTCGTTGACCTGACGCAGCGTCGCTGCAGCGCGGCTACGTGCCGCAGCGGCGCCTTGCTGCATCACCTGATTGAGTGTGCTCTGGTCGTTACGCAGTTCGGTAAAACGGCGTTGTACCGGTTCGAGCAGCGCGATGACGGCATCGGCCACGTCGGTTTTCAGGTGGCCGTACATTTTACCTTCGTATTCAGCCACTAAAGCGTCGACCGGTTTACCGGTCACACCGGACAGAATACTCAGCAGGTTGGCCACGCCCGGCTTTTGTTCGATATCAAAATACACCCGTGGCGGATCTTCCGAATCCGTCATCGCCTTTTTGAATTTTTTGCTGATCATCTTCGGATCTTCCAGCAAACCAACGAAGTTCCACGGATTTTCATCCGATTTCGACATCTTCTTGGTCGGCTCCTGCAGGCTCATCACGCGGGCAGCGACTGGCGGAATATAAGGTTCAGGCACAGTGAACACATCGCCGTGCAGCGCGTTAAAGCGCATCGCCACGTCACGGGCCAGTTCCAGATGCTGTTTCTGGTCGTGACCGACCGGCACCTGATTGGCCTGATACAGCAGAATGTCGGCCGCCATCAGCACAGGGTAGGTAGAAAGACCAGCATTGACGTTGTTGTTATGGCGCTCGGATTTGTCTTTAAACTGCGTCATCCGGCTCAGTTCGCCAAACTGGGTGTAGCAATTGAGCACCCAGGCCAGCTGGCTGTGCTCTGGCACATGCGACTGCATAAAAACAGCAGAACGGGCCGGGTCGATACCGCAGGCCAGATAAAGCGCCAGTGAATCAAGCGATGCACTACGGAGCGCTGCCGGGTCCTGCCGCACCGTAATGGCATGCAGGTCAACAATACAATACAGGCAGTCATAGTCGTCCTGCATCCGGTCCCACTGCCGCAAAGCGCCCAGATAGTTGCCGATGGTCAGCTGACCGGACGGCTGGGCGCCGGACAGCACTATGGGTTTTTTCACTGCGGGGTTTTGCATCTGTCTATCCTGTCTGGCGCCCTGGGCGCTTTACGTGCTGAAAAATAGGTTTAAAAAACGGCTTTTAAAAGAGGCGCCGATTATACCTGCTCAGGCCAGCTTTGCCACTTTCGCCAGCTCCTGGCGCATCGCCGCTATCACTGCCGCATAATCCGGCTGGCTGAAAATCGCCGAGCCTGCGACAAACATGTCCGCACCGGCGGCAGCGATATCGGCAATGTTATCCACTTTGACGCCGCCGTCGATTTCGAGCCGGATGGCCCGGCCGCTCTGGTCAATGATGTCACGCGCTTTGGCAAGCTTGTCCAGCGTGGCCGGAATAAAACTCTGACCACCAAAACCCGGATTGACCGACATCAGCAGCACTACATCAATTTTATCCAGCACATAGTCGAGATAACTGAGCGGTGTGGCCGGATTAAATACCAGACCGGCCTGGCAGCCCTGGTCTTTAATCAGTTGCAAAGTGCGGTCAACATGGCGCGACGCTTCCGGATGAAAGGTAATGATGGACGCACCAGCCTTGGCAAATTGCGGCACTAAGGCATCCACCGGTTCCACCATCAGATGCACATCAATCGGCGCTGTGATGCCGTAATTGCGCAGCGCCTGACACAACATCGGGCCAAAAGTCAGATTTGGCACATAGTGATTGTCCATCACATCAAAATGCACCACATCTGCGCCGGCGGCCAGCACCCGCGCCACATCGTCGCCCAGCCGCGCCAAATCCGCTGATAAAATCGAAGGCGCTATCCAATAAGGTTGCATTTGCATCTCCCGCCAACTCAAAAGCCGACACTTTAGCTGATTACGCCCGTCCCTGCAGCCGCTTTACCAGCCGGTCAGTGCCCGAAAAACAGGCAGAACTGCACCAGATTTGCACAAATGTCCGCCAGCAGTTTTATAAAGAAAGGCTATCCTGTTGAATATTAATATATTTTATCACTGGCACAAAAATGGAATCAGTTCTGCCGACCAATACAGATAAGGGCAAAGCAAATGAAAACAAAGGCAACATCAAAAGCTTTAAAAAAGCAGGGAATTCGCTACAGTCTGGCCGCCGTGGTCCTGGCCAGTACTTTGGGCACAATCAGCACGGCGGCCAACGCGGCCACCTTAACCGGTAACTTCGGTTTGGTTTCTGATTATTTGTTCCGCGGTATTTCACAAACAGATGAAGGCATGGCGCTGCAAGGCGGCTTTACCCTCGGTTTTGAAAATGGTTTTTATCTGTCGACCTGGGGTTCCAGCATTAAGTTTGGTGAAGGCTCTATGGAGCTGGATCTGCTGGCTGGCTGGGCCGGCGCTATCAACGAAGACTGGTCAACCGACATCGGTATCATGCAGTACCGTTACCCACAAGGCGACAACCAGACTGATCAGTTCAACTTCACTGAAATCTACGGCAAGTTGCTGTACAAAGATTTAGTGCTGGGTCTGGCCTATTCGGACGACTACTTTGGTTCTGGCGTGAACGAGTACTACTATCTGTCAGCCGACTACACCTATCCGCTGAATGATGACCTCAGCCTGCTGTTGCATCTTGGTCACAACAAATTCGAAGACAACGCGCAATACAACACATTTATCGCGGCAGGCCCGCTCAACGGCAGCAGTTATCTGGACTGGAGCCTGGGTGTCGGCACCACGATTCTGGGCGCCAGCGCTCAGCTGAAATATGCGGCAACAAGCATCGACAACAAAGCAGACTGCAACCTCTGCGATGGCCGATTGGTGCTGAGCCTCAGCAAGACTTTCTGACCGTCAGAAAGATAAAACATCACTAAAATAAAAAAACAGCCTTTGTCCACAAGCCAACCGGCATCTTCGGATGCCGGTTTTTTCTTGCCAGATCCATTCGATCCAGCGTAGAATCAGTTCGTTTTTTCACCTTTGGATGTCAGGATGAACACCAAAAAACTCTGCAAAATATCCGGCGCTCTCGGTGTTACCGCTCTGACGCTGATGATTGCTTTACAAATGCCGGCCAGGGATGTGGTTGCCGCTTGTCAGCAGCAGACTCAAATCAGCGCAACAGGCACTGAACTTGTGCAACTGAACTGTCAACATACCCCTCAGCAAAGCTGGATGTCCTGGTTTCAGGGTAACAGCCGTTCCACTCAGTTCCACTTCATCGACTTGTTAGAATTGCTCAATCGCCTGCACAGCAAACAGAGTACGCCGTCACAATGACAGCAAAGCAGCGGCCAGGTTTGCGTCAGCTGCTGAAAGCCGTGCTCGGTGCTTTGATTGGGGTGCAATCAGAACAACAACGTCAGCAGGATTTTCAAAGCAGCAGCCCCATTCCTTATCTGGTGATTGGCGTGCTGGTTACCCTGCTTTTTGTGCTGGCTTTATTGCTGACTGTACGTTGGGTATTGAGCTAACTCCTGCGTCAACAGCGCTCTGGCGGTAAATAGCAAACAATTCGCCCACCTTGCCCCTGCTGCTGCCTTTTTGACTGATAGAACGCCCCACCTGAATCGAATCCAGTTCTGCCGCTGCATAAATCTTGCGGGTCCAGGGCGTATCATGGTTGCTGATCACCACCGTATGCCCCTGCGATTGGGCCAGCTCTGCCAGATTAGCCAGCTCTGCCTGATCATCCAGCGTGAAGCTGTTTTTGGCATAGGAGGTAAAACTGGCCGTCTTTGACAAAGGCACATAAGGCGGGTCGCAATAAATCACTACTGGTTTGGCAGGCAAACGGGCAAACAACTCGGGATAGCTCAGACAAACAAATTCTGCTTTTTGTGCTTTCTCGGCAAAACGCCACAGTTCCTTCTCAGGAAAATATGGTTTCTTATATTTGCCAAAAGGCACATTAAACTGCCCGCTTTGGTTATAACGACACAAACCATTAAAACAGTGGCGGTTGA
>JACCDS011053931.1_pt1 | contig 16804 bp, 17 predicted proteins | sample 7446441 | NCBI WGS metagenome assembly JACCDS01 (sample SAMN15323445, study PRJNA562643) | freshwater metagenome | isolation source: river surface water | place: USA:Blue River Watershed | collected 2017-08-17
GTTTGTCAAGGCCAACGACCCGGTGTACGAAGGCATGATTGTGGGTATCCACAGCCGTGACAACGACTTGGTGGTGAACGCCACCCGCACCAAGCAGTTGACCAACTTCCGCGTGTCGGGCAAAGAAGACGCTATCAAGATCACGCCACCCATCGACTTGACCCTCGAGTACGGTGTGGAATTCATTGAAGACGACGAGTTGGTGGAAATCACCCCCAAGAGCGTTCGTCTGCGCAAGCGCTTCCTGAAAGAAACCGAACGCAAGCGCAACAAGTGATCGGATAACGATCATGCGTCTGTCGCACGGATTGGCCGTTTGGACCATGGTGGGTGTTGCAGCCCTTTGGTCCATTGCGGGTGTGGTGACACGGCACCTTGAAGAAGCGCGCAGCTTTGAAATCACTTTCTGGCGCAGCCTGTTCACGGTCATTTCGTTGCTGGTGATCTTGCCCTTGTGGCAAGGTCGCGGATTTTGGTCACGGCTGCCTTGGCGCAGCCGTTACTTTTGGTATTCCGGCTTGTGTTGGTGCGTCATGTTCACCGCCTTCATGGTGGCGCTCACGCTGACCGCCGTGGCCAATGTTTTGATCACCATGGCAGTGGGGCCGTTGCTCACCGCCCTGATTTCGCGCGTGTTTTTGGGCTACCGATTGCCCAACCGCACATGGCTGGCCATTGTGTTGGCCGGCATCGGCATCGCTTGGATGTATGGCTCGCAACTCAGTTTGGGCGATCCCAATTTCTTGCTTGGCTCGATGGTGGCTTTGTGCGTGCCCATCGCGGCTTCTGTGCAATGGACTTTGGTGCAAAAAAGCCAAAGCGAAGGACTCAACCTCGACTTGGTGCCTTCCGTGCTGCTGGGAGCCATTTTTTCGACGGTGTTGACTTTTCCGTTGGCCTTGCCTTTGCAGGCATCGGCGCATGATGTGGGCTTGTTGGCCATTTTGGGTTTGTTTCAGTTGGCCATTCCCTGCGTGGTGTCGGTGGTCTGTGCGCGTGTGCTCAAGGCGCCAGAAGTCTCGCTGTTGGCCTTGCTTGAAATTGTTTTTGGCATTGCACTCGCCTGGTTGGGCGCCAACGAGGCACCTCAGCTGAGCGTTCTGTTCGGCGGCGCCTTGGTGTTGGGGGCGTTGATCCTCAATGAGTGGTTAGGTTGGAGGAAAAACAATGTCTGATGTCATCGCGCAAATTCAAGGTCGCATCGGCTGTTTGACCCTGAACCGCCCCAAAGCACTGAACGCTTTGAACTTGGACATGGTGCGCGCCTTGACGCACACCCTGCGCGAATGGCAAGACAACCCGCAAGTGTTGGCTGTGGCGGTGCGCGGCACCGGCAAAGAAGGGCCTTTTGGTGCTTTTTGCGCGGGCGGCGATATTCGTTTCTTTCACCAAGCGGCGCATGCTGGCGACACCGCATTGGCCGATTTCTTCACCGAAGAGTACCGGCTCAACCACCTGATTCACACCTACAGCAAGCCCTACATTGCCTTCATGGACGGCATTGTCATGGGCGGCGGTATGGGCATTAGCCAAGGCGCCAGTGTGCGCGTGGTGACCGAGCGCACCAAGATGGCCATGCCTGAAACCCACATCGGCTTGTTTCCCGATGTCGGCGGTGGGTTTTTCTTAAGCCGCTGCCCCGGTCGATTGGGTGAATATTTGGCGCTGACGGGTCAACTCTTGAATGGCCCTCAGGCCGTGGCAGCGAAGTTGGCCGACATCGCATTGCCCAGTGGCATGTTGGAGCCGATTTGGCAAACCTTGATCAGCAGCCCCTTTGAAAACGCCGAATCGGTCGAGCGGTGGGTGTTGGCCCAAGCGGGCGCCATGACGCCCGAAAAACTGCAGCCACAGCCCCACATTGACGAGGTGTTCGGTCTTCCCAGTGTCGATTTGATGTTGCATAAACTCGAATCTTCGGAGGAAGAGTGGAGCCAAAAAACGGCCGAAGTGTTGCGTCACCGTTCGCCCACCATGCTGAAAGTGGTGTTAGAGCAAATTCGCCGCGCCCGACAAATGAGTTTGGCCGATGACTTGCGCATAGAGCGCGACATGGTGCACCACTGCTTTCATTTGCGCAGCATGGCAGACAGTGAAACGGTGGAAGGCATTCGCGCACTGGCCATCGACAAAGACCACCAACCCAACTGGAAACCTGCTCGCATTGAGGATGTAAACGACGCTGAAGTTGCTCAGTTCTTCGTGAGCCCTTGGCCACCTGAAGAACACCCTCTGCGCGATTTGAGTTAAGCGCGGCGTTCTGTGCACCTTAGGGCAGATCTCAAGCGGGGCATCGCGCTTGATGATTGCGGTGAACAGCAAAAGTAAATAGCAAAAGTTAACAGCAACAGTTAACTGGAGCAGTTAACGGCAGCAAGTAACGAATATCAGGTAATGGATATCAAGTAACGGTTAACGGTCGCGGTGACGGCTCTTCATGGCGCGTTCGACTTCGCGCTTGCCTTCGCGGTCTTTGATGGTGTCGCGCTTGTCGTGCTCGGCTTTGCCTTTGGCCAGCGCAATGTCGCATTTCACCTTGCCCGCTTTCCAGTGCAAATTGATGGGCACCAAGGTGTACCCTTTTTGCTCAATCTTGCCGATCAACCGTTTGATCTCTTCTTTGTTCAGCAGCAATTTGCGGGTGCGGGCTGCTTCGGGGCTGATGTGGGTCGACGCCGTTTTGAGCGGGTTGATCAGGCAGCCGATGATGAACAATTCGCCGTTGCGAATGACCACATAACCGTCGGTCAGTTGCACTTTGCCTTCGCGAATGGCCTTGACCTCCCAGCCTTCCAACACCATGCCGGCCTCGTACCGTTCTTCGAAAAAATAATCGAAGGCCGCCTTTTTGTTTTCGGCGATTTTGGCAAACACGGGGGGAGCAGCAGACTTTTTGGTGGTGGCCATGGTGAGCAGATAGGGACGGCGCGGCCGTTCACAATAGTTTGCAGGGGGAGGCGCTGCAAAACGTCAGATCGAAAAACTACAATCGGTGCATTGTATGAAGAATATCCACAAGTCCGTTCTGATCTGGTACACCCCAGAGGAAATGTTTCGACTGGTCACCGACGTGGCCCGTTACCCCGAATTTTTGCCTTGGTGTGACCAAGCCCGCGTGCTCGAAACCGACGCACAAGGCATGCTGGCCGAAGTGGGCATCAGCTTGGGTGGCATTCAGCAAACGTTCACCACCCGCAACACGCACACTGAAGGCCGATCGGTGGGCATGAGCTTGGTCAAGGGCCCGTTTTCTGATCTGAGTGGCATGTGGCAATTTTCGCCCGTGGGTGATGGCCAGCAGCGCGCCTGCAAAGTCGAGCTGAACCTGCAATACGGTTTTTCGAGCAAAGCATTGGCCGCTTTGGTGGGTCCGGTGTTCGATAAAATTGCCGCCAGTTTGGTCGACGCTTTCGTCAAGCGCGCTGAAGCGGTCTATGGCTGAAAGCACCATCGCCGTCACCCTGTGTTGGAGCCTGGCCGCGCGAGACGTGCAGGAAACCTCTTTGCGAGTGCCAGAGGGCAGTACGGTGGAGGTGCTGTTGCATTTGGCCATTCGGCAGATCGTGGAAAGCGCCAGCTCGACCATTGACGCATCTCAGCAAGCTCTTTCTTCGCTGCATTTTCAGCAGCCAGGGGTTTGGGGCAAAAAGGTCAGCTGGAGCCACCGGGTCAAGGAGGGCGACCGTGTGGAGTTGTACCGGCCCTTGCAAGTGGACCCCAAAGTGGCGCGCCGCCAACGCTTCAAACGCCAAGGCAAAGGCCGCACCGGCTTGTTTGCCAACCGCAAAAGCGGCTCTGCCGCAGGTTACTGAGCGCCCATGCAAGCGCTGTTGAACGCCATTGCAGGCATGCACAACACGGTCGATGCGCACCGGGTTTTCCACGGGCGAGGGGGGGTCTACCCCGATTGCGCGCACTGGACCTTAGACTGGTTTGCCCCGGTTTGGGTCTTGACCAGCTTCAAGGTCGTCACGCCAGAAGAGCTGTCCCAGTGCCACGAAGCTTTGCAAACCCGCTGGCAAACCTTGGCGCCCGACGCGCCCTTGAACTGGGTTTACCAGTGCCGCGCCCCTGGCGAGGCCGAAACACGGCTCATGTCGGGCGCGGTGCCTGAAACGCATGTCGTCACGGAGCAGGGCGCACGCTATGTGGTGCACGTCTTGCGCGGCCAAAACCACGGGCTGTTTTTGGACATGGCCAACGGTCGCGCGTGGTTGAAACAACACGCGCTGCACGAAAACGTGCTGAACCTCTTTGCTTACACCTGTGCCTTTTCGGTGGCAGCTTTGCAGGGTGGGGCGGCCCAAGTGGTCAATCTGGACATGAGTCAAGCGGCGTTGTCGATTGGGCAGCAAAACCACCGACTGAACGACTTGCCCGCCAAGGCAAGGTTTTTGGGCCACGACGTGTTCAAAACCTGGGGCAAGATCAGCAAGATGGGGCCATATGGGGTCATCGTGGTGGACCCGCCCAGTTACCAAAAGGGCAGTTTTGTGGCCACCAAGGACTACATCAAGCTGATCCGCCGCCTGCCAGATTTGTTAGAGCCCCAAGGCCATGTGTTGCTCTGCCTGAATGCCCCGGAGTTGGACACGGATTTCTTGCACCGTCAGGTCAGCGAGGCCGCACCGGGTTTGCGCTTTGTTGAGCGGCTGGCCAATCCGGCGGCCTTTGTGGATATGGACCCCGAAAAAGCACTCAAAGTGCTGCATTACCAAAACGCCTGAACCATGGGGTGGTTTCGGGGCGCCTGATGGGGCGGTAAAAATACGGGAAATCCCTTGGTTGACGCGGGTACAATCCATTTTTTGGAGCCTTAGCTTATGCGCCTACTCGGTAAAGCCCTGACTTTTGACGACGTTCTCCTCGTCCCCGCTTTCTCCCAAGTCCTGCCCAAGGACACCTCTCTCGCGACCCAATTCACCCGCAATATCCGCCTGAACCTGCCTCTGGTTTCGGCCGCCATGGACACGGTGACAGAAGCCCGTTTGGCCATCGCCATTGCCCAAGAGGGTGGCATTGGCATCGTGCACAAAAACCTGACAGCGCAAGAGCAAGCCGCACAGGTGGCCAAAGTCAAACGCTACGAGTCGGGCGTGCTGCGCGACCCCGTGGTCATCACCCCTGAGACCACCGTGCGCCAAGTGATGGCGTTGTCCGAAGAACTGGGTGTCTCGGGCTTTCCGGTTTGCGATGGCCGCCAAGTGGTCGGTATCGTGACCGGTCGAGACCTGCGCTTTGAAACCCGCTATGACCAAAAGGTCAGCGAAATCATGACGCCCAAAGAACGCTTGGTGACCGTGCCTGAAGGCACCACACCTGAGCAAGCCAAGCTGCTTTTGAACAAGCACAAGCTTGAGCGCTTGTTGGTGGTCAACGACGCGTTTGAGTTGAAGGGCCTGATCACGGTCAAAGACATCACCAAACAACTCAACTTTCCCAATGCGGCCCGCGACGGTGCTGGCAAGTTTCGCGTGGGTGCGGCGGTGGGCGTGGGCGAGGGCACCGAAGAACGCGTCGAGGCTTTGTCCCGCGCGGGGGTTGATGCCATCGTGGTGGACACAGCCCACGGCCACAGCAAAGGCGTGCTCGACCGCGTGCGTTGGGTCAAACAACATTACCCGCACATTGAGGTCATTGGCGGCAACATTGCCACCGGTGCAGCGGCTTTGGCCTTGGTCGAAGCCGGCGCCGATGGCGTGAAGGTGGGCATTGGCCCAGGCTCAATTTGCACCACCCGCATCGTGGCCGGTGTTGGCGTGCCGCAAATCATGGCGGTCGACAGTGTGGCTACCGCCCTCAAAGGCACCGGCGTGCCACTGATCGCTGACGGCGGCATCCGCTACAGCGGCGACATCGCCAAAGCCATTGCCGCAGGCGCTGGCACCGTCATGATGGGCGGCATGTTCGCGGGCACCGAAGAAGCGCCTGGCGAGATCGTGTTGTTTCAGGGCCGCAGCTACAAGAGCTACCGGGGCATGGGCTCGATTGGGGCCATGCAGCAAGGCAGCGCTGACCGCTATTTTCAAGAGTCCAGCACCGGCAACCCCAATGCCGACAAACTGGTGCCCGAAGGCATTGAAGGCCGCGTGCCCTACAAAGGCTCGGTGGTGTCCATCATTTACCAAATGGCTGGCGGCTTGCGTGCCAGCATGGGCTATTGCGGTTGCGCCACCATTGAGGCCATGCACAACGAGTCGCAATTTGTGGAGATCACAGCCGCCGGCATTCGCGAAAGCCATGTACACGACGTGCAGATCACCAAAGAAGCGCCCAACTACCGGGCTGATTAAAATCTGTACCTGACCAGCAAGGCGTCTGTAACCCAGACGCCTTTTCATTTCTTAAAGAGCGACGCCTGCCATGCAGCACTCCAAAATTCTGATCCTCGACTTCGGCTCCCAAGTCACCCAGCTCATCGCACGTCGCGTGCGAGAGGCCCACGTGTTTTGCGAAGTGCACCCTTGCGATGTGACCAGCGAATGGGTGCGTGACTACGCCAAAGACGGCAACTTGAAAGGCATCATTCTTTCGGGCAGCCACGCCAGCGTTTACGAAGTGGACGACCGTGCACCCGATGCCGTGTTTGAGTTGGGCATCCCGGTGCTGGGCATTTGCTATGGCATGCAAACCATGGCCGAACAATTGGGGGGCAAAGTCGAGGCCGGTCACACCCGCGAGTTTGGCTATGCCGAAGTTCGCGCCCACGGCCACACCGAGCTGCTCAAAGGCATTGAAGACTTTGCCACGCCCGAAGGCCACGGCATGCTCAAAGTCTGGATGAGCCACGGTGACAAAGTGACCCAGTTGCCTGAGGGTTTCAAGGTCATGGCTTCTACGCCTGCGTGCCCGATTGCTGGCATGGCCGACGAAGCCCGCCGTTTTTACGCCGTGCAGTTCCACCCCGAAGTGACCCACACAGTGCAAGGCCAAGCCTTGCTCAACCGCTTCGTGCTGGACATTTGCAAAGCACGCCCTGACTGGATCATGGGGGACTACATCGAAGAAGCTGTGGCCAAAATTCGCGAACAAGTGGGTGACGAAGAGGTCATCTTGGGCTTGTCGGGCGGGGTTGATTCTTCTGTTGCTGCCGCGCTGATTCATCGCGCCATCGGCGACAAGCTAACCTGCGTGTTTGTGGACCACGGTTTGCTGCGCCTGAATGAGGGCGACATGGTGATGGAGATGTTTGTGGGCAAGTTGCACGCGAAAGTGATCCGCGTTGACGCCAGCGATTTGTTCCTCGGCAAGTTGGCGGGCGTGAGTGAGCCCGAGGCCAAACGCAAGATCATCGGCGGCTTGTTTGTTGATGTGTTCAAAGAGCAAGCGGCCTTGCTGAAGGCCGGCACAGGCGGGCACAAGGGCGCGACATTCTTGGCCCAAGGCACGATTTACCCCGACGTGATCGAGTCGGGTGGGGCCAAAAGTAAGAAGGCCGTCACCATCAAGAGCCACCACAACGTGGGCGGCTTGCCCGAACAACTCGGCTTGAAATTGTTAGAGCCTTTGCGCGAACTGTTCAAAGACGAAGTGCGTGAATTGGGTGTTGCACTGGGCTTGCCACGTGAAATGGTCTACCGCCATCCCTTCCCAGGCCCCGGTTTGGGCGTGCGGATTCTGGGCGAGGTCAAAAAAGAATACGCCGACCTGCTGCGCCGTGCGGACGCGATCTTCATCGAAGAGCTGCGCAACTTCTCCGACGAATCCGGCAAGACTTGGTACGACTTGACCAGCCAAGCCTTCACCGTTTTCTTGCCAGTGAAAAGCGTGGGCGTGATGGGTGATGGCCGCACCTACGACTATGTGGTGGCTTTGCGCGCCGTGCAAACCAGCGACTTCATGACCGCCGACTGGGCCGAGTTGCCCTATGCCTTGCTCAAGAAGGTGTCTGGCCGAATCATCAACGAAGTGCGCGGCATCAACCGTGTGACTTATGACGTGAGCTCCAAGCCGCCGGCGACGATTGAGTGGGAATAAGTGCCTTTGCGGCTCTAATTTAATTAGATGCTGGAGATGGCTCTGAAAACTATTCTTGTTCGCGCAGTCTTGCTGTCGGGTTTGATGTTGGCGGTTTCTTCGGCTTCCGCTGCCAGTTTTGACTGCGCCAAGGCGCGGCGTCCGATTGAAAAACTCATTTGCAGCAACCCGGAGCTTGATGCCGCGGACACCCGCATGGGCGAGGTGTTCAAGCAAGTGAATGCCGGGTTTCCGTTGAAGGGTTTTTTGTTGGCCACGCAACGTGTCTTCTTGTCTGGCTATGCCTCCTGCATGAACGATGCCAACGGCAGCCCTTGGCCACGGCTGAAGCCGCGCGTCGTTGTGTGTCCGTGGTGCGCGAGCGCATTGCCGAACTAGAAACACAAGCGATGGCCAAGGTCTACACCGGTGCAGACGCCAAGTTCACGCACGAAGATTTGGCCATCTTGGTTTACACCGCCAATGGCCGGCAAAAAATTCGCTTGTGGGGTAACTGGATGCCCGATGCCTACAACCCCAAACCATTTCCGGATGGCAAGCTGTGTGATCTGGACGACGAGCTGAAGCCAGCCAAAGGCGGTTTCATGACCCCGTCCACAGACGATGCTGTCTTCAGCGTGTCGGATGCCGCGGTGCAGATCAGCGAGCACATCATGTGCACCCCGCGCAATGGGATTGCGCCCGGCAACTACCGCCGCGTGCGTTGAGCCAAAGAAGTCTTGAGAGCACAGTCTGCTATTGGCTGAGTCTTGAGATGAGCTATTGACGCTGTTTTGGTACATTCAAAGCCCTATGTACCTGCCCAAACAATTCAACAACACCGACCCCGCTGTTGCCCAGCGCATCATGCGCGAGCACCCTTTGGCGGCCATTGTTTCGGTGGGGCAAGACGGATTTCCGGTGCTCAGCCATATTCCCTTGCACTGGCAAGCGGATTCACTGTGGGGGGACGCCCCACTAGGCCAACACGGCGTGCTTTTGGGGCATTGCGCACGTGCCAATCCGCAGGGGCAAATTTTGGCATCGCAAGGCCCTGCATTGGTCAGTTTTATGGGGCCGCAGGCCTACATGTCCCCCCGGGTCTATGCCGACAAACAGCGGGTGCCTACATGGTCGTATTTGGCTGTTCAGGCCAAGGTGGTCACGCGCATTCTCGATCCTCATGCCGACCGCGACCGTTTGCTCAAGTGCCTGATTGCTGAGCACGAGCCTGCTTATGCCCAGCAATGGCGTGAATTGCCCGCTTCCTATACCGAGGCCATGCTGAATGGCATTGTGGCTTTTGAGATGCAGATCACAGAATTGCATTGCGCCGTGAAGCTCAACCAACACCGCCCTGACTCCCACGCTGCCATGCACGCGGTTTACGCCCAAGGGCCGTCCGATCACCAGGCTTTGGCCCGCTGGATGAAAGATCTGGGTTTGGTGCCATGAGCTCTTCAGAGTCAAAATCCGTTACCCCGGCATCGCCCCACGCCCAAGGCGCTGCGGTCCATTTGTCAGATGAACAAGGCATGCAATTGGCCTTGGCGCAAGCTAAATTAGCGGCGGCCGCAGGCGAGGTGCCAGTGGGCGCCGTGGTGGTCAAAAACGGTCAAGTGATAGCCGCAGGGCGCAATGCGCCCATTGCCAGACACGACCCCACGGCTCACGCCGAGGTGGTGGCGCTGCGCGAGGCGGCCCGTGTCTTGGGCAACTACCGCCTGGAGGGCTGCACGCTGTATGTCACTCTGGAGCCTTGCAGCATGTGCAGCGGTGCGATGTTGCACGCCCGGCTCGACCGGGTGGTGTATGGCGCTGCAGATCCGCGCACAGGGGCTGCGGGTTCGGTGGTGGATGTGTTGGGTCATGCCCAACTCAACCACCAAACGCAAGTGACCGGCAGCGTTTTGGCCGCAGAGTGCGGGCAGCTGTTGCGTGATTTTTTCAAGCCTTTGCGTTCCAACACCAACCCGTTGCGCGAAGACGCGTTGCGCACCCCCTCAACTTGCTTTGAGCATTTGCCCGACTATCCGTGGGCGCCGCATTATGTGAGTGACTTGCCCAGCATTGCCGGCCTGCGCATGCACTATTTGGATGAAGGCCCCGTGGGTTCGACCGACCAGAGGCCCATCACTTGGCTGTGTTTGCACGGCAATCCGGCTTGGAGCTACCTGTATCGAAAAATGATACCGGTGTGGCTGGCCGCAGGACAACGTGTGGTGGCGCCTGACTTGCTTGGTTTTGGCAAAAGCGACAAGCCCAAAAAAGACAGTTTCCATACCTTCCACACACACCGTCAGTATTTGCTTGAGTGGATCGAGCGGCTGGATTTGCAGCGTGTGGTGCTGGTGGTGCAAGACTGGGGCGGCATTTTGGGCTTGACCTTGCCCATGGCAGCCCCCCAGAGGTTTGCCGGTTTGCTGGTCATGAACACCACCTTGGCCACTGGCGAGATGCCATTGAGCGACGGTTTTTTGGCGTGGCGAGATTGGTGTAAACAGCAGCCCCAGTTTGATGTGGGCAAGCTCTTTTTGCGTGGCAACAAACACCTGAGTGTGGCGGAGGCTGCGGCTTACAACGCGCCGTTTCCAGACAAAGGTTACCGTGCCGCCCTGCGCGCATTCCCGCCCATGGTCCCTGAATTTGAACACTCTGAAGGTGCCGCCATTTCGAGGCAAGCGCGTGATTTTTGGCGCAACGATTGGCAAGGCCAAAGCCTGATGGCCATTGGGCAGCAAGACCCGGTGTTGGGCGAAGCCGTGATGCGGGGTTTGCAAAGCCAAATCAAGGGTTGTCCTGAGCCGCTGTTGTTGCCGCATGCGGGGCACTTTGTGCAAGAGCATGGCCAAGCGATCGCAGAAGCTGCTGTGCGACACTTCAAGTTCTAAATAAGATCGTTTTCAATGGCCCACATTTACATTTTTTCGCCCTCCAGCGCGGTGCGCAACAAAGCGGCCTTTCGGCGCGGTCTGAAACGTTTGCAAGCCCAAGGTCACACGCTTGAAGTGGATGAGGCGGCTTTGTCGAGCCACATGCGTTTTGCGGGTGACGATGCCACCCGCATTGCAGCCATTGGCCGTGCGGCGGCCAGCGGTGCCGATATCGCCATGATTTCGCGGGGCGGTTATGGCCTCACGCGCATCTTGCCCAATTTGCCCTACAAAGCCATTGGCAAAGCCATCGACAAAGGCACCCAGTTTGTGGGTTTGAGTGACTTTACGGCGTTCAACTTGGCGGTCATGGCGCAAACCGGGCACATCACTTGGCAAGGCCCAGCCTTGGGCGAAGATTTTGGTACGGAGCCCGAGCCAGACGACATCATGCAGGCCTGCTTTGATGATTTGTGGATGGAGCAGGGCGAAGGCACGGGCTGGCAATTGCCCAAAGCCGAGGGTGAGCGGAGCGTGCGGGTGAACAACGCCACGCTTTGGGGTGGCAATTTAACGGTCTTGACCTCGCTGCTGGGCACCCCTTACTTCCCCCAAGTGCAAGGTGGGGTGCTGTTCCTTGAAGATGTGGGAGAGCACCCCTATCGGGTAGAGCGCATGCTGACCCAGTTGTTGCACGCAGGGGTTTTGGCGCGTCAAAAGGCCGTGATCTTGGGACAGTTCACCCAATTCAAATTGGTGCCCGCACACGACAAGGGTTTCAAACTCGCCACGGTGGTGGATGGCTTGCGCAGCCAAATTAAAACGCCCGTGCTCACGGGTTTGCCTTTTGGGCATGTGCCCACCAAGGTGTTGTTGCCAGTCGGCGCCAAAGTGGACTTGGTAACCGAAGGGCGCGACGCGCTGATGGTCTGGGGCCACATTTAAGTTCAGTTTGAATGGGCACTTGCGGCGCGCATCAGGGTGTCGCAAAGGTGCTGAGATGGCTTGGGTTTTTTCATGCTTGAGGCATCATGTTGACTCACTGTTTAATTCACACCCCATGAGCGCCGTCACCCCCCATCTCAAGCCTTGGAAAGTCATTGTGGGCGGAATTTGTGGCTTGGTCTTGACCATTGGGCTGGCTCGGTTCGCATACACCCCTCTACTGCCTGCACTGCAACTGCAAACCGGCCTGAACGATGCCAGCGCCGGAGGTTTGGCCGCCATCAATTACGCGGGTTACATCTCGGGGGCCTTGGCGGCGGCATGGATTGACGATGTGCGTTGGCGTCACCGTCTTTACAGCATGGGACTTTGGCTGTCGTTGTTAACGGTCGCTGGCATGGCTTTGTCCACTTGGATGCCCGCATGGGCGCTGTGGCGATACCTCGGCGGCTTGTGCGGGGCCACGGGCATGCTGTTGGGGGCAGGCTTGGTCTTGGGTTGGTTGATGCGCCAAGGCCGCCGACCCGAGCTGGGGGTGCACTTCATTGGCTTGGGTTTGGGCATTGTGGTTTCGGCCGTCGGGGTGTGGAGCGTGTCGCAAGTTTGGTCGCTCTGGTCTGCGCAGTGGTTGGCGATGGCTGCAATTGGCTTGGTGTTTTTTGTGCCTGCTTGGCTGTGGCGGCCTCCCGTGCCACCGGCTCCAGCTGCGGTCAGCACGGTGCAAAACGGCAACCAAGTCTCGCGCCGTTGGATGCTGACCATGGCCGGCAGTTACTTTGCAGCGGGCTGGGGCTTTGTCATCAGCGCCACCTTCACGGTGGCGATTGTGGAACGCGAGCCTGCCTTGGCCGGGCAGGGCGCTCTGGTTTGGGCGTTGGTGGGTTTGGCTGCCATGCCAGCGGTGTTTTTATGGGACAAAGTGGCTCGCCGCTGGGGTGACACGCGCGCTTTGCTGTTGGCGTTTGGCTTGCAAACCCTGTCGGTCATTTTGCCGGCGGTGTCGGGTTCATTGGCCGCCGCCTTGGGTGGCGCGGTGGGTTATGGCGCCACCTTCATCGGCATCGTCAGCATGACTTTGGCCTTGGTTGGCCGTCGCGCGCCAGAAAATCCCGGCAAGGCGATGGCCCGTTTGACCCTGAGTTATGGGGCTGCCCAAGTGGTTGCGCCTGTGGTGGCGGGGGCCATGGCCCAAGCCACCGGCACATTCAAAGGCGCACTGTGGTTGACGGCCGGGGTCATGGCGGTGGGCATGGCGCTGTTGTCCACTTTGCCCAACGATGATCGGTCTTCGGTCAGCCACTGATCATTGCAAGCACACAAAGTCGTGTGCCCACGCAAGTTGAAGCGGGTCTTTAGACCCCGAGGCTTTCCAATGTCACCAAGCCTTTGGGCGTTTGCAAGGTGGCCACCAAATTGGCTTGGCCGGTTTGCACGCTGACGCCCTCGAGTCCGATTGACTCATAGGCCGTTTGCAGTTTGGTGGCGCTGGGGTGGTGTACGGTCAGGCTTTGCAGCGTAACGCCCGAGCGCGGCAAGCTGTTGCGCGGGTGCAATCGCAGCGGATCGGTGGCGTCGGGTTTGCCCCACTGAATCAAGGTGGGCAGGGTGCCGTTGAACAACCTGTCGCCGTCTTCGCGCACGGTGATTTGCCAATTCAGGGTGCCTTTGCCGGACTTGCGGCTGGCATGAACAATTTGCCCGCGTTCAATACCTTGGGTACGCAGCTGGTGTCGAGCGGACTTGATGTCGTCCGTGCTGCTCACAAAGTGGACCAAGCGGGGTTGTGCAGCCACCACTTTTTGCAAGGCCAAGTCGTCCATGTCAAACCAGCGGGTGACCTGTGCGCGTTTGGGAATCACGGCATTCGGGTTGATCGCAATGATCTCAAAATAGGCCAGCGGAAACGTGGGCGTGGCTATTTTGAACAAGCGGTTGTGCGTGCCGTATTTCTCGTGTTCGCCTCCGGGGCCTGGGGTGATGCCGAGGGTTTCTTCGCACCATTGAACGCCAGCTTCGAGCGACGCGGCCATCACCACGAGGTGATCAATTTGAGTTTTCATGGCAGGGGTCAAAAAGTTTGTGCGAGCATAACGGATGCCTTGCGTGTCGCCTGCGACAATCTGGGCGAATAAACAGGAACCCCTTATGTTGTTGGAAGCTCAAGACAGTCAGTTGGTGTTGATCGATTTTCAGGCTCGCCTGAAACCGGTGATGCTCGAAGCCGATGCGGTGTGGGCCAATGCCGCCCGTTTGGCCACTTTGGCGCAGGCATTGCTGGTGCCAACCTGGGGCACCGAGCAAAACCCCTCGCGCTTAGGAGAGATGCCCCCTGAAATTCGCAGCCATTGCCAAAAGGTGCTGGCCAAAATGCAGTTCAGCGCGGTGGAAGAAGGTCTGGGCGAGTGGTTGCAACCCGAGCCTGTGCAAGCGCCGCGGGGCAATGCCCGCAGTCTGCCTCGACATTTACAAAAGCCGCAAGCACAAGACCAAGCTCGCAAAACCATTGTCTTGGCTGGCTGTGAAGCGCATGTGTGCTTGTTGCAAACTGCTTTGGACTTGTTGGAAGACGAATTCGAGGTTTGGGTCGTGACCGATGCTTGCAGTTCGCGGACCGAGCGCAACCGCGATGCCGCCTATGACCGCTTGGCCGGCGCTGGGGCCGAATTGGTGACGGCCGAAATGGTGGCTTTTGAGTGGGTTCGCAGCGCAGAACACCCTGATTTCAAGTTGCTTCAATCACTCTTCAAGTAAGCACGCCTCCTCTCATCAAGGCCTCTGATGGAGGCCTTTGCTGTTTGGGGTGAATTCGGCTTCGAAAGTCAGCTTATTGCAAGTCCGTTGCCCATAATTATGAATTCAGAAGGGCGCAGAACAACCCGTTGCTGCGTCTTTGACGCTTTCATTTGCAGGCATTCAGGAGACTTTCATGGGCAGCTTTGCGGATTTTCACGCACGATCGATCAATGACCGCGACGCTTTTTGGGCTGAACAAGCCAAATTGGTCGACTGGAAAGTTGAGCCAAAGCAAATTTGCGACTATTCGAATCCGCCATTTGCCAAGTGGTTTATTGGCGGCCAAACCAACCTGTGCCACAACGCCGTGGACCGCCATTTGGCCACCCGTGCTGACCAGCCCGCGCTGATTTTTGTTTCGACAGAAACCGACCAAGAAAAAATCTACACCTTCCGTGACTTGCACGCCGAAGTGCAACGCATGGCCGCCATATTGCAAGGCTTGGGCGTCGTCAAAGGCGACCGCGTGCTGATTTACATGCCCATGATTGCCGAGGCCGCCTTTGCCATGCTGGCTTGCGCACGGCTGGGCGCCATCCATTCGGTGGTGTTTGGCGGTTTTGCATCGCACTCACTGGCCACTCGCATCGAAGACGCATCGCCCAAAGTCATCGTCAGTGCCGATGCCGGTTCGCGCGGCGGCAAAGGGGTTCCTTACAAGCCCTTGCTGGACGAAGCCATTCAGTTGTCCGCGCACAAACCGTCCAATGTGGTCATGGTTGACCGCAAAATGGCGCCCTTCACCCCGGTGGCCGGTCGCGATGTTGACTACGCCACCGAACGCGCTAAACACATGAACGCAGTGGTGCCTTGCGAGTGGGTTGAATCCACCCACCCCAGCTACACGCTTTACACCTCAGGCACCACCGGCAAACCCAAAGGCGTGCAACGCGACACGGGCGGCTACACCGTGGCCTTGGCTGCCAGCATTCCCAATATTTTTGAAGGCAAGCCGGGCGGCACCTTCTTCTGCACCAGCGACATTGGCTGGGTGGTGGGTCACAGCTACATCATCTACGGCCCACTGATTGGCGGCATGGCCACCATTCTTTATGAAGGTTTGCCCATCCGTCCTGACGGCGGCATTTGGTGGAGTTTGGTCGAAAAATACAAGGTCCAAGTCATGTTCAGCGCGCCCACGGCCATTCGTGTGCTCAAGAAGCAAGACCCTGCGCTTTTAACCAAGTACGACCTGTCTAGCCTGCAGGCACTCTTTTTGGCGGGTGAACCTCTGGACGAACCCACAGCCAAATGGATTTCAGAAGGTCTGAGCGGCAAGGCCATCATCGACAACTACTGGCAGACCGAAACCGGCTGGCCCATCTTGAGCATTTGCAATGGCGTTGAAAAAGCCCCCAGCAAGTTCGGCTCACCCGGCAAGGCGATTTATGGCTACAACGTCAAATTGGTTGACGACCAGACCGGCGAAGAGTTGACGGGCGCCAACCAAAAAGGCGTGTTGACCATTGAGGGCCCGTTGCCTCCGGGCAACCTGCAAACCATTTGGGGTGACGACGAACGTTTCGTCAAAACCTATTGGAAGACTGTGCCCGGCAAATTGGTCTACAGCACCTTTGACTGGGCTGTGCGTGACGAGGATGGTTATTTCTTCATCTTGGGCCGCACCGACGATGTGATCAACGTGGCAGGCCATCGCTTGGGCACGCGCGAGATTGAGGAAAGCATTTCCAGCCACCCCAACGTGGCCGAAGTGGCGGTGGTGGGCGTGGCCGACCAGCTCAAGGGCCAAGTAGCCATGGCCTTTGCCATCGCCAAAGACACCTCGGGCTTGACCAGCGATGCGGCCCGCAAAGCCCTTGAAGCCGAAGTCATGAAAGTGGTGGACAGCCAACTGGGCGCTGTGGCACGCCCCTCCAGGGTGCTGTTTGTGACGGCTTTGCCCAAAACCCGCAGCGGCAAGTTGCTGCGCCGGGCGATTCAAGCCGTGGCCGAGGGTCGTGACCCCGGCGATCTGACCACGATGGACGATCCTGCTGCGCTGCAACAAATCGTCGATCTGATCAAAGCATGATGAACCAGGACCTCGCTCTAGCGGGGTCTTTTTTTATCAGAATCACATGAACCTGTAAGTTTGACATTGGAAAAGCCGTGGCACAATGCGCGCTGTACTCAGGCCCTTCCCCTGCCACAGTCGCATCCGCCAACCGGTTCAGCCGTGTCGCGGAAGGTAATTCTCAACCAACTAATGTTTCCCAGAGGGAAACGGAGGTCAGCGA
>JACCDS011529808.1_pt1 | contig 16804 bp, 16 predicted proteins | sample 7446441 | NCBI WGS metagenome assembly JACCDS01 (sample SAMN15323445, study PRJNA562643) | freshwater metagenome | isolation source: river surface water | place: USA:Blue River Watershed | collected 2017-08-17
CAACACGCGGCGCGGCAGTGGAGACGCCCGTGAGGAGGAGGCCACCGCGATTCAGTGGACGCTGTGGGGCAAGCAGGCAGAGAACGCCGCCGAGTACCTGGGCAAGGGCAGCCACGTGAACATCGTGGGCCGCCTGCGCAACAACAACTACGAGAAGGACGGCGAGGAGATCTATGGCCTGGCCTTCACGGCCGAGGAGATCGACTACCTCGACAGCCGCGCGGAGTCCGAGGCGCGCCGCAATGGCGGCCAGGTGGGCGAGGGCAGCACCGCCGCTTCGGCCGCATCCCAGGCGACCGCCCAGAGCGCGAGCCGCAAGCCCCGCACCACGCGCCAGCCGGCGCACGCCGACGCCTGAACCCTCATCGGGTGGGCGTGATGCTGGTGAACACACAACCGAGCCGCGCCCGCCCTTCGAACCTCATTCAACGATCGAAGGAAACCATCATGTACTCGACCCCGACTCTTGCGACCCGCTTTGCCCGCAACACCCGCGTGATGCGCGGCGACCAACCCTTGAGCGAAGACCAGATGCGCGCCGCGGCGCCGTCCATCTTCGCCGAGGGCAAGCACGCGAGCCGCTCCGAGCGCTACACCTACATCCCCACCATCGACGTGCTGCGCGGCCTGCGCAAGGAGGGCTTCGAGCCCTTCATGGTCGCCCAGGGCGCCAGCCGCGTGGAGGGCAAGGCGGAGTTCACCAAGCACATGATCCGCATGCGCCACGCCGGCCAGGTGCAGACCCGGCCCGAGGCGAACGAGATCATCCTCATCAACAGCCACGACGGCGCCAGCAGCTACCAGATGCTCGCGGGCATGTTCCGCTTCGTCTGCTGCAACGGCCTGGTGGTGGGCCAGGTGGTTGAGGACATCCGCATCCCGCACAAGGGCAACATCCAGGGCAAGGTGATCGAAGGCGCGTTCCGCGTGCTCGACGAGTTCGAGGCGGTCAACGAGCACACCGAGGCGATGAAGGCGCTGCAGCTCCAGCCGCCCGAGGAGATCGCCTTCGCGACGGCCGCCCTGGCGCTGCGCTTCGGCGAGCGCGGCGTGGAGGAAACCGGAGGCCACAAGCCTGCGCCGGTCACTGCGGAGCAGCTGATCGAGGCGCGCCGGCCCGAGGACATCGGGCACAGCCTGTGGACGACCTTCCAGCGCGTGCAGGAGAACGTGATCCGCGGCGGACAGCCCGGCCGCAGCGCGCAAGGGCGCCGGCTGCAGACCCGGCCGGTCGGCAGCATCGACCGCGGCGTGAGTCTGAACCGTGCGCTGTGGATGCTGGCGGAGGAGATGCGCAAGCTGAAGGGCTAACCGCAGGCAAGGCGCGCCAGATTCAGCCCCGAATCTTGCGCGCCTGCAGAGGTGCACCGGCCCGACCATCGGGCCGGTCTTCCCACCCAATCCGAGGAGGCACCCATGAGTCCCGAGGCGATCGAGGCCGTGCTCACGCAGTTCGACACCCGGTCGCGCGAGGCGACCCAGGCAGGCGCGCAGGCATTCGCGCGGCTGCTCAAGCTGGCCGAGGAGCGCGACTCCGGCCAGATCCCGCGCATCGCGCGCTTCCTGGCCGCGACGTACAACGGCCAGGCCTTCAAGTTCGACCTGTTCGAGCTGCGCGCCGTCGACATCGCGATCAGCGACGACATGCTGTGCTGCCTGGACGCGCTGCGCTGGGGCCGGGCCGACCTGCACACGCTCCTCCCCAATGGGGACGCCCGCGTGCGCGCCGTCATCGAAAGCTGGGGCCTGCGCTGGCCGGACGGTGCCTGATTGCACGGCGGCCGTTCTTTCCTGCGTCGGTCCCCGCCAGCGCAGATGTGCGGGAGAGGCAGCGCGGCCGCGCGCCGGCCTCCACTGCGTGTCGGCCGGCGCGCGTGGCCCGGCGGCACCTCATCGAGGAGTGCGCGCCGGTCAGACGGCAGCCCTCGCGGCGTCGACTCTGCTGGCGTCATGTGGCGGTGGGTGGACGGTCCAGGTAGAATGCATCGCAACTGCAACGCACTGTCTGCCCGCCATGAAGTCCGCCACCCTGCCGTCGCTGCGCGTCGAGCCCGAGCTGCGCGAAGCCGCCGAGAGCGTGCTCCAGGAGGGCGAGACGCTGTCGGGCTTCATCGAGGCCTCGGTGCGGGAGACGATCCAGCGCCGCCGGGTCCGCGCCGAGTTCATCGCGCGGGGCCTGGCGTCGCGCGAGGAGGCGAAGCGCACCGGTGTGTACATCGACGCCGACGTGGTCCACGCCGAATTGGAGAAGAAGCTGGCCCAGGCCCGGGAGAGGCTGCAGAAGAAGGCCCGTGCGTGAGCTTCGCGGTCCGGTACAGCGCGTCGGCCCGCGATGATCTGGCCCGGCTGTACGAGTACATGCTCGATCGCGCCACCACGGTCGATGACCTCGATCTGGCCGATCGGGCGCTGGGCGCGATCACCGAGGCGGTCGGGAGCCTGAAGCGCTCGCCGTTCATCTACCGCAAGGCCGATGACGACCCATTCCTGCGCGAACTGCTTGTTCCGTTCGGGAGCAGCGGCTACGTGGCGCTCTTCGAGATCGAGGATGCGGCGACCGTGACCATCCTGGCCGTGCGCCACCAGCTCGAGGACGACTACCACTGACGCCGGCAGCGGCGCGGCGGCGCGCCGCGTCGCCTGCACCAGTCGCCTGCTAGAGCCCGCCTGGCGGCCCGAGCGCGCTCAACGCCCCCACAGCATGATGGCCACCGTCCAGGTGACGGCAGATGCCGTCGCCGCCGCAGCCGCATGCGTCAGCCAGGGCTCCCAGCATCGTCGCGGTGCGTCTGGCCTTGGCTGCGCTGCGGCCTGCAGCCGCTGCAGCGTGGCGCCAAGCTCCGCGCCCAGCGCCACGCGCGCGGCGTCGGCCATCGCCCGCGCCTGGAGCTCGATCGAGCGCCTCGCCGCTTCGTCGGTGCGTGCGAGGACATGCGCGACCGCCTGCACCTTGGCCCTTTCGGTGAGCGCTGTGACTTGGGCTTCGAACGCGGCCAGCTGCCCCGCGAGGCCGCTGTGCGCATCGGCAAGTGCCTGGCGCGACTGGTCCAGCGCCGGCGCCAGTGCCTCGACCTGCCGCAGCAGCTTGGCTGCGTCGTCGAGGGCCTCGGCAATGAGTGCCTCGCGCGTGGTGCTGGGATGGGTCATGCTGCCGGGGTTGCCTGCTGGCCCGACGGCAGGCGATGCAGCTCGAGCGCTGCGAAGCACGCGTCGAGTTCGGGAACGACGCCGCGGGCCAGCCGTTGTACCGCGAGGCAATGGGCCAGTGCGAGCTTGTCGGCTTGCGGCTGGGCCTTCCCGATGAGCGCCTTGTAGTCCGTCCGGTCGGCCGCCAGTTCCGTCAGCGACTGACCCGAACCCCGGACCAGCGCGTACACCTCGTTGAACGAGAGGAAGGCTGCCAGGCTGGGATGCACGACGCCCGTCGTGCTGCAGTAGGCGAGCAGCGTCTCGAAGGTGCGGTCGATCGGGATGTCGTCGTCGACCTGGTTGAACACCACCCGCAGGCGGTCAGGTGGGACGCCGATGCGCGCCAGCTCGGCCAGCGTGGCCGCGGTGTCCTGCTGCTGCTTGCGCGCGGGCACGGTGGGCACGATGAAGCCGTCGAAGTCCTCCTGGCTGTCCTGGTAGCGCCGCATGAGCTTTAGCAGCTCCTCGACGTTGCTGGCACCGATGTCGACCACGACGTTGTCGACGCTCTGCAGGAACTCCTGCAGCTGCCCGAGCTGACGATCAACGAAGAGGCGGTCAACCGCTGGTTCGACAAGATCACTGCGGGCCTGAGCGACGCCCAGCGCGCTGACCTGAAGAAGAAGTTTGCCAAGAAGGGTGCGATCTACGGAGCCGCAGGCCGCATCGAGCTGATCGCCTGGGACATCGCCACCCACTTCAGCGAAAACATCAAGGGTCTCAACTTGGGCCTGAAGGGCCAGGTGGCCACCGACAGCAAGCTCGACGCCATCCGCTACAAGAAGGCGCTGGACGAGACCGGTCTGGTCACCAGCGCCATCGTGATCTCGCCGCCCGACACGCGCGAAGGCAATGCCGAGGTCGACGAGGACACGCTGCCCGAAGTGCAGAAGTGGTGGAAGCAGACCGTGCTGGCGAGCGGCCTGGACGCCGAGAGCTACGAGAAGCAGGTCGTCGGCGACTTCGGCACGGACGACGGGCCGGACCTTCTGATCGTGGTGGACAAGCTGCTCACCGGCTTCGATGAGCCGCGCAACACCGTGCTGTACATCGACAAGCCGCTGAAGGGCCACAACCTGATCCAGGCGGTGGCACGGGTGAACCGGCTGCACGACGACAAACGCTACGGCGTGCTGGTGGACTACCGCGGCATCCTGAAGGAGCTGGACACGGCGATCCGCGCCTATCAGGACCTGGAGACACGCACCCAGGGCGGCTTCGATGTCGACGACATCGAGGGCCTGTACCGCAACTTCGGCACCGAGTACAAGCGCCTGCCGGCGCTGCATGACCGCCTGTGGTCGTTCTTCAAGGGCGTGGTCAACAAGCTCGACCGCGAGCAGTTCCGTCAGGTGCTGACGCCGAAGTTCGTGACGGCGGCTGATGGCGAGGAGTACGACGAGCGCCAGAAGGTGCGCGACGACTTCTATGCGGCCTTGACCGAGTTCGGCCTGTGCCTGCAGACGGCGCTGTCCAGCCGCAGCTTCTTTGAGGACAAGAGCTTCTCTGAGGCGCTGATTGCCCGCTACAAGGGTGACCTCCGCTTCTTCACCGAGCTGCGCCAGACCGCCCGCCGTGACGCGATGGAGACGGTGGACTACAGCAGCTACGAAGAGCAGATCCGCCGGCTGGTCGACAAGCAGGTAATCGGCGAGGAGGTGCGCGAGCCCGACGGCGTGTACTTGGTGCACCAGCTTGGCCGGGCCGAAAACCCCGAGCAGTGGTCTGAAGAGAAGACGCGCAACGAGACCGACCTGATCCGTACCCGGCTGCGCAAGACGATCGAGCAGGAGTTGGCCGAGGACCCTTATGCACAGAAGGTGTTCGGTGAGCTGCTGCGTCAGGCCATCGCCGAGGCGGAGGCCATGTTCGACCATCCGTTGAAGCAGTACGCCCTGTTCAAGGACTTCGACGATCAGCTCGCCGCGCGCAAGACGCCGGGCGTGCCTTCGGCGTTGGATGACAACCCGCACGCCAAGGCCTACTTTGGCGCCATCCGGATGGTGCTGGGCGATCAGGCCTGCGACGCCATGGACGAGGCAGCACAAGCCAAGTTGATCGAGCACGCGGTCGCAATCGACGGGATCGTGCGCGATGCGGTGGCCGAGCACTCGCTCAACCCGCAGAACATCGAGGCCGCGATCCGCAAGGGCCTGCTGCCGATGTTGTTCGGCGCGCTGGGCCTGGAAAGCGCGCGCCAGGTGGTCGAGCAGGTGATCCAGATCACCCGAATCGGGCTGAGCCGGTCATGACGGAGGTGGTCCGCGGATTGGCCGGGGAGCAGCACATTCGCTATGGCGACGAGGTCATCCGCTTCCGCGTGCGCGTTCAGCCTGATCGGCGCTTGCCGCGTGTGGCGATCCATGTGGAGCCGGATGGAAGGGTGCTGGTGGATGCCCCCAGCACTGCCACGTCGGCGAGCGTGCTGGCGGCTGTGCGCAAGCGATCGCTCTGGATCAGTCGGCACGTCGAAGCCGCGCGTGAAAGGCATGGCGGCCTGCAGGGGCGCGAGTACGTCAGTGGCGAGTCGCTGCTGTATCTGGGGCGGCGCTACCGGTTGAAGGTAACCGTGCAACCGGCGGCGCCGGTGCATGCGGCACTCCGCGGCGCCTACCTTGTGGTGACGGCACCCCAGGGGACGCCAGAGCCGATCCGCGATGCCCTGGATGCCTGGTACCGGCAGCGGGCGAGGGAAGTTCTTGCGCATCGCCTCGCGGCCGTTGCCGCGACTTTGCGATGGGTGCGCAGCGTGCCTGAGATGCGGCTGCGAAGCATGACGGTGCAGTGGGGCAGCTGCTCCCCGGCCGGACGCATCACGCTGAATCCGATGCTGGTCAAGGCGCCCCGTGAGTGCATCGACTACGTTGTGCTGCATGAGCTCGTCCATCTGCTGCACCACAACCACAGTCCGGCGTTCTATCGAACCCTGGATCGGCACATGCCCGCATGGCCAGCCTTGAAGATGAAGCTGGATGGCATGGCCGAAGACGTGTTCCGCAGTTGACTGGAGGGCGGGCAAGATGACCGACGAAACGGACGGACGGGCCGAAGCGCCACTGCTGCGCGTGCTCACGCTGGACGGAGGCGGCGCGAAGGGCTTTTACACCTTGGGGGTGTTGAAGGAGATCGAGGCGATGGTCGGGTGTCCGTTGCACCAGAGGTTCGATCTGGTGTTCGGGACGAGCACGGGCGCCATCATCGCGTCTCTGATTGCGCTCGGACACGGCGTAGACGCCATCCTGGAGCTCTACCGCAAGCACGTGCCGGCCGTGATGTCGCACAAGACCGCCCCAACCAGGTCGGCAGCTTTGAAGACGTTGGCGAGCGAGGTCTTCGGTGATGCGACGTTCGCCGACGTCAAGACCGGCATCGGCGTGGTTACTGCCAAGTGGCTTACGGAGCGGCCAATGATTTTCAAGGGCAGCGTCGCCCAGGCCCATAGCCGCATCGGCACATTCGTCCCCGGCTTCGGCGTGAGCATCGCCGACGCCGTCAAGGCGTCGTGCTCCGCCTACCCGTTCTTTGAGCGCACCACCGTCCGGACCTCGATGGGCGAGGACACGCGAGCGCTTCTCGACGCCGTAGGTCGACTCGCGGCAGGTTCCCGGCCGCGCGAATACCTCGGTGCACTCGACGAGGCCTGCCTGGCTTTCGAGCATCTTCCAGCCGCCGCCCGCGCATCCGGACTTGGCGGCGGGACACGGAGCGCCCAGAGACGCGCTCGGCAGCGGCGGTGTCTCCACCTTCTTGGTCCCATCGGGCATCACCTTGACGGCCTCGTTTCCCTTGACGAACTGGGCACTGGAGGCGGTGGCGGCGAGTGCCAGCGCGCCCAGCGTAAGGAGATGACGAACGGCTTTCATGTGGCTCTCCTGGAGGTACGAAACCTCCGATCCTGGACCTCCCGAAGCAGCACTGGAAGCCATTGAAACGGATCGTTGCCATGCCGTTCGCGCACGGCGTCGAGCAGGCCCACGTTGTCGGTGGTGGCCGAGAGCACGGTGATGTAGTCCTCGAGCCCGGCGAGGTCCAGCTCGCAGATTGCGCTGGCATGGCCCTGCTTCACCAGGAAGCGCCGACCGCCCTGCGCGCCGAGGCTGCGCACGATGTCGAACTCAGCCAGCGTCAGGCCGAAGCCGTCGACGTATTCCTCGCGCACCGCCTCCGGGTTGGCGAGGAAGATCTTGGTCACGCTCTGCTCGATCATCGTGCGGCCGATCGGGTGGCGCAGCACGTCGGACGGGCTCTGGGTGTCGAAGATGCCCAGGCCGTTCTGCTTGCGGATCGTCTTCTGCTTCTGCTTGGCGAAGTCGCTGAAGATCTCGTGGTCCAGCGCCTTCCAGAATTCCGAGATCACGTAGATCAGCCGCTCGCCGTTGACGAGCTCTTCCATCACCTGCAGCAGGTACATCATCACCGGCGTGCGGACCTCGGGCAGGTCGAGGAACTCGGTGGTGTCGAAGCCGATGACGTTGGCCGCGTGCAGGTCGAGCAGGCGGTCGTCGGCCTGGTCGAAGACCCATCCCAGCGCGCCGCCCTGGCACCAGCGGCCGAGCCGCTCGAATAGGCTGTTTTCGCCCGCCTTGGGCAGGTTCTGCCGCACGGTCGAGAAGCGGCGCAACGGGGCCGGCATCATCGCCACGGCCTTGACGGCATCGGCAATGGCGCGCTCGTCGGCCGGCAGCAGCGGCATGGCCGGCGCGGCGATGCAGTTACGGATCAACTGCTCCCAGAACTGGATGCGCGCCGGTGTCGGCTCGCGCTGCAGCGGGTTGCAGCCGGTAGGCTTGCCAGCCTCCAAGGTGAAGTAGCGGCCACCCAGGGCGCGGATCGCGATCTCGCAACCCCGGTCCAGGTCGAACAGCACCAAACGAGGTGCCGGGTCCCACTTGCGCGTGAGCGTCAGCAGGAACATCTCCAGCGTCGTCTTCGCGTGGCTTGATCGACCCGTACTCCACCTGCTCGTCTTGAGGCAGCAGGATGCGCAGCTTGCGTGGAGCGCCCAGAAGATAGCCGTGGGCCGACAGGAGCGTCCAGAAGAACGAGTGGAAGGTCTGCATGCTCAGCTGACTTCGCTGGGCCTTGTGAACCTCCTGCTTCATCGCCTCGCCCAGCCTCGCGACGGCCGCCCGCGAGAAGCTGAGGAACAGCACTGACTGCCCAGCATCGAGACCGCCGTTGATCCGTACGACGGCCTTCTTCAGCGCGATCGTCGTCTTGCCACTACCCGGACCACCGAGCACTAGGGCATGGCCTCGGCAGTCGAGCAGGCTTTGCCTCAGCTCGCAGATTTGCACGGCAATCGCCCCCGTTAGGCTGGTGCGACGCCAGCGGCCGGAGGAACTGCTTCGGCCGGGTCGGGGATCGCCGCCACTTCGACGGGCTTCGGGAAGGCCGCATAGATCGGCGCTAGGAAGGCGGTCACGGTGGCTGGCAGCTCGTGGACCTCGCACCCGTCCAGTAACCTGGCGGCCCACCCCGCGCCCTTGTGACCCTTGAGGGCGGACATCACCAATCCGCGCACGACATCATCTGCTGGTCGACCCGTCGGGATGACGAAGTTGCCGCAGTCGCCGGTTTCACGCAAGTCGTCGAGGAACGACCACTGCCGATCGACGGGGACCTCCGCGACGACGAGCGCCTCGAAGCCGGCGTACTGGTGCTCGCAATCGATGTCGTACGCGTCGACCAGTTCTTGCTTCCTCTGGGGCGATCGCGCAGCGAAGTCATAGAAACCGAACGTCTTCAGGCCCAGGCTCTTGAAGAAGTTGCCGAACTTGGGCATCGAGCTTTCGGACTCGGCATCGAAGAAGGCAACCCCTGCGATGTCGAGCGGCTGCAGGTCCTCGTCGGCCTCCTCCATCTTCCGAGCGACGATTGGCAAGGCGTTGAACTCGGTCAGCCCCTCAACGACGATCGCACCTTTGCCAAGCATGCATTCAGTTAGTCCTCGACGGGCGTACCTGCGGAAGTCGTTGCCCTTGAGACCGGAGGAATCCGAGACTCGCCGGCCGACGACGCTGGAGTCCGGTCCTCGTGACAGGAGAAGTGTCTGCTCAGGCTCGAACCGTTCGATGACGAACGGCGAGTGCGACGTCGCGAAGGCCTGCGTCGTCTTGTGCAGTAAGTAGTCCGCGATCCGACGTTGTGTGTGCGGCGGCAGAGCAATCTCAGGCTCCTCCATCGCAAAGATGACCGAGGACGGCTTCAGCTCGGCGATGAACGAGAGCAGGGCCAGCACCAGGACGTTGAGCGTGCCGGTGCCGACCTGCTGGAAGGGGACGGGCTGTTGATCCTGCGAGATGGCCAGGAAGAAGGCCATCGTCTTGCGCAGGTGCTCCCGGGTGAGCTGCGAGACATGCAGCTTCGTCGTTCGCCCCGGAACGTCGGTGGCGATGTACTTGCCGAGCCGGGCCTCGATCGACTGCAGGACTGGCTGGAGGTTCGTGGCGTCCTGTTCGATGTCCAGGCCACGCAGGCGATCGATCGCCTTCTCCCACAACCCAGCACGGGTGCCCCTGAGCCGCAGGATGACATCGAGAAGGGACCCGCGCTCCAGGCTGAGGGCGCGCGATCCGGTTCGAACCGCACGGAGGTAGAGGAACCCGAACAGGCGCTTGATGTCCTTGCCAACCCGATCCAGCTCGTCGGGCTCGGCGTTCGGGCTGTGGGTGAAGTAAGTTTGCGCCTCAAACTCGTCTTCCTCCGGGTTGTACTTCGCCAGGGTCTCCAGGCGAAGACAGCTGACGACCGATGGCGGGTTGGCCTCGGCGGCTTCGCCGGGGCCGAGCACGCGACGTTCAACCGCGTTCCAGAACTCCAGGTGCTGGCCGCAACGGTTCTCGACTTCGGCGTTGATATCGACCAGGACCACCGCGATCCGGATGGGAATCGGCGTCGGCTCACCGCCTTCCTGAGCCGGCAGCCGGAGGTAGTTGGCGTTGTGGAAGTCGAACTCCTCGACCGGCGGAAACCTTGAGACTCGGTCCGGTCCGAGCACAAGATCGAGCGCCTCACAGATCGTGCTCTTGCCGACGTTGTTCGGGCCTACGAGCAGTGTGTGGCCGTCGAACTGCAGGGCCGCAGACTTGATGCCGCGGAAGTTTGAGATGCTGAGCTGGACGACCTTCATGGTTACTCGACTCCCTCTGCCTGCACGCATTTTGGCGGTGAGGGCAGCGAAGCCGAAGGACCGCTTGGTGCGAGCTGGTGTCAGATCGGCTCGCCAAGGCGACGGACTGCAGGCGTAGAGTTGCTGCGGCCCTGGTCGGCGCCGCGGAGCGAGGCAACGGGTCGAGAGGGCCGGATGAAGCCGACGAGAAGGGTTCGCGGAGTGCTCGGCAGACCGCGCGGAGCGGCGTCGCGCTACAGTCGTGCCGATGAAAAGTAGCCCGGAAACCGCTTGCTCCAGACCTGACGGTATTCCAGACGGTAAATTGCCGATTCGAGCCCTTGGCTCCCTCGGCTATTGATCATTGAGTGGGAGTGATCACCGGCCTTGCGGCCTTCGCATGAAAAACGCCCTGGGCGCCGCGAGGCTCCCAGGGCGTTTGATCCAGCGGGGACGCTCAGTCGGCCTTGCCGAAGCGGCGGCGCGCGGCCAGCAGGCCCGCCAGACCCAGGCCCATGAGGGCGTAGGTGCCCGGCTCGGGAACCACCGTGATCGCGGTGTTGGGCGTCAGCTCGAAGGCGTACTGCACCAGCGTGCGGTCGGTGATGCTGGCGCCGATGGCGACCTGACCCCAGCCGTAGTGCGTGGTGCCGCCAGCCTCGTTGACGAAGCGGAAGCCGAAGTAGTTCTCGGCGCTGTTCAGGGCCCACTGCGCGAGGTTGCTGGAGGTGCCCGACCCGAAGGTGCTGGCGCCACCCACCACGGCGCCGGCCGCCAGGTTGGCAGCAAAGCCCGGGGCCGTGACCACGTAGGCGCCGCCCAGCGGGGCGGTGGGGCTGAAGAAGCCCAGGCCGGTCGTGCTCCAGAGGTTGATGTCCCAACCCGGCACGGTGGTGCCGGCGGTGCCCGGGGGCGGCAGGTTGTTGGCACCGGTCACCACGTTCACGTACAGGCCGTTGGTGGACGTGGGGATCGGGAGGTTCACGACCCCACTGCTCACGACCTGGGCGTGCGCGGTGGCGGCGGCAAACAGCGCGCCGGCGCCGATCGCGAGGGCGATCGTGGTGCGCGCGGTGCGGGAGACGAAGCTGACTGTCATCGGGACTCCTGGCGTTCTATGGACTGACGTTCGAACGTACCCACCCCAGCCGGCTGGGCCGGCGGCGGTTGGCACGGACCCTGAAGAATGCGGAATGCCGCTTCTGCGGCGGCCCCTCCCACACCCTTCGTGACGGTTTCACGCGCCTGACCCAGCAACAACCCCGCATTCGCGGGGTCGGGCCTGGCGGGCTGCTCGCTTCTCGGGTTAGCCCCTAGGCGTCAACCCGCCTGGGCGCGCGCCAGCGCGGTGCGCAAGGGCTCCAGCAAGTCGCCATAGGCCCCGGCCGGCGCCGACACGCGCCGCATGGGCTGCCGGACCTGCAGGGCGCTGGGCGTGCGGATGGCGCGCGGCGCCTCGTGCGACCGCAGGCACGCGGGGTCGAAGGGCAGGCCGCAAAAGGCCAGCAGCTCGCGGATCTGCGCCTCGGGCTGCTGGACCAGCGCCTCGTAGTGCTGCACCCGAACGTGGCCGGGCTCGCGCGCCGCCCAGGCGTCGCCGCTGCGTTCGCAGGCCACGGAAAACTGCGCCAGGCTGTCGAAGTCGTAGCTGTAGGCCGCCAGGCCGGGGCCGAAGAGCTGCTTGTAGCAGGACCAGGTGGTCTGCAGCGCGTCGCGCCGGCAGTCCACGATGCGCGCCGCCGGCAGCATGGCCCGGATGGCGCCGAGGTGCTGCCAGTTGTCGGGCAGCTTGTCGGTGGCCACGGGCCGCTGCCGGCGCCAGCGGGCGCTTCGGTGCAGGTAGTCGCGCCCCAGACGCGCCCAGTCGTCGGCGCTGGCCTCGGCCGCCCAGATCGGGTAGCGGCGGCCGCGGCGCCGCGACTCGTCGTCGAGCACCTGCTGCAGGTAGGGCAGCTCGCTGGCACCTTCCACCTGCGGGTGGCTGGCCAGCACCTGCTCGACCAGGGTGCTGCCCGAGCGGGGCAGGCCGACGAGAAAGATGACCGCCTCGCCTTGAGCGACGGCGCTGCGGCGGCCGCCTGGCGCGAACGCGGCGTCGATGGCCTGCCGCTGCTGCGCAAAGCCCGTCGCGTCCCAGGGCAGGGTCTGGCGCACGCCGGCGTTGGCCCGGTGCAGCGCCTGCAAGGCCTCGGGGTGGCGGCCGGCGGCCTCGAGCGCGCCACCCAGGGCGAAGTCCAGCAGCACCTGCTCGGCCGGGTTCGTGCCGCCGCGGGTGGCGAGCGTGGCCAGCTGCTCCAGCTCACCCGCCAGCAGCGGCTCGGTCTTCAGGTCGATCAGCGCAAACCAGGCCCGCGCGGGTTCGCGGCCCGCCTGGATGAGGTGGCGGCAGTCGGCCGCGGCGGCCGCGCTGTCGCCCAGCGCCTTGTGGCAGCGGGCGCGCTGCAGCAGGCCCACGGGTGAACCGGGTTGCAGCGTGAGCAGCCGCTGCACGGCCTCGAGGGCCAGCGCATAGTGGCCCTGGCGGTCGGCCTCCTGGCTCAGCGCCAGGGCCTCGTGGGGCTGCGTGCTGCAGGTTGCAGCGGCGCCCAGGCTCTGCTCGGCCGCGGCGGCGTCGCCGGCTTCGTCTTGTGCCTGGGCCAGCAGCAACCACAGGCGCGGATCGTCACGGCGCGCCTGCGTGGCGCGGGCCAGGCGGGACGCGGCTTCGGGCCAGTTGCCGGCTGTGCGCGACTGCTGCGCCAGCCACAGCAGCACCTCCGGGTGATCGGGGGCCTCGGCGGCCAGCTGCAGCAACCACTGCCCGGCCATGAGGTGGTCGCCGGCGGCGTGCAGCTGCATGACGCGGCGCAGGGTCTCGGCCTGGCGCACGCTCAGGCCGCGCAGGCGCTGCTTCAGCTCGGCGGCGGCCTGCGGGTCGGCGCGAGGGGGCTTGGCGGCTTGGGGCATGGAACGATTCTGCCGCCGGCACCGCGCATACTGGCGGGATGACGCTGCCCCACACCGAACCGCCGCAGCCGTGGCACCCCCTGGAGCAACTGGCCCAGCTCGTGGTCAAGGATCGCGTGGCCCTGGGTGGCCTCACCGAAGAGCTGCGCGCCCTGGCGCTGGGGCTGGTCTGGGCCGGCCTGCCGCGCACCACACTGGCCGAAGCCGGCATCAACGAGGCCTTGCGCCAGCAGCTCGCCGGCGCGGCCCGTTGCCTGGGCACCGACCACGTCGAGCTGCGACGCTGGCTGTGCGACAGCGGCTGGGTGCAGCGGGACGGCTGGGGACGCGCCTACGTGCGCTTGCCGGCCGCGCAGCTGGCGGCGCATCTGCAGCCGCTGGGCCTGGCTCTGGACGAGGGCTTCGGCGCGGCGGGACCCGCGGCCTGGGTGGAGTCCCGGCGGGCCGCCCGCGCCGCGGCCCGCCTGGCGCGCCGGCTGGTCCACGAGCGCAGCAGCGCGGGAGTCCGCGCCGAGTGAACGACGACGAGTTCGACCCCATCGCCATGCGCCTGGCGCTCGACCAGGCCCACAACGCCCTGCTGGCGGGCGAAGTGCCCGTGGGCGCCGTGATCGTGCGCCGCAGCGTCGACGGCTACCAGGTGGTGGCCACCGGCTACAACCGCCCCATCACCACCCACGACCCCACGGCGCACGCCGAGATCGTGGCCCTGCGCCACGCCGCCACGCTGCTGGGCAACTACCGGCTGCCCGACTGCGAGCTCATCGTCACGCTGGAGCCCTGCGCGATGTGTGCCATGGCGCTGATGCACGCGCGCTTCAAGCGCGTGGTGTTCGGCGCCCACGACCCCAAGACGGGCGCCGCCGGCTCGGTGTTCGACTTGTTTGCCGAGAAGCGGCTCAACCACCACACGGCGCTCAAGGGCGGTGTGCTCGCCGAGCCCTGTGGCGCCGTCCTGCGCGAGTTCTTTGCCGAGCGCCGGGCGCGGCGGCGGGCACTCGCCGGGCAGCCGCCGCTGCCACTGGTGGGGGCGGAAGACACGGCCGCCATCCCGGCCGGCGAGGCCCATGAGCTGCCGGGCCTGCCACCCGAAGCCCTGCCGATGGGAGGCGTCCGATGAGCCCGGTGCTCGGCCTGTTCTCGCCCTCCGGCGCGGTGTCGCCGCCGGCGGCCTTGCGGCGAGCGGCCCAGCGCCTGGCCGCCTTGGGCTTCGAAGTGGCCGTCGATGCCGACGCGCTGGCCCGCCACCAGCGTTTTGCCGGCACCGACACCCAGCGCCTGGCCGCCCTGCACCGCGTGGCCGAGGCCGCGCCGGCCGTGGCCATGGCCACGCGGGGCGGCTACGGGCTGACGCGGCTGCTCGACGGCATCCAGTGGCCCCTGCTGGCCCGGAGCGTCGAGCGTGGCACGCGCTGGGTGGGCCACAGCGACTTCACGGCCCTGCAGATGGGTCTGCTGGCGCACACGGGCTCGCCCAGCTGGGCCGGGCCCATGGCCTGCGGCGACTTCGGCCGCACCGCCGCCGAGGCCGGTGGCGAGGATGCGGTCGACGACATCACGCGCGACTGCTTCCTCGAGGCCATGGACGGCTCGCTCGAGGCCGTGGGCTTCCGCACCGAGCCGGGTTTCGACGGCCTGGAGGCGCGCGGCCGGCTGTGGGGCGGCAACCTCACGGTGCTGCTGTCGCTGCTGGGCACCCCGCACTGGCCCCGCGCCGCAGCGCGGGGCGGCGTGCTCTTCCTCGAAGATGTGAACGAGCACCCGTTTCGCGTGGAGCGTGGCCTGCTGCAGCTGCGGCAGGCGGGGGTGCTGCAGGCGCAGCGCGCGGTGCTGCTGGGCGCGTTCAGTGGCAGCCGGCCGGTGCCGCAGGACCGCGGTTATGCCCTGAAGGCCGCCGTGGCGCGCGTGCGCGAGGGCCTGGCCACGCCCGTGCTCACCGGGCTGCCGTTTGGCCATGTGCACCCCAAGCTCACGCTGCCCGTGGGCCGGCGCGTGCAGCTGGTGGTGCAGGGCAGGGAAGTCCTGATCCTCTGGTAGGCCGGGCGGGCGCCGGGGCCCGCCTAGAATCCCCAGTGTCCATGGGGTTCCTTCGCAGTCTCTTCTCCGCCCGACGGCTCGGCCTGATCGCCCCGATCTTGCTGGCGGCCGTGCTGGGCGGCTGCAACAACAACCCCTGGCCGGAGGGCAGTGCCGAGAGCAACACCCTGTACTCGGCCGTGATCCAGAGCTCGCCGCGGCACCTGGACCCCACGGCCTCGTACTGGAACAACGACTCGGCCTTCACCTACCAGATCTACGAGCCGCTCTACGGCTACCACTACCTGAAGCGCCCCTTCGAGCTGGTGCCCAAGACGGCGGCGGCCGTGGTCGAGCCGCGTTACATCGGAAAGGACGGCCAGCCGCTGCCTGCCGACGCCCCCGCCGAGCAAGTGGTGGAGAGCGTTTACGACGTGCCCATCAAGCCGGGCATCCGCTTCCAGCCGCACCCGGCCTTCGCGGTTGATGAGCAAGGCCGCCACCGCTACCACGCGATGAAGCCCGGCGAGCTGGGCGAGCGGCGCACGCCGCTGGACTTCGAGCACAGCGGCACCCGCGAGCTCGTGGCCGAGGACTTCGTCTACGCGCTCAAGCGCCACGCCACCACGCGCATCACGGCCCCGATCTACAGCACCTTCGCCGAGTACGTGCTGGGGCTCAAGGAGTACGGCGCGCTCATCAAGGCCGAAGACGCCAAGCTGCGCCAGGGCCTGGATGCGGCCAGCCTCGACAAGCCCTTTCTCGACTTCCGCCGCTGGCCGCTGGCCGGTGCCACGGCGCCCGAGAAGCACCTGCTGCGCATCCGCATCAAGGGCAAGTACCCGCAGTGGCGCTACTGGATGCAGATGACCTTCATGGCCCCCGTGCCCTGGGAGGCCGACGCCTTCTACGCCCAGCCCGGCATGGCCGAGCGCGGCCTCTCGCTCGACACCTGGCCCGTGGGCACCGGGCCCTACATGATGGTGGCCTACGAGAAGGACCGCCGCCACGTGATGCGGCGCAACCCCCACTACCGCGGCGAGCCCTATCCCTGCGAAGGCATGCCCGGCGACCAGGAAGCCGGCCTGCTGGCCGACTGCGGCAAGCCCACGCCCTTCATCGACACGCTGGTCTCCACGGTCGAGCGCGAGGGCGTGCCCCAGCGCACCAAGTTCCGCCAGGGCTTCTACGACATCGAGGTCTTCGAGCGCACCGACACCGGCCTGCCCTACCTGGTGGACATGCAGGACAGCGAGGAGGTGCGCCGCGAGTACGTCGAGAAGGGCTTCAAGCTCGAACGTGGCTCCGACGTCAACAACTGGTTCCTGGGCTTCAACATGCTCGACCCGCAGCTCGGCGACGGCGAGCCCGGCCAGCTGGCGCCTGAGCAGCGCGAGCGCAACCGCAAGCTGCGCCAGGCGCTCAGCATCGCCATCGACTGGGAGGAGTACAGCCGCATCTTCCCCGAGGACGCCGGCGAGACGGCCATGGGCCCGGTGCCGCCGGGCATCTTCGGCAGCCGCGAGGGCACGAAGGAAGGCC
>JACCDS010134805.1_pt1 | contig 16803 bp, 15 predicted proteins | sample 7446441 | NCBI WGS metagenome assembly JACCDS01 (sample SAMN15323445, study PRJNA562643) | freshwater metagenome | isolation source: river surface water | place: USA:Blue River Watershed | collected 2017-08-17
CCCGAAGGCACGTCCCCAAAGACAAATTTACCTTTCAAGGGGCCATTACTTACCACATAGCCACCGATGATGGCCACTAGCTCGTCGTGCTCCAGTTGCAGGAAAGGGTAACGAATGCCTAATTTTTCGTCACCAGCTGGCAGGGGATACAGACTACGGAAACTCCCGTAAGGGTTGATTACAAACTTCCCCTCCCGAATGGGCCATCCATAAAACTGTCCCGCTTCGATGCGGTTGATCTCCTCGATGCTGTGCTGCCCAATGTCCGTAGCAAACAGCTGCCCTGAAGCATCCCAAAAAACCCGATTGGGGTTCCGAAACCCATAGGCAAGCACTTCCCCTGCTTTGTCTTTATTCTTGGCAAAAGGGTTGATTGCAGGAATCCCATACTTGCCATTTCTACCTGAGGTACCCAAAGGATCAATTCTCCAAATCCCAGAGTACATTCCTCGTCCTTGATGGTTGGAAATCTCCGGATACCCTTTTTCAGCAGTTCCTCCGTCTCCATAACCAATATACAACAGGCCATAGTCCTCATCCCGGCCTTTTTTGGCGTAGGGATTGAAGGTCAGTTCTTGCATGCCATGCGCCTGAGAAGCGTTATTTACGCGTAGCACCTCACGGCTCGTTCCCTTGAAAATGCTGGCCTGCGGATCACTTGCCTTCCACTCCGTCAACACCCATTGCATAAAGACCTCCAAACTATCCGTGTAGACCACATCGGCGGGTGCTACTTTTCCCTTTTCAGTGTGAGACGTGTAAAAAAGGCCATTTTTTTCGAATTCAGGATGAAAAGCAAAACTCCCAAGGCCCGTGGCCCAACCCGGTTGACTAACCATTAAAGGGCGCTCTGCGGCAATATTCAGGTATAGCTGAGGCTTTTCCTCTAGAATTTCATACAAACCCACGCGCTGGTCGTTGATCATCAGACGAGCTGTTCCTGGAATCGGCTCCATTTTGGTCATCTTAGCCAGCGGAGGCTTGGTATCAGAGGGCGGAAGCTGTGCGAAGAGCTCCAGCTCCATTCGAATGCCTGAGTCTTGTACTTTTTCCGGAATTAAATTCGAGGTGGTATCTCCCGACATCGGGATAGGAGCTGTGGAGAACGTGTGCAAGTAACTCAGCAAAGCATCCAGATCTTGCGCTGTCAATTGAGGGAAACCCGGCATTTGAGTTCTGTATTTTTCAAGAAGTGCAAGCGCTCTTGCATCCTTTTTCTCCAGTACTGCGGCAGGATTCGTGATAAACTCCCGTATCCATGTGCTCTCCACTTGGCGGGTAAGACCGCTCAAATTGGGCCCGATGGCATCCTGATCAAACTGATGGCAAGAGGAGCAGTGTTGCTCAAAAAGTTGCTTGCCTTTCGTGATCTGACTCGCATCCCTCGAAATCTCAATTCCAAACTCCTTTTTTTCTTGGCTGCACGCAAAGACAAACGGCAATAGAAATAAACAAAAGATGCTCACTTTATTCATAGAACTAAGATCTAATTTTTTAAATAAAATACAAGTGAGTTAAATAAATACCACATAGACGGCACATAGAAAAAAGTGGGGCAGTCTGGAGGCTGATTTTAAAGTTGACTCTTAGGTATCAAATTAACCTTATGTGCCTATGTGGTTTTTTTTAACTTAGGTATAGAAAAAGTGGCAGGAACTAAAAAGTGGACTTTATTGGCTTCAAGTTACTTGAAGCAGGTTTTTTTGTCACATAGGCACATAGAGAAAAGGTGGAATTCTAGCTAGTTTTAAACTTGACTCGTGGACATCAGATTATCCTTCTGTGGTTTTTAGTTCTTTCTAAGCGATAAATAAGGGCCCTAATTGAGGTAAGAGCGGACTACTATTTCTTTGCGTCTCTGCGCCCTGCCCGCCGCGGTGGGCTTTGCGAGAAGAAAAAATAATAGGCTCGCCAAGTCGCAAAACCGCCAAGAGCCTGCCCGCGGCGGCGGGCAGGCTCGCTCGGTGAAATAACTGTTTCGATACCAATTACAATTAAATTAACACGATGGAAATACAATAGAAATAAACCGAGCCCTCCGCGGCGGGCATGCTCGCTCGGTGAAATAGTAAATCATGCTACTATTTCAACTTATTTCACGGAGCCCAGCTCGGAGTGTATTTCTACTCTATTTCAAGCGTAATTCCCTTTATTATTTCACGGAGCGAAGCGGAGTGTATTTCTACTCTATTTCAATTGTATTTCTACTTGGTACTTGGTACCTGGTACTTTGTGCTTTTTTATTTCAAATCAATAATCCTCACATGCGTCTTGATCAAATTCGAGCTTGCTTTGGCTACGATTTTGCCAGAGTCCTTGCGGATGATTGCCTCCCAATGGTTCAAATTGGTACCGGATCGAACCAGCTTGGCACTTACCTCAAGCCGCTCCCCCACCTGGGCTGCAGACAAAAAATCTACGGATAAATTGATGCTGGTCATCAGAAATTCCGATCCTGCCACAAAATTGCCCATCCCAATTACATCATCCAACATCAGGGAAGCAATGCCCCCATGCAGGATTCGGCCCGGATTACACATGTCAGGACGTACGGTGTAGCCCACTCTGATCTCTTGTTGGCTTACCTCCAAAAGCATCCCTGCAAGCCAGTTGCCAGCTGCAGAAGGCGTGCGGTCCAGGGTTTTGCCTATCTGGCTGCGAAAATAATCAAGCGGGGAATTGGGGGTGTTTTCCACTAGGGTTGGGGTTGATTGAGTACTCGAAAATAGTCGGTCAAGACGGTTTTTAAAACTTCTTTCTCGGATTCATTCGCCCAAAGGGGGTATTTGCTACCATTGACCTCCCAAGTGAAGGAGGCGTCCCGCTGCAAGAACGGCCAAAGCTTCTCCGCCAAGGCCTTATGGGCTGTATTTCCAGCCAAATCGAAAGAAATTTTGGTTTCCTTACCCTGGTCCATTACTTGAATTTGGATGGGATAGGTTGCGCCTTCCAATTCAAAAAATAGGTAGGCTTCTTCTTCTTTTGAAGGGAATAGGATGGCAGGAAAAAAGCTGGGGGTATTGGGGTAGGTTTGCCTTTTCCCGTGCCTAAAGATCTCCATTTTCGCCTCCAACCGCAACTCTCGATCGTAATGAATGCTTCGAAGGTTTACAAAAAACAGCTTATCCGCATTAGCAATTTTAAAGCTTCGGTCTTTGCCCGTATTATCGGCTCGGTACCCATCAAAAAAGGAAAGTAGCAGCACAATTCCTAGGGCGGAACCCAGGAAAATCTTCAAGACTTTGATCAAGTCGGGCGTAAATACAGGGGCTTTTGAAGACATGAAGAGGAGGCTTTGTTTGCCTAGCGCACGTACGAACCCGCATTCATGTCAATGGAGGTGCCCGTAGCGTGATCTGCAAGGCCCGAACAGAGGAGAGTTACCATGGGTGCCAAATCCTCAGGACGTGTAAGTTCGGAGAGCGCTATGTCACGCAAGGCAAAATCTTCTCCATACTGAGCCAAAATCTCAGCAGCCATATCCGTTCGGGTAAATCCCGGAGCAATTAGAAATGCTTTGATGCCTTCCTTACCATAATGCCTTGCTATCGAGCGCATTAGACTCACTAGGGCTCCCTTTGAGGCAGCGTAGGCCATGTAATCGGGGGTATCTCCCCGAAAAGCCGCGCGGGAGGATATCATTACAATACGTCCATTGCCTTGTATTCGTGCATGATCCACAAACTCTTTGCAGAGAATTCCTACAGCGGTGGTGTTCACTGCAAAAACTTTTTCCCAAACCTCAAGCCAATCGGCAGTGGGAAGGGTATCTGCCGCAGCCGGAGAGATGCCGGCATTGTTAACCAAAGCGCTTATTGGACCATATTTCTCCACCAAGCTTGGAATAAATCCTTTGACCTCGGCTGCATTGGAAAGGTCGCAGGGAGCGAGGTAGGCTTTTGTAGGCAAATCAGCCAAAAGCGACTTCGCCTCTCCTTCCTGCGTATTGAAATGCACGATGACTTCGGCACCAGAGTCTGAAAGTTGCTTGGCAATGGCACGCCCTATTCCACGGGAAGCGCCGGTCACTAGAATGCGTTGGTTGGCAAGGGAGATCTGCATGGACTAGCGATTAAAGATCAAAATTTCGGTCAATCAATCCAGAAATATGGGCCAAGTGATGCTCTCCATGCCAAGCATACATGAGGGTCACTTCGGCTAATGGCTGCGTCCGCTGTTTTTCTGGGTGGTAATAGGTTCGACTAAAGTCTGCAGGAGTCATGCTGTGGAGCAAAAGAACCCATCGGGCATGCACAAGACGAATGGTCTCTAGTGCGTCGGAAGCTGGAAGTTGATAGTCAGGAAGCTGAGCCCAAGCCCCTTCGTCATAGGCCTTGATGCTCGGATTTTCTTCGGTAAGCGCATGCTTAAATCGGAACAATGCTTGCCCATGGCTATCGGCGCAGTGGTGGAGCAATTGCCGGACCGTCCATCCTCCTGGACGGTAGGGACGCTCCAATTGTGCGGGGGTAAGAGGGCTAGCTTGTTGAAAGATTTTCTTCGGAAAATCGGATATGCGGTTAATCGCTTTTTCAATCATTTTGGCATCAATCTCTTGAGGAATAGAGAATTTTCCGATTGGATATTTCAAAGACTCTAAATCGAATTGCATACGTTAATGGCTTAGTGACCACCAGCAGCGATGGTAGCCAAATCTACGTGTTTTGCGCCGCCTTGCAAAAGGGTTTGTGCACAGGCGCAAAGCGTTGCCCCTGTCGTAAGTATATCATCTACCAGCAAGATGCGAAGCCCTTGTGTAACTTGCCCTTGATTCAAAGCAAAAACGTCGCCTACATTTTCAAGTCTTTCGAGTCGGGACTTGTTGGTTTGTGTGGACGTAAACTTCTTTCGCACCAAAAGTTCTCTATAGGGAATGCCCAAAACTTTGGAAAGGCCTCTAGCAAAGCATTCGCTCTGATTGTAGCCTCTACGCTGCTTTTTAAGTGGATGCAGTGGCACAGCCACTAGCACATCCCAGAAGCCTGCAAAACCCTTCTCCAGCAAGCTAAGGCCATACAGTCGCCCCAACTCCTCGCCCAATTCAGGCTTGTTCTTGTATTTGAGCAGGTGAAGGAGCGCTTGGCTTTTTCCTTTTTTGGTAAAGCGCAAAAAAGCCATAGCACGATGCACCGGCATTAGGCCCTGAAGCTTGGATGTGAGCTCATTGTCAAAAGGATAAAGGTGAAAGTTGGCTCGAGGGAGCATCCCCTGGCAAATGGTGCACAAACAGGGTTCAAAATCGAAAAGCGCCTGTTTACAGAGCGGACAATTGCGGGGGAAAATAAGGTCGATAAAGTCTTTCCAAAAAAATAATCGCATGGCAGGAAATCAGGTTAGCCTCCAATGGGTTGATATGCCGTATATTTACGCTTTGGACGCACAAAAAGATTAAGATAATGAATCTAATAGAGGAATTCAACGATTACCGCAGCAAGATGAACGAACGCATCTTGGCAGAAGACAATAAAGTAATCAAGCGCTTTTTCAATTTGGATACCAATACCTATGCAGAAGGGGAAATTGATGTGAGAACCAAGGAAATGATCGGCCTAGCCTGCTCCATGGTACTTCGCTGTGACGACTGCATCAAGTATCATTTGGGCAAATCCTTTGAAGCTGGTGTGGGCCGAAAGGAAGTCTTTGAAGTCTTCTCCATTGCCATGGTCATCGGTGGTTCAATCGTGGTTCCTCACCTTCGTCGTGCGGTGGAGTATTGGGAGGAGCTAGAAAAGGAAGCCAACACCGATGTTTAAGCGGGATTTAGACCTTGAAAAGCGTTGGGGTCGTTTGTTAGATGGACTTAAAGAGACCATTGGCAAAAAACCAAATGATTTGAACGGGGTTTTATTTCTAATCGGCCTCCAAGAACTTGGCCAAGGGACGCGACCTTTCACCAAGGAGCAAAAGCAAGACCTGATGCACATTGCAATTTGCAAGGTGCTCAGCTATGCTGGATTTTATAGCTTAGATTTTGTAGATCAGGAAGGTTGGCCCCACTGGAAGTTGGAAAAAGAGTTGCCACATTTCGACATCTTGGAACAAGAAAAATTACTAAAGCTGCAAGTTTTAGAGTATTTTGAAAAGGAATATCAATTGGAAATTTGATGAAACTAATATCCTACAACGTCAACGGAATTCGTGCAGCAATGAACAAAGGTTTTGTGGACTGGCTTGCAAAAGAATCTCCAGATGTAATTGGTTTACAGGAAGTTAAGGCGTTGGAAACAGATGTAGAGTTTCGAATATTTCATGATCTTGGCTACCACGTCTATTGGTATCCAGCACTGAAAAAAGGATACAGTGGAGTGGCCATCCTAAGCAAAATCGCCCCCAAGACCGTTCATTATGGAATGGGTATTTCTGCTTACGACGATGAGGGACGAATGATTCGTGCTGATTTTGAAGATTTTACCTTTATTTCAGCCTATTTTCCTTCAGGTACCACTGGTGATGTTCGCCAAGATTTTAAATATGCCTTCTTAGACGATGTGTATGGGTACATCCAAGACTTGAAAAAGGACTACACCAGCCTAATCCTAAGCGGGGATTACAACATTTGTCACAAGGCGATTGACATCCATAATCCCATTTCCAACAAAAACACGTCTGGGTTCTTACCAGAGGAGCGGGCATGGATGGATAAGTTTGTAGAATTAGGTTTTATCGACACCTTTAGAGAATACAATAAAGATACTGGCCATTATTCCTGGTGGAGCTATCGAGCTGGCTCAAGAGCTAAAAATCTAGGTTGGCGAATTGATTACCATATGGCTAGCAAAGAATTACAAAACAAATTAAAAAGTGCAGCAATTTTACCTGATGTGGTTCATTCAGATCATTGTCCTATCGTACTTGAGCTTCACTAACAAAAAAGAGAAATAAATACATTCCCTGTCGTATTAATGTGATGAAATCCATAAAAATTTCTATTCCTTCTTTGATTGAGAACATTCAAGTAATTGAAAGTTTTATAGACAATGCTAAAGAATCGTTTGAAATCAACGACGACATGTATGGCAATATCATGATTTCCGTGACTGAATGCATCAGCAATGCCATCATACATGGCAACCTCAGCAATGCAGACAAAATGGTTCATTTAGAATTGCGCATGCAACCTAACTTGTTGGAATGCAGCATAGAAGATGAAGGAAATGGTTTTGATTTCACCAATCTTCCTGATCCCACAGATCCAGAAAACATTGAAAAGCTTGGAGGAAGAGGCATATTTTTGATGCGAAATCTAAGTGATGAAGTAAAATTTGAAGAAAACGGAAAGAAAACCATCCTGTCTTTTTACTTAGATTAACGTATGGCAATCTATTTTTTTTCCGAAGAAATTCACTTTGAACTCAAAGAAAAATTAAACAGAAAGCGTTGGTTGAAGAATATTGCCACAAAAGCAGGTTTCAAAATAAAAGAATTGAATTATGTGTTTTGTTCGGACGAGTACTTATACCAAATCAATTTGGAATACCTAAATCACGAGACATACACAGACATCATCACGTTTGACAATTCGGAAAAAGAATTTGACCTGTCCGGCGATATCTTCATCAGCATAGACCGTGTTAATGAAAACGCGAAAACACACAACCAAGAAATAGAAACAGAATTAAGCAGAGTGCTCGCTCATGGTTTACTACACCTAATGGGTTATAAAGACAAAACCAAAGAAGAGTCCACTTTAATGCGTCAAAAGGAGGAAGAGTCCATTAACTTGTACTTCACACAGTAACTGTTCCACGTGGAACACTTGGTACACAGACAAACAACTTAATGCGCTGTTCCACGTGGAACACCTATTCAAAAGAAAAATCGAACAAAAAACTGTTCCACGTGGAACATAACTAGAAATAAATGTTTCCAATATACGATGTCATCGTAGTCGGCGCCGGGCATGCGGGTTGCGAAGCAGCTCATGCTGCAGCAAAAATAGGTTCATCGGTACTTTTGTGTACCATGAATATGAATACCATTGCGCAAATGTCCTGTAATCCGGCGATGGGTGGAGTAGCAAAAGGACAAATAATCCGCGAAATTGACGCTTTAGGGGGTCTTTCAGGAATAATTTCTGACAAATCCATGATTCAATTTCGTATGTTGAATCGCTCAAAAGGACCAGCTATGTGGTCTCCAAGATCTCAAAATGATCGCATGCGGTTTGCTGAAGAGTGGAGATTATCATTGGAATACACCCCAAATGTCGATTTTTGGCAAGAAATGATTACTGGTTTATTAATCAAAAATGGAGAGGTTTGTGGTGTAAGAACCGGAATAGGGGTCGAAATACAATCCAAAACAGTAGTTCTAACAAACGGGACCTTCCTCAATGGAATTATACACATTGGAGAGAAACAACTAGGCGGAGGACGAACAGGGGAGGGCGCGGCAAAAGGAATCACCGAGCAACTGGTTTCCTTAGGACTAGAAGCTGGAAGAATGAAGACGGGTACACCCCCACGAGTAGATGGACGAAGCTTGGACTACTCCAGAATGGAAGAACAATTGGGTGATGAAAACCCAGAAAAGTTCTCTTACTTAGATAGTACCAGCCCGTTAAAAGACCAAAGAAGTTGCTGGATTACCTATACCAACAAGGAAGTTCATCAAACTTTAGAGACTGGTTTTGACCGCTCTCCGATGTTTAATGGCCGAATTCAGGGCTTAGGACCACGTTATTGTCCAAGTATTGAAGACAAAATCAACCGGTTTGCAGAGCGGGAACGCCATCAAATATTCGTAGAGCCAGAAGGTTGGAACACGGTAGAAATCTATGTAAACGGTTTTTCTACTTCCTTACCAGAAGATGTACAATATGCAGCATTACGCAAAATAGCCGGATTCGAACAAGCAAAAATGTTCCGTCCTGGATATGCTATAGAATACGACTTTTTTCCTCCTACACAACTGAAATTAACACTTGAAACACAGGACATTCCAAACTTGTATTTTGCTGGTCAAATCAATGGTACGACAGGTTACGAAGAAGCCGCCTGCCAGGGTTTGATAGCAGGGATTAATGCTAGCCTTCGTGTACAAGAAAAGGAGCCCTTGATTTTAAAAAGGTCAGAAGCTTATATTGGTGTATTAATCGATGATTTGATCACCAAAGGCACCGAGGAACCCTACCGCATGTTTACCTCAAGAGCTGAGTTCAGACTCTCATTGAGACAAGACAACGCAGATCTAAGATTAACCGCTTTGGGACATGCACTAGGGTTGGCAAGCGAAGAACGATTCGATAAGATGCTATCCAAAAAGATGGAAACAGCAAAACTGGTAAATGACTTAAAACAGAAGAAATTCAGCCCAGATGCCATTAATGGAGGTCTGGAACGCTTGGAAACGGCAACCATCACAGAAAAGATCAGCGCCGAGAAACTACTAAAGCGCCCACAATTGGGAATCAAAGAACTTGCTACGCTTTCGGACGAACTAGCAGAATACTTAACGAAGTATACAAACGAGGTCATTGAACAAGCAGAAATCCAAATCAAATACGAAAGCTATCTAGAGAAGGAACAACTCATGGTGGAAAAACTAGCCAACATGGAAGACTTCAAAATACCTCCAACATTTGACTATATCGGTATAACAGCACTATCTAACGAAGGGAGACAGAAATTACACAAAATTCGCCCAGAAACACTAGGTCAAGCTTCCCGTATTAGTGGAGTATCCCCAGCAGATCTATCCATCGTCACAGTCTACCTAGGAAGATAATGTCAGAACGTCTAATCAAATGTCCCCTTTGTAAAAGCGGAAACATCCTCAATCACCTACTGGTAAAAGATCATGCAGTAAGCAAGAAAGAGTTTACGCTATGCCGCTGCGGGGATTGTGAACTCTTGTTTACCAACCCAAGACCAACTGAGGAAGAAATTGGTCCTTATTACGATTTCAAAGAGTACTACTCACACGAAGACCAAGTTCGGAGTTTTACACAGTGGCTCTACCAAAAAATAAGAAAATCAAGTATCCAACGGAAAGTTGGCTTAATTGAAAGCTTAGTTAAAAACGGATCGCTATTGGACTATGGATGCGGAACAGGAGAATTTCTTCAAGAAGCAAAAAAACAACGCTGGTCCGTACAAGGAATAGAACCTAGTGACAAAGCTCGAGCACAAGCACTAGGTAAATTACCTTCAGAAGTCCTAGCCACATTAGGGGAGCTACCAAATGATGCTGCCTACGATGTAATTACGCTATTTCATGTACTAGAACACATCCATAGCCTAAGAAAAACCGTAAAAAAACTTGTAAATCACTTAAAATCAAATGGTTATGTGATTATCGCTGTGCCAAATCCCGAATCTGCTGATGCAGCACACTATGGTAAGGATTGGGCAGGATACGATGTGCCTCGACATTTGTACCATTTCTCACAGAAATCAATGACGACCTTTCAAGATCAATTCGGATTAGAGTTAGTACGAATAGAACCCATGATCTATGATTCCTATTACGTAAGCCTATTATCTGAAGGATACAAAAACCCGAGTTCAGGGATTATCACTCGCTATGTGAAAGCCTTTCTTGAAGGGTACAGATCAAACCGAAAAGCGGGTAAACCAGGCAATTACTCCAGCAACATCTATATCTTTAAAAAGAAGTGAAAAACCTCTTTTCCATAGCGCTACTCTTTTTAATCTGTTTGGTTTGCCTTTCCTGTGCCAAGCAGAGTTCTCCTATGGGAGGCCCATCCGATGAAGCCCCACCGAAACTGCTATCGAGTTCGCCGCCAGATCAAAGCACCTCAATCAAACCAGAAAAGATAGTCTTGACTTTTGATGAATATGTTGGCTTAGAAAATCCCGCAAAAGGGGTCGTAATCACCCCAAAGATCAACAAGGATTTGGTGGAATTTATTGCCTTGAAAAACACAATCACTGTACTTCTCAAACAAGAACTTGAAGACAGTACCACTTATGCATTTGACTTTCAAAAATCCGTAGTAGATATTTCAGAACGAAATCCAGCAGAGAATTTAAAATTAGTCATCTCTACAGGAAATCAAATAGACAGTTTAAACCTCTCTGGCTCGCTAAGATTTCCCTATTCAGAAAGCCAAGAAGATTACAGAAATGTATTGGTAGGGATCTATCCCTTGGATGATAGTACTGATGTTTTTACCGCTCCACCTTACTACTTAGGCCAAGTAGATACACTGGGTAATTTTAAACTATCCAATCTAAAGGCTGGTGCTTACAGAGCCTACGCCTGGAGAGATAGCAATGGAAACCTCAAAGCAGATTCTAAAAGCGAAGACTACGACTTTTTACCAGACACCATTCAGTTGGATCCAAGTACTATCGATTCTGCTTTTTTCAACCTCTCCAAAGCAGACCTTACACCAATCAAAATTCTCCGTGCTGCTAACTTTGGGAAAAACTTCGACGTCGTTCTCAACCGAAATCCAGTCAAGAATACGATAGAAATTGAAGGATTAGGAAAAGAATTGTTCTATGTACAAGGAGATAAACGACTTCGTTTTTATCCAAAAAATGCAAGAGCCGATAGCCTTCAGTTAAAACTAACTGTACAAGATTCTGTAGGATTCAGTAAAGATTCCCTCCTATGGGCCAAGTTTCAAACCTCAGAACGTAAACCAGAGAAATTAAGCGTTGAGGTAAATTCAGGTAAGAGTTTTTACCAAAACCTGAAAATGGAGCTAACCTTTAATAAACCCATAACCCAAATACGCCTCGATTCACTGCGTATCAAGGCAGACAGTATTTTTATACCTATCCGCCAAGAAATGCTGAGCTTCGCAGACTCAAGCAAAAGAGATCTATTAAGAATCCAGCTTTTCCTCCAAGACGCTATAGAAAGTGACTTAATCTCTCTTGTGGCATCAGATTCTACTTTCCAAGATATTGAGGGCCAGGTGAACGAAAAGCCGATACAGGCAAACTATCGAAAGTTAAAGCGAAAAGACTTAGCTGATGGAATTAGTGGAGAAATCCGAGGAGCAGCTACTCCCTTAATCGTTCAATTAGTCAATGGGAAAAAAGAGGTGGCCTACGAACAAGTCCTAGACAAAGGAAACAAATTTTCGATGACTCTTTTGGATCCTGGAACCTATAGTTTGCGGGTCATTGAGGATCTGAATGGAAATGGAATTTGGGATCCTTCCAATTACCAAATGCGCAAATCTGCAGAGCGCATCTTTTATTACGAAGGCGAAGAACAAACCAGAGATCTAGTGGTTCGTGGGGGATGGACCCTAGAAGACTTGATTATTACAGCAACAAATCCATCAGGCTTGAAAAAATCTGATAAAAAAACAGTGGATAAGCCCTAAATTTTCAGTGGATAAGTCTCTGAAAACTTTTAAAAAACCAGTACTTATCCACTAGCACATGCAGTTTATCAGGAATTCCACTTCCCCTGAGTATAAGTACACTTTTATCCACCTGCCAAACTCAGCTTATCCACAGAAGCCTTGTGCACTAAAAGAAGACCTCTACTAATCCACATAACTTCCTTTCTAAAACTAACCTATTGATTATAATAGAATTGAAAGTGAATATTAAGTGGATAACCTGTGCATCTCAATTAGATAACCCCTTTAATTCTGTGGCTAATTTGAAGAACCAGTATTGTCCACATATCAACAGCTTTAATAACTATTATATGTTTTATTAATTAAATAATTTAATATACATATAGTAGATAGAATGGTGTGGATATCCTATTGTTGTGGAATAACTTATGATTTGTTAATATTATAAAATCAATCCACCCAAACTAACCTAGGACATGGAACTTACCCGCCTATTTGATCTCATACCTTATCAGATTCAAAAATTCAACAAAGAAATTGCCTTCAGTAGAAAGGAAGAAGGTGTCTGGAAAACATATTCGTCCAAGGAGGTTCAAGACATCATCGATGAATTAAGTTTGGGATTTCTAGCTCAAGGAATCCAAGCTGGTGATAAGGTAGCTATCATTTCAGAAAATCGCCCTGAATGGAATTTTATTGATTTGGCATGTCAGCAGATTGGTGTGATCTCTGTTCCCATGTATCCGACAATCACTGTAGCCGATTATGCCTATATTTTCGATCATGCTGAAGTAAAAGTCATTTTTGCAGGCGATAAAACTATTTTTGACAAGGCCTTTCAGGCTGGAAATGGGCGTAAGATCTATACGTTTGATCGTTTGCCGGAAGTTGCACACTGGACTGAAGTGCAGGCAGCAGGAAAACCTGGGGATCGAGATTCTTTGGCGAATCACAAGGCCAATGTAAAACCTGAGGATTTGTTTACGATTATTTATACTTCTGGAACTACGGGTAGACCAAAGGGAGTCATGTTGAACCATGCCAACGTACTCTCCAATTTGATGTCGGTTTCCCATATCATGTCTCCTCCAGTAGGAACATCCAAGGTATTGAGCTTCTTACCGCTTTGTCATATTTTTGAGCGTACGGCATCTTTCTGTTTCGTGTACATGGGATATTCTATTTACTATGCCGAAAACTTGGAAACAATCGGAGACAACCTGAAGGAAGTTCAGCCTCATTTGTTCAATACTGTTCCACGATTACTGGAAAAAGTATACGATAAGATTGTAGCCAAAGGCTATGAACTTACCGGAGTCAAGAAAAAACTGTTTTTCTGGGCATTGGAGTTAGGGCTAAGAAACGATCCTGCTGCCGATATGGGTGGCTGGTATGATTTCCAATTGAAGATTGCCAACAAGCTTATTTTCTCGAAATGGAGAGAAGCCTTAGGTGGAAATATTCAGCAGATCAACTCAGGTGCTTCTGCGCTTCAACCGCGTCTTGCCAGAGTTTTCTGGGCAGCAGGAATTCGGGTTTGCGAAGGCTATGGATTGACAGAAACCTCTCCAGTAGTAACTGCGTCGATTGGTACGAAAGAAGAGATTCGAATTGGTTATGTGGGCAAGATTGTAAAAGATGTCGAAGTGAAAATTGCCGAAGACGGAGAGATTCTTGTCAAAGGTCCGAATATCATGCAAGGCTATTACAAGGAGCCGGAGATGACTGCCGATGTGATCAAAGATGGCTGGTTCCATACTGGGGACATTGGTATTCTGGATGGCAGGTATTTGAAGATCACAGACCGCAAGAAAGAGATGTTCAAAACCTCAGGAGGAAAGTACATTGCTCCGCAGGTAATGGAAAATAAGTTCAAGGAATCTCCACTAATTGAACAATTGATTGTAGTGGGTGCAGATCGTAATTATCCCGCGGCATTGATTGTGCCAAGCTTCGATGGATTAAAGGAATTCTGCAAGCGTAGTGATATTGATTACACGACGGATGCGCAGATGATTCAAAATGAACAAGTTCAAGAGAAATATTTGAGTGAAGTAGCGAAGTATAACGAGTTGTTTGGAGGCTGGGAGCAGATCAAGCGATTTGAACTGTTGGATGCTCCTTGGGGAATTGAGACCGGGGAGTTGACACCTACCATGAAGCTGAAACGAAAGGTAATCATGGAAAAGTATGCGGACAGAGTAGAGGCGTTGTATACGAAGTAGTTTTAGAAGCAAGAACCAAGAGCCGAGAAATTAGACTAAATGCTGCTGATCAAAGACTAGTTTTCTTGACTTCAACATTCTTTAATCGGCGTTCAGCGTTCGACGTTACCCGTCTCGGCGGGCTAGTAGTTAGTATTAAGGGTCTTTTTTTTGCCACATAGGCACATAGTTAAAACCTATGTGCCTATGTGGTTTTTTTGTTAGCTGCTTTTGATATCACCCTACATGAAGTAGAAGTGAAATAGTACCATGTACCAAGATTGTTCAGATGTAACATTTTGTTTTTAACGCCTACTTGGTACTTCGCCTGCCTACCGCAGGCAGGTACCTGGTACCTTGTACAATTTGGTACCTCATTCTTTGTACAATTTTTAAAAAATAGTATGCATGCATACAAAATTTTTCTAATTTAGGTGCGCTATGCTAGCGCTGAAAGACCTATGAAAAAGGAAGAGACAGTTGATTATCCCATTAAAAGTGCTTGGCATGCCATTTCAAGGATGTACAATCAGCAGGCTGCCGAGGAGGGTTTTACTACCGCCATTGGTTTTGTGCTGATCAACATCAACTCCAAAGAGGGTACTCCTGCCACCAAAATAGCGCCGCTCATTGGTTTGGAGACGCGTAGCCTCACCCGCATGTTGAAGACCATGGAGGAGAAGGGACTGATTTACAAAAAGGCGGACCCAGTAGACAAGCGTTCCGTACGCATGTTTCTGACGGAGGAAGGAAAACGGAAAAAAGAAATCTCCGTTCAAAGTGTTATGCGCTTCAACGAACTGGTTCGTGCAGCGTTAACAGAAGAGGAGCTGGGCAGTTTTTTCGGAGTTATCTCAAAGATTCAAAAAGTTATCGATCAAATTCAAACCAAAGAAGTCCTTTCCGGATTTAGTGAACAAGAAACCCATAGCAACGCATTCTAATAAAATAGACCATGAATAGAACCATTAAAAAAGTAGCCATTTTGGGCTCAGGGGTAATGGGATCCAGAATTGCCTGTCACTTTGCCAACATTGGCGTACAGGTACTTTTGCTGGACATTGTCCCGTTTGAACTCAATGAGGAGGAACAAAAGAAAGGGCTGACGAAGGAGTCTCCGCTTGTTCGCAACCGAATCGTTAAGTTAGCACTGGAAAACACACTAAAGGCCAACCCTTCCGCGATTTACGAGAAGTCCAACGCGTCTAGAATTACAACAGGAAATTTTGACGACGACCTTCCTAAAATCAAGGACTACGATTGGGTGATTGAAGTGGTGGTGGAGCGCTTGGACATCAAGCAGCAGCTTTTTGATAAAGTAGAAAAATACAGAAAGCCAGGTACGCTGATCACCTCCAATACCTCGGGTATTCCGATGCACTTGATGTCTGAAGGTAGATCGGAAGATTTCCAGTCCCATTTTGCAGGAACGCACTTTTTCAATCCTCCGCGTTACTTGAAGCTGTTGGAAATTATCCCGGGTCCAAAAACCAAACCGGAGCTAATCGACTTTTTGATGGCTTATGGAGACCGTTTTCTAGGAAAGGAAACCGTGCTTTGCAAGGATACCCCAGCTTTCATTGCCAACCGAATTGGAGTCTATGCCATCATTTCGGGCATGCACGCCATTGAGAAGATGGGCTTTGGCGTTTCCGAAGTGGACAAACTTACTGGTCCAGTCATCGGCAGAGCCAAGTCCGCCACCTTCCGCACCATGGATGTAGTCGGCCTAGACACCACGGTCAACGTATCCAACAACCTTTACAAAGCCCTTCCGCACGACGAGTCCAGAGACAAGTTTATCTTACCTAAGATTGTGGAAGTGCTCTACAACAACAAGTGGTTTGGAGACAAAACAGGGCAAGGTTACTTCAAAATGACCCGCCACCCGGATGGCAGAAAGGAACTACAGGAACTAGATCTAAAAACCTTCACCTACAAAGACGTAGAAAAACCCAAGTTTAAGGCGCTCGAGGCGGCCAAAGAAGTGGAAGACCTCAAAAAGCGATTGAAGTTTTTGGTCAATTTTGAAGATCGAGCAGGGGAGTTTTACCGCGCCTCTTTTTACGACTTGTTCAAGTACTGTGCCCACCGAATTCCGGAGATCTCTGACGAGCTGTACCGTATCGATCAAGCGGTATGTGCAGGCTTTGGCTGGGAGCTTGGCCCTTTCGAAACCTGGGATGCGCTAGGCGTAAAGGAGACCGTCGAAAAAATGGAAGCAGCCGGAGAAAAGGCAGCAACCTGGGTGCACGAACTTCTTGCTGCTGGACACGAGTCTTTCTACAAGATTGTGAATGGCAAAAAAAC
>JACCDS010036479.1_pt1 | contig 16796 bp, 11 predicted proteins | sample 7446441 | NCBI WGS metagenome assembly JACCDS01 (sample SAMN15323445, study PRJNA562643) | freshwater metagenome | isolation source: river surface water | place: USA:Blue River Watershed | collected 2017-08-17
GGAACGCCCTCAAGGCCTGGATGCCAAGCTGGGCACAAACGGAATTTATTCCAGCCGAGGGTCCGATCAAGGTTGAGCGGGAAGTCGAGAAGATGTCCAAGTCCAAGTACAACGTCGTGAACCCCGACGCGTTGGCTGACCAGTACGGCGCCGACGCCGTGCGCCTATTTGAAATGTTTTTGGGCCCCATCGAGCAGAGCAAGCCCTGGGATACCCAAGGCATGTCGGGCGTGGTGGGCTTTTTGAAAAAGTCCGTTCGCCTCATGGAAAAGCGTCATGGGGGCGAGGCAAGCGCCGAGGAACTGCGCACCCTGCACGGCCTAATTGACAAGCTGCAGCGCGACGTGGAATCGCTTTCGTTCAACACGTCAGTCAGCGCGATGATGATTGCGGTCAATGCGTGGAGTGCCCTGCCGCAGCTGGCCGAAACAACCTTGGGCGATTTCGCTGTGCTGCTGGAGGCTTTTGCACCGCACACGGCAGAGGCCATCTGGGCGGAATTGGGCGGCGAAGGCAGCGTGGTGCTGGCCGCCTACCCGGTGCTCAAGCCGGAATTCCTGGTCAAGGACAGCGTGAACTACCCGGTGCAGTTCAATGGAAAGACGCGCTTCCAGCTGGAGCTGCCGGCGTCGGCCACCGCGGCCGAGGTCGAGGCCGAGGTCATGGCCCACGAAAAAACGGCCCACTTCCTCGAAGGACGCCAGCCCAAAAAGGTCATTGTGGTTCCGGGGCGGATTGTGAACGTGGTCGGGTAAACCAGTTACCAGTTACTAGCTACTAGTTTCTAGTTGCTGGTTGCCAGTGAATCGAGGATGGCCTTGCGCGGCTTCATTCCCGATTCGAAGTCGTTCCAGAGCGAGCGCGGCAGCGGATCTGCACGCTGTATTGGCTCCTTTAGCGGGTCTACCTGCTTGCCGTTTTTCCAGAAGCGGTAGCACACGTGGGGGCCCGTGGCTAATCCAGTGGAGCCCACGTACCCAATGACTTGGCCCTGTTCGACGCGCGAACCGCTCCGCACCCCTTTGCCGATGCGGCTCATGTGAAGGTATTGGGTAGTGTAGGTTCCGTTGTGCTTGATCTTCACGTAGTTGCCGTTGGCCGAATGGTAGGCTGCGGCAATGACGGTTCCGCTCGCCGTGGCGAGAATGGGCGTACCCGACGGCGCAGCGTAGTCCGTGCCCAAATGCGCCTTCCAGCGCTTCTGAACCGGGTGAAAGCGGTTCATGGTGTAGCGCGAGGTTATGCGCGCAAACTCCAGGGGTGCTTTTAAAAACATGCGCTTCATGCCTTCGCCTTCGTGGTCGTAGTAGCCCTCGACTTCGCCGTTTTCGTACCTAAATGCATAAAACGATTTGCCGTTATGAAAAAACCGGGCAGCCAAGATTTTGCCCGTGCCCACAAACACCGTATCGTCGACGTAGGATTCCTCGTAAATCACTTCAAACCGGTCGCCCGCTTGAATGCGAAAGAAGTCGATGGTCCACGCGTAGACTTCGGAAAGCTTGACGGCTACCGCAGGCGATACGCCCTGCTTTTCAAGGGTAGCATAGAGTGACCCATTGATTTCGCCCCCCACAGCGCGTTCTTTCGTGACTTTGGGGCGTTCCACCTTGCGCACAAAGAGGCTGTCTCGCAAACCGAATACCACATATTCGGCTACGGAGGGCTCGTAGATGAAGTAGGTCACCTGGCGAGTGGAGTCCTTGCTCCGCAGCAGCCAATAGGCGTCGCCGGCGCGCCACTTGCGCGGATTAAAGTCCTCAGCTCCTTTCTGGAGCAGTTCATCGACCTTGACCGCGTCAACGCCCCATGAATCCATAAGTCCGCCAAAGGTTTCGCCTTCGCCCACTTCGTAGCGCTTCGCATCGTATTCCCGAAGGGAGTAGCCAAAGAGAAATCCCGGATCGACTTCTTCTCCTTCTGCTTCGGACGAACCCGACGAAGCTGGAAGCACTTTGGCAAGCAGCCACAAGCTGAGAATCAGGCCCAAGCCGATGCTCACCGCGAGCCAAATCGGCAAATTGCGCTTTTTAGGGGATTTTTTAGTCATCGAGGGCTCTAAAATACGGCCAAACTATGGGGGAAAACCTTGTTGATAAGTACCAATTGCCTAAAAATGGGGTAACGCAGGGGTTACACGTATGTCAGGTATTTGCAACTCAATGAGTTCCCGCCGCAACCTACCCCTTGTCGTGTTAAGCGACCTTCACCTTGGAACCTTTGGATGCCACGCCCGTGAGCTCCTTGCCTACCTCAAAGGAATTCAACCCGACGTGCTCATTCTCAATGGCGACATTGTCGACATTTGGAACTTCAAGAAATCTTACTTCCCCAAGAGCCATTTTAAAGTGGTCAAGCGGTTAATCACCATGGCCCAAAAGGGAACCGAAGTGTACTACATCACCGGGAACCACGACGAACTGCTTCGAAGGTTTGCCGACGCCGACCTTGGGCAAATCCACCTTCGCAATTCCCTAGTTCTCAACCTTGGAGGAGTACGTACGTGGTTTTTTCATGGCGATATTTTTGACGCAAGCATTCAAAACGCACGCTGGCTTGCCAAGCTAGGTGGATGGTCCTACGACGTGCTCATTTGGGTAAACCGCTGGCTGAATGTGGTACTCGAGCGCATGGGGCGCGAAAAATACTCGCTGAGCAAAACCATAAAAGATTCCGTGAAGAAAGCAGTAAAGTACGTGGGTGACTTTGAAGTGGCCGCGGCCGAAATGGCGATTCGCCAAGGCTACGGGCGGGTTGTGTGCGGGCATATTCACCAGCCGCAAATGCGTCAAATTCAAGTAGGAGACCGCCGTATTGACTACCTAAACTCGGGCGACTGGATCGAAAACCTGACCGCGCTGGAGTGGGACGGATCCCAATGGTCCCTTTACCAGCATCCCGACGTCAACGAACCCGAAGAGGAAGATGAAAAGGTCGACGCCACGCCGCGCCACCTGCTGTCTATGCTTTTAGCAGAAACCCAAGCCGCTTCATGAAGCTTCTTTATGCCGTTCAGGGGACCGGAAACGGTCACGTTGCGCGTGCGCGCCACCTGCTTCCGTTGCTTGCTCTACACGCCGAGGTAGAGGTATGGATTTCAGGCACAGAAAGCCAGATTGATCTGCCGATTGCACCGGCGAGGAGGTTTTCAGGCATTTCGCTTAAGTACAACCGAAAAGGCGGGCTGAGCTACCTTAAAACCTTGTGGGCCAATTCCTGGTGGCGGTTTGGGTACGACGTCATTTCTGCACCCGTTCAGCACTACGACCTAATTATCAATGATTTCGAACCGGTAAGTGCGTGGGCCGTGGCGCTGCGCGGCGGACGGCTCATTGAACTCAGCCATCAAGCAGGCGTTCGGCACCCCGAAGCGCCCAGGCCAAATCGACGCCATGCGCTCGCAGAATGGGTATTGCGTTACTATGCACCATCTCCAATGGCCATTGGCTTCCATGTTCAGGCTATTCATCCTAATGTTCGCCCGCCCCTCATTCGCCATGAAATTAGGTTTGCTGCCCAGCATCCAAAGCCTCAGCTGTTGGTGTACCTCCCCGCATACGGCAACGATGAACTCATAGAGGCACTTCGCTCTTGCCCGGTGCCAGTACGGGCTTTTTCTCCACGGACTAGGACACCAGAGGTGCACGGTTCACTGCGCATTGAGCCCATCGACGCCGACCATTTTTTAAAGGCGTTCTGTAGTTCAGACTCGGTACTGTGCAGTGCCGGTTTTGAGCTGCCCACCGAAGCGTTATTTCATGGAAAACGTTTGGCTGTACTACCCATTACCGGACAGTACGAACAGGCCTGCAATGCAGCGGCACTGAGAAAGGCTGGAGCCTGGCAAGCCAATAGTTTAACGCGATTCAAACTAAACAAGTGGCTCCAAAGTCCACCGCCGCCGCCTTCCAAGTGGCCTGATTACAGCGTCGAACTCGTCTCAGAGCTCCTATCGATAGCCCAATCCTACGGCCTCGAGGCCACTGGGGCGGTTCGCTAAGCCCCCCAGTTCGTGCGTTCCTCGTCGCTCCATAAAAACGGAAACGCAATGCGCAACTGAAACTTGGGCGGTAAGTACTTCGGCCAATTGGTTCCCCCCGTGGCGCGCGCGTCGCTCGGCTGCTTGGCCAAGTAGCGACCTGCGGTCTTGAGGTGCTGCAGCGGCCAACCCACGTTCACTTGATGGTCCAGTTCACGAAGGCCCTCACGAAGGGCATCGGTCAACTCGCCCCGCTGCGCTAGTATACGGGCCCGGTCCGACAGCGTGCGGCCGTGGACCTGCTGGGCGCGCTCCGCGAACTGCTTCGCATACTTCGCTTCAAACTGCCTGAGGGTCAACGTTTTTTCTCCGGTTGCCGCAATGGTTGCGCCGCCGCGCCAGTAAATTTTATCAAGCAGTACCTGTGGATCGGTCTCGTTGGCGTAGTCCGACCGCACGTCCAAATGCACCAATTCATTGAGCCGCGCCAGCGCCATTTCAATCATGCGGTACTGCCCCGACTGGAACCCACTGGCGGGAATGAGCGCCATCCGGAAGCGCAAGAACTGTTCGCGGTTCATTCCGTCAGTCATCACCGCAAACGAATTTTCGAGCGCCCCAAAGTACCGGGTGCAGCGGCGAACGTGCTCGGTCAAGGCCTCGGTGTGGGCAGCGGTCCACTCGGGCGTTCCGGGCATTGGGGCTGCTAAGGCTGCGTCGAGCTCGTGGAGCGAAAGCTTGAAGTACAGTTCCGTAATTTGGTGGTACATGATGAAAATGGGTTCATCATGGTGCGGCGTGCGCGGTTGCTGCAAGCTGAGCAGGCTGTCGAGGCGAATGTAGTCCCAGTAGGTGATGTAGTCGGCCTCGAGGAGTCCGTCTAAAAAATCAATAAGTTCCTGGCCTGAAGCGGCATACTTCGCACGAAGCGCCTCTAATCGGTCCAACAAAGAAGAATCAAGGGTAGTCATACCACAAATCTATTCGCTAAGCGCCAAATCGCGCCTACTTAGGCCTTAGAAATAGTGAACGAAAACGTCGTTCCTTCGCCGGGGGTCGAATTGACCTTGACGGCGTGGCCGTGGGCCTCCACGATGTGCTTTACGATGGCCAGCCCTAAGCCTGTGCCGCCAATTTTCTTCGTGCGGGTTCGGCTTCGGTCTGCACGAAAAAAGCGCTCAAATACGCGGCTAAGGTCATCTTTTGCAATCCCGACCCCGTTGTCCTGAACGTGGACAATGAACGATTTGTCGCCCGCGTCCTCAATGGCCACGCGCAAAAATCCGCCGGGCTCGTCGCGCGAATACTTGATCGCGTTCGAGATCAGGTTCAGCACCACTTGGTCCATGCGCTCGGGATCAGCCAACACCACGCAGTCCTCGTCGGGATCGTAGTCGCGCACAACCGTGAGGCCCTGCTGTGCGATGCGGTCCGACATCTGCTCGAGTGCGTCTTCAATTTGCTCCGTGAGGCTGTAGCGCTCTTTTTGCAGCACCAGTTGGTCGCCCTCAAGGCGGGCCAGCACGTCCATGTCCTGAACGAGGCGAATCATGCGCTCCACGTTTCTCGACGCCTTTTTTAGGTACTCCTTGCGCACTTTTTGGTCCTTAACTCCGTCGAGCAGCGTCAAAACATAGCCCTGAATATTGAAAATTGGGGTGCGCAGTTCGTGCGAAAGGTTGGCAATGAATTCGCGGCGCACGTCGTCGCGGACTTGAAGGTTGCTCAGCTCCGTGGTCTTTTTCTGAGCCCAGGACGCCACTTCCATTTCAACTTTACCCACCTCTTCGGCATCTGCCATAAGTGAGGTTTGGTAGCGGTCGGGGTTGGAAATCACCTTGTATATTTTCAAAAGCCTGGAATAAAGGAACTTGCGAATTAGGTACTCCGCTAAAAACGCAGTGGCGCTTGCAATAAATGTACTGAGCAGCGTAATCTCGAGGTACGGAACTTCCTGAACCGGTAGGGGCAGCGCGCCGTCGTCAGTATGCACAAGTTCAAACATGGCAAACATGACGAACCATACGACGGGACCCAAAAGGATTCCGATAAAAAAAGCGATGCGTTCTGGGCGGTCTAGCACGCTCCGAAGTTACTCTTCGAATTTGTAGCCGACGCCTTTAATCGTTTTAATGCGGTCGTCACCGATTTTTTCGCGGATTTTGCGAATGTGGACGTCGATGGTGCGCCCGCCCACAATGACTTCTGAACCCCAAACGCGGTCCATAATCGAATCGCGTGAAAACACTTTACCCGGTTTGCTCGCGAGCAGGTGGAGCAGTTCAAATTCTTTGCGCGGCATTTCCACAATGGCGCCGTCCTTAAACACCTGGTACTTCTCTAGGTTGATCAATAGGTCTCCGCGCTCGAGGCTTCCTACGGGCTCAGACTCTTTGACATTTCGGCGCAGCAGGGCCTTTACCCGGCTAACGAGTACTTTCGGACGAATCGGCTTGGTGATGTAGTCGTCTGCACCCGCATCAAAGCCCGCCACTTGGCTGTAGTCTTCGCCGCGAGCGCTCAAAAACGCAATCAGGGTTGACGCAATGTCGGGGTTGCTTCGAATGGCCTCGCAGGCCTCGATACCGTCCATACCCGGCATCATGACGTCAAGCAAAATGAGGTCTGGGCGGTGCTTTTTGGCAGCCTCTACCCCTTCGGCCCCGTCTTTGGCCGACACGACCGCATAGCCTTCCTTTTCCAAATTAAAGGTTACGAATTCCCGAATGTCCGGGTCGTCGTCTACGAGTAAAATGATGGGTTTCTTGGCCATGTCGTGGGTGCGTGGTTCAAAAGTACGTGCTTTGACCGTGCGGCCTTAATCGTTTACAAACATTTACCATGGATTTAACCTTTTCGCAACACCGGCAGCGAATGCATATCGACCTAACTTTGAAACCATGAGAGGCATCGCCGGACTTTTTCTTGGACTCCTGACCTGCAGCCATTTAGCTGCGCAAAGTCCGGAATCGCTGCGCATTATGACCTACAACCTAACCTACTTTAGGTCGTTTACTTCGTTTTGCACCTCGAGCAATAACCCACCGGGGGCCAAAGAAGGCTGGTTGGCTACGGTAGTGGCTCACACCCAACCCGATGTGCTGGTCTGCAACGAGGTGGACGGTGCGAATTCCACGGCGCACAGCCGAATTCTGAGCCAGTGCCTCAATACCAATGGCGCCTCGCGATGGGCATCCACCGACCTCTACACCAACGGCAGTTCGCTCATCAATGCGGTGTACTACGACCAGACCAAACTTGGGGTAAAGTCCCAGTCCATTATTAGCAATGACGTGCAAAACAATCCGTTAGTGCGCGGAATCGATGTCATTCGCTTTTACTACAAAGACTCCCTGCTCGCTTGGAATCCCGACACCGTGTTTTTTACCCTCTTTGCCGGACACTTTAAAGCGGGCAACACGGCACCCGACCTCACCGACCGACAAAAAACGGCCGAAGCCATCATGAACTACCTCGTCAGCAAACCGCGCGACCCTCACTACGTGCTTTGTGGCGACCTGAACATGCCTAAGAGCCAAGAAGCTGGTTTTCAGCAATTACTCAACTACAGCAATTCGACCGTGCGGTTTTATGACCCCGAAAATCAGCTCGGAAACTGGGGTTCCAATGGGAGTTTTGCGGCTATGCACACCCAGTCCACGCGCGACGGCCAAACCAACAGCGGTTGCTTTTCTGGTGGCGGCCTTGACGACCGCTACGACCACATTTTGACGAACCAATCCCTGTTGACCTCGGCGGCGCGAATGCGCTATTTGCCCGGAACGTTAAAGCCCATTGGCAACGACGGCCTTCATTTTAATGCCGCGATCAACTCGGGCACCAACAACTCCGTGCCGTCGAATGTGCTCACCGCACTGTACGAATTGTCAGACCACCTCCCGGTTGTCGCGGATTTTGAGGTGGATCGACTTGGAATTGGAACGCCTGAGTTGGCGCAGCAGGCCGTGCTTACGCGTTCCGAATCGGGCCTCGTCCAGCTGCGCCGTATCGCGCTAGCCAGTGACTGGAGCGTATCGGTGTACGACGCCAGCGGGCGGCTCCTCGAACGGTCCATCTGGCGTGAAGGACAACCTTTTTGGACCCCACTAAACAGTCCAAAGGGCTGGACCCTTTACATAGTGACCACTCCGTCGGGAAGCAGTAAATTTGCCGTCCCCCAATGAATCGAATTTTAAGTACTGCATTGATTTTCAGTGCGCTGACCCAGTACAGCGCAGGGCAGTCCTTTCAAGAAAAAAGCACCTCCGCGAGTCAAGTTCGCCTCAGCGTAACGAACGTCGGAACCTTTGGAAACGCCTTCAGGGGGTACCGCGACGGAACCGGCACGCCCTCGTGCGAATTCCCGGCGGGATCCGGCACCGAACACCTTTTTGAGTCGGGAATTTGGATTGGCGGGGTGGATGCCGGGGGCGGAATCCGCGTGAGTACCTCGGCCTACGACGCACCCCAGGGCTATGCACCGGGTCGCGGCGGGTTTGAGTTCACCCCCACCACGTCGCTTGGCGAAACCTCCTCGCTAAAAGACCACCCAAACTACCGGACCAACGCCGTCTCCCACCAAGACTTCAATGCCACCTGTGTGGACACCAATATTTTGGTCCCCGGCACGACCATTCCCATCAGCAACCACCTCACGCCGATGGGCATTTCCATGACCATGTCGACCTACAACTGGAACTACCGGTTTAGCGACTTCTTTGTGGTTGTGGACGTTACGCTCAAAAATGTGGGCATCGAAACCTACAACGACGTGTACGCTGCGCTCTGGGCTAACAAAGTGGTCCGCAACATCAACCGCACTCCGGCCGGCGCAGGCGGCGCGGTGTTTTACCAGCAGGGCGGCAACGGCTACGACGACAGCCTCCAGCTGGCCTACCGCTTTGACGCGACGGGCGACCCGGGTTGGACCGATTCCTACATCGGCCAAAAGTTTTTAGGTGCCGAAGACAAGTCAGGCTTTCATCATCCCCTGGTCAACGGACTCGAAGACCACTACAATGCGTGGATTTTCAACAACTCCGGCCAGGCACTTTACTTTTTTCCCACCACCGACGACCAGCGCTACGTGAAGATGACCCAGGGCCTTAACCAGGACCCCTGCTGGGATAACCCGAACGGCGCACCCTGCGCCGCTGGAACTGGTGCCAACATTCAAGCCCAGCTCAACGCCGCAGGCAACCGTAGCGATTTGTTGAGCGTGGGGCCGTTCCAGAATTTTGCCCCTGGCGACGAAATCAAGCTTGCGTTCGCGTTCGTGTTAGCCAAAAAAGTGGACGACGGCCAGCCCAACACCGTCAACAACAGCACGCAGCGCAGCCGCTTGCTCGCCAACGCGCAATGGGCGCAAACCTGCTACAACGGCGAGGACCAGAACTTCAATGGACAACTTGATGCCGGAGAAGACCGCGACGGCAACGGCAAAATAACCCGGTACATATTGCCCAGTCCGCCCGACGCTCCTCAAGTTCGGGCGATCCCCGGCGACGGATTCATTGATCTGTTCTGGACCGACCGCAGCGAGCGCAGCATCGACCCCATCAGCCAGCAACGCGACTTTGCCGGCTACCGAGCCTACGTGAGCCAACTCGGATTCGACGTCGATGCCAGCCAACGCACGGCCGAAACGTTTAGAAAGTACGGCGAATGGGACCAACGCGGCGACGGCGTTTTCTATGAAACGGGGCTTGAGTCAATTAAGCTCACTGAACCAGTTCAATTCCAAGGAGATACCCTAACCTACCGCTACGGTTTACGGCTAGAAAACGTACCGAACGGTTGGCAACGTGCCGTGGCCGTCACGGCATTTGACCAAGGCGACCCCGACACCCAACTTGAATCCCTGGAATCGAGTTTCGCCCAAAGTTCCGCTCGCGTTTTTCCGGGTACTCCGGCCCAGCTGTCGATGGAGGCCAATCCGCCCTACGTGTACCCTAATCCGTACTATGCCGGCGCCGCATGGGAAGGTCAAAGTGCGTTCCAAGACGAAAGCCGCCGCCTCATGTTCGCCAACCTGCCCGCCCAAGCAGAGATCCGCATTCATTCCCCGGCCGGCGACTTGCTCGACGTGCTGTTCCACAACGCGCAGGGTTCAGACCAACTGAGCCAACGCTGGTTCCGCACGTTTGCCAACCCAGAAGAGCACAATGTGGTGCTGTCGGGCGGAGAATATGCTTGGGATATCCTCTCAAAGGACCGCCAAATGATTTCCCACGGACTGTACCGCTACACCGTGCTCAACCTTCAAACCGGAGAATCGTATTCCGGTCACTTTACGCTGATTAAATAACCATGAAGCACTTTTTCTCGTTCCTCGCGCTTGCCCTCGGATTCACCGCGGCAGCCCAAACCTACTACCCCATTTCGACGCTGCAGTACGTGTCGCCTTCGCAGCTCGCTGCGTGCAAGGACTCGTCGGGATTTGAGGGCCAGATTGTGAAAACCGTCGGAATTGTCGTTACGCCAGGCAACGTGTCTGAAGTTCCTTCGGGCTCGGTTCAAGGCGGACACCGTCCCTTCTTCTTTATCGTAGACACGGCCGCCCAAGGGGCTGCGGGCCCGTTCCGAGGCATGGAAGTGATGGGGGTGTACACCAATGCTCAGAACCAGCTTGTTACCCTGCCCAACGTCGAGTACTTGATGCCGGGTGACCTGATTCAGTTCATCGGCAAGGTTACGAGCTACAACAACGGAACCCAAATGGAGGCCACCAGCGCGAGCTCCATGACCATTCTCGGCACCCGCCCCGTACCAACCCCCGCGACGATCACCGTGGGCGCCCTGAACGACGCGCAGCGAATCAACATTCCGACCACCGGCGAGCAGTGGGAAAATTCCTTCGTAGAATTCCAAAATGTCACGGTGACCGAGGTGATTCCGTTCGGCGGAAACCGCATCAGTTTCAACGTAGTGGACGCCAACGGCAACAAAATCAACGTTTCAGATCGCTTTTTGGCCCAAAAACTCTCCAGCTACCAAACCGTCAACCCCGCTTCACCCCAGACGACTGGCCAGTTTGTCCCCCCAGTGCCGGGTACGTTTTACAGCAGCCTCAAGGGCATGGTGCGCCACGACGGCAACGGATGCTTCACGGCGGGCGGAACCCGCGGCTACGAGTTGAATCCTTTTGCCGCTTCGCACTACCAAATCGCTTACGCGCCGCCCTACATCAGCAACTTTGAGCGCGACCCGATGATTCCAACGCCCAACCAAAGCCCGGACTTGACCTGCAACATCACGGATTTTGACGGGACCGTAGACTCCGTTCACGTGTTCTACACAACGAATGCAAGCCTGCAGCCCACCCAGTTCACCAAGGTGGTCATGCCGCTCGTGGCCGGTTCGACCGACGAATACGAGTACAGCCTGCCCAGCGCCCCCAACAACACGCTCGTGCGCTACTACATCCGCGCCAAAGACGACGACGGAAACGTTTCGTACTATCCCACCACGCCGGTAGGTCAAGCCCAGCCGAACGTTGACTACTACACGGTGCGCAACGGCGGCATGAAGGTCTACGACGTGCAGTACACCCAGGCTTCCAACGGCAACTCTCCCTACCTCGGTAAAACCGTGACGCTTAAGGGATTTGTGACCGCCTCGACCAAGCCTTATGACCTTGGCTACCTCTACATTCAAGATGCCGACGGCGGACCATGGACGGGCATTTGGTGCGTCGGTTCGGGCATCACCCAGTTCTTCCGCGAGGAAGAGGTTCAGGTCACCGGCCTTGTTGAGGAGTACTACGGTATGACGCGTTTAAACGTTTCAAGCATTGCGCGCACCGGGCAGCGCCGCACGCTGACCCCATCCGTCCTCAATCCGAGCGACAGCGCCAGCAAGTGGAACTGGGGCTGGGAGGCCTACGAAGGATGCTACGTGCGCCTTCAGGACCCCAACGCAGCCAAACTGCGCGTGACCAATCCGAACCTTGGATTCGGCGACTTCGCGGTATCGCAAACTCCGGGCGCGGGCTACTGGCGCCGCACCATGGTAATGGCCGGCCGCCAATCAGCCACAGCCTTCGGCTCGCTGTACGTGCAGCTTGTGAGCGACCTGCAGTACGACACCATCGACGGTGAAATGATGGTTGACCCGATCGCGGTTTCTGACACGATGACGATGGATGCCGTTGAAGGCATTCTCTTCTACGGGTTTAGCAACTTCCGCGTGCTTCCGCGCAACAACGACGACTTCGTCGGAATCAACGTCAACCTGGACTCAACCGCGCTTCCTAAATCGACGATCGGTGTAGCCGAGGGCCGCGAAACCCTGGTTCGCAGCTACCCGAACCCCACAGACGACGTGATCGTGCTTGAGGGGCCCGCGGGCACCTGGGTGCTTCGCGACCTTCAGGGACGCGCCGTTCTTCAGGGCAAGCGGAGCGCAGCGCCCAGCCAAATTGACTTGGGCGCACTTGCGGCGGGCACCTACCTGCTCACGCTGGATGCCGACGGCCAACGCCAAACCTACCGCGTCGTTAAGCGCTAATACGAAAACGGCACGATGCGCTCCCCCCTGGAATTGCTCCACTCGCTTCGCGCGGCTCGCCTTGGGTCCCTCGGACTCCTGGCGCTGCTGGCCGTTGCGTGCGATCCAGGTACGCCCGTCGACAACCAGCTTCCTGAAACGCGCATGTCGGTGGATCGGATCGACCGCACCGGACCCGACCGCCTCAATTCTGTGGTAAAGCTCGCCTGGTTTGGCAGCGATGCCGACGGCTACGTCGTGGCCTACGAGCTTCGGATCAGCGGCGGCCCATGGGTGCGCAGCCTTCAGACCGACAGCACCCTGGTGCTGGGCATCCCTGCCGGGCAGGACACGGCCGACCTCGTGGTGGAGGTCCGTGCGATTGACAACGAGGGAGGGACCGACGAAACGCCCGCCCGCCTCGTGGTGCCAATTAAAAATACCCCGCCAAGCGCCGAGTTCACGACGTCGACCTTCCCTGACGTGCCCGTTTGGAATGCGGTGACCTTTCAGTGGTTTGCCGACGACCCTGACGGCGTGGGAAGCATCACCGACGTGGAATTGCGGGTGAACGGCGGAGCATGGCGCCCCGTTGACCCCAACCAAAAGCTGGTGAGCCTCGTGCTGACGGCGAGCGGGTCCACCGCACTCTACTACGGAAGCCAAGAGGCCTCCGCGGCCAACTGGGGGTATGCCCTCGACACCGCAGGGCCCAGCCTACTCGAAGTTCGTGCCCGAGACCTCGCTGGCGCATGGTCTGATCCCGATACCGCTCCCCTCGTCACGGTGAAAATGCCCCAGTCCAAGGTCTTGGTCGTGGCCAGCCACAGCGCGGCGGCCGATCAGGCATGGTCCGACGACCTAACCGCGTTGGGCGTGGACTACGACGTGCTCGACCTCTTGAGCAACAGCGGAGCGGCCCGTCCGCGCTCGTGGAATCCAGGGTTCCGCCACACCCTTCGCGGCTACGAAGCCGTCGTGGTGTACACCGCGTCGTCGGTCATGCTCGACCCCCAAACGGGCCTGACCAAGTTGCCGTTGGCCCACATGGGACCTGCCATTCAGCGATTTGGCGAGGCGGGAGGCAAAGTACTGGTCAGCGCTTCCTTCAGTGCGACGTCGGATCTTACCGACCTCGTCGGGACGTTTCCCATCGACGGATTGGTCACGAGCACAGGGCAGGTGCGCTTGGCCACAGACTCCGCGTTGGTTGCCCAGCAGTCCGGCTACCCGAACTTGAAGTCGACCAATGTGCTGATCGGCCTCACGCCGATGGTGGCCAGCGCCGACGCCGAAGTCCTCTACCGCGGGCAGTTGAGCAAGCTTTCGGGATGGCAGGGCGACAACCTGATGGGCGTACTGCGCCGCAAGCAGGGCGCCGTTCAGAGCGTGTTTTTGTCGTTTGACCTGCACCGCCTTGACGGACAAAGCGCCCAGCTGCGCCGGAACCTCCTTCAAAAAATTCTGATCAATGAATTCGGCCTCTAAACTCCTGCTGCTCTTGGCTTGGCTGCTGAGCGTGGGCGCGGCGGCCCAGCGCATTGGCACGTTGCGCGGAACCGTGCGCGACGCCGAAACCGGCGAAGAACTTCCCGGAGCGGGCGTGAGTTTGGTGGGTACCTACCTCAACGCCGTTACCGACGTGAACGGCAACTTTGTGCTCGCCAAGGTTCCGGTCGGAGAATTCAGCGTGAAGGTCCAGATGATGGGCTACGGCACCAAGCAAATCAACGGGGTTCGCGTGACCTTGGGCCAGACGACGACGCTGAACGTCAAGCTTTCGAGCGACATCAACGAGCTTCAGACCGTCACCGTAGTCGGTAAAAAAACCGCCGTTGACCTGGAACGCGCCGGTAGCGAGCGCATGATTGGCACCGACGAACTGCGCCAAATGAACGTGCGCAACGTAGAAGACGCCGTCGCTACCCAAGCCGGCGTGACCAAAACCACCGACGGCCTACAGATTCGCGGCGCCCGCGTTTACGAAACCGAATACCTGGTCGACGGGATTAGCGCCCAAGATCCATTAGCGGGCACTGGATTTGGTGTTAACGTGCAATCATCTGCCATTCAAAGCATTAAAGTCACCACGAGCGGGGCAAGTGCCGAATTGGGCGGTGGATCCAGCGGTGTTGTGAGCACCCAAATCCGCGAAGGTGGCGACAAGCTCGAAGTTTCGGGTCGGTTGCAGCGCGACTACCTCGCGCGACCAACCGCCGCTAGCAGTTTTTACACGGACCGCGGCGAAGCCACGCTTGCTACCCCCATTCCGTTCACGAACAAACGATTGACGTTTTTTACCAGCGCCTCGTTTGACCTGAGCGACACCTACTTCCCTACTGTCGCGAAGCAGCTCCATTCGTCGCTGTTTAGGGCCAACGACTCGCTTTGGGCGCCGCGCCAAGACAACCAGTGGTCGCACTCGATGAAGCTGGGCCTCAAGGTTTGGAAGGGCGGCAAGTTTACCCTGAGCAACCAGCACTCGCTCAACATCAACCAAAACACGCGCAGCCTGCAAATCGTGGGGCTCGATGCCTTGCTCACGCCGGGCTACCAGTACATCCGTTCTAAAAACCTCGACTTGGCCACTACCTACACCCACCATTCCAACTTGACGGTGTTTGGCTTCCAGCAAGTTTTTGGGCCCAAGTGGGGGTTGAGTGTGAATGCGGGGCGCCTGTTCACCAACTTGCGCGCAGATGCCAATGGCCGACCATTTCGCCAGGAGACCGTTGACGCGATTCTCGACGAAGCCAACATCATTTCGTACCCGGTGAGCGTGTTCAATCCCGGCGATCCGTCGGGCACCGTGTACATTCGTCCGGGCGACGGACTCTACAACAACGGGGGAATCGCGCCGACCTGGCACGACCACTACGTCGAGGAGTACACGTTGCGCCTCAAGGCCAACTACTATCCTTCGGGCGGCGTCCATAAGGTAGCCTTTGGTACCGAAAACCAGTGGAATGAGTACCAATGGGTTGACGTGACGTCGCCCTGGGTTGGTGCCCCCATCAAGCTCAACGACAGCACCTTCACGGAATCCATTTCAATCGGATCCTCCAACGACATTTGGAAGGCCCGCCCTCGCGAATTCGGCACGTTCATCGAGGACCGCATCACCTACAAAGGCCTTCAAGCCACTTTGGGCATGCGCCTCAATATGTGGGCCCCGGGAACCTTCGCCGACGATGCCATTGCCAATCCCAATTCGCCGGTGGTTGACGCGGTCCGCACCGACTACTTGAGCAAGACCATCCCGCTTGCGGGGATGCGCTGGAAGGCTCGCCTGCTGCCGCGCCTTGACGTGACCTTTCCGGTTACGCCCAACCACGTGCTGTACTTCAACTACGGCCACAGCATGCGCCTGCCCCACCCGCGCTTTTTGTATGCCGGACTCGACCCCATCTACCAGGACCGCAGTTTCTTGAGCTTTTTGGGCAACCCTAACCTCGATCCCGAAGTCAATGTCGCTTACGAAGTGGGCTACAAGGCCGCCTTCAGCCGCAGCTTCGGGGTGACGGTCAGCGCCTACAATTCCAACCGATTTGACTACATCGTTTCGCGCAGGGTTTTTGTACTCGACGCCACCGGGCGCCCCGTCACCAAGACCATGTACATCAACCAGGACTACGCTCGAATTCAGGGGGTAGAACTCGGCGTAGAGTGGCAGCTGTCGAAGTACCTGCGTTGGGTGGCCAACTCGTCGCTGCAGTCGGCGCGAGGCAAGTCGAACAGCGCCCGCGAGTCGGCCCTTCAAATCGAGCAAAATGGCGAAGTTCCACTTAGCCGCGAACAGTTTTTGGCCTGGGACCGCCCGTGGAACCTCAATTCGAGCTGGTTTTTCCAGGCAGACACGTCGCTGCGCGTTTTTGGAATTCCGTTGCGCGGTTTGGGCGGATTCCTGCAGTACCGCGGCTCGGCTGGCTACCGCTACACCCCCCAGACGCTGGTTGGCACCAACGACCTCGGCCGACCCCAGTATGCCATTCAAGTCAACGAATTTTTGGCCAAACTGGGTACCCCTTGGCACACCTGGGACGCCCGCCTAACCTATGATTGGGCCACGAAAAAAGGTCGCGGAATTCAGTTTTCGCTCGACGTGCTGAACCTGCTGAACCGTCGAAACGCCCAGCTGATTAACCCGGTAACGGGCCGCGCCTACGAGTACGGCGACGACGTGCCCAACACCTGGCGCGACCCCCGTCCGCAGTACAACGGCCCTCAGGAACGCGGCCTCGACCCCCGCGACCCGTCGCGCTACAGCCCGCCCCGTCAAATCCTCTTTGGTTTTCAGTTCAAGCTGTGATGCGGCGCGCTACCTTCCTCA
>JACCDS011176812.1_pt1 | contig 16789 bp, 10 predicted proteins | sample 7446441 | NCBI WGS metagenome assembly JACCDS01 (sample SAMN15323445, study PRJNA562643) | freshwater metagenome | isolation source: river surface water | place: USA:Blue River Watershed | collected 2017-08-17
ACCGCCACCGACCCCTCAGGCCGATCCATCCAGCAGACCTTCACCTGGGCGGTCACCAACGCCGCGCCGGTCGCCAACAACGACACCGCAACCACCACCGAGGACTCGGCCCTCACCCTCAACGTGCTGGCCAACGACAGCGATCCGGACGGCGATGCGCTCAGCGTCGTCTCGGCCTCCGCCGCTCACGGCTCGGTCACGATCAACCCCGACGGCTCGCTGCGCTACACGCCCGACGCCGACTTCTCCGGCACCGACACCCTCGTCTACCGCCTGCGCGATGCCGATGGCGCCGAGACCACCGCCGTCGTCTCCATCTCCGTCACCCCGGTCAACGACGCGCCCGACGCCTCGCCTCTGCCGGATCGCTCCGCACAGGAAGGCTCCGCCCAGGACATCGACCTCTCCGCCTTCTTCTCCGACCGCGACGGCGACACGCTCTCCTACTCCGCCTCCGGCCTGCCCCCGGGCCTCACCCTCGACCCCGCCACCGGCCGCCTCTCCGGCGCCATCGCCTTCTCCGCCGGCGTCGCCTCGCCCTACACCGTCACCCTCACCGCCTCCGACGCCAGCGGCGCCTCTGTCTCCCGTTCCTTCTCCTGGCAGATCTCCGCCGCGTCTCCCGCCGCCGCCGACGACACCGCCTCCACCCCCGAAGACACGCCCGTCACCATCGCCGCGCTCGCCAACGACGCGGCCGGCGCCTCCATCGACCCCGCCTCCCTCGTCACCACCCACGGCAGCGCCACGCTGCTGCCCGACGGCTCCATCCGCTTCACCCCGGCCGCCGACTTCTCCGGCCAGGCCTCCATCGCCTACACCGTCACCACCCCGGACGGCCGCACCGGACAGGCCGTCGTCACCATCACCGTCACGGCCGTCAACGACGATCCGGTCGCCTCCCCGCCCATCCCGACCATGAGCGGCAGCGACGGCCAGAGCGGCATCTCCCTCGACGCCTCCGCCTTCTTCTCCGACCCCGACGGCGACACCCTCACCTACGCCGCCTCCGGCCTGCCCCCGGGTCTGAGCATCGATCCCGCCTCCGGCCTCATCACCGGCACGATCGCCTCCAGCGCCTCGACCTCCGGTCCCTACGCGGTCGTCATCACCGCCACCGATCCCTCTGGCCGATCCGATCAGGCCAGCTTCTCCTGGTCGGTCGTCAATCCCGGTCCGGCCGCCACGGATGATGGCGCGACGACCGCGGACGGCACGCCGCTGGCACGCACCGCAGCCACGGGCGTGCTGTCCAACGATGCCGACCTGGATGGCGACCTGCTGCAGGTCGGCGCGGTCGGCGGCGACAGCGCCCGCGTCGGCCAGCCGGTCGCCGGCTCGCAGGGCGGCCTGTTCACGATCGATGCCGACGGCAGCTATCGCTTCGACACCGCTGGCGATTTCTCGGACCTGCGCGCCGGCGAGGTCCGGGCGACCTCGGTGCAGTACCGTGTCGACGATGGCCAGGGCGGCAGCGCCACCGCCACGCTGACGATCGTGGTGAACGGCATCGACGATGCACCGCAGGCCCAGGCCGAATCGGCATCCACCACCGAGGACCAGCCACTGCAAGGCCGGCTGATGGCTTCCGACCCGGAGGGCGACACCCTGTCCTTCACGCTCGAGCCCGGCGCCGGGCCGCAGCATGGCTCGCTGCAGATCGATCCGGACGGCCGCTTCACCTATGTGCCCGACCCGGACTACAACGGCAGCGACCAGTTCAGCTACCGGGTCAGCGACAGCCAGGGCAACAGCAGCATCGCCACGGTGACGATCACGATCGCGGCGGTGAACGATGCCCCCCGCGTCGGCGACATCAGCCAGATCGCCACCGAGGACACGCCGCTGAACGGCCAGATTGGCGCCAGCGACCCCGAAGGCGACCCGCTCGTCTTCGCAGGCCCGCCTGTCGTCGCCCCCGCCAACGGCAGCGTCAGCATCGCGCCTGACGGCCGCTTCACCTACACACCAGCAGCCGACTTCAGCGGCACCGACCGCTTCAGCTACCAGGTCACCGACGCCTCGGGGGCCAGCCGCGTCGGCACGGTCACGGTGATCGTCGCCCCTGTCGAGGATGCACCGCGACCCACCGGCACGCCGCTGGTCAACACCCGTGAGGGTGTGCCGGTCGACGGCCAGATCGGCGTCATCGATCCGGAGGGCGGCACAGTCCGCTTCGATCCGCAGCCGGTCAGCGGTCCGGCCGGGGGCATCGTCACCCTCGAGCCGGACGGCCGCTTCACCTACACGCCCGGACCCGGCTTCAGCGGCGGCGACCGCTTCGAGTATCGGGCCACCGACCCGAGCGGCCTGACGGTGACCGGCACGGTCGAGATCGTGGTCGAGCCCGTCAACCAGGCCCCGGTACGGGCCGAACCGCTGCCCGACCGCGAGGCCCGTGAGGGCGATGCGCTCAGCGTGCCGGCTGGCACCGGCTTTTCCGACCGGGAAGGCTCGCCGCTGAGCTTCAGCGCCACCGGCCTGCCCCCGGGCCTGAGCATCGATGCCGCCACCGGCACCATCAGCGGCACGATCTCGGCAGGAGCGGCGGCGCAGGACGGCGGCCGCTTCCTGATCTCGGTCACCGCCGACGACGGCAACGGGGGGCGCACCCGGGCCGACTTCGTGCTGCTGGTGCAGCCGGCGCTGGCCACGGAGCCAGCCACCCCGGTGACGAACACACCGCCCCAGGTCGACCCCGCAGCACCCGATCCGGTCGCGGCCGTGCCGGACAACCCGGCCTCGACTGACCCGATCGTCGCACCGGCACCGGCGCCGGCTGTCGCCGAGGCACAGCAGACGCCCGGTGACCTGGGCAACGAGACCGCACGGGCCCTGGCGCTGGACGAAATGATCCCGGAGTTCGAGCCGGTCTCGCTGGTGCTCAACGAGGCGGTCAACCGGGTGCGCTCGCTCGAGGGGGCCGGTGAAATTTCCGCAGAGGCGCCGATGCAGTCGGTGATCGGCCGGGCCGACCGCATCGGCTCGGCCGGCCAGCTCGACAGCTCGGCGCCGCTGATGCAGCAGGCCACCGCGACGCCCACCAGCAAGGTGGATCAGATCCAGGCGGCAACTGCCGGTCCTTTCGGGATCAACTCGCCGGTTTCTCCGACCAGCGCGCCGCCTACAGTGGATCCGGCTGCGCTGGCCCCCGTGACCGAAACGGGGGCCAGCGACGCCACGCCAGCCCCTGCCCCAGGCCCGACCGCCGAAGCCGCAGCGGCGGTCGGATTCGCCGAGCAGCTGGCCCGCGCCACCTCCACACGCGAACAGGAAATGGAGGCCCTGGCCCTGGCCCTGGGACTGGGTTGAACACGCCGACAAGGAGGACATGTTGCCGCTCAACCGAAGACGAATCTGTGCCAGCGGCATTGGCCTGAGCCTGGGTGTCGGACTGGCCGGATGCAGCGTGACCCCGAAGCCGGTCGATCCGCAGGCCCACGGCGAGCAGCTGCAGAAAGCCCTCGATGAGGTCATCGCCGCCGAGGAGCCGGTCAAGGGTGCCATCGGCCTCTACGAGGCGATGGCGCGGTCGATCAAGTACAACCTCGACCACCGCATCGAGATCCTCGACGAGGTGCTGCGCGCACGTCAGCTCGAGCTCAAGAGCCACGACCAGCTGCCGCAGCTGGTGGCCACCACCAATGCCTCGCTGCGCAGCAACGACGCGGGCGGGCGCAGCCGCTCGCTGCTGACGGGCCTCGAATCGGTCGAAGGCTCGACCTCGGCCGAGAAGCGCACCCTGATCGGCGACCTGACACTGAGCTGGGATGTTCTGGACTTCGGCCTGTCGTATGTGCGCGCCCGGCAGGGCGCCGACGAGGCGCTGATCGCGCTGGAGCGCCGCCGCAAGGTCATCAACCGCATCATCGAAGACGTGCGCACTGCCTACTGGCGCGCGGTCAGCGCTGACCGCACGCTCTCGCGCCTGGGCAACGTCAACGCGCTGGCGATCCAGGCCGTGCGGGAGTCGCAGTCGCTGGAGGAGCGCCGGGTGGTGGCGCCGCTGCAGGCGCTGGGCTTCCAGCGCGACCTGCTGCAGATCCAGGCCGATGTGGCCAAGCTGCAGCGCGAGCTGGTGCTGGCCAAGCGCCAGCTCGCCGCGCTGATGAACCTGCTGCCGGAAAAGGACTATGCGCTGGTGCTGCCGGACCGGACCGAATCGGTGCCGGAGCTGCCGGGCAGCACCACCGAGATGATCCGCACCGCGCTGCAGCTGCGCCCGGAGCTGCGCGAGGGCGCCTACCGCATCCGCATCAACGACCATGAGCTCGACGCGATCCTGGTGCAGAACCTGCCCAGCGTGCGTGGCGCGCTCGGCCTGAATGCCGACTCCACCCGCTATCTGGAGAACGGCAGCTGGATCAGCACCAGCGCCCGCGCCAGCTGGAACCTGCTCAACATCTTCCGCTACCCGGCCATCAAGCGCACCGTGCAGGCCCAGGGCGACGTGCTGCGCCAGCGCCAGCTCGCGCTGACGATGGCGGTGCTGACCCAGGTCGGCGTGGCGCGGGTGCGATTCACCCAGGTCGGCCGAGAGCTGGCCCTGGCCCGACGTCAGCAGATGGTCCAGGAACGCATCCTGACGATGACCCGCGCCGGCGCCGAGGCACGCACCATCAGCCGCCAGCAGCTGGTGCGCGAGGAAATGGCCGCGGTGCTGGCGGAGATCCGCTTCGACCTGGCCTATGCCGACATGCAGAACGCCTATGCCAACCTGTACGCCTCGATCGGCGCCGACACCATCACGCCGGAGATCACCGGGCGCGAGGATGTCGGCACGCTGTCGGCCGCGCTCGAGAAGCTGTGGCGCTCGCGCGCCTCGGACGTGCTGGACTGACCCGACCTGACCGGATGTGCCCGGATATGCCCGACATGATCCTGATGCTTCGACCGTTCACGGCCGCGCTGCTGCTGGCGGCCAGCCTGGGCGCCCCTGCCCAGACCCCGATCACGGCCACTGCCGCCACGCCGGCCCCGCTGTCGTCGGCCGGCAGCAACGCGCCGATCCGTGGCGTCGTGCGCGCCGGCGCCGAGGCCACGCTGACCTCCCGGCTGGCCGCCCGCATCGCCGCGATGCCGCGCCAGGAGGGCGAGTCCTTCCGCAAGGGCGAGCTGCTGGTGCAGTTCGAGTGCGACCGCCAGCAGGCCGAGCTGCGATCGGCCCAGGCGCTGCTGCAGGTGCAGCGCCGCCAGCTCGATGCCCAGACCGAGCTGGAGAAATTTGGCGCCACCGGCAAGACCGAGGTCGACGTGGCGCGCTCCCAGGCCGACAAGGCGCGCGCCGATGTCGAGGCACTGCAGGCGCAGCTGCGCGACTGCGCCATCAGCGCGCCCTTTGCCGGCCGGGTGGTCGAGCGGCTGGCGCGCGCGCATGAGGGCGTGGCAGTCAGCCAGCCGCTGCTGCGCATCCAGGACACCAGCGCGCTCGAGCTCGATCTGATCGTGCCGTCGAACTGGCTGGTCTGGCTGCAGCCTGGCACCCGCTTCGCCTTCCGCGTCGACGAGACGCAGCAGACGATCGACGCGGCGGTGCACCGGCTCGGCGCGGCGGTCGACCCGGTCAGCCGCACGGTACGCATCGTCGCGCGCTTCCGGGGCGACGTGCAGCGGGTGCTGCCCGGCATGAGCGGCACCGCCGCGCTGACCCCCCCTGCGACGAAGCCATGAGCGCCGCGGCCGCACCGGCGGCGCTGCGGCTGCTGCAGCTCGAGGCCGAGATCCGCCGGCTCGAGGACGAGACCGCCCTGCTGCACCATCTGGCCAACACGCTGACGCCGCTGGTGCCGCACGCCCAGGCCTGGGTGCTGCGCGAGCGCGGCCGCGACCGGCGCATGCAGGTGGTCGCGGTGTCGGGCCTGCCAGGCGTCGACCGGGAGTCACCGCGGGTTCGGGCGGTCGAGGCCCGGGTCCGACAGGGCCTGCGCGACGAGCAGTGGCGCGGTGCGACCGCCTTCACGCTGGAGGGCTCGGCAGGCGAGCTGGACGCACAGCCCTTCCGGCAGGCCGCCTGGATGCCTCTGCCCGACCGCGACGGCGTGGCCCGTGCCGGTGCCCTCTTCTTGCGCGAGACCGCCTTCGAGGCGGGAGCGCTGACGCTGCTGAACCGGCTCGGCGAGGCCTACGCACACGCCTGGCGTGCCCTGCCCGCCGACCGCAGCCTGGCGATGGGCCGGCGCTGGCAGCGCTGGCAGGCGGCGCTGCTGCTGACGGCACTGGGCGTGGCGATGGCCTGGCCGGTGCGGCTGACGGTGCTGGCCCCGGCCGAGGTGGTGGCGGACGCGCCACGGGTCATCACCGCGCCGCTGGCCGGGGTGATCCGCCGCATCGTGCCGGATCCGAACAGCACCGTGCGCGCCGGTGACCTGCTGGTGCAGTTCGAAGATCTGCCGCTGCGCCACGAGATGCTGGTCGAGCGCCAGAAGCTGGCGGTGGCGCAGGCACGCACCAGCCGGCTCGGTGCAGCCGCCTTCCGCGATCCCCAGGCCGCGCACGAGCTGGCGATCGCCCGTGCCGAGCACGAACTGGCCGAGGTCGGCGCGCGCCACGCCGCCGAGGCCTTCGAGCGCACGCGCATCAGCGCGCCCCAGGCCGGGCTGGTGCTGTACGCCGATCGGCGCGAGCTGGAGGGCCGCCCGGTCGCGGTCGGCCAGGAGATCCTGCAGCTCGCCGATCCGGCCCGGGTGACGCTGCGCATCGACCTGCCGGTCGACGCGATGATCGCCCTGCGCGAGGGCGGCGAGGTGCGCTGGATGTTCGAGGGCGCCCCGGTCGGCGGGCGCGGGGCGACGCTCGAGCGCATCGGCTTCCTGCCGGTGACGCGCCCGGGCGGAGAGCTGGTGCAGGTGCTGCATGCGCGGCTCGATGCCGGCGCGGTGCCGCGCATCGGCCTGCGCGGCACCGCCCAGCTGCAGGGCGAGCGGGTGCCGCTGGCCTGGCAGCTGCTGCGCCGGCCGATCGGTGCGGCGCGGCAGTTCCTGGGCTGGTGAGCACCGCGATGGGCGCACCGACGCCGATGCTGCCGCCGCTGCGCCAGGACCTGCGACTCGAGCGCGGCGCACCGCTGCCCGACGGCTCGCCCGGCTGGATGATCCATGACCCGGTCCAGCACGGTCGATTCGAGCTCGACGCGATCGACGTGCAGCTGCTCTCGGCCTGGTCCTGCGGCAGTCGCGAGGCCCTGCTGCAACACTGTGCCGCCACCCCCGGCCTGCCCGGCGCCGAGGCGCTGACGCAGCGGCTCGACTCGCTGCTGGACTTCCTGCGCGAGCACCATCTGCTGGGTGCGGCCTCCGCCGCCGAGGCGGCCGCGCTGGCGGCGAAGTCCCGCGCGGCCAGGCCGAGCGCATGGCAGTGGCTGGCACGCAAGCATCTCTTCCTGCGCATTCCGCTGGTCCATCCGGATGCCTGGCTGCAGCGCACGCTGCCGGCGGTGGCCTGGCTGGGCGGCAGGCCGGTGCGCATCGCCTGGGCGCTGCTGACGCTGCTGGGCCTGCTGCTGCTGAGCCGGCAGTGGGACAGCTTCATCGGCACCGTGCCGGAGTTCCTCACGCCGGCCGGGCTGCTGCTCTACCTCGTGGTGCTGCTCGTCACCAAGGTGCTGCACGAGCTGGGCCACGCCTGGGTCGCCACGGCCCAGGGCGCGCGGGTGTCCTCGATGGGCATCACGCTGATGCTGGGGCTGCCGCTGCTCTACACCGACACCTCCGACGCCTGGCGGCTGGCGAAGCGCCAGCAGCGCCTGTGGATCGATGCGGCCGGCGTGCTGGTCGAGACCGGTCTGGCCGGACTGGCCACGCTGGCCTGGACCGTGCTGCCGCCCGGCCTGCTGCGCGACATCGCCTTCGTGCTGGCCACCACCACCTGGACGCTGACGCTGCTGGTCAACCTGAACCCGCTGGCACGCTTCGACGGCTACTACTTCCTGGCCGACGCGATCGGCATGGCCAATCTGCAGCCGCGCGCCTTTGCGCTGGCGCAGTGGTGGATCGAGACGCGGCTGCTCGGCCATGCGCTGCCCGCCCCGGAGACCGTCTCGCGGCGCCGGCTCGCCGCGCTGCTGGTGTTCGCGGCGCTGACCTGGGCCTATCGCATGCTGCTCGGCCTGGCGGCGGCGCTGCTGGTCTACAGCGTGTTCTTCCGCGCGCTCGGCGTGGTGATGCTGCTGGTGGAGGTGTGGATGCTGATGCTCGGACCGATCGTGCGCTGGATGCGCCAGGGCCAAGGGCGCGGTCTGTGGCGGCCGCTGCGGGTCAGGCTGCGCCTGGGCGCGCTGCTGCTGGGCCTGGGGGCGCTGCTGGCACTGCCACTGGACCGTCATGTCGAGGCGCCGGCGGTGCTGATGCCGACCGCGCAGGCGCCGCTGCACGCGCCCGAGCCCGCACGCGTCGAGCGCATCCTGGTGCGCGAGGGCGAGCAGGTCGAGGCCGGCCAGGTGCTGCTGGAGCTGTGGACCCCGACGCTGGAGCCCGACGAGGCGCGCGCGCGCATCGACGCCCAGCTGGAGACGGTGCGGCTCGAGCGCGGCGTCGCCGACGCTCAGGACCTCGGCCAGCGCCAGGTGATCGAGCAGCGCATCGAGGAGGGTCGGGCCACCCGGACCGGGCTGCAGGCGCGGCGCGAGGCCTTGCGGGTGCGTGCGCCGCAGGCCGGGCGCCTCGTCGATCTTCCGGCCACGCTGCAGCCGGGCGACTGGGTGGCGCCGGAGCGCGAGCTCGGCCGCATCGTCACGCCCGATCGGCTCGACGTGCAGGGCCATGTGCCGCAGGACCAGGCCTGGCGGCTGGCGCCACAGGCCTCGGCGCGCTTCATCGCCGACGATCCGGCTGCGCCGGCGCGGCGACTGCAGCTGCGCACCCTGGCCGACGCCGCCAGCGAGCAGATCGATCAGCCGCTGCTGAGCTCGCGCCACCGCGGACCGATCGCGACCCGCGACGATGCCCAGGGCCGTGCCGTGCCGGTGCTGGCCCAGCAGCGGGTGGTGCTGGCGCCGGTCACGCAAGCCGGACAGACGCCACAGACGCCGGGGCAAGCCCAGCAGCCGCAGCCCCCGCAGCGCGGCCTGGTGCTGATCGAGGCCGAGCCGGTCAGCCTCGGGGGCGAAATCGCCCGGCGGGTGCAGCGCCTGGTGCTCGACGAGCTGGTGCGCTGATCCGCCGCTGTGCCGCTCAGCGGATCAGCCCGGCCTGCCGAGCCGCGTCGCGCACCGGATCGAAGGCCTCGGGCGGCGCCAGCACGAAGCGGCGGGTGCCGTGGCTGCGCAGGATGTCCTTGCCGCCGGGCACCGCCTCCAGCGCCAGGAAGGCGGCCGCGATCGCGTTGCGGTGGCCTTCGCCAAAATCGCCGCGCACGCTCAGCGAGCGGTCGGCGCGGGGCTCGGTGCTCATCAGTACGCGCCACTGGCGGGCGTCGATGCGCGAAGCCGCGCCCCAGCCCTCCCAGGTCGCCTGGGCAAAGGCCGCCGCATCGACCTGGCCGGACTGCAGGGCCTGCAGCACCGCCTCCTCGTTCTGCGCGTGGCTGACCTTCAGGTCGCGGGCCGGGTCGATCCGGGCCGCCAGCAGCGCAGCGCGCGGCATCAGGTGCGCCGCGGCGCTGCTGACCGGGCCGAAGCCGAGCGTGCGCCCCTTCAGGTCCTGCGGCTTGCGCAGGGCCGAATCGGCGCGCACGACGATGACCGAGCGGCTGCGCGCATCCTCGTCGCGCTGCACCAGCGGCAGCACCTGGCCGGGCGCCTGCGCCTGCAGCATCACCAGCGTGCCCGCCGGAATCCACGCCAGATCGACCTTGCGGGCCAGCAGCGCGGCCGAGAGCTGCGCTTCGGTCTTGAACGGCACCCACTGGGCGCGGGTCTTCAGTCGCTTCGACAGGTAGTCGCCCAGCGGCTCGAACTGCTCGGCCTGCTGCTCCGGCGTGCGCCCGTCCGGCACCGCGCTGATGCGCAGCACGCTCTGCGCGGCGGCGACGCCGGTCAGGCCGGCCAGCAGCAGGCCGGCGCCCCAGCGCAGCAGGAATGGGTTCATGGCGATCGCTCCTCGTGTCGGGCCGGTTCGGTTCGTCTCAGTGGGGAAAACGCAGTCCCAGCCGCGCCGCGGTGACCACCGCCTCGGTGCGCGAGCCCACGTCGAGCTTGCGGAACAGCGCCAGCAGATGCGTCTTGATGGTGGACTCGGCCAGATCGAGCTCGCGGCAGATGATCTTGTTCGACTGACCGGCCGCCAGCAGCCGCAGCACGTCGACCTGGCGCGGCGACAGGCCGAGCCGGTCGATGATCTCGGCATTGCGCGCGTCCTGCGAGACCGAGGGCGCGGCCACCGCCGGCGTGGGCGCCACCGCGTTGTAGACCGCCGGCGGCAGGTAGACGCCCCCGCCCAGCACCACCCGCAGCGCACTCTCGACGCCGCCGCCCCGGGTGGTCTTCGGGATGAAGCCCGCCGCGCCCTCGTTGAGCGCGGCGATCATGGTCTCGGCGTCATCGGTGGCCGACATCACCACGATGGTCAGCTCGTCCGACACCGCGCGCAGCTGGCGCAGCGTCGGCAGGCCCTGGCTGTCGGAGACGCCCAGATCGAGCAGCACCAGCTCGATGTCGGGCTCGGCCTGCAGACGCTCGAGCGCCTCGCGCACGCCGCCGGCCTCGCGCATTTCCACCTCCGGGAAACGGGCCGCCAGCAGCATCATCAGGCCGGAGCGGAACAGCGTGTGATCGTCGACGAGGAGAGCCTTCATGCAGCGGCCAGCAAATCGGAGGAGCCCCGACTATAGCCAAGCCGGCCTGCGTTCAGCTTGCAGGCGCTTGCGCGGCCCGCCGTGCGCTCAGGCCGCACGGAGGGCCGGCATCGCGTCGAGCTCGGCCTCGATCACCCGCATCGGCACTTCGCGAGCCCGCATCTCCAGCCACTGCACCGCGCGCACCGAAGGCACCGGAATGCGACACAGCACCTCGCGCTCGTGGCACCAGGCGTCGAGCAGCCAGATGCCACCGTCATGGATCATGCGCAGCGGCGAGACGATGCGCTCGCGCTCCCCGCCACCATCGCCCGGATCGATCGTCAGCCGCAGGCGCCGGCGCTCGAGCACCGCGCCGGCCAGACGCTCGAAGCTGCGCCCGCGCACCGGCTTGCGCACCGGCGGCACCACCCGCAGCCGGCGCACCAGCTCGCGCGCCTCGCTCTCGCTGGTGCCGAGCATGCCCTGCAGCCGCTCGAGCACCGGCTGCAGATGCCGGCCCATGCTGCTCGAGCCGCCCAGACCGTCGAGCAGCTGGTGCATCGTCAGCAGCGCATGGATCTCGCGCTCGCTGAACCACACGCCTGGCGCCTCGGGCTCGGCGCCGCGTCGCACCGGCCGACCGGTGCCGGCAAAGCGGTAGCCGTTGCGCTCGCGGTCGTAGACGATGGCCGCATCCATGCGGGTGCGCAGGTGGTCGAGATCGCGCTTGAGCGTGGCACGCGAGATGCCCAGCTCGGTCATCAGATCGGCAAAGCTGACGCAGCCGCGGCTGCGGATCAGCAGCTCGATCCGGCAGAAGCGTTCCGTGCGTTCCATGTGGACTTCCCCTGGTTGGTCCGGCTCGTGCGAGTCGCCGGACACACGCGCCGGGCTCACCTCATGAGCCTGATGTTAGCCGGCGTTTATTCCGATTAAGGAATCAATTGATCCCGCATTCAAGGGATGGAAGAACTCGACAGCAACACCCGCGCCAAGTCTTTACGCCGCGTGACAAGGGGGTGCCGGGCCGGGAACAGGGCGAGACAAATGGCTACACACCCGTCAGGCGCTTCATTGCCCGGCAACAAGGCCGACAAGCAGGCAGGCCTAAACTCGTCCGATCCCCGAGATCGCCCCCACGATGATGACGACCCGCCCCACCTCGAACACGCTGGCCACCCTGACCCTGTCGGCGCTGTCGGCGCTGTTCCTGACCGGTCTGGCCCCGCAGGCCCTGGCCGGCACGGAGCGCACGCCGCTGCGGGCCGCCACCCTGCCGGCCGAGAGCGTGCAGAGCGCCGAGACTGCACGCGTCATCGTGCGCCTGCGCACCAGCACCCGGCTGGCCTCGACGCTGTCGGCCGGCACCCGCGCCACCGTGGCGGAGCTGCGCCAGGCCCAGGCGCTGGGCAGCCGTCTCGGCCTGACGCTGCAGGACGGTCACAGCCTCGCCCCCGACATGCAGGTCATGACCGCCAGCGGCATGAGCAGCGCGACGCTGGCACGCCGGCTCGCGGCCGACAGCGAGGTGCTGTCGGTGCATGTCGACCAGCGCCGCCGCCCCCATGCCGCGGTCAGCGATCCGCTGTACGCCGGCGGCAGCGGCTTCAGCCCGGCCAGCGGCCAGTGGTATCTGCGCAGCGCCTCGAGCACGCTGGTCTCGGCGATCAATGCCGAGACGGCCTGGTCGCTGACCACCGGCAGCGCCGGTGTCGTCGTCGCGGTGCTCGACACCGGCGTGCGCTGGAACCATCCGGATCTCGACGGCAAGCTGGTGGGCGGCTACGACTTCATCTCCGAGTCGGTGATCGCCAACGACGGCGACGGCCGCGACAGCAATCCGGCCGATCCGGGCGACTGGATCAGCAGCACCGAGAACAGCAGCAATGCCACGCTCAAGGACTGCGGCGTATCCGACAGCAGCTGGCATGGCACGCAGATGGCCGGACTGATCGGCGCGTCGACCAACAATGCCAGCGGCATGGCCGGTCTGGGCCGCCATGTGCGGGTGCTGCCGGTGCGGGTGCTGGGCAAGTGCGGCGGCTATGACTCCGACATCATCGCCGGCATGCGCTGGGCCGCCGGCCTGACGGTGCCGGGCGTGCCCGCCAACCCGAATCCGGCGCGGGTCATCAACATGAGCCTGGGCTACAAGGATGACAGCGCCAGCGGCTGCACCGCCGCGGATCCCTATTCGGTCGCGGTGGCGGAAATCAATGCGGCCGGCGCGGTGGTGGTGGCCTCGGCCGGCAATGACAGCCGCCAGGTCAACAAGCCGGCCAACTGCCCCGGCGTCATCGCGGTGGCTGGGCTGCGCCACGCCGGCACCAAGAACGGCTTCTCCAGCCTCGGCCCGCAGGCGACCATCGCTGCGCCGGCCGGCAACTGCGTCAACCTCAGCGGCGAGTGCCTCTATCCGATCCTGAGCACCAGCAACACCGGCACCACCACACCGTCCTGCCCCACCCACACCACCGGCGGCAGCGATGCGGCGGTCGGCACCAGCTTCTCGGCACCGCTGGTATCAGGCACCGCCGCGCTGATGCTGGCAGCCAACCCGGCGCTGACACCGGCGCAGGTCATGGCCCTGCTGAAATCGAGCGCCCGCAGCTTTCCGACCAGTGGCGCGGGTGCCGGCGTGTCGACCTGCGTGGCCGGCCTCAGCGCCGACCAGGACGAGTGCTACTGCACCACCGGCACCTGTGGCGCCGGCATGCTGGATGCAGGCGCCGCCGTGCGCGCCGCCGCCGGCTCGCTGCCGATCGCACGCATCGGCGAGACGACGACCCGCATCGACCTTGGCAGCGCGACGCTGCTCGACGGCAGCGGCTCGAGCGTGGCGACTGGCCGCACGCTCGCCGGCTACGGCTGGGCGCTGGGCGACAGCACGCTGGCGCGATTCAATGGCACGACCGGCGGCTCGACCGCCTCGGTCTCGGCGCTGGGCAGCGGCCTGGTGGCGGTCACGCTGACCGTCGCCGACAGCGCGGGCAGCAGCGCCAGCAGCTCGGCCGTGCTGCGCACCGGCCCGGCCCCGACCGCCACCTGCGGCACCGACAGCAGCGACGGCGCCGGCACGCCGGCGGCGACCACCACCACGGAAGACAGTGGCGGCGCGCTGGGCGCAGGCTGGCTGGCAGGCCTGGCGCTGGTCACTGTGCTGCTGGCGGCGGTGCGCCGCCGCGCCATGGCCGCGGCCTGAGCCGAACTCAGGCGCTCAGGCGCGCGGCCAGCGTCTGCACATGGCCCATCGACACGCGATGGGCATGGATCATCGCCATCAGGCCGCTGCGGTGCAGCTCCAGCACCGCCTCGTCGGGCAGCGTCGCCAGGCGCTGCTCGTCGATCAGGAAGAAGCCGGTGGCGTTGAGCTGGCGCCCGCTGGCGAGCTCGCCGCGGATCTCGCCGCCGCGCAGCAGGTCCAGCGCGACCAGCCGGTCGCACAGCGCGCGGGTGCGCAGCGTGTCGCGCTCGTAGCGCTCCAGGACGGCCAGCGTCTGCTTCAGGAACTCGGTCGGTTGGCCGTCGTCGGCGATCAGGCGCTCGCCCTCCACCGTGTTGAAGCCCGGCCAGGACGCATCGACGGCCAGCGTCGGCGCGCCGTCGTCGGCGGTGGCGTAGGCAAACGGGTAGCGGCGCAGGAAGGCCGGAATCGTCGTGCCGATCCAGCGTCCGTCGTCGGCGTCGATGCAGAGGTTCTCGCCCTCGCTCAGGCCCAGCAGCGCCACCGGCGCGACCCGGGTGCGGCCCTCGCCGTCGCGCCCCGCCGGCACGAAGGCCAGCGGCAGCTCGCGCGCGAGCGACTCGAACTCGGCGAAGGTGACCGGCACCGCGTTCAGCCCGGCGGCGATGCGCCAGTCGGTGACCGGCACGACGCGGCGATCGGCGTGCTGCTCGCGGGTGAGCAGCACCGGATGGTGGTAGAGCACGCCGGCACCGGCGTTGGACGATGTCATGTCGTGGGCTCCTCGGCCAGTTCCTCGATGCGGCTGGCCAGCACCTTGTCGACGCGCTTGCCGTCGAGGTCGACCACCTCGAAGCGCCAGCCTTCCCATTCGACCGCATCAGCGGTCTGCGGCAGCCGGCCCAGCAGCAGCATCACCATGCCGGCCAGCGTGTTGTAGCGACCCCGGTCCTCGTCGGGCAGCAGCTTCAGGCCCAGGCGGTCCTTCAGCTCAGGAACGGGGATCATCCCGTCGACCAGCCAGGAGCCATCGGCGCGCTGCACCGCCCAGGCATCCTCGGCCTGATGCGGCGTGAACTCGCCGGTGATGGCTTCGAGCACGTCGCGCAGCGTGATCACGCCCTGCACGACGCCGTATTCGTCGACGACGAAGACCATCTGCACCGGCGAGCCGCGGAAATGCTCGAGCAGTTCCATGCCCGAGAGCGTCTCGGGCACGAACACCGCCGGCTGCATCGACTCGAGCAGCACGAACTCGCGGCTGCCGGCGAGCTGCATCAGCAGCTGGTGCGCGGTCACCACGCCCAGCACCTCGTCGAGGCTGCCGCGGCAGACCGGATAGCGCGAATGGCCGTGCTCGGTCAGCACCGACAGGATTTCCTCGCGCGCAGCAGCCACGTCCAGCCAGGCGATGTCGCCGCGCGGGATCATCATCGAGCCGATCTGGCGGTCGTCGAGCCGAAAGACGTTGCGCACCATCAGGTGCTCGTGCGCCTCGATGACGCCGGCATCCAGGCCCTCTTCCAGGCTGGCGGCGATTTCCTCCTCGGTCACGCCACGGCTGCCAGGGTCGCGCACGCCCAGCAGCTTCAGGATGGCCTGGGTCGTGCCCGACAGCAGCTTGACGAAGGGGCCGGCGGCCACCGACAGCCAGGCCATCGGCTGCGCGACCAGACGCGCCACCGTTTCCGGGTACATCTGGCCGACGCGCTTCGGCACCAGCTCGCCGAAGATGATGGTCACGAAAGTGATGATCACCACCACGAAGGCGGTGCCGATCACCGAGGCGATGTTCTCGGGCACCGGGAAGGTCTCGATGATCCAGGCCGAGAGCAGCCCCGAGAAGGCCGCCTCGCCGACGATGCCGTTGAGCACGCCGATCGAGGTGATGCCGATCTGCACCGTCGAGAGAAACTGGGTCGGGCTGTCGTGCAGCGCCAGCGCGGCGCGGGCACCGGCGTCGCCGGTCTCGGCCATCACCTGCAGCCGCGCCTTGCGGCTGGCGGCCAGGGACATCTCGGACATGGCGAACACGCCATTGAGCAGGATCAGCGAAAAGAGTAGAGCTAGGTCCATGACAGGCACGGCAAGCCCCGCCGCGCCGGAAGTTGAGGCCCGGCGAGCGTAGCAGAATCCGGGCCATGATTTACCTGATCGGCGACCTGCAAGGCTGCTGCGACGCTTTCGAGCGACTGCTGGCCACCCTCGACTTCTCCCCCTCGCGCGACCGCCTCTATCTGCTGGGCGACCTCGTGAACCGGGGGCCGTGCTCGCTGAAGGTGCTCGAGCGCCTGGCCGGCTTCGGCGATGCGGCCACCTGCCTGCTGGGCAACCATGACCTGCACCTGCTGGCGGTGGCGCACGGGGTGCGCGCGCCGCACCGCTCCGACACGCTGGGCGAGATCCTCGCCAGCCCGCAGCGCGAGGCCTGGCTGGACTGGCTGCGCCAGCAGCGCCTGGCGGTGCAGGCGCACGGCTGGCTGATGGTGCACGCCGGCGTCGTGCCGCAGTGGGACGCGGCGCAGACGCTGGCCCTGGCCGCCGAGGCCGAGGCGCTGCTGCGCGGTCCCGACCTGCCCGCCTTCCTGAACGTGATGTACGGCAACACGCCCGCGCGCTGGGACGACACGCTGGCCGGCCACGACCGGCTGCGGCTGATCATCAACGTGCTCACGCGCATCCGCTTCTGCGAGGCCGACGGCACGATGGACTTCCAGCTCAAGGAAGGTGCCGATGCCGCGCCTGCCCACCTGCGCCCCTGGTTCGACATTGCCGGCCGGCGTACCGCGGGCACGCCGGTCGCGTTCGGCCACTGGTCGACGCTGGGCATGCTCGACCGACCCGACCTGCTCGCGCTCGACACCGGCTGCGTCTGGGGCGGCCGGCTCACGGCCG
>JACCDS010701079.1_pt1 | contig 16784 bp, 16 predicted proteins | sample 7446441 | NCBI WGS metagenome assembly JACCDS01 (sample SAMN15323445, study PRJNA562643) | freshwater metagenome | isolation source: river surface water | place: USA:Blue River Watershed | collected 2017-08-17
CCACCCCCATCCCGCCCGCCAGCAACCGCGCCCTGTACTTCCGGCTGCTGGGCTACGTCAAGCCCTACTGGAAAGTCTTTGCGCTGGCCGTGCTGGCCATGATCGGCACCGCGGCCACCGAGCCGGTGTTTCCGGCCATCATGAAGTACCTGCTGGACAACGGCTTCAAGACGGGCGATGCGCGGCTGGTGTGGGCCATTCCGCTGGGCATCGTGCTGCTGTTCTTCGTGCGCGGCATCCTGTCGTTTGTCACCAGCTATCTGATGACCTGGATCTCGACCCGGCTGGTGACGGACATCCGGCGCCAGATGTTCGCCAAGATCCTGGTGCTGCCCACCCAGACCTTCCATGACCAGTCGGCCGGCAAGTTCATTTCGCGCGTGCTGTACGACGTCAACAACGTGAACCAGGCCGCCACCAACGTGCTGGTCTCGGCCATCCGCGAGAGCCTGACGGCGCTGGCCCTGGTGGCCTACCTGCTGTACCTGGACTGGCAGCTGACCCTCATCACCCTGGTCACAGCGCCGGTGATCGCGGTCATCATGAAAGGTTTCGGCAGCCGCATCCGCTCGGCCAGCCGCAGCAACATGGAGTCCATGCGCACCATCTCCCACACCATCGAGGAGACGGTCACGGCACAGAAGGTCGTCAAGATCTACGGCGGCCAGGCCCAGCAGGTCGAGCGCTTCTACCGCGACACCGAGGGTTTTCGCCGCTCGCTGATGCGCGAGGCGGTGCCGGCCTCGGCCATCACGCCCATCACGCACATTGCCGCCTCGGTGGCGGTGGCCATCATCATCTACCTGGCGCTGAGCCAGACCACCGGCCAGGCCAGCGCCTCGGCCGGCGGCTTCGTGTCCTTCATCACGGCCATGCTGATGCTGATCTCGCCCATCAAGCAGCTCACCACCATCAGCCCCATGCTGCAGCGCGGCCTGGCCGCTTGCGAGAGCATGTTCGAGCTGCTCGACGCCGTGCCCGAGAACGACCGCGGCAGCCGCGAACTGCCCCATGCCCGCGGCGACATCGAGTTCGACCACGTGAGCTTTCGCTACCCCAACGCCGAGCGCATCGCCCTGAACGACATCAGCTTCCAGGTGCAGGCCGGCCAGACCGTGGCCCTGGTGGGCGCCTCCGGCGGCGGCAAGACCACCATCAGCGCCCTGATCCCGCGCTTCTACAGCCCCACTTCAGGGTCGATTCGCATCGACGGCATCGACATCGCTGAGCTGACCCTGGCCAGTCTGCGCCACAACATCGCCCTGGTGAGCCAGGACATCGTGCTGTTCAATGCTCCGGTGCAAGCCAACATCGCCTTCGGCGCCCGGGATGGTTGCAGCCGCGAAGACGTGATCGCCGCCGCCAAGGCCGCCCACGCCTGGGACTTCATCCAGCAGCTGCCCGAAGGGCTGGACACGCTGATCGGCGAAGACGGCGCCAAGCTCTCGGGCGGCCAGCGCCAGCGCATTGCCATTGCCCGCGCGCTGCTGAAAAACGCCCCCATCCTGATCCTGGACGAGGCCACCTCGGCGCTGGACACCGAGAGCGAGCGCCAGGTGCAGGCCGCGCTGGCCACCCTGATGAAGAACCGCACCACCCTGGTCATCGCGCACCGCCTGAGCACCATCGAGCATGCCGACCGCATCCTGGTGCTGGACCAGGGCCGCATCGTGGAAAGCGGCACCCACGCCGAGCTGCTGGCCGCCGGCGGCTACTACGCCAACCTGAACCGGATGCAAAGCTGAAATGAAACACCCCCAGGCTTTGCGCACTTCGCGTCGCTCCATGCCCATGGCCTACGCCGGAGGCTCAGGCTCTTCGGCCTGTCCGGGCCTGCGCAGGCAGGCCCGGAGCCGCAGGCCTCAGCCCCTCAAGGGGGCAACGCCAGTGGCCCGGCAAAGCCGGTTCCACGGCGTTTCCCGGTTAGATCGCTTCATGCGTCGCGGGTCGCGCGTAGCGCTGTGGAGCAACTGAGAGGGTCACCATGAACATCCCCATCCTGATGTACCACCAGATCGACGCGCCGCCGCCGCGCGGCACGTCGCTGCGGGGCCTGATCGTGGCGCCCTCCTCCTTCGCCTGGCAGATGCGCATGCTGCGCCTGCTGGGCTACCGCGGCCTGTCGATGCGCGAGCTGGTGCCCTACCTGAAGGGTGAGCAGCAGGGCAAGGTGGTGGGCATCACCTTCGACGACGGCTACCAGAACAATCTGCAGCATGCCCTGCCCATCCTGCAGCGGCACGGCTTCACCGCCACCTGCTACGGCGTGAGCGGCATGATCGGCGGCACCAATGCCTGGGACCACGGCAAGGTGGCCGAGAAGCCGCTGATGACCCGCGAGGACTGGCGGGCCTGGCACGACGGCGGCATGGACATCGGCTCGCACACGCGCACCCACGCCAGGCTGACCGAGCTGCCCCCTGACGAAGCACGCGCGGAGATCGCCGAGTCGCGGCGCGAACTGGAGCAGGCCGTGGGCTGCGAGGTGCGCCACTTCTGCTACCCCTATGGCTGGTATGGCCCCGAGCACGCGCAGATGGCGCGCGAGGCCGGCTACGCCAGCGCCACCACCACCCACCGCGGCCGCGTGCATGCCGGGGATGACCCCTACACCCTGCGCCGCATCATGGTGGCCCGCGCCACCAACCCACTGCAGTTCTTCATGAAGATCGCCACCGCCTACGAAGACCGCCGCGCATGAAGCCTCTGGTGCTTTACTGCAAGAGCTACAGCACCGACCTGCGCCGCGTGGTGCGCCTGGCGCAGTCGATCCGCCAGTTCAATGCCGAACAGCTGCCCTTCTACGTCTCGGTGCCGCAGGCCGAACTCGCCCTCTTCCGCGAGCATCTGACCGGCCTGGGTGCGGAGTTGCTGGCCGACGAGGATATCCTGCGCGCCTCGCCGCGCATGGACCCGACCCAGGTAGCGCGCATGCCCGGCAGTCTCTCGCAGCAGGTGGTGAAGTCGGAGTTCTGGCGCCTGGGCCTGTCCGAAGCCTATCTCTGTCTGGATTCCGATTCGATCTTCATCCGGCCGTTCGGCACCCGTGACTACCTGGCCCATGACGGCACGCCCTATTCGGTCATCAACGAGGCGCATGATCTGCTCGCACTGTCGCTGGCGCGCGGCAAGCCCCAGGTGGTCGAGAACTTTCACCGCGAGGCCCGGCAGCTGCAGGACATCTTCGGACGCGAAGGCAAGGCCTATAGCTTCGGCCCCATGCCTATGGTGTGGCACCGCCGCGTTTGGGAAAGCCTGGATCGGGAGTACCTGCAGGCACGGGGCATGAACTTCGCCGACGCAATCCGGCAGGCACCGCTGGAGTCGCGCTGGTACGGCGAGGCGCACCTCAAGTACCAGGCCGTGCCCCTGCTGCCCACCGAGCCTTTTTTCAAGGTCTACCACTACGCCTGGCAGCTGGACCAGGACCGCCGCAGCGGACTCGACGAACGCGGCCTGGCCTTGCTCTACAGCGGAGTCATTTACCAGTCGTCCTGGGAGCGGGAGCTGGACTGGCCCCGCGAGGGCGGCAACTGGCTGTCGCGGGCGGGCCGCCGGCTCCGCCGTCGGCTGGGCCGCATCTGAACACCGGCACCCTTGCACACCACCACATGTCCGCCCGCAACATTCCAGTCCTGCTGACGTCCAGTGTCATCGCCTACGACAAGGGCGTGGCACTCAAGGACACGGACGAGAGAATTCGCCTGGCCCTGCAGTCGGTCGAGGAGTGGCTGAAGGTCGACCCTGGAATCTCACTGGTGCTGTGCGACGGGTCCAATTTCGATTTCTCGCAGCTGGTGGCACAACGCTTTCCGCAGGCGCGCATCGAGTGCCTGCCGTTCGAGAACAACCAGGACCTGGTGCGGAAATACGGCCGCGGGTACGGGGAAGGCGAAATCGTCCGCCACGCCCTGCATCACTCCCGTTTCATCGCCGAGGCGGGCTGCTTCGCGAAATGCACGTCCAAGCTGTGGGTCGAGAATTTTGCGGAATGCGCGCAAGCGTGGAACGGCCGCTTGCTGCTCAAGGGGGTCTTCCTGGATGTCTTCGCCCCCTTCCGGAAGATCGCCCTCTCCTACATCGACACGCGCTTCTATATCGCCGGCACGGATGCGTATGCACGCCATTTCGAGAACGCCCACTTGCAGATCGGCAAGAGAAAAGGCTACGGCCTGGAAAACAGCTTCCACGATATCGTGATCGAGCAGGACATCCGGAATTCGCTCATGAACGTCGCACCCGTGATCTGCGGCGTAGGCGGCGGCACCGGTGCTTATTACAGAAACACCGCGCTGCGCCGCCTCAAGGAAGACCTGCGGCTGTGGCTAGTGCGCAGGCACCCGGCCTTCCGCCATCTGTTTGCCTAAGAGCGCACGGGACCCATGCAAGCCCATCTCGCAGCCCACGCCACGGACATCGCGCTCCCGCCACCGCACGTCGTCCGCATCGAGGCACTGATGCTCGGCGCCGTGCGACGGCATCTGCAGGACCACAATCCCGTCCTCACGCACCAGCAGGCCGATTTTCTCTGTGCACCGTGGGTGCACTTCTTCACGCACAGTGCACTGCATCGGCTGGAGGGGTTCGGTGCACCTGCTCGCGCGGGTGTTGACCAGGGGCGATCCGGGCCTCCGGGTGACACGCTGGCCTTCATGGAGTTCTTCCGCACGCCCGCCTACCGGGAACACCTGGACCGGACCCTGGCAGGCGATCCCGGTCGCGTGGAATGCCGGACTTCCCTCCACGTGCTCACACCTCGGCTTCGGGGCGGTGGCACGCTCGCCTTCATGTCGTGCCTGCCGCGCGGTTTCCGCTACATGCTGCCCCTGCTCAGCGCCGGCCGGATACGCTTCCTGGACAACAAGCCGCAGAGCGTCGAGGTGGCGACGGACTCGGCGCGGCGGGCCTCCCTCAGCCGCCAGGTGCAGCAGGCGCTTTCCACCGATCTTCCCCATGCGGCGGCGTGGCTCGGCGCCCGTGCGGGCGAGTTGTTCCCCAAGTCACTGCTGGAAAATCTCGCCCCCAATCTGCAGGCCAAGGGCACGCTGCCGCCGTGGCGCACGTTGTTCTCCGCCGATGGCTGGCAGATCATCGACGACTGGAAGGTCTATGCCCTGGCACAGAAGATCTCGCATGGAACGTCATGGACCGGCGCGCCCAATGCCATCAGCCACGGCAGCCTGGCGGTGTTCTGGCAGCGGGAGTTCGAGATCACCCACATGGACCGCTACCTCACCTGGGGCTGGAGCAGGCCCGGGGCAGCCCATGTTCTGCCCTTCTATTCACCGCATTTTGCCGGCCAGCGCCAGTGCCAGCCCGCGCGCGCAGCTGCAGGCCATGGCCTCCTGGTCACGTCGGCGGCCCGACCGCAGCATCTGCTGGAATATCCGTATACGCCGGAGCGATTCGAGCACTATCTCCGGACACAGCTCGACCTGGCCGATCGGGCACAGCGCCTGACGGGCCAGCCGGTCACGATACGCACGCGGCCGCGCGATCTGGGCTGGGACTTGCAGAGCATGGTCCAGTCGCTGGGCAATGACGAGGTCACGCTGGAGTTCCAGTCCGGCAAATTCGCCGAACGGCTGCGCCAAAGCCGGGTGCACATCTGCGACAACTGCTCGACGACGATCGCCGAAAGCCTGTGGGCCAACCACCCGACGCTGATCCTGATCGACGGCGGCTACTTCCAGCTGCATCCTGACGCGCGGCGCGAGTACGCCGGACTGGAGACCGCCGGGGTCTTCCACACAAGCACTGCATCACTGCTGAGGCAACTCGAGTCCATCCAGACCAACGTGACAGGCTGGTGGGAACAGGCAGCCACGCAGCAGGCGGTGCGAGAATTCCTGCATCGGCAAGGCCGGGACGGCAGCGCGTTGTCCGACTGGCGGCGCGCTCTCCTCGCCCCATCCCTGCCACCCCCAACACACTGAAAAAGGTTGCACCATGCCCGACTTGCTCAAGCTCGACCTGGGTTGCGGAAAAATCCCGCAGCAAGGCTACACCGGAGTCGACATCGGCTTCAGCGCCGAGAACATCATCCAGTCGGACGCCTTGACCTATCTGCGCTCCCTGCCCGATGCCAGCGTGAGCAACGTCCACTCGCGGCACTACCTCGAGCACATGGCGTTCGAGGAACTGCACACGCTGCTCAAGGAGATCGACCGCGTGCTCGTCAAGGGTGGCGAGATGAAGTTCATCGTGCCGCACTTCTCCAACCCCTACTACTACTCGGACCCGACCCACAAGACGCCGTTCGGCGTTCACAGCTTCAGCTATCTCTGCGAAAAGACCTGCCTGAGGCGCTACGTGCCCAACTACGTCGCGATTCCCGGCTGGTCGCTGGAGAACGTCCGGGTGAACTTCGTCTCGATGTTCAACTTCAAGCTGCTGGGCATCAAGTTTCCCAAGCCGGCCAACATCCTGAACCGGCTGGTCAACCTGAGCACCTACACGGCCGAAGTGTTTGAACGGTACTTTTCGTTCATCTTCACGATCTACGAGGTCGAGTTCGACATTCGCAAACTCTGAGGCGGCCCCTGCGGGCGAGCAGCAGCCGCGCCGGTCACTGAAGACCCGGCTCGCCTGAGGCAGTAGCCATAGGCGCATTCTTCCTGCCGATAGCCATTGCGCAGGTATTCGTCCAGCCTAGGAAAGCGCTCTTGCATCGTCTTTCCGTCAATCGCATAGGACTTGTAGGTTGACGAATACACGATGACGGGGGGAAGGGCAGCTTGGACTGCCTTTATCAGTTCCGTCTCGTGCATCTTGCCGGCATAGACGGGATAAACGAACCGGCTGCAACTGGGCAGTCCGGTCAGTCCATTGATTACCCCGTTGTTCGAAAGGTCGAACACGCAGTCTGCCTGACTCTCCCTTAGCCGGTCGGCGATCCAGCGCATGGCGTCGTCAGTGGAAGCGGAGTTCTCTGGCGGCGCCTGCAGACTCGCGAGCCAGAAGTACTCACCGTCGCGCAGCGATTTCAGACCGTCGAGAGCGACCGAAAGTACAGACAGCGAGACCCAGCCCACGAACAATACCCTGCCTGACACAACCCGGAGCCACCGTCTTCCTTCGACCGAGGGCAGAACAACGCCCGCAGTAATGAAGGCCAGCACCTGGTGGCCCAAGTGCACACCGAGTCCCACGGCCAGCAGAAGAAGCATGGCCGCAGCGATCAGCACCAGCCGCCCCGAGACGGTCGCCTTTCCGGGGCACGAATTTGCCAGTAGCATCGGCATCCAGCATGCCCAGTAGACATGCTGAAGATCGGCTCGGTTCGTACCAATGCGCAGCATCAGCAAGGCAAGCAGGGTATAGCCCACTACTATGGGCAGCCTTGCGCGCAGGTCATTGGCGACCGCCCCCCGCCCGAGAAATACCGCCAGCGCGAAGAGATTGAGTGCCACGCCGAATGCGGTGATCATCACCGGCCCGGACTGCAGCCCGTACCGCCATTGCGAGGACGTCTGGACCAGCACCAGGACATTCTGGACGTAATGACCGAGCGTGAATGCGTCATGAACCATGCCCAAGAGAAGAACCGAACTGACGAACGCACCCAGCGCAACCAAGTAGGACCTATCCCGCCACGCGAACAACAGCACCGCAACGCCGAGGGACACGGCACCCGCAATGCCACGGTCGTACGACCAGAACAGCCCCAACCCGACCGAGATTCCCAAGGCCGCCTTGAGAGCCCAGCGACGCACAGGCAACCCTGACGATCGCAGATTCAGTGCCAGAAGATAGACCGAGAGCAGCAACAACAGATCACGGTAACCAACCAGCAGTGGGGCAACGACGGCGACCGCGAGCAGAAAAGCCAGACGCGATACGCGGCCACGAGAGAATTCTGCGGCCAGCCCGAGCAGCAGCAGCCAGGCGAAGAAGCTGAACAGCCGGTAAAGAGCCTCGGTCGGAATGAAGTAGTACCCATCACCCCAGATAGCACGGGCCAGCAGGGCGGGCAGGAAATCCAGCGCACCGTGGATCGTCAACGGCAGCGCCGCGCTGCCTCCACTCGCAAGCAGGTTCACGGCCGCTGCAAAGTATTCACCCTGATGAAACTTGTCGTCGAGGACGACGTCGCCCTTGAACCCCGCGAAGAAGACCAACAAGCCCAACGCTGGGAGCAACCAGCGCCACTGAGGATTCTCACCCGAAGTTGCGGATGCTGTCGGCATGGAGTATTCCTGACTTCGGATTCAGCGGAGACTGCAGGGCAGCCGGCTTTAGCCGACCAACAAGGTACGCCAGCGCCGGATGAGGCAGCTGTTTTCCTCTTGAAAACCACGCATGTCTATAGTTTTTCTGTCTGATCGACCGCAGATCAGCTCGGTCAATCCGCCCTCCCAGTCATCTAGGTAGATGGCGTTCGCGTATCGCTCATAACTGGGTATGTTATCGGCCACCGCGCCCAGGCCGTGGACCAGGCTGGTCGCGACCCGGTTGGGCGACTTCGCCAGGGTGAAGGGGTTTCGGCTGATCGGGATCACCGATATGCCATGTAAGCGCAGCGCCGGTGAGATGAAGGTCTCGTTCCAGTCCATGTACTGCGTCGGTACCGCCCAGCCACGGACCAGTGCCTCGAATTTCTCGCGAGAGTTGCTGATGACCGTGAGACTGATGCCGTGCCGGCGGTGTAGGGCTTCGAGCACGCCCTGTATCTTCCCGAGATCGTTCATGCCGCCGTCCGCAAACCCACCCCCATGGTTGCCGAACCAGACCATCCGGTGCCGAACGTCGGGGGTGGTCTTCTCCAGCCAGGATTCCAGGCGCCTGAACTCCAGAAAACGCCGTGGATGGCGCAGCGCATCGAGGACATTTCCAGTACGCGGGAACTCGACCAGGTCCTCGATCACGGAGACCGGTGTGTTCATCTGCGGCCGGGTCCGGATGACATCGGCCAGGTAGGCTGTCGACGCAATGACGTGATCCACCGCTCTGACGGCGGCGTCAAGCTCGGCGGCGCGCCGGCTGGCCTCGGGCGAGTCTTCCTTGAAGTAGAAGTGGTTGTCGCACAGGTCCAGGTAGAGCCGCGTGCCGAACTGCCGCTTCAGTTCCAAGGCCTGGGCCAAACTGGCCGGGTCGTACAGCTTGGATAAAACCAGGATGTCGGGCCGGTCGCCCGCTTCGTACAGCGCAGTCTCGACGCCCTGCCCGCGCAGACCCTCCATCACCAGGTGGCAGCGCAGGCGGTAGCTTGCGACATGCATGCGCCGCGAGTGCGGCCAGAAATGCACCTTCACCGCTGGGGACGGCATGGACCGCAGCCTACTTGCCTTTGTACTGGTCGGAATAGTCCATCAGCATGCGTTCACGGTGCCACTCGGCGCCCATGGGCGTGTCGGCATATTCGTGAAAGCACGGCGTACCCAGGGTGTAGTGCAACAGCTTGGCATCCTGGTTGGGGCCAAATTCATCCGGCAGCCAGTTCCATTCGATCGGCAGTTCACCCACCAGGCTGTCATCGAGCCAGGTGAAGCGATGCAGCTGGGCGCCGGTGGCGTTCTCGATGAACTCCGGGGTGACCGCCTTATTGGCCGGATGGCCGCAGTTCCACAGCACCACGCTGGACCAGTTCTTGCGCGGGTAGTCCTGGTTGCGCGAGCCCAGGTACTTCACCGGTGCGCGGGTCTTGTAGTTGTGGTGCACGCACATGACGGCCTTGGAGTCGTCGCGCAGGGCCCAGAGCTTGGCGATGTCGTCGCGCACCAGCATGTCACCGTCCACGAACAGGGCCCAGCCCTGGTAGTCCATCAGGTGCGGCACCAGGAAGCGGCTGTAGATGAACTGGTTGGAGCCGTCGGAGTGCATCTCCTTGTAGCCCGAGAGGTTCTGCAGCGCCAGCGGCGTGAAGGACAGCGGCGCGCTGGAATGGCGGATGAGGCTGTTGCAGCAGACATGGTAGGCGACCGCCTCACGCGGGTCGAAGCCGATAAAGATCTTGATCATTGAATCACCTTGTTGCCCGAGCCGGAATTATCGCCTGCGCCACTGGGGGTGGCCTTGACCAGCGTCAGGAACATGTGGCCATATAGATAGGCCATCAGCATGCCCTGCATCTGCAGATAGTGCTCACGGTAGAGCGAATCGGCAAAGCCGCGCAGGAACCAGAAGGACGCGAGGAGCAGCAGCGCGAATCCCCAGGCCTGCGCCGCGCCCGTGCCGGTGGCGCGCCAACCGGCCCGCGCGAAGAACATCAGCAGCCAGGCGAACAGCCCCGCCCCCAGCCAGCCCAGGCCCAGGGCCAGGTCCATCCAGCTCTGGTGCAGGTGCGCAAAGGTCAGCTGTGGCACATGGCCGCATTTCTGTTCGATCAGCGGCTTGTAGGAGCCGCGCGAACCGTCCTGCCCCCGCGGGTTCTCGCGCACCAGGTCCAGACCGACGCGCATCAGCAGGATGCGGCCGCCGTCCTGGATCTTCAGACCCTGGATCAGGTCGTCGACATAGGCGCGATCGCGATGGGCGTAGGCCTGCCGGATCTGCTGCTCCGCCTCGGGCGACAGGCCCTCGCACAGCAGTCGCGCCGGGTCTTCCTGGGTCAGGCCGATGCGCACCTTGTCGACCATGGTCTGCCAGCGCAGGTCGCGCGCGGCGGCATGCCAGGCCAGCGCCGTGACGACCGCCAGCACGCCCACCACCGCAAACAGCAGGCCGGCGCTGAGCCGCAGCCCACCCGCGCCGGTTTGGCGCGACGGCCGCACCACCCGCAGGTAGTAAACCAGCCCGGCCAGCAGCATGAGCAGCACGGCAAAGAGGAAAGCCCCGCGCGAGGACGCCACCAGGATGCTGACCATGCACAGGCCGATGGCCAGCAGCGCGGCCAGGGCGCTGCGGTGCTGCTGCTGCCGCCAACTCAGCAACCACAGCACGCTGAAAATGGCGATGGCCTGGCAGGCCGCATAGCCGAGGTTGCCGTGCATGGCTTCCACGCCCCAGAAGCCGATGCTGGGCAGGTTCTGCCAGCCCGCGGCCGACACTGCCGGGTCGTACAGGCTGAGCAGCTGCAGGGCCGCAGCCTTGAACGAGAGATAGACCGGCGGGTCGGTGCCCAGCAGGCCGGCCCAGGCTGCCACGCTCACCAGCAGGTGCAGCGCCACCGGAAAGGCGCTGGCCAGCGCCAGGACCCAGAGGCCGGGCCCGCGTGTGCCCAGCACCCAGACCGCCCCGAAGCCGACGATCCAGGCCAGGATGGAGCCCAGCCACTGGCCGCGCAGATTGGCCCAGGCCTCCGCGGGATGGACGGCCCAGAGCGGAAACAGCAGCAGGAAGACGCACCAGGCCAGCAGCGGCCAGGGGATGGGGCGGGCCGTGCGCAGCAGCGCCGGCAGCGCATGGCGCTGACGGATCAGATGCACCAGCAGCAGGGCCAGCAGCACGGCCAGCAGCAGGTTGCGCAGCGCCGTGGTGTGCGACATGGGCAGGATGGCCAGCACGGCCAGGAAAGCGGCGTAGTAGACGCGCTGCAGGATCGAAGTCACCTGGTCTTTCACGTGTAAAGCTCGAATCTCTGTCTTTCGATGGACCCAGGCCTCAGGCTGCCAGCGCGGCCAGCAGCCGGCCGGTGCGGCGGCGCCACAACCAGCGCTTGAGCAGGCTGCGCGGCGCATCGCCTTCCAGTGCGCCCAGGCGCAGCTCGGCGCGAGCCTGCAGTGCGGACGTCCAGCGCCCCTGCGCCTTGAGCCCGGCATAGGCCTGCAGCACGGCCAGATTGCCCAGCCGGGTGTGCTCGAAGCGCGCCTGCGGGTGCTTGGACTTGAGCAGTTTCTTGTTGCGCTTGATGAGTTCGCGCGCGGACTTGCTGCCCTGGAAGGTGGCGCTGCCCACGTGCAGGATGAAGACGTCTTCGGTGATCATCTGCTGGTAGCCGGCCGCGCGCAGGCGCAGGCTGAAGTCGAAGTCCTCGTAGTAGCCTAGGCCGAAGGCCAGGTCCAGCCCGCCCAGCTGCGCCCAGGCGTCGCGGCGGATGGCGATGGTGAAGAAGTCGCAGCGGTAGGCCGGCATGAGCTGGTGCGTGGGGTGCTGGTTGAGCCAGGCACCGGTCTGCAGCCAGTCGTCGAAACTCGCCCCGGGCTTCCACAGGCGCTGGCCGTTGCCGGCGGCGTTGGTCACGGGGCCGAGCATGGCCACGTCGGCCGGCGCTTCGCGGATGACCTGCTTGAGCGCATCCAGCGTGCCGGCGGGAAACACCGTGTCGTTGTTCACCAGCAGCAGCCACTGGCCGCTGGCCTGCGCAGCCCCCCAGTTCATGCCGCCGGCATAGCCGCGGTTGCTGTCGCTCAGCAGGCACTGCACCTGCGGGTGCTGCGCGCACCAGGCGGCGGTCTGGGCGCCCGAGTCGTCGGGCGAGCCGTTGTCGACGACCAGCACCTCGATCTCGGGATCGGCGAACCAGGGCAGGAGCGACTCCAGGCAGGGCCGCGTGGTGCGCTCGAAGTTGCGAAAGCCCAGGACCACCAGGGACAGCAGCGGCTGGCTCATGAGCTTCGTTTCAGGCACACGCCCTCGTCATGGTCTCAGCCTTGCAGACGCGCCTGTGCGGCTGCCTGCATGGTCTCGTGGGCCTGCTCCAGCACCGGCACACTGGCAAGCAGTCGCCGCAGATTGGCCAAGACCCTTTCCGGCTCGCTCGGGTATTCATGGGCCGTCTGGTTGCGCAGTTCGCGCAGCAGCAGCCATTGCTCGGCGCTGGGCAGCAGCCCCAGCTTTTCCGCCCGGTTGAGCTTGTCGATGAAGGGTTCGTCTTCACGCCACTCCTGCACGAGCTGCAGCAGGGCCGGCAGCAGCCGCACGCCCATGGCATCCTGCAGACGACCAAAGCGGAACACAAGCTGATCCAGCGTACGCACCTCATCTTCAGACAGCGCGGCTGATGCTGCCGGCTGCATGGCCTGGAAGCGGGTGCCCTCAGACCACGCCTGATGCATGCGCTGCCGATGCAGATTGCATTCGTCCAGCGCAGGCCGCAGCCTGAATTGAATCAGCTCTCGCTCAGTCATCCGGCTCACAGGGGCACCCCCGACAACTCGGCCATGCGCTGGATGGGCTGCGCGGGCTGGCCAGGTGCCGGGGCAAACACAACATCGATGCGTTGCTCGCCCAGCAGCTGTTTGAGTTTCACCAGGAAGCGCAGCTTGGTCTCCAACTCGGCATCCAGCCCCAGACTGATGCCGGAGATGTAGAGGTCGATATCGCCGCCGCGGCGCTGGTCTTCGACGCGCGAGCCGAAAAGACGCACCTGCACATCACGCCCCCAGACTTCCTGGGCGACGGACTTGATCACGGCGATCTGCTGGGACGTGAGGCGCATGGCAGGTTATCGACTGCAGCTGTTGCGCAGATTGTCGCTCAATCCGTGGCCTCCACAGGCACGCTGAGCGCCGCGGCCCAGCCCAGCAACTGCTGCACCGCCGCCTGCGTGGTGTAGGGGCTGCTGCGGCCGTTGTCCGGCAGGCCGTGGGCGCGCCAGCGCTCGAACAGCTGCTCCAGCTCGGCGGCCAAGGCCGCGCGGGCGTCGCCCGGCCCGCCGGTCTCCACGGCCACATGCCCCTGGCCGCGCAGCATGGCCGCCATCTGCGGGTTGCGGTGCACGGTGGCCAGGATGGGGCGCTGCATCCAGAGGTACTCGTAGAGCTTGGACGGGATGTATTCCGCGCAGATCGGCTCTTCGCCGTGCAGCAGCAGCAGCACGTCCACGGCCCGCATGCGGCGCAGGATCTGCTCGCGGCCGGACAGGCCGCTGACGGGATCGGCCTCGATGCGGCCCAGGTGGCGCACGCTGCTGCGCACCGGCGACTGCGCGATGCGGGCGGCCGAGACGGCGTCGAGCGGGCCGCCGGTGACCTGCAGCTCGGTGGCCGCGACCAGATCCGGCCGGCGCGCCTGCAGCGCTTCCAGCGCCTCGATGAAGGGCACGAGGTTGCGCGTGGCCGAGAGCGAGCCGAAGTGGCCGACGATGAACTTCGCCCCGGGCTGGTAGGGCGGCAATTGCTGGAACGGCGGGTCGATACCGGGCAGCAGCACGTGGCCGCGCGCGCCCAGCTCCGGGTGGCGTGCCTGCGCGCTGGCCAAGGCCTGTTCGGTGAACCAGATGGCCACATCGGCCTCGCGGCAGATCAGGCCCTCCACCCGCGCCTGCATCTGCTGCTGGGCGGTCTGTGGGGTGCTGCCGGGGGTGATGAAGGGGTCGTGCACCTCGGCCAGCCAGGGTATGCCCAGGCTGCGCTTGAGCGCGCGGCCGGCCAGGTGGGCGGCGTAGGCGCCGCCGGTGGAATAGATCAGGTCAAAGGGTTGCTGCCGCGCCAGCGCCCGGCCCTTGAGCCAGGCACTGAGCCACCAGGACCAGGAGCTTTCCACCGGGCGCCGCAGCTTCTCGACCACCAGGCCCGGCAGCAGGAGCAGCGAGGCCAGGCTCATGAGCGCGCGGTAGACGTAGCGATTGGAAAAACGGCGGCGCAGCACATGGCGCAGTTCGAAGCGCAGGCCGGCCGGCCCGGCCGGCCAGAGCTGGTGATGCTCGACCACCCGGTCCTTCGTGCCGGAGACGCCGCTGAGCACCACCAGTTCGATGCCGGCAGCGCGCAGATGGGGCAGCTTGTCGGTGATGGTCTGGCTGGCGGCGCGGCCATCCATGTTGAAGGCGTGGGCCAGGATCAGCCAGCGTTGGGGCGAGGAACGGGGCACGCTAGTCAAACTGTTTGCTCAGGAAATCGACGATGAACTGCGGCTGGTTCGCAGTGACCAGGGACAGCACCTGTTCCATATCGATGTTCATGTAGTCATGCACGATGCGGTTGCGCAGGCCTACGGCCGCGTTCCAATCCGCCAGATCCTGCGGCTGGATCAATCCCAGACCAGCCAGGGCACTGAAGGCGTCGTAGCCGGACACCGGCACGCTGTGGCCGCGCGCCTTCAGCAACTGCTTGGCCTTGCCGATCGCGTTCTCCACCAGCACCTGCAGTGCATGCAGCACACCCCCTTGTTCCAGCGGCGTGAGAGGACGGCCCTGCGCAAGAATGGCCCGGGCCTGTTCCAGCAAGGCCTGCTGCGCACGGGCCACGCGGGCGGCTTCGGCCTGGTAGAGATCAAGCCGCATTCCGCCTGTCCCAGTAGAAGTCTTCGAGATCGCGCCAAGTGCGCTGGAGAAAATGTTGCCAGGCGAGACTGTCTTCGCCGCTCAGGGGAATACCTTCCTCGGCCACGGCCGCCCGCATGGCCAGGTTCGCGCGGCGCAGGTCGATCAGGTCCACCGCAGACTCACCGACCTGCAGCGCATCGGCCAGCGTGCGGCGCAGTTCTTCGGTGCGCGCGACGGCCGCCAGCCAGTCGAGCTGGTGCCCCCATTGCACCGCGATATCCCAGTCGCTGGCCTCATGGGCCGTCCCGGTGGCGCGGCTGCCGACCAGCACGGCAAACCCCAGCCCCGCCTGACCGGTCAACAGCCGGGACAAGTCTTGATGCACGCTGGCCGGAAGAATGACGGATGCCATGAATAGGGAAAGACAGAGCGAGCCGGACGCCAGGTAGTTTACCGGCCTTTCGCGTGCGCCTGTGCGGCCTGGTAGAGGACTTCGTACTGGAGTGCGGCGTTCTCCCAGCTATGGTCCTGCGCGAACTCCAGGCCCTGCTGGCGCAGCCGTGCCGCCAGCGCCTCGTCGTCCAGCACCGCGCGCAGCAGCTGCGCCAGGCTGGCGGCATCGCGCGGGTTGTGCAGCAGCAGGGCTTCATAGCCGTCGCGCAGCTCGCGCGAAATGCCGCAATGCGCCGGGCCGCTGACCACCACCGGCAGGCCGTGGGCCATGGCTTCGAGCACCACCATGGCGTAGGTGTCTTCCAGCGTCGGGTGGGCCAGCACATGGGCGGCGCGGTAGGCCGGGCCCAGGTCTTCCTGGCTGCCGAGGAAATGCACGCGCGCGGCCACCCCCAGCTGCTCGGCCTGCTGGCGGTAGCGTGGAATCGGCGCCGGGTTGCCGGCCACGGCCAGCTGCACCTCGGCCGGCAGCCGGGCCAGGGCCTGCAGCAGCGCGTCCAGGCCCTTGCGCTTGTAGTCGTTGGCCACGAACAGCAGCAGCGGCACCTCGGGGGGCAGGCCGAGCTGGCGGCGCGCCATGGCACGCGTCAGGGTGTCCTGCTGCAGCCGGGTGCCGGGCGTGATGATGGCCAGCAGCCGCCGGCTGGCCGGGTAGGCGGCCTCGCATTCCTGGCGCAGCGGCAGCGAGGTGGCCACGACGCGGCGCCCCGGCCGCGGGGCGAAGCGCGCGCCCTCCAGCCAGACATAGGTGAGCAGGCGCGGGCTCAGCGCCACCTTGATCCAGCGCAGCGCGAGCGCCGCGCCGCGGCGGCCCTGGAACAGGTTGTAGCGGGTCGGGCGCACGTGCACGGTCTGGATCTGCCCATGCCAGGTGTTTTCGTGCGAGTGCACCACGTCATAGCCTTGCCGGGTGCGCCACCAGCTGGCGATGGCAAACAGCAGCTGATTGACCCAGCGCGGCTTCTTGCCGAGGCAGAACACGCGGTGGTACGTCACGCCCTCCACCGGCTCGTTGCTCTCCTGGGCGAAGACGTGGATTTCGTGGCGCGCCGCCAGCTGCTCGGCAATGGCCACGGCATAGCTTTCGGCGCCGCCGGCGGTGCGGGAGAAGACGCGGTTGATGATGGCGATGCGCATGGGCCGTGCGGCGAAAGTCAGAACATCAGAGCAGCACGATGTCGTACTGCTCCTGCCACATCGAGGCTTCACTCTGCAGCGAGATGGGCTTGCCGATGAAGTCGGACAG
>JACCDS010286354.1_pt1 | contig 16782 bp, 15 predicted proteins | sample 7446441 | NCBI WGS metagenome assembly JACCDS01 (sample SAMN15323445, study PRJNA562643) | freshwater metagenome | isolation source: river surface water | place: USA:Blue River Watershed | collected 2017-08-17
GATGTTTGGCCTGGGAGGGTGTGGCGCTCGGCTCTCCACAGTACGCCGTGTCGCTGAGTACAGCAACGGGGCTGGCGTCGGGCGGAGGGCGTTCGCCGCTGCGCTTCCTCAGCCTCGACCAGCGCGCATGAAACTCATCTGCGGCGCTGACGCTGCCCGGATGCCATTGCAGAGCGCCGAGGGTTCCCCAGCTACATGGGAGCGAACGGCCGGAGCGCTCTTGCGGCGGTAGCTCTCGATTCGAAAGAAGGCAGCGCACGGCGCCAGCCCAAGCGCGTCCCGTCCAGGCTCTGCGACGAGCATTGGTCTGCAATGATGCGCTGCACGTTGGACCGCGCCAGACCGGGCTCCTGCTTGATCTCGGCATCCGACGCGCCGACCAGGTACATCGTGACGTCCGTGCGGCGCGTCAGGTACAGGGCGCGTCGCTGGTCGGGCAGGGCGTCATGCTCGATCTCCGGCCACTGGGTAAGGTCCACCTTGACGACGCGACCTCGGCTTGCGCCAATCCTTGATTGGCGGGTCATGGCAGACGCCTCATCTTCCCGAAACGGAGCATCAGACTCACTTGAATCGGCCGCTGAGATCCAGCTTTGGTTGCGCCGATGGCACCAAGTTTGTGGAGACGCCGGTGGTCGCTTCCCAGGGCGGGGCCGCAATGAGATAGCGCCAAATTCGGTTGTGTGAGCCGACTCCGTTCGTGGAACCACAGCCAGGCACGTTGCCTGCGTTGAGACGAACAACAATCGCGATCAACAAGGGGCCGGACGCGACGATCCTACCGACTTCAGATGGATTGCCGGAGGCCCACTTCATGCCAATCCCGCGTAGATCGTCAGCGTGTTGACCCAAGTCGCAGATCGAGCGGACACTGTACCCCCACCGATGAAACGACCGCGATGCCAAAGGCCCTCGAACCTATTGCTGCAGCCGCTGTGAAGGTGCGCCCGGCTGCGACGACGCTTGTGCTTCGAGACGGCCCCGCCGGTTTTGAAGTCCTCATGGTGCGTCGCTCCACACATGCGACCTTCATGCCGAGTTCTTACGTCTTCCCTGGGGGCGCGGTCGATGAGACGGACGGCGAGATGCAGCAGTACTGTGATGAGCCGACAACAAAGCTGAATCGGCGGATCGGCGAAGTCGTGGGCGTCGGCGACAAAGCCGGAGCGTTTGCAGTCGCGGCACTTCGCGAATGTTTCGAGGAATGCGGGCTGTGGTTGGGTGCCGGTGCTCAAGATACGGCGCTCTTGCGCGAGTTGCAGTCCGGCCGACACGGCAGAACTCACTTCCTCGAACTGGCACGAGCAGCCGGGATGTGCCTTTCGACCAGCGCACTGCATCCTTGGAGCCGGTGGGTGACCCCCTTCGGAGTCGCCAAGCGCTTCGACACGGTTTTCTTCGTCGTCACAGCGCCGCCCGGACAGACTCCCGAAGTCGACGCAGGCGAGACCACCGCACTGGAATGGGTGACTCCCGACTCTGCACTCGCAGCTTCCGAGCATGGGCGGTTTCAGATGGAGTTCGCTACCCGCCGCACAATCGAGTCGTTGCTGCCTCATGCCGGGGGCGGAGTGACCGCGCTGTTGGCACATGCTGCGTCGATGAGCATATTGCCAACCGTGCACCCGCGTCTGGTATTGGACGCGGAATTGCAGGTTAGCGGAGTGTTGATGCCAGCAGATGCCGGATACGATGAGCGGGGTTATTTCGGGTCAGCTTGTTCCTGAGAAATGCTGCGCAGGCGTGGCGAGCCAGTAAGACGAGCGCCAATGCGACGGCTTAGAACCCCGTAAGCCGCCCAATCCCCTTGGCCTCCTGCACGGCGCCGTTCGCGGCATCGTGCCTCGTCCGAGCCGTGGGCAACTGCGGGCAACCAGTATCGCGCAAGGCCGAAACTGCGAGGCCGGAATCTCCGCAGCCACGTACAGGCAATCGAACTGCGAACTGCTTGATCAGCCAACAGGTCGTCAGGTCGCGAGCCGATGCGGTCTACAGGAGCGAGGTGCACTCGCGACGTGGCCTGCGACCAGACAAAAACTTGCGAAACCGCGCACTGCCTGCTTGAAGGTGGTGTCTGGGACAGCCGCTACGGAACCCCGGCGGTAGACGTCATGCGGACCCCGAGGCGGGCCCGGCGTCTGGTCGCGGGGCATGGTCGATCACGGCCACCAGCAAGCTACAAGGCGAGTGGGCAAGCAGCGAGGCCCCGGTGGAGCCGCGCCACCAACGTGCCAGGGTGCTCTGCTCCCGATGCCCGACGACGATGAGGTCCGCGACCCATTCGCGTGCCACCCGACCGATCTCGAACGCCGGATTGCCTTGGCACAGGCTGGTCTGTACAGACAGGCCACTGCGGCGCAGCTCAAGCGCCCCTTCCTTGAGCACCCTTTCCGTGTCTTCGAACTGGAAGGCGGGCAACCCGGATGGCGCCACCGACTCGGCCATGACGATGCCGGCGTCGGGCGCCACAACGGCCACCAGCATGACCTGCGCGCCGTACAGGCGGGCGAGTTCGGCACCCTGGTGCAGGGCCTCGTGTCCCGATTGTGATCCGTCGAACGCCAGAAGGATCCTGCGATACATGGTGTCAGCCTCCGAAACTTGAGAATACTTAGCTATGCAAGTATCATGATCGAAATCTTATCGATGTGTTCGACGCATGGCAACAAGGCGCAAGAGACGCGAAGCGTTCGGCATTTACCTGGGTCGGCTGTCCAGACTGTGGCGCGCCGAGATCGACCGGCGTCTGTCGACGCATGGCATCACTGACGCCCAGGGGCTCACGCTCCTGCACCTGTCGCGACTCGAGGAGCCGGCGACTCAGAAGATGCTGGCCGCTGCGGTCGGCGTTCAGGAGCCGACGATGGCGCGAATGCTCGATCGACTCGAAGTGGACGGTCTGGTCAGGCGCGAAGTGAGCCAGAGCGACCGGCGAGCCAGATCCATCCGCCTCACGCCTGAGGCGGCCCCTGGTTTGGCACGCATCCGGAAGGTGGCCGAGTCGCTGAGGGACGAATTGTTCGACGGCATCGACGATGCTGAGCTCGATGTCTGCCTGGTCGTGTTCGAGCAACTCGTCGCCAGGTTGTCGAATTCGGCGCCCACGGCGACGGATTCCGCCAAGACCTCCGAGGAGACGGGTGAATGAGCAACGGGTCGACCGCTGACGATCCTGGAGCCGGTCGCGGGGGCGGTGCGCCCGTCGTCCAATCGGCCGAACCGTCCGACCGCGCCGCGCCGGCGCGACCCGGACCTTCGCGCCGTGCGGTCGCCGCAGGCGCCGTGCTCCTGGCCGCACTTCTCGGTGCTGCGTGGTGGCTTCATCACCAGTTCACCCATGTCCTGGTCGACGACGCCCGGGTGGCCACCGACATGGTCGCGATCAGCAGTCGCGTGCCGGGCTGGGCAGTCGACATCCGGGTGATCTCCGGAGACGTCGCGCGCCGCGGCGACCTGCTGGTGTCGATCGATGATCGTGACACGCGCCTGCTGCTCAAGGAACTGGACGCGCGGCTGGCCAGTGTGGCGCGGCGTCGTGACGAACTCCTGGCGCGGATCCGCATGATCGACCTGCAGACCGCCGGCAAGATCCGGGCGCAGGACGCTGCGGTGGACGCTGCGCAGGCCGGGTTCGCCGCAGCGCGCACGCGCGAAGGCCTTGCACAGGTCGAGGCCGGCCGTTTCGAGAAACTGGCGCCCATCGGGGCGGTCGGCCGCGACCAGTTGGATCAGGCGCGCGCGGCGCTGGAGACGGCCAGCCAGCAGGTGAGAAGCGCGATGGCCAACCTGGAAGGCTCCCGTGCCGGCGTGGCTCAGGCGCAGGCCGACCGTGAGCAGTTGACCGTGCTGCGCCACCAGATGGCCGAGCTCGACCCGGAGGAAGCCGATCTGCGAGCCCAGCGCGAGCGCGCCGTCCTGGACCTGAAGGACCGTGCCGTGCCGATGCCGTTCGACGGCGTGATCGACCGGACCTTCGTCAACGCGGGCGAGTACGTGTCGGCCGGCCAGCGGTTGTTGCTGGTCCACGACCCCCAGGCGGTGCGGGTCGAGGCCAATGTCAAGGAGACCGACATCCGCCACTTTCAGCCGGGCAAGAAGGTCAGGATCGTCGTCGATGCGCTCCCGGGTCAGGCGTTCGAGGGAACGGTCGTCAAGGTGGGGCAGGCGGCGACCAGCGAGTTCGCCCTGCTGCCCAACCCCAATCCCAGTGGCAACTTCACCAAGATCACCCAGCGCCTGCCGGTTCGCATCGCGGTGCGCCAACAGGATGGACTGCTCAAGCCGGGGATGATGGTGGAGGTCGAGGCAGCGGCCGGTGATTGACGTGGCCGTGACGTCGCATCCGCAGTCGTACAGGGCCGACGTGGCCGAATGGTGCTGAGATGGCCACATCCGACAGCATCGACGCGCTGTTTGCACGCTACGGGCCCGGCTACCGCTGGCTGGCCACGGCCACGGTGATGCTCGGCACGATCGCCAGCGTGCTCAGTTCCACCATCGTCAATGTCGCGCTGCCCGACATCATGGGCACCTTCGGCATGGGGCAGGACAAGGCACAACTGCTGTCGACAGCCTTCCTGGCCGCCATGACCGGGACCATGTTGCTGAACGCCTGGATGGTCGAGGTGATAGGGCAGCGCACGACCTTCGTGGCGGCCGTGTCGCTGTTCGTGGGCGCGTCCATCCTCGGCGGGCTGGCGCCGGGCGAGGGCGTGCTGATCCTCGCCCGGCTTCTGCAGGGGGCGGCGGCGGGAATCCTGCAGCCGCTCACGATGCAGGTAATCTTCCAGGTCTTTCCGGCCGACCGCCGTGGTTCCGCAATGGGCATCTACGGCATCGGTGTCGTCCTGGCGCCTGCGCTCGGGCCCACGCTCGGGGGGATCATGGTCGACAACTTCAGCTGGCGCTACGTGTTCTTCCTGGCTGTGCCGTTCTGCGCCGTCGGTCTCGTCGCCGCGACGCTGTTTCTGCCGGGACGGGTGGCGGGGACTGGCAGGCGTCGCTTCGATTGGCTCGGCTTCTTGCTGATGTCGATCTTCCTCGTGAGCCTTCTCAACGGTCTGTCCAACGGCCAGCGACATGGATGGCTGGCGCATCGCATCCTGGTCGATTTCGTGGTGGCCGCGGCGTCGGGCCTGGGCTTTCTCATCTGGGAGCTGCGCACGCCGACGCCCATGCTGAACCTGAAGCTGTTCAAGCTGAGGACCTTCGCCGGCGCGGCTGTCGTGGCGTTCATCTTCGGTGCGGGCATCTACGGGTCGACCTACCTCGTGCCCCTGTTCGTCCAGACCATCCAGGGCTACACGCCGACGCGTTCGGGCCTGCTGCTGATGCCCGCAGGACTCGTGCTGGGCGTCGTGTTTCCTCTCGCCGGCCGCCTGACCGACCGGACGCCTGCCCATCTGCCGATCATGTTCGGCCTGCTGGTGTTTGCGCTGTCCTCGCTGCTCATGGCCGCCGCCGACACGAACACCTCGTTCCTGGCGTTCGCCTGGTGGATCGTCCTCGGCCGCGTCGGCCTGGGCTTCATCATGACGAGCCTGAACGCCGGAGCGCTGGGCGCGCTGCCGCCTCAACTGCTGGGCCAGGGCTCGGGCGCCATCAACTTCGTCCGGCAACTGGGCGGCGCGCTCGGTGTGAACCTGCTGTCGGTCGTGCTCGAGCAACGCTCGCAGCTCTACGCCCAGGCCTTCACGGCGTCGCAGGATGCGGCCAACGGTGCCACTGCCGCATTCCTGCGTGGCCTTGCAAGCCTGTATGCGAAGGCGGGTCTGCCCGAGGCGATTGCCCGAGCGGGGTCGTTCGAGTTCCTTGGCCGCACCATCGCCGCCCAGGCCAGCATGATGGCGTTCCGCGACAGCTTTCTCGTGGTCGCGGTGATCTTCGTGATTGCGCTGCTGCCTGCGGGGCTGATGAGGCGTGGCCATGGCGTCGCCCCGTCATGATTGGCCGGCCTGTCGGCGAAGAACGCGGTGCTGATCATCGAGTTCGCCAACGACCTGCAGGCCCAGGGCCGCACTGCGCTGCAGGCCGTGCTGGAAGCCGCGCACCTGCGCTTCCGGCCGATCGTGATGACGTCCATGGCCTTTGTGCTGGGCGTGCTGCCGCTGGCCATCGCCTCCGGAGCGGGCTCCGCCAGCCAGCGTTCGATCGGCACCGGCGTGATGGGCGGCATGGTCAGCGCAGTGGCCTTGTCGGTGCTGTTCGTTCCGGTGTTCTTCGTGGTGGTGCGGCGCCTGTTCAAGGTCAGCGAGCGGCAGCGCAAGTTCTATGCGCACGAATTGGATGACGCACCGGCGGCCGCGGCGGCCCCGGTGGCCAAGGGACATGGAGAGAAGGCATGAAGGGCACGACATGGAAGCGATGGGGTCTGCTGGCAGCCGCCGTGGCGGGCCTGGGGGGATGTGCCGCGCCCACCCCGCCGCTGACGCTGCCCGCTGCGCCGGTGGCACCGGCCTTCCCGAACGCGGCGTCATCGCCGCAGAGCGGCCTCAAGGCGGCGTCGACCACCGGCTGGCAGGCGTATTTCCCTGATCCGTCTCTGCGCCAGGTCATCGGGCAGGCTCTGGCGAACAACCGCGACCTGCGCGTGGCCGTTCTGAACATCGAGGCGGCGCGGGCCGTGCTCGGACAGCGCCGCGCGGACCTGTGGCCCACGCTGAATGCCGGTGCGTCGGCCGTGCGCGGCACCGGCAGCAATGGCCATGTGGCCGGTACCTACACCGCAGGATTGACGGTGTCGGCCTGGGAGCTGGATCTGTTCGGCCGCATACGTGCCGGCAGCGATGCGGCGGCAGCGCAGCTGGCAGCCAGCGAGGAAGGCCGTCGCGCCGCGCAAGTCGCGCTGGTGGCATCGGTCGCGCAGGCCTGGTTGGCACTGTGTGCGGACGACGAGCTGCTCGAGATCGCCCGCAACACCGTGAAGTCGCGTGAGCAGTCGCTGCAGCTCACGCAGTTGCGCTACCAGCATGGCACGGCCTCGGAGCTGGACCTGCGTCAGGCGCAGTCCCTCGCGGCCTCCGCGCAGGCGGCGCTAGCCCAGTTCACGCGGCAACGCGAGCTCGACCTGAACGCGCTGACGCTCCTGGTGGGCCAGCCGTTGGCCGTGACCACGCTTCCCCGCATCCAGTCGCTGGCGTTTGCGGAGGTTCCCACCGGGCTGCCCTCGGAGGTCCTGCTGCAGCGCCCGGACGTGCGGCAGGCCGAACAGTTGCTCGTGGCCGCCAACGCCAACATCGGTGCAGCGCGGGCCGCCTACTGGCCCAGGATCTCGCTGACCGGCAGTCTGGGTACCGCGAGCACCCAACTGGGCGACCTGTTCAAGGACGGCGCGTGGAGCTTCGCGGCGCAGCTGCTGATGCCGATCTTCGATGCCGGTCGGACGGAGTCCCTGGTGCGGGGTGCGACGGCGCAGCGCGACATCGCGCTGGCCCAGTATGAGCGCGCCATCCAGGCCGCGTTCCGCGATGTGGCGGACGCCCTGGCGGGTCGCGCGACGCTGATGGACCAGCTGCGCGCGCTCGAGGTGCAAAGGCAGGCTGAGGCGGCACGCCTGCAACTCGTGCAGGTGCGCGTGGACAACGGCGTGGGCACGACGCTGGAACTGCTGGACGCCGAGCGGTCGCTGTTCGCTGCCGCGCAGGCCGAAGTGCAGACGCGGCTGGCGGAACAGCAAAGCCGCATCGCGATGTACCGCGCCCTGGGAGGCGGCGTGCAATAGCGGAGCGCGGGGCGCCGTCCACGGCGTCAAGCCGCCGGCAGCGCTGCAGACACAGTCCGTTCCGTCCCTTTCGTAGGCGATGCGATGGCCGTCGGCTCGATTCGGTGCCGCTGGTCGCGCGTTCGCCCCACGGCACTGCTCGCGGCAGCCGCGATCTTCGCCCCCGGTGCGCACGCCCTGTGCCTGTGGCCCGGCGCTGGAGAAGGTGCACAGCGCACGCCAGGGAGTTGTCCCGAGCACGGATTCGTCCAATGGTCGCGATCCAACCGCTCGGCAGCCTTCGCGGCCGGCGTGTTGTGGCCGTGGCGTGGTGAGCCGCGCCTATGGCCGGGCCGGCTGACCTGGCAGATCGAGGCAACCGTCGGCGCATGGCGCTCGCTCGCCGTGGGTGATGCCGGAGAGCCTCACGTCAGTCTGCAACTGGGGCTGAAGCCGGCAGCTCGCTGGGACATCGGGAGCGGATGGTTCCTCGAAGCCGGTATCGGACTGAACGTCGTCACGCCCCGCTATCGCGGCGGCGATCGACGTTTCAGCACCCGGGTGAACTTCGGCGACCACATCGCGTTGGGGCTGCGTTTGGGCGATCGGCAGGAGCACGAACTGCAACTGCGCGTCGAGCACTTCTCGAACGCCGGACTGCGAAAGCCCAATCCCGGTGAAAACTTCGGGCAGGTTCGATACGTGTGGCGGTTTTGAGGTCCGCAGGGTGTGGACGGCCGATCCGCGGTCAGGCAGATTCGGCCTGCGAGGCGGTCATCCGGGCGGCCCATGCTCATCCGGATGGGCATGCAGCCGCATGAAGAGGTCCACGACCTGCGCGGCGTGGGCCTGGCGTTCCTGCGGGCGAGATCTGGCCAGCGCCACCCGATACATGGAGCGCACGAGGTCCAACCCCAGCGCCATGCCCAGCAGCAGTTCGGCGCTGGCGGCGGGTGCGGAGCAGTGCAGATGGCCCGCAGCGTGGGCGGCCTGCAGGAACGACGCCAGCATCGCATGGCCCCGCTCGGGCCCGCGTTGCCAGATGAGCCGCGCATCGCGTGCCGTGGGCGGCGACTCGGCCAACACCTGGACGTACCGCCGATGCCCCGGACCGGACAGGAACGCCGTGAGATCGACGATATAGGCCTCTAGCTGCCGCGGCACGTCGGCGGCGCTGCGCGGCGCCGAAAGCAGGGCACGGTTGACCTGCTCGGCGTCATGCGCCACGACCGCTTCGAGCAGTCGCTGGCGATCAGCGAAGCGCCGGTACACGGTGACCTTGGATACACCGGCTTCCAGCGCCACGCGCTGCATCGTCACGGCGGCCGGCCCTTCGCGCTCGAGCAGCCGGCGCACCACGCGCATCAGCGCGAGATCGATCGCCGGGTCCGACGGGCGTCCGGGGGCCTTGGGGCGGGGCGAGGGCGGCGGCAAGGCTTTCAGTGTACGCTCCCGTTCAGTAATTGCTCGCTCATCCTTCCCCCGGGATGATCTCTTCCCACATGATGCCCATTCGATCCGGCCTGCGTGCCGCCGCGGCCGTTCTGGCTTCCTTGCTGCTGCTCGCGGCGTGCCAACGGCCCTCGCAAGCCCCCGCTCCCGACGACCGTCCCATCGTGCAGACCGCCCCCGTGGTAGCGGCAGGCGGCGCGGCCTTCGGCGTGTCGGGCACCGTGCGTGCGCGTGTCGAGTCTGCGCTGGCGTTCCAGGTCGGCGGGCGTGTCCTTGTGCGAAGGGTAGACGCCGGCCAGGCCGTGGTCGCCGGACAGGTGTTGTTCGAACTCGATCCGGTGGACCTGGAGCAGGCCGTGCGCGCGGCCGAAGCCGACGCGGCGGCGGCCGACGCGGCGTGGCGTACTTCTCAGGCCGACGTCGCGCGGGTGCGCGAGCTGCAGGCCAGCGCCTTCGTCAGCGCGCAGGCCCTGGAGCGCGCCGAACTGGCGCAGCGCGAGGCGCGCAGCCGGTTGGATGCGGCCACGGCACGGCTAGCGCAGGTGCGCAACGCACGCGCCTATGCGCAGCTCAGGAGCCCGGCCGCCGGCGTGCTGGTGGAGGTGACCGGACAGGCTGGCCAGGTGGTGGCTGCGGGTCAGCCGGTCGCGGTGCTGGCGCAGCAGGGCGCGCGCGAGATCGAGGTGCAACTGCCCGACGGCCTGCCGCCCCCCGCGCAGGGTGAAGGCCTGCTGCCCGGCGGCTCGGGCGTGGGGTTGCGCCTGCGCGAAGTCGCCCCGGCGGTCGATCCCGTCGGACGCACGCGGCGTGCGCGCTACTCGGCGCCGGAACTGCCTGCCGCGCAGCCGCTGGGCAGCGTCGTCTCGGTGCGCTTTGCGGCACCCGGTGGCGCCTCGGTCGCGCCGCTGTGGCAGGTGCCCGTGGGTGCGCTGGACGAGCGTGGCAAAGGGCCACGGGTGTGGCGGGTTCGCGAGGGTCGGCCTCAGCCGGTACCGGTGGCGGTGGTGTCCATCGACGACCGCAGCGCCACCGTCAGCGCCCCCTTGCAGCTCGGTGAGCGCGTGGTCGCGCTGGGTACGCATCTGCTGAAGGACGACATGACGGTGCGGGAGCGCACCCGATGAGCGTGTGGAACCTGTCGGCGCTCGCGGTACGCGAGCGCGCGGTGACGCTGTTCCTGCTCATCGTATCGGTGCTGGGTGGGCTGTATGCCTTCGTCTCGCTCGGCCGCGCCGAGGATCCCGCCTTCACCGTGCGCGTGATGCTCGTCAACGTGGCCTGGCCCGGCGCCACGCCCGAGCAGATGCAGCAGCAGGTGGTCGACCGCCTGGAAAGGCGCATCCAGGAAGTCGAATACCTCTATCGCATCGAGACCACCGTGCGGCCCGGGCAGGCCACGCTGCAGGTGGAGTTCCACGACTACACGCCACAGGCCAAGGTGCCTCAACTGTTCTACGAGGTGCGCAAGCGCATGTGGGATGCCGCACGCGAGATGCCCTCCGGGGTCATCGGCCCGATCGCCAACGATGACTTCGCCGACGTCTACTTCAGCCTGTTCGCACTCACCGCCAAGGGCTTGCCGTTGCCCGATCTGGCCCGCGAGGCCGACCGCCTGCGCGACCGACTGCAACGCATCGACGGCGTGCACAAGGCCGTCGTGCTGGCCGAGCGGCCCGAGCGCGTGTACCTGGAGTTCGACAACGCCAGGCTGGTGAACCTGGGCCTGTCGCCGCAGGCCATCTTCGAGGCCATCGACGCGAGCAACCGGCTGCTGCCCACGGGCCGCATCGACACCGCCGGCCCGCGGCTGCACATCCGCCTGGACGCCGACCTTGCAGACCCCCAGGCGCTGGCCGCGCTGCCGATCCGTGCCGGCGACAAGGTGCTGCGCCTGTCGGACATCGCCACCATCCGCCGCGGGCTCGAGGAGCCGCCGTCGTACCTGGCGCGCGCGCGCGGGCAAGACGCGGTGCTGGTCGGCGTGGTGATGAACCGCGGCGACAACGGGCAGGCGCTGGGCCAGCGGCTGGACGCCTGGCTGCAGGCCGAGCGCGCGGCCCTGCCGCTGGGCATGGAGCTGACGCAGCTGACCAACCAGGCCGATGCGATCCGCAAGGCCGTCGACCTCTTCCAGATCAAGTTCCTGGTCGCCGTGGCGGTGGTGATGGGCGTGAGCATGCTGGCCATCGGTCTGCGCGCGGGCCTGATCGTCGGCATCGCCGTGCCGGTGACGCTGGGTGTGAGCTTCGTCGTCATGCTGCTGATGGGCATCAACCTGGACCGCATCACGCTGGGCGCGCTGATCATCTCGCTGGGCCTTCTGGTGGACGACGCCATCATCGCCGTGGAGATGATGCTGGTGAAGATCGAGGAAGGCTGGGACAAGGTACGCGCCGCGGCGCACGCCTGGAGCGTCACCGCCGCGCCGATGTTGTTCGGCACGCTGGTCACCGTGGCGGGCTTCCTGCCGATCGGCTTTGCGCGTTCGGGCGTGGGTGAGTACGCCGGCAACATTTTCTGGGTGCTGGCGGTCAGCCTGCTGGTTTCCTGGCTGGTTGCGGTGGTGTTCGTGCCCTACCTGGGCGTGAAGATGCTGCGCCAGGTACCGGCAAGCGAGAAGCACAGCCACGGGGCCATCTACGACACGCCGCCTTACCGCCGTCTGCGCGCACTCGTGGCCTGGTGTGTGCGCCAGCGCAAGATGGTCGTGTTCGGCACCGTGGCGCTGCTGGTGCTGGCCGGCGTTGGCATGGCCACCGTGGTGCAGAAGCAGTTCTTCCCGAGTTCCGACCGGCCCGAGGTGCTGGTGGGCGTGTACCTGCCTCAAGGCACCGCAGTGGCCGTGACCGACGCCACGGTCCGCCGTCTCGAGGCGATCATGGCGCCGATGCCGGAGGTCAAGACCCTGTCGGCCTACGTGGGCGCTGGCGCGCCGCGCTTCTTCATCTCGGCCAACCCCGAGCCGCCGAACCCGGCTTTCGGCAAGCTGATCGCCGTGGCCCAGGACGAGGCCGCGCGCGACAAGATCATCGCCGTGCTCGAGCAGCGCATCCGCGACGGTGAGTTCGGCGAAGCGCGCGTGCGCGTACAGCGGCTGCTGTACGGCCCGCCGGTGATCTGGCCGGTCCAGTTCCGCGTCTTCGGCCCGGATCCGCAAGGCGTGCGCGATCTGGCCTACCGAGTGCGAGAGGTCATGGCCGCCAACCCGCATGTCGTCGACGCACACCTGGAGTGGGACGAGCGGGTGCCGGTGCTGCACCTGCGCACCGACGCCGACCGGCTGCGACTGATGGGATTCACGCCGCAGGACGTGGCGCAGCAACTGCAACTGCAGCTCGACGGCGCGCCGGTCACCCAGTTGCGGCGCGACACCCGCAGCGTGGATCTCGTGGCGCGTGGCGGCTTCCTCGGGCGTCGTCCCGACCCGCAGGCTCTCGCGGGTCTGGAACTGCTCAGCCGCGAGGGGCGCAAAGTGCCTGCGGCGCAGTTGGGCACGCTGGAGGTGCGCTACGAGGAGCCGGTGATCAAGCGCTACAACCGGGAGCCCTTCGTCGCCGTGCAGGGGGAGATACGCGGCGCGCAGCCCAATGACGTTACCGCCGCGGTGTGGCAGGCGCTCGAGTCGGTGCGCAAAGAGTTGCCAGCGGGCTACCGCGTGGCCATCGGTGGATCGGTGGAGCAGTCGGCCAAAGGCGAGGCCTCGATCCAGAAGCTGCAGCCGCTGATGGTGGCGGCCATGCTGCTGTTCATCATGCTCCAGATGCGCTCGTTCGCCGGCACCTTCATGGTGGTGGCCACCGCGCCGCTCGGTCTGATTGGCGCGGTACTGGCGCTGCTGGCCTTCAACAAGCCTTTCGGTTTCGTGGCCCTGCTCGGGCTCACGGGTCTGGCGGGCATCCTGATGCGCAACACGCTGATCCTCACGCAGCAGGTCAGCGACAACTTCGAGGCGGGGATGGGCCCCTTCGAAGGGGTGGTCGAGGCCGCTGTTCAGCGCGCGCGCCCGGTTGTGCTCACAGCGCTCGCCGCGGTGCTGGCCTTCGTGCCGCTGACACAGGACAGCTTCTGGGGACCTCTGGCCTACGTGCTGATCGGCGGGGTGGCGGTGGGTACGCTGATCACGCTGCTCTTCGTGCCGGCGCTATATGCACTGTGGTTCAGGATCCGGCCCGCTGCGACGGCGTAGAACGTCCATCGTGCCGAGACTCGAAAGCGCAAGAGTGCGGTGCCAAAGTTCGTGCGCAGGTAGGAAAACGAACGTTAGGTAGATGTACAATTCGGACACTACCATAATCCGTGCCAGGATTCGCGACCATGACTGCTCCATCCGTCGGCGCTGCGCCTCAGCGCAACACGATTCGCGGTTCCGCGGCCATCGTCGGTGCAGGCCGCTCGGCCGTCGGCCGGGTTCCCGGCCGCACGCCACTGGCGCTCGCCGCCGATGCCGCCAAGGCGGCACTCGCTGACGCCGGCATCGCGCGTGGCCGCATCGATGGCGTGCTGGCCAGTGTCGCCTTTGCAGCGCCCTTCCATCGGTTCAGCGTCGCCTTCAGCGAGTACTTCGGCATCACCCCGACGTTCTCGAACACGCTGCAGGTCTCGGGTGCGACGGCGGCGACGATGTTCAACATCGCCGCCGCGGCCGTCGCTGGCGGTCTGGCCGAAAACGTTCTCGTCCTGGGCGCCGACAGCCTGCTCTCGGGCCTGTCGCCGGATCTTGCGCTGCGCTCGATGACCGAGAGCCGCGATCAGCAGTACGAGATGCCGTTCGGCATCCCCGTGGCCAACACCTTCGCGATGACGGCGCACCGGCACATGTTGGAGTTCGGCACCACGGCCGAGCAACTCGCCAGAGTGGCGGTGATTCATCGGGAACACGCGATGCGAACACCAGGTGCGCAGGTGACCGAGCCGATCACCGTGGACGACGTGCTCAACTCCGGCTGGGTCACGACCCCGTACCACAAGCTCGACTGTTCGCTCATCTCGGACGGAGCCGTCGCCTTTGTCGTCAGCGCTGCTGATCGTGTCGGAGAGTTCAGGAGCAAGCCGGTCTACATCCTCGGTGCCGGCGAGTGCTACACGCACGAGCACATCTTCCTGATGCCGTCGCTCACCACCACCGGCGCCGTGCAATCCAGCGCCAAGGCCTACGCGATGGCCGGTTGCACGCCAAAGGACATCGATGTGGCGGGCGTCTACGACTGCTTCACCGGCACCGTGATCATGATGCTCGAGGATCTGGGCTTCTGTCCCAAGGGCGAAGGCGGTCGCTTCGTCGACGACCGGCAGATCACCTATGGTGGCAGCATTCCCTGCAACACCCACGGCGGGTTGCTGTCGTACGCGCACCCGGGCATGCCGGGCTCGCTGCTGCACTTTCTCGAGGTCGTGCAGCAGTTGCGCGGGCAATGCGGCGAGCGGCAAGTGGCCGGCGCCGAGCTGGGCCTCGTGCACAGCCTGGGCGCAGGATTCGCGACTCAGGCCACCACCATTCTCGGCACGGAGGCCACGCTGTGAGACGCATCGATCCGCGCGAAGCGCACATCAAGCCGCTGCCCACTCCCGACGCCGACTCTCAGGCTTACTGGGACGCGCTGAAGGAGGGCCGCCTGCTGCTCCAGCACTGCCGTGCGTGCGGGCACAAGCAGGTCTACCAGCAGGCGCTGTGCCGGCAATGCGGCGCCGAAGAGCTGGTGCACGAGCAGGCCAGCGGGCGTGGCACGGTGCACTCGTTCAGCGTCGTTCACCGCGCGCCCGGACCGGCGTTCAAGCAGGACACGCCGTACGCGGTGCTGCTGGTCGAACTCGAAGAGGGCCCGCGCATGATCAGTTCGCTGGCCGGGGCCGACCCGATGTCTGTCGACTTCGGCAACCCGGTGGAGCTTGTCTGCGAGCGGCTTGATGACGGCACCGTGCTGCCGCGTTTCAGGCCCGCGCGCGCCTGAGAGTTTGAGGGCTTCCCTCCGCGCGTGCCGCTGAATGTGCGGTGAGCGAGGTGCCAACACAGCGTAAGCCGGGGGAAGGGCAGGATCGCCGCGATGCGGTGCGGTGCCGGCTGCTTGGCCCCGAACCTGCCGGAACCAGGAGTCGAGATCTGTGGAATCCGAAAGCCTGATAGGCCGGCGCGTGCTGGTGACGCAGTCGACGGTCTTCGTCGGCCCTGTGTTGTGCGAAGTGCTGGCCGCGCGCGGTGCTGACGTTGTCTCCAGTGACGAACGGCTGGACGCCCCCGACGCGGCCGAGCGCGTCGTGCGGGACGCCGGCACCATCGACGCGCTGGTGATCAACCTTGGCATTCCGGCCGCCGGCACGCTGGCCGCCGAGGTCGGCGACGCCGAGTGGCGCGAGGCCTTCGCTTCGATGGTGGACCCGCTGCCCAGGCTCGCGCGCGCGGTGCTGCCGCAGATGATCGCGCGCCGCTCGGGCAAGATCGTGCTGCTGGGCAGCGCTGCCGCCCTGCGCGGGCAGAACCGTGCGTCGTCCTACAGCGCGGCCCGCGGCGCGCAGCTCGCCTGGGCGCAGGCCGTCGGCGTCGAAGTCGCGCGCCACGGCGTGCAGGTCAATGCGCTGGCGTTCAACTTCGTCGACACGCCCACCTACTTCCCGCCAGAGGTGAAGTCCAACCCGCGCTTCCAGGAGCGCCTGAAGCGCGAGGTGCCGCTGGGCCGTTTGGTTGGCGCGCGCGAGGCAGCCGGGTTCGCCGCGCACCTGTGCAGCGCGGCCGCGGACTGTTTCGTCGGCCAGGTCTTCCCGGTCAGCGGCGGCTGGGCCGCGCGGTAGCGGCACCGGCTTTCGTGCCCGCCACCCGTTGGGTGGTGCGGATGCCGTGGGCCGGGTGCTGATTGACCAACAACCGAACGTTTGTTAGGCTGCGATTTCGGGTGCCGTGCCGTTCGCGCGGCACGTTCTTGTCCCAAGGCGATGGAGTACAGCGCCAGCCTGTCAGGCGGTGCGAGCGTCGCCGCCCACGCGGGAGCATCGCATGCGCATCGGCAGCGTCGAATTCGAGAAAATGGGCCGCATCGCGGTCCTCACCCTGGACGAGCCGACCAAGCTCAACGCCATCTCGCTGGGCATCCGCCAGGGCGTGACCGAGGCGCTGGCGAGGATCGACGCCGACCCCGATGTCCGCGTCGGCATCCTCACCGGCCGCGGCGACAAGGCCTTCTGCGCTGGCGCCGACATCAGCAGCTTCCCCGAGACGCCCGAGCAGGCGCGCGACTTCATCGCCGGCGTGCTGCCGGTGCTCGAGGCGCCCGAGCGCTGCCGCAAGCCGCTGATCGCTGCCGTGAACGGCATGGCCTTCGGCGGCGGCTTCGAGCTGGCGATCGCTTGCGACTTCATCCTGGCCTCGGAGCGCGCCAAGTTCGGCGTGCCAGAGATCCAGCTCGGCCTGCTGCCGGGCTTTGCGCTGCTGCGGCTGCACCAGATCGTCGGCCGGCCCAAGGCCAAGGAGATGAGCATGCTCGGCGAGCCCATCTCCGCTGCCGAGGCGGTGGCTCTCGGCATCGCGCTGCGCACCGTGGCGCCCGAGAAGCTGATGGACGAGGCGATGGCCTTCGCCGAGAAGCTGGCCGCCAAGCCGCAGATGGCGCTGCAGATGGCCAAGTCGTTCTACAACAAGGGCA
>JACCDS010875581.1_pt1 | contig 16782 bp, 12 predicted proteins | sample 7446441 | NCBI WGS metagenome assembly JACCDS01 (sample SAMN15323445, study PRJNA562643) | freshwater metagenome | isolation source: river surface water | place: USA:Blue River Watershed | collected 2017-08-17
CGACCTCGGGCAAGGCCTTCGTGGGCGACTGGATCGGCCAGTTCCAGCCCGGCCATCTGGTGCTGACCGGCCCGCGCCTGCCGCACAACTGGGTCTCGATGGACATGCCCGAAGGCGGCGTGGCCGAACGCGACCTGGTGATCCAGTTCAACCACGATCCGCTGGTGCAGGCCGCCGCGACCATCCCCGAACTGGGCGACGCCCTGCCGCTGCTCGAACGGGCCAAGCACGGCATCGAGTTCTTCGGCATGGGCGAGCGCGGTGCGGCGCACTGGCACCGCGTCAAGGGCTCGCGCGGGCTGCGCCGCTTCACCGCGTTCTGCGAGCTGCTGTGCGACCTGGCCGCGGCCACCGACTACCGGCTGCTGTCGAACGTGCAGCTGCAGAGCGACGACGACGACACCTCGCTGGACCGCATCGACGCGGTCGTCATGCGCCTGACCGACAACCTCGCCCAGCCCATCAGCGCGGCCGACATCGCCACCGAGCTGGGCATGAGCGAGAGCCGCTTCTCGCGCTTCTTCCGCCGCGCCACCGGCAACACGTTCACCGACTTCGTCAACCGCGTGCGCATCAACCGCGCCTGCCAGCTGCTGATGGAAAGCGACCGGCTGATCACGCACATCTGATACGAGGTCGGCTTCAACAACGTCGCCAACTTCAACCGCCGCTTCCTGGAGATCAAGGGCATGACGCCGAGCGATTTCCGCAAGCAGTCCGAGAAACGCTTCAGCGGCGCCTCGGTCTGAACCCTGGAGTCCCCATGTACCTTGGCATCGACCTCGGCACCTCCGAAGTCAAGCTGCTGCTTCTCGACGCGCTGCACCGGATCATCGCCACGACCGGCGAGCCGCTGACCGTGCAACGGCCCCGGCCGCTGTGGAGCGAGCAGGACCCGTCGCAGTGGTGGCTGGCCACTGACCGGGCGATGCAGCGCCTGGCCGCGCAGCACGGCACGGCCATGGCGGCGGTGCGCGCGATCGGGCTGTCCGGGCAGATGCACGGCGCGGTGCTGCTCGATGCGCACGACGAGGTGCTGCGTCCGGCCGTGCTGTGGAACGACGGCCGCAGCGCGGCCGAATGTGCCGCGCTGGAAGCCGCCTGCCCGGACCTGCACACGATCACCGGCAACCTCGCGATGCCCGGCTTCACGGCGCCCAAGCTGCTGTGGGTCCGCACGCATGAGCCGGAAGTCTTCGGGCGCACCCGGCGCGTGCTGCTGCCCAAGGACTGGCTGCGCCTGCGCCTGACCGGCGAGGCCGTCAGCGACATGAGCGACGCGGCCGGCACGCTCTGGCTGGATGTCGGCGCGCGCGACTGGTCCGACCGCGTGCTGGCGGCCTGCGGGCTGGACCGCAGCCACATGCCCCGGCTGGTCGAGGGCAGCGCCGTGTCAGCCTTCCTGAAGCCTGATCTGGCGGCCCGCTGGGGACTGGCGCCGGGCATTCCGGTGGCCGGCGGCGGCGGCGACAACGCGGCCAGCGCGGTGGGCATCGGCGCGGTCCGGCCGGGCGAGGGCTTTGTCTCGCTGGGCACCTCGGGCGTGATCTTCCTGAGCAGCGACCGCTTCCGGCCCAACCCGGCGCAGGCCATGCACGCCTTCTGCCACGCGCTGCCCGGCCAGTGGCACCAGATGAGCGTGATGCTCAGCGCGGCCAATGGCCTGAGCTGGCTGCACCGGCTGCTGGGTGCGGCCAGCGTCGCCGACATGCTCGCGCCGGTGGCCGCGCTGGACGCCGGCCAGCGCGCGGCTGCGCCGATCTTCCTGCCCTACCTCAACGGCGAACGCACGCCGCACAACGACCCGCAGGCCCAGGGCGTCTTCTTCGGCCTGGGCAACGAGACGGATGCGGCCACGCTCGCCTGGTCGGTGCTGGAGGGCGTCACCTTCGGCCTCTACGACGGCTGGCACAGCCTGGGCGTGCAGCCCGGCGAGGTGCAGTCCCTGAGCCTGGTGGGCGGCGGCGCGCGCAGCCCCCTGTGGGCGCAATTGCTGGCCGACGTCATCGGCGTGCCGATGGTCACCCGCGAGGGCGGCGAGGCCGGTGGGGCGCTCGGCGCGGCCCGGCTCGCCTGGCTGGCCGACGGCGGCAGCGTCGCCGAGGTCTGCACCGCCCCGCCGGTGGCCCGCGTGTTCGAGCCGGACGCCGCTGCGCGCCCGGCGTTGCTGGCGCGGCATGCGCGCTTCGGGCGGCTGTACCGGGCGCTGCGCGACGAGTTCGGCCGCTGACCTGGCGGCGCGGCCGGCGACCTCAGTCCGGCGACGCCGCTTCGAGCCGGTAGCCCAGCCCGCGGACGGTCTGGATCAGCGAGGGCTGGCCCTCGATGTCGATGCGCACGCGCAGGCGGCGGATGTAGACGTCGACGACGTTGGTGAGCGGGTCCTCGCTGCTGCCCCAGACGCTGGCGAGGATGCGTTCGCGGCTGAACAGGCGCCCGGGCGCGCCGAGGAACAGTTCGAGCAGCGCCAGCTCGCGGGCGGTCAGCGACAGGGGCTTGCCGGCGCGGCTGGCCTGCATGCGCGCGAGATCGAGTTCGAGGTCGCCGTGCCGCAGCCGGCCGGCCTCGGGCGGACGCATGTCGCGACCGCGCCGGGCCAGGGCCTCCAGGCGCGCCAGCAGTTCCTCGAACGCGAAGGGCTTGCAGAGGTAGTCGTCCGCGCCCAGGCGCAGGCCGGCGACGCGGTCCTCCAGCGAGGTCTGGGCGGTCAGCACCAGGATCGGCAGCCAGACCCGCTGGGCGCGCAGCGTCTGGCAGATCTCGAGTCCGCCCAGGCCGGGCAGCATCATGTCCAGCAGCAGCAGGGTCACGTCGCCATGCACCTGGGCCTCGCGGGCGGCGTCCTGCGCCATCGACAGGCCGGTCAGGCCATCGGCGGCGCGCTGCACCCGGTGCCCCTCGGCGCGCAGGCCCCGGCACAGGAAGTCGGCGATGCGGTCATCGTCCTCGACGATCAGGATGTTCATGTCGGCCACGCCATGTCGGTCACCGCGTCCGCGCCCGGCAGCACGACGCGCGCCACCGTGCCGTGTCCCGGCTGGCTGCTCAGCTCGATGCGCCCGCCGTGGGCGCGTGCCAGCGACTGCGCGATCGCCAGGCCCAGGCCGGTGCCGTCCGGGCGCAGCCGGCGCGCCAGCTCGCCCCGGTAGTGGCGCTCGAAGACCTGCGGCAGTTCGTGCGCCGCGATGCCCGGGCCGTCATCGGCCACCTCGACGCTGCAGTGGCCACCCGGCCGGTCGGCCGCCAGCAGGCGCACCCGGACCTCGCCGCCCGGCTCGGCGTAGCGCACCGCGTTGTCCAGCAGGATCAGCACCAGCTGGCGCAGCCGCTGCGCATCGCCCATGACGGGGCAGCCGCCGGTCGGCGCCTCGACGATCTGCAGCGTGACGCCGCGTGTGGCGCCGAGTGCGGCGGCCTGCAGCAGCGCATCGCGGACGGGCTCGCAGAGGTCCAGCGGACGCTTGACCAGCGACAGCGCATCGATGTCGCTGCGCGCCATCGCCAGCAGGTCATCGATCACCGTGGCCAGCTGGCGCGAGGTGTCGACGATGCGGTGCAGCGCGGCCTTGTACTCGTCGGCCGTCCGGTCGGCGCCGCGCAGCGTGATCTCGGCCTCGCCGCGGATCACCGTGGTGGGCGTGCGCAGCTCGTGGCTGACGTCGGCGAACAGCTGCCGTCGTCGCAGGTCGGACTGGCTCAGGGCCTGCAGGGCCTCGCGCAGTTCGGCGGTGCGCGCGTCGACCTGGGCTTCCAGGCGCTGGCGCTGCTGCGCCTCACGCGCGCGGTGCTGTTCCAGCTCGGCGGCCATGGCGTTGAAGCTGCGCGCGACGGCCGAGAACTCGTCGGCGCCTTCGAGCCGGATGCGGTGCTGCAGCCGCCCGTCGCGCAGCGCGACGGCGCCCTCGTCGAGCAGGTCCATCGGCCGGCGCAGGGCCAGGTTGAAGTAGAGCGCCGCCACGACCGCCAGCACGGCCAGGGTCGCGGCCATGGCGAGCCAGAAGCCCCGCATCCAGGCCAGCGAGGCATCGGCCGCCGCGCGCTCGCGCATCACCGCCTCGGACTCGCGCACCAGGCTGTCGGCGATGAGCTGGCGCACGTCGCGCCCCTGGGAGCGGTCGAACACGGCCGACAGCGCCAGCCAGGCCTGCTGGGCGTCGGCGTCCGGCGACAGGGGCCGGGCGGCGTTGACGGCCACCTCCAGCTCGGCGACGCTGGCCGACAGGACCTGCAGGGCGTCGCGACGGCGCTGGTGTTCCTCGCCCGTGAGGTCGCTGCCGTCCAGCGCGATGGCCGCCGTCGACAGGCTGCCCAGCCGCTCCAGCGTGCGCCGCATCTCCGTCTGCAGGGCATCGCGCACGACAGGATCCCCGCCGCCGCCCTGCTGGCGCTGGGCCACCCAGTTGCGCAGGCGCTGCTTGGTGGCCGACAGCTCGACGAAGGCGGTCCGGATGTCGCTGGCCACGCGTCCGCGCTCGACCTGCAACTCGGCCACGCTGAGTGCGGCCGCCGCCCCCAGGCCTTCGGCCACCGCGACGGCGGCCAGCAATCCCAGGGCGATGGAGAGGCGGCGTCTGAACATCGAAGGATTTTCAGATGCCCCAGGCCCGGTCCGCGCCGTTTCATCTGGCGTTCATGCGCGGCTCATGGTCCGCTCATCGACGTGTCAGAGCCTGTCCATGCGGGTTGGCTGCAATGGCCAGCGTGCCGACGTCACGGTGACACCGGCCGACATGTTTGCCCGACAACCCATTGAGGACTCCACATGAAACGCACCGCTCTCCTGCTGGCCCCCATCGTGCTGGCCTGCGCCAGCCTGCCCGCCCACGCCAAGGGCGTCGTCGTCAACCAGGCCATCGGCGAGGCAGAGGTCCTGGCGGCCCAGCAGGGCTGGTGCCGCGCGCTGGTCGACATCTCCGCTGCCGGCGCGGCGGGTGGCCAGCCGGCGGCCAAGGCACTGGCCGAGAAGGTGATCGACGCGGCCTACGGCTACCAGATGGGAGCCGTCCTGTTCAAGCCGACCCTGACGACCCATCCGCAGACCTTCCGCACGACCCGGGCCGGCGCGCTGGCCTATTTCGTCGGCGGTGATGCCGCCTACCCAAAGGACACCGGCTTCGCGCTCAAGGGCTGGACCCGCTGCGACGTCGACAACGCCGCGATCTTCATCGCGGGCGACAGCGCCACAACCATGGGCAAGGTGCACCTGACGGGCACGGGCGGCAAGGTGACGACCGTCGACAAGACCTGGAGCTTCGTCAAGGACGACGCCGGGAAGCTCCGGATCGTCGTCCACCACTCGTCGCTCGAACACGTCGAGCGTTGAGCCCGGCCATCGGCCGGACCGGTCGGTTCAGCCGGTTCAGCCGATGACCATCGCCTCGGCGTGGGTCGCGGCCAGCAGCTCGCGGTAGGTCGTGGGCACACCGGCCACCGGTGTCGTGGGCAGGAAGATGTCGAAGCCCGCCTTGCCCGAGCCGTTGACCGCATAGGACACGGCGACGCCTTCGGCAGGGGTGACACCTTCGGCGGAGGCTGCGCCCACGGTGCTGAACGACGACCGCTCGGGGTTGTTGCGGGCCGACGCGTCGTGACGCTGGTCGTCGATGTAGACGAGGTCGTCCTTGAAGTTGTCGAGCTCGACCCAGAACGGCGCGCCGACCGACACGCCGTCGAATGCCGGCGGCTCGCTCGATCCTGCGGCGTTCATGTCGCGCCCGCCGACGATGGCGTAGCTGCCGCCGGCGAGGTCCAGCGTGGCCCCGGGAACGGTGGACGTGCCCGCGAGCGTGCCGACGCCCGCCACGCTCAGCCACTTGTGGCCGGCCACCAGCGCGTCGAGGTTGGCTCCGACGCCCATCCGCACGGAATCCACCGCCGGCGCGAGGCCCGAACTGGTCGTCGCCTGACCCGGCATCACCGTGGCGAAGGCCAGGCCGGTCGTGACCGCGCCGTTGCTGGTCCCGCCCTGGCCGTTGAAGGCGCCGTCGTCGATCGTGATGCGGTATCGGCTGCCGAAGTCGAGGTCGAAATCGGCGCTCGGGTCGATGACGATCTGACGGCCCGAGTAGCTCAGGCGCGGGCTGCTGGCCTCGATGTTGAAGCTGTTGCCGGTCGTCTGGCCAGCATGGCCGGTGGCCGCCCCGCCGACGAAGCCGTCCCAGGTGATGCGCACGAACTTGCCGGCGTTGCCCGAGGTCACCGCATCGGAGCCGGTCAGGACCACGTTGGACAGGACATCGAGCGCTGCACCGGACAAGGTGCCCGTGACCGCGCTGGTGAAGCTCACCGGCGTGGTCGACGGCGTCGCGACGTTGAAGGTCACGGCCTGCGTGGCGCTCAGCCCGCCGGAATCGGTCGCCGAGAGGGTGACGTCCAACGGCACGGGGGTGACGGCCGTCGGCGTGCCGCTGATCCGGCCGGTGGCCGCATCCAGCGTCAGGCCGGCCGGCAGGGTGCCGGTCTTCACGGCGTAGGTGAGCTGGTCGCCCGTGCCGGAGACGATGTCCGCGTCCTGGAAGCGGGTCGACAGGTCCAGCACGGTGGCGGGCTTGCCGACCGTCGCGAACTGCGCCGGCACCGTGCCCACGGCGACCGGTGCGTCGTTGAGCGCCGTCACCTGGAAGGTCAGGGTGTTGGCCAGCGCAGCCAGGTCGACGCCCGCGTCGTGGGTGCCCCCGTTGTCCTGCACCTTGAACTGCAGGGCGGCGTAGGTCGCCCCGTTGGCGTCGGCCACTGGCGTGTAGACCAGCTTGCCGGCGTCGAGATCGGCCCTGCTGACGATCTGCCCGGCGGTGACCGGCGTGCTGCCCAGCTTCAGGGCGCCCGCCACGGGCAGGCTGGTGATGTGCACGGCCTTGAGCACGTGGCCGTCCACATCGGTGAAGCCGAAGTCGGCCGCCTGCAGCGCGGCGCTGCCGTCCTCTGGCAGGACGACGGTCTTGTTGCTGCCGGCCGGTGCCTTGTTGACGCCCGCGATCGTGAAGCGCACGACCTGCGTCGCGCTCAGCCCGCCGCTGTCGGTGGCGGCAAAGGTCACCAGGACGGGTTCGGCGGTGGTGGCCGTCGGCGTGCCGCTGATCTTGCCGGTGACGGCGTCCAGCGCGAGGCCTGCCGGCAAGGTGCCGGCCTGCACGGCGTAGCTGAGCGTGTCGCCCACATCGATGTCGGCGAAGCGCGGCGACAGGTCCAGGTCGGCCAGGGCGGTGCCGGCCAGTCCGTTCTGGTCGGGGACGGTGCCCACGGCGGTCGGTGCATCGTTGACGGCCGTCACCTTGAAGGTCAGCGTGTTGGCCGCCGCGGACAGGTCCGTGCCGCCATTGGCGGTGCCGCCCTTGTCCTGAACCTTGAACTGCACGGTGGCATGGGCATCGCCGCTGGCGTTTGGTGCTGGGGTGTAGACCAGCTTGCCCGCCGCGATGTCGTCCGCGCCGATGACCTGGTCGAGCGTCACGGCCGCGCCGCCGAGCTTGAGCTCGCCGGCCGTTGGCAGGGCCTTGATGTGGACGGCCTTCAGGCGGTGGCCCTCCGCATCGACCATGCCGAAGTCGGCCACCTGGAGGGCATGGGCGCCGTCCTCGGCCAGCGTGACCGTCTGGTCGGTCGCGCCCGGGGCGACGTTCTTGTCGGCGACGGCCAGGCGCAGGTTCAGCGTGGCGGTGGCGCCGAAGCGGTCGGTGGCCACGACGGCCAGATCGACGTTGCCGAAGGCTGCACTGGACGGCGTGCCGGTCAGCAGGCCGGTGGCCGGATCGAGCACCAGGCCGGCGGGCAGCGTGGCCGGGCGCACCGCGTAGGTGAGCTTGTCGCCCGCGTCACCGTCCTTGAACCGGGTCGACAGGTCCAGCGGCTCGAACTCGGCGCCCGCCGTCGCGTTGACCTGCAGGGTCGCGGTGCCGATCAGGGTCGGCGCGTGGTTGTCGGCCGCCGACTTGAGCCCTGCAGCCGACGGATCGGCGGGATTGAGGCTGATGCGGCCGTCGCTGCCGGACTTCAGGCCCAGCAGCAGCGAAGACTGGATCTCGTCCCAGCTCGATCCCCGTGCATCGCGGGCGGACTTGACGAACCGCGCATGGGCATCGAGGGCGCGGCCGTAGGCGTTGGCCTCGTTGGCCTCGCGGACCACGGAGCCATCGACGCCGACCTTGACCGTGGCCAGCGGGCGGATGTGCTCCAGGCTGGTCGTGCCGTCGCCCACGCCCAGGGCCAGTGCCAGGGACTTGCTCGCCGTCGTCAGCGCGTCCTTGGACGGGTTGGCTCCCAGCAGGCGAACCAGCAGGTCGGTCAGGGGTGTGACGGTGACCGTGCCGGTCTGGCCGTCGTTCCAGGCGGTGTAGGCCTGCAGGGTGTCGGCACCGCTGAACGATGACAGCCCGAGCATCGCCTCGTCGGCAAAGTCCCCCTCGCCGTCTCCACCGCCCTGCACGATCACCTTGATGACGCCGCTGGCCGGCTTGCGCGCGAGGTTGAACGTGAAGGCGCCGGTGTCGTCGACCGTGACCGCCGCGCCGAGCGACTGGCCGCTGCCGTCGACCACCAGAACCTTGAGGTCGTTGCCCGCCACGACCGGCCCCAGCATGATGTTGCCGGCGAGCTGGCCCTGCGAGCTGGCCGCGGCCGGGCTGGCACTGTCCCTGGACGCCAGCTGGTAGACGCCGGAGGCGACCGCCGCCCAGCCCAGCCAGGTCCACTTGCCCATCGAGGCGAACAGGCCGGTGGACTCCTGCTGCAGCTCGATCTGCGGCGCTGGGTCAGGCGCCAGGGCCGTCGATGCGGCCTCGGAGGGCAGGTCGTCGCGCGGGGCCGCCACGTCGGCGCCCCGGTCTTCGGTGGGCGCGGTGGCCACGGGGCTGCGCCCGTTGTCCGGCTGCGGCGGGGCCTGACGCAGGGCCTCGGCCGGTGCCTGCGGCTCGACTGGGGCGGCGGCCAGGTTCTCGACGTCGCCCAGCATCGCCCAGGCCTGATCGGCCCACGCCTCGTCGCCCGCCCCGGCGGCCCGTTCGATGCCGCGTCGCCCCTTGGGCGAACGGCCGACGGCCATGGGCAGCATGAAGTTGAAAGGCGGGACGTGCGGTGCGCCGATGGCGGCAGCCAGCTGCAGCTCCGGGGCGAACGAGGCCAGCGGCACCGGGGCGTCGTCCAGCACGAGGAAGTAGCCCGGCTTGGCCAGCAGCTTGCTCAGGGCTCCCTTGATCGCCACCACGTCGCCCGACTTCATGCGGATCAGGAGATCGTCGCCTCGCCAGGTGGCAGAGCGCAGGTCACGTTGCGACAGACCGTCGATGCGGGCGGTCTGGAGGGTGACGCGCTGGTTCAGATCGATGGACTCAATCTTCATGGGAGCTTTCTGCTTCTTGGGGTTCCTGGGTGCTCGCCGGGTGCAGGGGCCTGCAGGCGTTCGTGGACGTGTTCCTGACACGAATCCGTACACGGACTTGACCACCCGTGGGCGAGCGATGGACTTGGGAGGCTATCGACGCGTTTGCGCCGGATCCATGACCAGAATTTGTGGACCGAACCCGCCCAAGCGACGGATGTGAGCGGTTTCCAACGCTTGGGCCTGGGCCGGCCTGCGCGCAGCGGGTGTCAACCCTTGCGTCGGGCGCGGGGGTGCGCGGCGTCGTAGATCGCCGCGAGATGCTGGTGGTCCAGGCGGGTGTAGACCTGGGTGGTGCTGATCTGGGCGTGGCCCAGCAGCTCCTGCACCGCCCGCAGGTCGCCGCTGGACTGCAGCAGGTGCGAGGCGTAGCTGTGGCGCAGCATGTGCGGGTGGACATGGCTGGGCAGGCCGGCCTGGACGGCGCGCTCGGCCAGCCGGCGGCGCATCTGCGTGGCCGTCAGGCGGGTGCCGCGCTGGCTGACGAACAGCGCCGGCTCGTCGACCCGGGCGAGCTGCGCGCGCACCGCCAGCCAGGTCCGCAGGGCCTCCAGCGCGGCGCGGCCGACCGGCACGACGCGGCGCTTGGCGCCCTTGCCGAGCACCTCGGCATCGCCGCTGGCCAGGTCGATCCAGCCGCCGCCCGGACCGCCCGGCAGCAGGTCCAGCCCGATCAGCTCGGCGCTGCGCAGGCCGCAGCCGTAGAGCAGCTCGACGATGGCGTGATCGCGCGCATCGAGCAGCGGATCGCGCTCGCCGCTGGCGTCGTGGTGATCGGCCAGCGCCACCGCCTGGTCGACCGGCAGGGCCTTGGGCAAGGGGCGCTGGCCCTTGGGCGGGCGCAGGCCGTCGACCGGGTTGGACGCGACGCGGCCCTCGCGTCCCAGCCAGCGGAACAGCCCGCGCCAGGCGGCCAGGTGGATGGCGATGCTGCGCGAGCCCAGGCCCTGTCCGTGCAACTGCGCGGCCCAGCGGCGCACGTGGTGCGGCCGGACCTGGTCATGCGCCAGCGCCTGCTCGGCCATGGCGGCCTGCAGGCGCCGCAGCGCGCCGCCGTACATCGTGCGGGTGCGCTCGGCCAGCCGTCGCTCGATGCGCAGGTGTTCGAGAAAGGCCGATGGCACCGGGCCGAGCGGCTCGGTGACCTCCACCGCGTCGACCCTGTTCAAGCCGGTTCGGGCAGCAGCCGGCTCAGGGCCGCGCCGGCCAGCTCGCCGATGCGGGTGAGGAAGTCGGTGCCCATGTCGGCGCTGTAGCGCGTCGGGTCGGGCGAGCCCAGCACCAGCAGGCCGTAGACGGGGCTGGCGGCATCGGGCCGGATGGGGATCAGCGCCAGCGAGGCGATGCTGGCCGGCTCGCCCAGCCAGTGCACCGCCTCGAAGGCCGCGTTGGCGCCGCAGTAGGGCTGCGTCAGGCCGGCCGCGAAGCTGCGCACCTCGTCGACGACATCGGCCGCCCAGGGCCGCTCGGCGTGTTCGGGCGCGAGGTCCCACAGCCGGATCGCGGCCTGCGGGATCAGGAACTGCTCGCGCAGGTCGTCGACCAGCACGTCGGGCAGGTCGGCCGGTTCGGCCACCAGCATGAGGCTGCGGGTCCAGTGGTGCAGGCGGTCGGCCAGGCCGGCGTTCTCCTGACCGTGGCGGATCATGTCCATGATCCGGCGCTCCAGCCCGCGGATGCGCTCGCGCAGCATCTCCATCTGGCGCTGCTGCAGCGAGACCGCGCGCTGGCCGTGCGGATTGGCCAGCTCGACGCTGGCCAGCAGCTCGGCATGGCGCTCGAAGAAGCCGGGGGTGTTCGCCAGGTAGTTGGCGATGTCGTTCTCGGTGATGCCCTGGATGGTCATGCTGCGTGGTCCGGAAGTTGGATCTCGCCCGTGTAGACGGTCTGGGCCGGACCGGTCATCAGCACCGGGTGGCCCAGGCCGGCCCAGGCGATGGTGAGCAGGCCGCCGCGCGTGTGCACGTCGACGGTGGCATCGAGCCAGCCCAGCCGGATGCCGGCGACCACCGCCGCGCAGGCGCCCGTGCCGCAGGCCAGCGTCTCGCCGGCGCCGCGTTCGTAGACGCGCAGGCGGACCTCGCGGCGCGAGACGATCTGCAGGAAGCCGGCGTTGACGCGGCGCGGAAAGCGCGCATGGCCCTCGACCAGCGGGCCGATCTCGGCCACCGGCGCGGTGTCGACGTCGTGCACGCGCTGGACCGCGTGCGGGTTGCCCATCGACAGCACCGCCACGTCCACCGACGGCAGGCTCGCGCCGGGCAGGGCCAGCGGCCAGAGGTCGAAACCGTCGGCCTTGTCGCTGGAATGGCCGTTGTGCGGACGCGGGCTCAGGCCGCTGGCGTCGAAGGGGATGCGGTCGTGGGCGAAGACCGGCTGGTTCATGTCGACCGTGACGCGGCCGTCGGGCTGCACGTGCAGCTCGATCAGGCTGTTGACGGTCTCGACCTTGACGCTGCTGGCCGCCGTCAGGCCGGTGTCGCGCACGAAGCGGGCGAAGCAGCGCGCGCCGTTGCCGCACTGCTCGACCTCGTCGCCACTGCCGCCGTTGAAGATCCGGTAGCGGAAGTCGACGCCCGGCGTGCTGCTGCGCTCGACCACCAGGATCTGGTCGGCCCCGACGCCGAAGCGGCGGTCGCCCAGGAAGCGGTAGTCGGCCGCGGACAGCGCCAGCGGCGCGCGGGTGGCGTCGAGCACGACGAAGTCGTTGCCGGCGCCCTGCATCTTGGTGAAGGGCAATCGCATCGCGGAATTATCGACCTCGCGGCGGGGCGCAAGCTGCGCAAAAGCGTGTCGGCATCAAGGTCGTGCCGCTACCGATGGTTGCACCTGCCGGGCCGGATTCACGGGCCCGTCATGGCGTGCGCCTACCTTGCGGGCCTTCCCGTCGCCTGCCCTGGAGAAATCGACATGTCCCGTCTGAACACGCTGTTCGCCCGCAGCACCCTCGCGCTGGCGCTGACCGCCGCGGCCGTCCTGGCCACGCCCGCCATGGCCCGTGACGACAAGGGCGCGCGCGCCCCGTCCGGCCCGCTGGTGATCGGCCATCGCGGCGCCAGCGGCTACCTGCCCGAGCACACGCTGGCGTCGTATGCGCTGGCCATCGAGCTGGGTGCCGACTACATCGAGCCGGACCTCGTCGCCACCCGCGACGGCGTGCTGATCGCCCGTCACGAGCCCAACCTGATCGCCACCACCAACGTCGCCCGGCTGCCGCAGTTCGCCGACCGCCGCCGCGACCGGATGGTCGACGGCGTGATGGAGAACGGCTTCTTCGCCAGCGACTTCACGCTCGCCGAGATCCGCACGCTGCGTGCGGTCCAGTCCGTGGCCGAGCGCGACCACCGCTTCGACGACGAGCTGTCGATCCCGACGTTCGAGGAGGTCATCGCGCTGGTCAAGCGCAAGTCGGCACAGAAGGGCCGCCAGATCGGCATCTATCCGGAGACCAAGCACCCGACCTACCACCAGCAGCTCGGCCTGTCGCTGGAAGACCGCCTGCTGGCCGTGCTCGACAAGGCCGGCTGGAACCACCGCGAGGCGCCGGTCTTCATCCAGAGCTTCGAGACCGCCAACCTGAAGTACCTGCGCAGCCGCACCCGCGTCAAGCTGGTCCAGCTGGTCGATGCGAACGGCCAGAAGCCGGATGGATCGCTGGACTTCACCGCACCCTTCGACCGCCCCTACGACTGGACCGCCAGCGGCCGCACCGACCTGTTCAAGGACCTGCTCAGCCCCGCCGGCCTGGACGAGGTGAAGACCTATGCCGACGGCATCGGCCCGTGGAAGTATTTCCTGTTGCCGACCGCCTGCAAGGTGGTGGCCGGTGCCTGTGTCGACGTCAACGGCGACGGTCTCGTCAACGAGGCCGATCGCCAGCGCCTGCCGGGCACCGACGTGGTCGCCAACGCCCATGCCCGCGGCCTGGTCGTGCACCCCTACACCTTCCGCAACGAGCCGCGCCGGCTGTCCGCCGATGACGCCGGCCTGCCGGTGCGCGAGTACATGGCCTTCTACGCCCACGGCGTGGACGGCGTGTTCGCCGACCAACCCGACACGGCCGTGGCCGCGCGGACGCTGCACCGCCTGGACAACGACCCGAAGGCGCTCGCCTGCCTGCTCGACGAGCGCGCCTGCGCGCGCTCGCACCCGTCGCCCCACAAGGACTGAGCCCGGCATGACGACATCCAACCCGAATCCGAACGGCCGTCGGACCTTCCTGCAGGGCCTGGCGGCCGGCGGCGTCGCGATCGGCGCGCTGGGCACGCTGGGCCTGAGCGGCTGCGGCGGCGGCGATGCCGAGCCGGTGCAGTTCCAGCACGGCGTGGCCAGCGGCGACCCGCTGGCCGATCGCGTGATCCTGTGGACCCGCGTCAGCCCCGAGCGCAGCCCGGCCTCGGTCGACGTGCGCTGGGAGGTGGCCGATGCGGCCGACTTCAACCGCATCGTCGCCAGCGGCATCGGCCGCACCGACGCGAGCCGCGACTGGACGCTCAAGGTCGACGCCACCGGGCTGCAGCCCGGCACCCGCTACTGGTACCGCTTCGCCGTCGGCGACCGGCGCTCGACGGTCGGGCGCACCCGCACCCTGCCCACCGGTGCGGTCGCCCAGGTCCGGCTGGCGGTGTTCTCCTGCGCCAACTACCCGGCTGGCCACTTCAACGTCTACGCCGAGGCGGCCCGTCGCGACGACCTCGATGCCTGCGTGCATCTGGGCGACTACGTCTACGAATACGACCGCGCCGGCTACGCCAGCGCCACGGCCGCCGCGCTGGGCCGCGAGGTCCTGCCCGCCGGTGAACTGCTCACGCTGGCCGACTACCGTACCCGCCATGCCCAGTACCGCGGCGACGTCGACCTGCAGGCCCTGCACGCGGCCGCGCCGATGATCGCGGTGTGGGACGACCACGAGATCGCCAACGACGCCTGGCTCGACGGCGCCGAGAACCACAGCGCCCCCGCCGAAGGCGTCTGGACCGACCGCAAGGCCGCCGCGCTGCAGGCCTGGCACGAGTGGCTGCCGGTGCGCACGGGGGTCGATCGGGCCACGATCTACCGCAGCTTCGACTTCGGCAACCTGATGTCGCTGCACATGCTCGACACCCGTCTGGCGGGCCGCGCCCTGCAGCTCGACGTCGCCAGCTACATCGGCGCCGGCGGCTTCGATGCGGCGGCCTTCACCACCGCCATGGCCGATACCGGCCGCAGCCTGCTGGGCACGGCGCAGACGACCTGGCTGCAGCAGCAGCTGGGCGCGTCGACGGCGACCTGGCAGGTGCTGGGCCAGCAGGTGCTGATGGGCCGCATGAACATCCCCGCGCCCATCCTGTTCGAGGCCCTGAACCCGGGCAGCGGCGTGAGCGTGTCGGCCTACGGCGCGATCGCGGCCAAGGCGGCGACGGCACCGGCGACGCTGACGCCGACCGAGCAGGCGATCTTGGCGCAGCCCAGCATCCCCTACAACCTGGACGCGTGGGACGGCTATCCCGTCAGCCGCGAACAGGTGCTGGGCATGGCCCGCACGCTGGACAAGAACCTGGTCGTGCTGGCGGGCGACACGCACAACGCCTGGGCCTCGGACCTCGACGACGGCGCGGGCAACCCGGTCGGCGTGGAGTTCGCCACCTCGTCGGTCAGCTCGCCGGGCTTCGAGACCCTGCTGCCCGAGGATCCCGCCGCGCTGGCCGCCGGCCTGACGCAGCTGATCGGCCCGCTGCAGTACTGCGACACGTCGCGGCGCGGCTACCTGCTGGTGACGGCCACGGCGGCCGAATGTGTCGCCAACTGGGTCTACGTCGACACCGTGGCCTCGCGCAGCTACACGGTCGACGCGTCGACCCGGCGCAAGGTGCTGGCCGGGACGGGCGGGCGGCGCGTCGTCGCTGCCTGAACGGCTGAACGGCTGAACGCCAGAACGGCTCAGCGCCCGGCCAGCGCCCCGATCAGGTCCAGCCAGAGCCGCTGGACCGCCGGGGTGCGCAGCCGGGCGGCGACTGCCGCTGGATCGCCATCGAGCACGTCGCCGACGTCCGCCAGCCGGGCGGCCAGGCCCGGTGCGTCCACCAGACCGGCGCGCAGCCGCTCGATGCCGATGCGGGCCTGCTGCGCGTGGGCCTGCACGTCGCAGCCGGCCGAGCGCGGGTCGATCCGGTCGGAGAGGTTGGCCAGCACGCCGGCCAGCACGTCGGCCGAGGCGCCTGCCGCGTCATGCACCGGCCCGACCACTGGCCCGAGCACCCGGCCGCTCGCCAGTCGTTCGCCACGTTCGGCCTTGCTGCGCACATCCAGCCAGAGCCCGTGCCGATCGACCCAGTCGGCGGCCAGCGCCAACAGGCCGTCGACCGGACCGGCCTTCAGCTCGAACTCCAGCTCCTGCAGCGGCCAGACCGACGAGCCGGCGCGGATCTCGCCCAGGTCCAGCGCCAGTTCGATCGTGGTGGTGGCGTCGTCACCCGTGTGGCCGACCGCATGGACGACCGCATGGACCAGGCCCAGCGTGCGTGCGACATCGGTCTCGTAGCGGCAGGCCAGCGCATCGGCGTGCTCGCCCAGCGCGCGGCGCAGCGCGGCCCCGGCGGGGGTGCCGTCGTGGTGCGACAGGTCCAGTGCCGGAACGGTCGATGCGTCGATGCCATCGAGCACGACCTCATGCTCCAGCCGCTTGAACATGCCGTCGCCCCGGCCCTTGAGGGTCTGCACCCAGCGCTCGCCCTCTTGCCGCAGGCGCAGCGCCATCGCGGCCTGCGCGAGGTGTCGCCCGGGGGTGTCGACGTAGCGCGCCCGCAGCCGCACCTGACCGGCATCGACGGCGGCCACGGCCTGTTGCACCCCGGCAAGTCGCTCGGGCGGGATCTGGAACTTCAGCTCGGTCTCGAACATGGGCTGGGGGGTGAGTCGTCGATCAATAGTGCGGCGGCAGCTCGTCGCGCAGGCTGCGGGTGCCGGGCATGCCGGTCTGGTCCTCGGCCTGCTGGCGCAGCCGCGTCAGCTCGCGCACCAGCAGGTCGATCTGGCGTGCCTGCTCGATGACGACGGTGTTGAGGTGCTCCACCAGGTCCTCGGTGTAGCTGAGCTTGACCTCGAGGTCGGTCAGGCGCTGGTCGATCTGTTCGGGCGTCATGGCGGGGATTCTCGATGGTCAAGCGCGGGGCGGGCCGATAGACTGGTGCGCATCCTCTCCCCGGTCCGTGACCTCCCCGCGAACCTCCATGAACGAACAGCGGCTCATCGTCGGCATGCACCTCGCGCGCAGCGTGCGGGGTCGCCCGTGCGCGCCGCCGACAGCGTCGGCCTGAGCCCGCCTGAGCCAGTGTTGGCGCCGGTGCCAGCGCGCGCCGGATGTTCTCGTTCCGATCCTTCCCGATCCGACTTGCATGCAGGACGTCATGTCCCTTTCCGTTTCTGCCCCC
>JACCDS012130367.1_pt1 | contig 16767 bp, 16 predicted proteins | sample 7446441 | NCBI WGS metagenome assembly JACCDS01 (sample SAMN15323445, study PRJNA562643) | freshwater metagenome | isolation source: river surface water | place: USA:Blue River Watershed | collected 2017-08-17
AATCAAAGGAAATTGCGGAATTAAAACTAATGAATGTAGATCAATCAAGAAATATTGATCGGTTGATTGGTCATGCTGAAGGATTAGACAAAAAGATTGATACAATATTTGGATTTATGCTTTCATTCGCTAGAATGACTATCCCTATGTGGATTGGATCTCATGTGATGAAAACACAATTTGATAATTTGCTTGAAAGTAATACTCTTGATTTTAGTCTTCATCATTTGAAAGTAATGTTTGTAGTTAGTTTCTATGAAGTATGCGAAAAGACACCAACTACAATTGGAGACAAAACATTGAACATTCGTTCGAAAATGAAAACTTACTTTTGTTGTACTAATTTTGCAGATGTTGGTGATAGAATTCGTTTATTAGTAGATCGACATTGTGATTTGTATATGCTTAAACCACAAGCTATTTGTCTTATTTCGTGTGAGATTAATACAGAAAGAGTAATTCTTAGTAGAATGGGTATCTTTCCAGATGATTCATTTGTAAATTATTCACATAAGCACAAATCATACGATGTTCAACTTATTACTAAACATCTTCATAAGATTGAAGCAATTTACTATAAAATTGTTGAAAACTGTAGAAAAGAACGATTTCAGTCATATCAAATTCGGATGGATGAATATAATAAAACTCGTCCAATTAAGAGTGATATCTTAGAATGTATCAATAAAGCTGATGACACATTCTTTAATTCAACATTGCCGTTTTGTCAACAATTTATTGATTGTTATGTAAAAGAATCCTTAGATAAAGATGGAGATTTTATTGATTGGACTTATATGGCGGCAACTAGAAAAATGAAGAAGCGTGCGGATTTGCAAAATATAAAATTGAGCGATCGTAGATATCAACTTCATAAAATTAAACAATTAATTGAGGAGCATAATGCTAATGATAAAATTGAAGAAATGGTCCAATCTGGAATTATTTCCAAGAAGGATATTGAATCACTAAGAGCAATTGCTGATATTGAAAATGTTGATATTAGTGGTGTTGATTTTCCCTCTGATTCTAGTGACGAGGAAAATTAAACAAAATTGATTTATTTTTTTATTAGTTGAAAGAGACAAAATTGAGGTGATTTATTCTAAATATACCATTCTTCCGGTGTAAAATTTTCAAGAAACATGGCTGCTAATAATGTTGCTGACAACTACCAAATCCTTTCTGATATCGAGCATATTTTGCATCGTCCAGGAATGTATATTGGTTCTTGTCAAAATGTTGAATCGGATATGTTTATCGCTGATATCAATTCAGAAGAACCCAAAATTATCAAGAAAAAAATTACTCATAATGCTGGGCTGATTCGTATATTCGAAGAAGTTATCTTGAATGCGTATGATCATACAATTCGTGAAGAAACTGACTGTAATGAAATTGCAGTTAATATTGATCAAGAAAATGGAATTATTTCTGTTGCTAACAATGGTAAGGGTATTCCAATCGTAAAAAAGGATGAACTTAATTGTTACATTCCTGAAATGATTTTTGGTATGCTTCGTACCGGAAGTAATTATTCCGATACTGAAGAACGTTTAACTGGCGGCCTCAATGGTTTGGGTGTGAAATTATGCAATATTTACTCTACTGAATTTACTTTAGAAACAATTGATGATGAAAGAAAAAAAATGTATACACAAACTTGGAAAAATAATATGGGAGAAAAATCTGAACCGATTATTAAATCATCGCGCAAGAAACCATTCACTCGTGTTTCATTTAAACCAGATCTAGCATTCTTTAAAATGGAAAAATTATCAGATGATATTGTGATGTTGATGAAAAAGAGATTGATTGATATTGGATTTGCGACACATTCAGGTGTGAAAACATATTTTAATAATAGTCAAATAACAATCAAGCGTCCGGAAGATTATATCAAATTATATGATCATCCATTTGATGAAAAATTTATCATTGATGCCACATGCGACCGATGGACAGTTGGTGTTGTATTATCGAATGATGGATTTCAACATGCTTCATTTGTTAATGGTATTCATACGTCAATCGGAGGTTCTCATGTTGATCATGTAACTAATCAAATTGCAAAAGAAATTATTGAAAAACTCAAATCTAAGAAAATTGAAGTAAAACCTTCTGATGTCAAAAATAAAATGTTTGTTTTCATTAGATCGGCTATTGTAAATCCAGTTTTTGATTCACAATCAAAAGAATGTTTGAAAATGGCAAAAAGTAAATTTGGAAGTGAATTTGTAATGAGTGATGCATTCCGCAAAAAATTACATACATCATCTATTCTTAAGAGTATGACTGCGGTATCAGATTCTAAAAAAATGAAAGATCTTGAGAAAACAAGTGGAGTCAAAACTAGTAGATTAACTGATCTAGATACTCTCGAAGATGCAAATTGGGCTGGTACTTCAAAAGGACTAAAAACCAAATTAATCCTTACCGAAGGATTATCAGCAAGAACATTTGCAATGAGTGCATTGAATGTAATTGGACGTGATCAATATGGAGTATTTCCTCTGAAAGGAAAATTATTGAATGTACGCAATGTTCCAGTAGCACGCGTTAGTGCAAATGAGGAAATCAAAAATATTGTCAAGATTATTGGATTGAAATATGAATTTAAGTATGAAAATGATTCTGAAATGAATTCATTGCGTTATGGAGGAGTTATTAGTTTAACTGATAGCGATTATGATGGGTTTCATATTAGTGGTCTTATCATTAATTATTTTCATTATTTCTGGCCGAAATTAATTGAACGAGGATTTCTCAGCTTCTGTATTACTCCAATTGTAAAAGTTTACAAAGGTAAAGATACTTTGGAATTCTTTACTCTTAATAGTTATGAAGAATGGTTAAAAAATGCTAAGGGTCAGTTCAGAACAAAATATTTCAAAGGTCTAGGTACTTCTACTGCCGCGGAAGCGCGAGAAGCACTCAAAGACATTGATAATAAACTAATCACCTTTGAGCGCGATCAACAATGCGATGAAACTGTTTCATTAGCGTTTAATAATAAACGAGCGAATGATCGAAAAACATGGCTGATGGATGCATATGATCCAGATGCAAATATTGACCGCAATGAACGCATAGTTACCGTAAGTGATTTCATAAATTATGAATTGAGTCACTTCAGTACAGATGATTGTGCTCGTAGTCTTCCGAATATTATGGATGGTCTTAAGCCTTCTCAAAGAAAAATTATGTACGTTGCGTTGAAGCATGCGGTTAAAAATGAAATGAAGGTTGGTCAATTAGGACCAAAAGTCAGTGAATTAACTGATTATCATCATGGTGAACAATCCTTAATGGGTGCAATTATTGGCATGGCGCAAGATTATGTTGGATCAAATAATATTAATCTTCTAATGCCTATAGGTGCATTTGGAAGTAGATTAGCTGGCGGTAGTGACGCTGCTTCTCCGCGTTATATATTCACAAAAATTAATCCAGTTGCATCAAAATTATTTGATAACAGAGATTCCTCGTTATTAAAACATCTAGAAAGTGATGGAACACAAATTGAGCCAGAATGGTACGCACCAGTATTGCCAATGGTTGTAATTAATGGAGCACAAGGAATTGGTACAGGATTTAGTACTACAGTGCTTCAATATAATCCAAAAGATGTAGCCAAATATATCAAAGTTATGCTTTCTGGCGAGAAACCAGCAAAGAATTTATTACCTTGGTATAATGGATTTACTGGCAAAATCGAAAAAGATGCACCAGGAAAATATACTACCTATGGAGTATGGAAATTTGATGATCGTAAACGTTGCATGCATGTAACTGAGTTACCGATTCATGTGTGGACTGATAATTATAAAGCATTTTGCGAAAATATGCTCACACAAGAAGGTAGTCCATTAGCAGATGTTGTTTATGGTAATACTGATACAGTTGTTGATATTAAATTTATCTTCCGTCCAGCGGAGTATCCAAAATACAAAGCAAAGACAGATGATGAAATTATCAAAGAATTTAAATTGAGTTCAAAATTAAGTTCAACAAATATGCATCTCTTTAATGCGGATGGGCGAATTGAACTATTTGCGAATGTATATTCGATTATCAAATATTATTACTTCAAAAGATTAGATCTCTATGAAAAGCGACGCAATGCTCTTATTGCTCAATTAAAGTATGAAATGCTTTTATTGACAAATAAAGCAAAATTTATTCGTACTGTTAAACAAGGAAAAATTGATCAAAAATCAATGACAGAAGCATCACTTCTAGAATCATTGGACGATAATTTTGATTCTGATCCACGATCTTCTGGTAATGGATTAGCGCAATATGATTATTTGATTGGAATGAACTATAGATCATTTACAAACGAAAATGCTAAGAAAATGGATGATCTTGTGAAAGCAAAAGAACTAGAGTTAAAAGAACTTGAATCAACTACTCCAGAAACAATGTGGATTGGGGATATTGATTCAATTGTAGATATGTTATAAATGCATTTATATCTATATTTTTTTAACCAAAATTGACAGAAAATATTATGAATATAATTACTGCTGTAATTGTTTAAAAAAAAATGTCCTACTGTGTTATTTGCAATACTCCTTGTATCAATGATATTAATATTTGCGATTCAATCGAATGCGAATTTAAATCTAAATATGAATTTATGTTTGATAATTTTGTTTCGGAGTATATCCGAAATTACAAAACCGAATTTAAATTCATTATGTTATTAGCATACAATAGTGCTAGTAGTATTAAACAAAATACAAGTTTCGATATTTCATATCTCTTTACTACTTTGCCTGAAATAAATGTATCAATTATAGATACTGTTCTTCAAGTAAGTTGTAAGGATTATGTTGAAAATTTGATTCATTCAGTAATGGATAATGGTAATTCTGATTTAGAAATTATTGAATCTTTTGGATTGGATTTGTATCGAATGATTAAATTCATTATTAAAAATGCAGTTATGGAATTTAAATTTGTTGAATTTCCTATTGTAAATATTGATGCATACAAATTTATTTACTCAGATGTAGCGAATAATACATTTGATTCTCAATCTAAGCAATATGGAATGTGTTATCTATTTCATGGCAGTTCTGTTAATAATTGGTATTCTATTATTTCTAATGGATTAAAAGTATTTAGTAAAACAGATCGTATGCGTAATGGAGCATCATATGGAAATGGAATTTACTTATCCAATTCATTAGCATTATCTACAGACTACTCATTGAAAAACCATTCTGCAACAAATAATGTTGTAGTTGGAGTATTTGAAGTAATTGGCGAAGCTAGTGATTATAAGAAAAAGTCAAACATCTTTGTTATCCCAGATGAGTCAAAATTAAGATTAAAGTATCTAATTAGCTTTAAAAAAAGCAATTGTACACAACAAACTATGCGTGATATCAGCAGTTATTTTACAAATGATAAAGTAACTCTTGTTAGAAATACCAACTCGTATGTTAGTGCAATCAAAAATAAGAGACTTTTAATGGAAATTAATCGTATTATGAAACATCAGGCACAAAAAAATGATAATGAAGGAGAATTTAAATTATGGGAAATAGATAATACTAACATTTGGAATGTTTCCTTGATCAATATCGATATGGATACAAATCTTTATAAAGATATGATCACTAAAGGAGTAGATAATATTCACTTGGAAGTACGATTTGAAAACAGTTTTCCATTGAGCCCTCCATTTGTCCGAGTAATTAAGCCAACTTTTAAAAGATTAACTGGTCACGTGACGCAAGGTGGGAGTATTTGCGCAGAAATACTAACTAATCAAGGTTGGAGCCCAGCTACTAGTATGGAATCATTACTAATCACAATTAAAGCAATTATATCAGAAGATGGTAGATTAGAAACAACTCAAACATCTCGATATGGTTTATCAGAAGCTAAAGCTAGCTATGCTAATATGCTAAAAGTTCATGGATGGAATTAGCTCAAAAACTATAAAATTGATTTTTTTTATTGATAATATATCCACTGCTGATATTAAAACTTAAATTCTAGCTACGTAAAATGAGCCAATATATCACTATTTTGGATAAAAATATCGATGAACAAGCCTCTCAACCAAGCTATATCAATTTAAATCTTAAACCTCATCAATTGATGATGATTAAGAAATGCATTGATATCGAAACAAATGGTATTCAAATCAAAAATGAAAAATATATAATGGAAACCCTTATAGATATGACAAAAGTAACTGATACCAACATTCGTAATAAAATTTGCAATGAACCAATTCACTTACAAACTAAATTTGGAGCTATTTGCGATATTGTTGGATCTGGAAAAACTTATGTCGCATTATCTTTGATTAGATATGATTTGAATAATAAAATTAATTTTCAACAAGGAAATTCAATGATGTCATATTCTGTAAAAAATGATTATACTATGGAGCAATTCAATCATCCATTGAGTAATAAAATAAGTTTGATTGTGGTTCCTCACGTTATTATAGCGCAATGGAAAAGTGCAATCAATTTAAATACCAATCTTACCATGATTGAATATTCTTCCAAAAAATCATGTGATTTGACTGATGTAGATTTAATATTGGTTAGTAACACTCAATATAAAAATCTTCTTAATAAATTTCCAAATCTTTGTTACAAACGAGTATTCTTTGATGAAGCAGATTCTATTGCAATTACAACATGTCCAAAGCCACCAGCATCATTCTTTTGGTTTATGACATCGTCATATAAAAAATTACTTATGAGAAATGGAGTTTTTAAACAAGGATTTATTCGAAAAACATTTAATGAAACTCTTGTAAATATAAAAAAATATCTTTTGATAAAAAATGATGATGAGTTTGTTCAACAGTCTTTCAATATTCCAGATTTCAAAAATATCACAATTGAATGCAAAACAAATCGAGTTCTTTCTATTCTCAAAAATTTAGTTTCAGACAATGTTCAACGTATGATTTGCGCTGGAAATATAGCAGGAGCTATTCAAACATTTAATTTAGATTCCTCTGATGATGAAAATATTATTCAAGTTGTCTGCAAAGATCTAATGATTAAATTAAATAATAAGAAAGCAAAACTTGATTTTGTAAAAGCCAAAACTTATCATAATTCTGAACAAAAAGCACAAGCTATTGCCAGTTTAAATAAAAAGATTAGCGAAATTGAAGATAGTATTGCGAGTATTAAGACCAAAATTGAAGAATCTGATATGGATCCAATTACTTATTGCGAAATTGAGAATCCAGTAGTTACTAAATGTTGCAAAACTGTATTTGATTTTGAATCAATTACTATTTACTTGGCTACAAGATCATACCCAAATTGTCCTATTTGTAGAACGCCAATTGAGAAGAAAAATCTTATTCTTAAGAGGAATGTAGTAACTAAAAAACTTGAAGAAAAAGAAGATAATAAATATCATTTTGAAAATTATACTAAAAATGAAAATTTAAAATATCTTTTCAACAATGTATTTACTGAAGCTAATAAAATTATTTTATTCAGTGAATATGATGCTAGTTTGGAAATATTACAAAAGCTTAACATTGTATACAAAGAAGTAAAGGGACATTCAACAACAATTAACAAAACTATTCAATGGTTCAATGAATCCTCTAATGATAGAAAAGTTTTATTCATGAATTCGCAATATTGTGGAGCAGGATTAAATCTTCAAACATGCACTGATATTATTATATATCATGATATGAATAGTTCATTAACTACTCAAATAATCGGAAGAGCTCAACGCTATGGAAGAACTCAACCACTTCGCGTTTATTCATTTGAAGAATAAACAAAAAAAAATGAATACATTTCATGATAATGCATTTATTGTATATTTTTTTACAAATCATGATTATTGATTCTTAGAAATATAATTTAACATTTTCTCATAACCAATTATTTTTGATTTATAACCACAAGCGGCACATTTCTTTTTGATTGATTTTTGACTAATTCTATAGACAGTTTCTGGTAGGCTACATCGATTGCATAGAACAAATGTTTTGATATAACTTAATATAATCTCATCTATTTCTGATAATGAAAATCCACCTTTTAAAATTAACTTATTTTGTTTTTGATTCCAAGTTTTAGATGTATTAAGTTGTATTTGTACAAATTTATTTATTTCACTTGGATCTCTCTGAAGCGAAGAAGATAATTCTTTCATATTTAATATTGCAGTTTTTATTCCATTTCCACTACTTTCCTGTTTAATTATAATTTTTGGCATTTTATACCTAAAAAATTGATCTTCATTGCTTAGAGAAATATTATTCATGATTCCTCATTCCTCATTATGTGTGTGTTATATAATTAAAATGTATATCAATTTAAAAAATTCATAATCACGAATAATATTTTTTTGTACTAAATATAATTCAATACAATGGGAATTAATTCAAGTAGCGCAAAAGAATCTAGATTAACATTATCCATGTTTGAAAACGCATTAATGGATCATCGCCTATCTATTATTGATAATTTAAAAGATATCATTGAGAAAACTGTAGAAACTAAAATAAAAGAAATTTTAGATGAAGAATTTGGAGAAGTAATTAATAAGCATTTAGAAGAAAACAATAAACTTATTATTGAAAAATACAAAAAAGCTCATAAGAATTTAATAATTGAAATTACTGAGGTAATCAGAGAGGTAAACAAAGAAAAGATTGAACAAGAAAATGAAATGATTTATCAACGAGAAGAAGCAAATAAAAAATTTGTAGATCATTTTACTGAAGTAATGGAAGAAGTTAATCAAAAACAAATTGAACAAGAAATGACTCAATATGAAGAAACAGATAAAAAAATAGTTAATCATATTACTGACTTAATCGGGGAAATTTATCAAAACCAAATTGATCAAGAAAATGATCTTTGTAATAAAATCAACCAACAAAATGAAGAAATTGTTAAAATGAAAACAGAGTTGGTTGAAACAATGACGGAACTACAACAAAATGCTCTAACCAAATCAGTTGATAATAATAATGAATTAATGGAAAGTTTGGGAGATATGATTAAGAATCATTTAAATAAACGGTTAATCAAAAATAGAGAAGATACCAAAGAACTAATTAATGCAGCACTGACTGAATTAAAACAAAAGTAACATTATTTATTCTTCTGATTTTTCTCCATCCAAAATAAATTTTATTATTTTTTTGTCTGTTTCTACTTTCAATAACCGCGCATTATCATCATATCGTAATACTTGATTAGTTTTCGTATTTAAAATACGTATAATTTTATCTGAATGTTCCACTCGCGGGTGCTTGTATCCATACATGTTTATATCTTTGACAACATTTTTTGTCAAAAGATATAGCTTCAAACCATTCTCTGACTAATATAGATAGATAACTATGGTCCAATTACAAGAACATCAAAAAGTTGCTTTAGATTACTTTATTCATTCGCCAAATAGAGGAATGTTCCTTTTACATGGAACTGGTACAGGAAAAACTTTAACTGCAGTATCAGTGGCTGAACATCTCAAAAGATTTAAAGAAGTAATAATTATTGCTCCCAAATCACTTCATGATAATTTCCGAAATGAACTCAAAAGATATTCAAAATATGTTGATATAAATCGTTATAAATTTGTATCATCCAATGCAAGCAATATGATTGATAAATTAGAAACTACAACAGATTCATTAACTGGAATTAATATCAAATCTCTTCATTTGGATAATAAACTGATAATTTTGGATGAAGCACATAATTTAACCGTAGGAATGAGCAATGGTTCAAAAAATGCAACAGCGCTTTACGATATGCTTATGAAAGCAAAAAATTGTAAGATTTTAATGATGACTGCTTCCGGAATCATCAATAATATTTATGAAATTGTACCAGCATTAAATATTTGTAAGGGATATTTGCGAACAGAAGATGGAGAGTTAACAACATTGCTTCCTGAATCAGATCTAGATTTTACTAGATACTTCATTGATGAAAAAGAAATGAAATTAAAAAATGTTGATAAATTACGTAATCGTATAATGGGATTAATTTCATACAAAGGAGATTTATTTGAAAGAAAGGTATTATCATTTTATCCAATGCTTAATACAAAAATTGTAAAAGAGCATTATCCAGATCGACTTCCTATCAAAGTAGAACTAATTCATATGAGTAGTCAGCAATATGGAGCATATGAACAAGCCAGAGAAAAGGAACGATTAGAAACTCGACAAGCAATTGTCGGAAGTGGATGGACTAAGGGTAAAAAAATTGTACTAGGTGGTGAATTAAAAAAATCATCCGCATTTGGGAAGAGTACATCATATCGTATTAAATCACGCCAATTAAGCAATGTATATCAACCAGAGGATGTAAATATTAATGAGCAAATAGAAATTTATTCTCCAAAAATTAAAGCAATAGGCGATAAATTAACATCTGGATTAAAAACATTGATCTATAGTAATTTTGTACAAGCCGGAATTAATGCAATGGCTTCTTATTTAGAACATATTGGATACAAACGATATATTCCAGGAAAATCAATTGAAGAAGGAGCTGTTAAATATTATGGCGTTTATTCTGGTGAAGTATCAACTGATGATCGTACTGCAACCCTTAAGGAATATAATAGATCAAATAGTCCATTAGCAGTGCTATTGATTTCATCTTCTGGCGCAGAAGGTCTTTCTTCAAAAGGAACTCGCGTGGTCCATATTATGGAACCTTATTGGAACTATGAAAGAATTTTGCAAGTTATGGCTCGTGGTATTCGTTATAAATCTCATGAACATCTTCCAGAAGAAGAAAGAAATGTTCAAGTATATATTTATTTAGCAGTTCCTCCAAAGGGTACTAAACCTTCTGAAAAACCTACTGACTTATATCTATTCACAGAGGCAGCTCGCAAATATGAAATTAACTCAGAGATGATTCGTTTAATGGCTAGTGTATCTATCGAATGCGACAAATTTAATACTGATATAAATTTTGATTGTTACAAATGCGAGCCTCGCAATGGCTCACCATTATTCCTTAATGATTTAGAAAAAGATTTACGATATCCACTTCCATGCAAAAAAGATTCAAAACCATTGGATGCTAAGGAAATCAAATTAAATGGAAATTTATACTATTTAACTGATGATGATCGATTATTTACTGAAAATGATAACAATGAATTTAATGAAATAATTGATAATGATATTAAAAATTGGGTACTAAGTAGAGTGCCTGTTGTTGCTTAGAAATATTTAACTTATCAATCAATATAATTATAAAATCTAATAATGAAAAAATATTCTGAATGCGAAAGTTTCAAGCATAAATTTGCAAAAGAGTTACTTCATAAATGGTTAACCGAGGGCGGATTTAATGATATTCAAATTCACAAAATACGCGACGGCGATGGTGTATTTATGGAATATCCATTATGCGCAAAATGGCCAAACGGATTCAATAATGATTTTTATAAGAATTTAAATTTTTGTCCTTCATATGAAGATTGTATAAAAAATGGAGATCATCCAACGAAGGTTGCGGATATTGCAGTGATACACGAAGGAACAATAAAACAAATATTTGAAATTTATCATACTCATAGAATTGAAAAAAACAAAATTAATAGATTGAGTGAAATTTGGCCAGATATGAAAATATACGAAATATCAGCTGATAGAATTTTAAATCTCACAACTAAACCATCGACAATAATTGATTTATGCGAATCACTAAAAGGAAATTGTCGAACCAAAAGAAAAAAATACATTTCTCGAAACAAATCTTATATGCATTCAGAAGAATATGAGTTAGCTAATGATTCTGCACAAAAGTACAAATCATTATTCTAAATCAAAAAATATTCAGTTCAAGTATATTCATGGCACAATTGAAGTAGGACATAGAGTATATAATAGTTGACATCACAAACAAGACATTTGATTGAATACTTTCAGACTTAAGTTTCACATTCCTTTGTTGATTGACTATCATAATATGGGCGACCGACGTAAAAGCATAAACGCAATTCCAAAATTTATTAACCCATTAGATGAATCTGATGCAAGATTAGAACATCGATTACAGCAAGAACTTAAAATCGATTCTTTGGATCAACATCCAACTGCCATACCATATGAATATATTGGAGCGAATATTCAAGGCCTTTCTAATGATTCCAATATATTAAAAGAATATCCTGAATTAAGTCGAAATTATCCAGATTATTACAAACTTACACCAGCATATAAACTTAGTTTCTGCGGATATACACCTGGTGAACAATTGAAATCATTCTTTAACCCAAGTAGTAGAAATTTTATAGGAAGACGCGCTAAACGATGGTGGGATGAAGATAAAGTAGTTACTTATACTGGAGCATTTACAAAAATATCAGCTTTTGCTGGATTTATTGTATTATTAATTACATTTCTCGTATCCATATATCAAATAATCTACAAAGCAAAAGTAACCTATGTATTAGATGATACTGGAGACCTTACCGATGATCAACGAAATGAATACGATGCTAGAATTAAAAGGCTAGACAACCTTGTTAATAATACTCTAACAAGATATATAAATCTTATATTATCTGGTATTCCAACAATAATTATATTGATTAATATTTATAAGCGTACTACATTGCCTCGCCAAGGAGTAATGATTACAAATTTTAAATCAGGAGAGGTTGTTAAATCAGAATCTAAAAAAAATGCAAAAATTGTTCCTGTAGTTTCTGCAATTCCTAGAGGAACTATGATTTCGCCATCTATACCCACAATAGTGCAAATTAATCCATCCGCTTAATACATTAAAATTGATACTTATATTTTTAAATAAACAAAGCGACATAAATCAGCTTTATCCATGTCTGCTATTCGAATTGAATATGATACGTCAATCGAAGAAAATAGTGGCGAAATTGATCTTTATAATGCACTTGCTTTTGCAAATACTATAGAGGAGTTTATTAATATTATCCGTAATTCTACATGCAATTTTCATGAAATGCTATGCCCTGTGGATAATATCTTGTGCGATAATATGGGTAGTATGCAAGATATAGAAGATGCTAATTATCGACCCCTAACATTTGAAGAAGCCCTTGAAGTAGCGCAAATATTCAAAGATAAAATAGGAGTTGTAGTGATTTGTAGATATGATACTTACTATTATGGAAAGTATATTACCATAATGGATTCATTGGATAATGAAATAAAAAAATATCCACATTATGAAGAAGCAAAATTATATCAAAAAGCATTTGAACAATTGGGATTTAAGAGAGCCAAAGAATGCAATCAGAGATCCCTTCACAAACTTCATATAGATTCTAGTGCACGATATGAAATCTTGGAAAATATTCGAATAAGATTTGAAATTGAATTACTCTTAGCTGGAGAACCATTTCGTAAAACAATCAATGAAGAAATTATCATGGAAGTTTTCAAGCCAGCGCGAATTGAAAAAATGGATTGCAGCTAATAATGAACCCGAAGAGTATATGAATTAAGCTCTATGCATAATTTTTTTTGATCAAAATTTGCGGAGATGCAGAAATGGGTATATATTAGCACGTACAACAAATAACCGCAAAGGAATGGTTTTAGCGGAAAATATATAACTGATTGACTAATTACTTTTACCTTATTAATATAATATCAAAAAATGAACGAGAGACGATATGGAGTAAGCGCTGTTCCAAAATTTATTCGTCCATTAGAAGAAAGTAATACTAAATTAGAAGATCGATTACTTAATGAACTAAAAATTGAACCATCGGATGATTTTCCAACTGCGATACCATATGAATACATTGGAGCAAATGTTCAAAGTCTTACAAATGATCCAAGTGTATTACGCGAATATCCTGAATTAAGTCGAAATTACCCAGATTATTATAAACTTACACCTGCATATAAACTTAGTTTCTGCGGGTATACTCCAGAAGAACAGATAAGAGCATTCTTCAATCCAAAAAGTAGAAATTCTTTAGGAAATCGTGCTAAACGATGGTGGGCGGAAGATAAGACAGTAAATTATGCTGGAACATTTGCAAAAATATCAGCATTAGCTGGGTTTCTTGTACTAATAATTACAGCTCTCATATCCTCATATCAAATTCTATATAAAGCAAAGACAGCTTATGTATTAGATGATGATATTGAATTTTCCAACACAGAAGAACGAGAAGAATATGCCGCAAAAGTTAAAAAACTAAATAATGTTGCAACTCATCCTTTAATAAAATATGTTTCCTTTGTATTATCTAGTATTCCTTCAATAATTATATTAATTAATATTTATAAGCGTACCACATTGCCTCGTCATGGAGTAAAAATTAGAAGTTTTAATAAGGGAATAATTGAAACTGGACGCAATAATGAGCCGTCTGGTCATACAAGAATTTCACCAATAAATAGAAATAATACAATGATTTCTACACTCGGTAATGCTGTAATACAAACTGATCCAAATTCTGATTCCAGTCATGAATTGCCACAACCGCCTCCGGCTCCAAGATCATCGATAGTAGGAGGACCCCCGCAATTACCTATGGTTAATAATTTTAGTATGTAAATATACTGATTTTGTAAATGTAAGGTATTGAAAATATAATTAATTCATTTATTATCATAAATGATATCCATTTTTTTAGTTATACTATAATTATTGTAACAGAAGACTCAACTGAATATAAAAGATGAATGTCATTTACAATTGGATACGACAATTATTCTACCAATGTATGCCACAAGCCTACATTGATAATTCCGATAACATTATTAATACGCAATCATTAAAACATCACATAATAGATATTGATAAGAAGGATTATAATCTATTAACTCCAAATATGCTCAAACAAGGAATTGTAAGTATTTGCAAGCAAAATTGACGTGAAAATTATTAATTATATGCAACAATGAGCATTGAAAAGAGTTATACTGTTACACTAAAAATTGCTAGAAATGAAGATGGTTCATTTGAATCAGTTCGGCTATTAAAAGGACGGTCGCAGCTTACAGAAGATGTTCTTGTGATATTAAATAAAACATTACAAGAATCATTGATACCTCCTCGGCCAGTAAAAACAACAATTGAGCTAGGAAATGATGCTGAGCAAATGATAATGAATCATCTTCTTTTGATTAGCAAAGTAAATTCCAATTTTAATGTTAATGATACATCAAGTATGACAGGACATGGAGATATTGCAATTTCATATCAATCAAAAAAGATTTGTATTGAAGTAAAAAATTATACAAAACCAGTTCCAATGAAAGAAATTGAAAAATATCATAGATCACTAGCACTTCCTGAATATGATATTGGAATTATTATTCAAGTCGGTGAATGCGGATTTGCAAGAGAATCAGGAATTCGATCACCAATTGATATTCAAATACAGGATGGTAAACCATCCGCATACCTAACTGCTATTAATTTAGAAATGATCTATCCAATTATTAGTCTATTGATAACGAATATCAATTTGAATTCAACAATTGATCAAAATGAACTCGAAAGTAAACGCAAAGCACTCTTACAAATGTATGAAAAAATCACAGATTTGCGGAATTGCATCGAAGCACAAAAAAAGTCAATTGCTAAAATGGAAGCATTAGTTGATGAAATGGCAAAACTATCAACTTAAATTTATCCTTTGTATGCAAATCGATTCATCCATTCTGATTTTGGAATTGGTTCTTTATTTTCAATAACAACTTCATTTTTTTCAGGAATATTTCTGACAATGCTAATAAATAAATCAATAGCATTTTGTTCATTATCTATTTCAAAATATTCATTTCCGGCAACTAATTTATATTTGTTCCGAAATGCATTAATTAACTTTTTTTCAGTAGCTAGCGGATCTTCACTTTCAAGAATACATAAATATCGGGTACCATTATTATATGATTTCAATCGAGAAAGATTATAAACACGAGACATACCAATTTTAATTCGCGAAGTCCCATTAGGTAAATTACGCAAGATAGCCGGTTGAATCAGATATACGTACATTTATGTTAATTAGAGGTTTCAGGTATATGTATATATCATCAATGATTAATTTAAACAACAAAACTTACTTTAATACGTCAATTGATGAATGGATCAATACTTTGAACATAAATCTTACAAAAACTTATAAAATGAATGCTCTTTCAATTGAAACTGGAGATTTTAGTTATACGGCATATGGCAATGTTATTTGTGCAATTCTAGATATTGTAACCAATGATGATATCAAAAATTATATGAATAACTCACTTGATAATAATAAATTTATTAATGCCGCTCATTCAGCTTGGTGTAATAATTATATTAATGCAAAAAATTTAGTACCTACAAAAGTAGGGCGGGATCCTGCTAAAAAAATTCATACTCATTGTAGAAATGAAAGAGCAACTACATTTGCTATTCATTTAAATAAAGATGATGTAGAATTATATACAAATGTTATCAAAGAGTTATTTGATATAATCGTAAAAAAACTATTGGTACAAACAATGAATAATCTTTCTATTTCTTCATAGAATTTATCTTTAAGAAAATAGTTGTTAATGTAGCAAATACAGATACTGCACCTAAGCTAAATAAAACTGATATAGTAATATCCGGATCAATTGCCCCCATTTGTCCTTGTTCAAATAGATAATATAATATCAAAACAATTACAATACAAATAAATGCAACCAGTGCCGATTGTCTATATCGTTTTTGTATTCGCTGTTGGTTGCTTCCCATTTTTTTATATTATATTATGATATATTTCTTGAGGATAGAT
>JACCDS011056120.1_pt1 | contig 16765 bp, 16 predicted proteins | sample 7446441 | NCBI WGS metagenome assembly JACCDS01 (sample SAMN15323445, study PRJNA562643) | freshwater metagenome | isolation source: river surface water | place: USA:Blue River Watershed | collected 2017-08-17
ATTTCGATGAATGGGCATTCGGTTTTGAGGATAACTTGAAAGGTGCCTTGGCGATTGGCGCGGCCTTCCATGAATTTTTCCGTCACACCGATTTCATCGACATGGCCGGTTTCACCATGGCTACCGGCTGGCTTAACGTTAACCGCACCCAATCGCAGCTAAGCCTCAAAGGCCTTATGTTCCAGCTTTATCAACAGCGTTTTGGCACTATTCCCGTTGAAGTCACCGGTAATTCGCCTACACCAAAACCGAAATATCCCATTGGCGGCGATCAACCGAGCGTTAATACCGGTGGCGATGTCTACCCGCTGGATGTGTCTGCTGCGCTCAGTGAAGATGGGAAGCTGCTGACGGTTGCGGTGGTGAATGGGACTGAATTACCGCACAGCTTTAGCCTGTCGTTGGATGGGTTCAAGCCCAAAAATGTGGGGACCTGCTGGAAGTTTACCGGGCCGAAACCAGATGCCACTAACCTCTTGGGGCAAGCGCCCCAGATTGGGATTAAGGAATCCGCGTTTAACACCACCTCCGGCTCGCTGGCTGTGGCGCCTATCAGCGTAGAAATCTATCACTTCGAACGGGCTTAATTTCCATCGCCGCATCACCTGCCAGCCGCTGGGCAGGTGATGCAGTGGGTATCAGCTTTGGGAGCAGATCTAAGACGCCGATATCACACAGTTGCGTCCGTTACGTTTGGCTTTATAAAGCGCATCATCGGCGCGATGCAGGATGGATTCTATGGATTGATCCTGTGGCTGAATAAGGCTCAATCCCATACTGACAGTCACTGTCAGGTTAGCGCCCGACAAAAAATCACCGGCAGCGATAGACAAGCGTAAACGTTCGGTAATCAATTCGGCTGCTACTAAAGAGGTATTCGGCAGTAACAGCGCAAATTCTTCTCCGCCAAAACGGGCAAACAGATCACCTTCACGCAAATGCGCCATCGCATGATGAGCGATACCGCGCAATACCTCATCCCCGGCGACATGCCCAAAGCGATCATTAATGCTTTTAAAATAATCGATATCCATGAGCACAACGGCGGTAGGGGTTTGCCGTTCCCGGAAGTGCATGAGTGACAAGGTCAGAGCATCCAGCAGCTTACGACGATTGTAGGCGCCAGTGAGTTCATCAGTCTCGCTCAGCAGTTGCAGTTTTGCTTCAAGTTGGTGACGACGAGTGATATTACAGGCGACCCATACCACGGCGCGCTCATTCTTGATCGGTGCCGACAATGGTTGGATTCGCCCCTCAAACCAGATCTCACCCTCTGGCCCTTGTTGAGTATCCAAACCGTTTACATCGGTACCCGCCAGACCATATTCAACGATACGCAGTTGGTTCTGCACCAGCGTGATCTTGATTTGCTCCAAAAACCAGTCGGCCTTGGCTTTTGGCAGGACATCGTAAAGGCTGAAATCAACCAGATGCGCACCATCGTGATAATGCTGACGATCCTGGCCGCCAATTAATGCCGCATAGCGCCCGGATTCAGTCAGGACAAAAACAGGATCGGGCAAGGCTGACAGCATGTCCAAAAGTATATCCAAATGGTCGGTCACAGCAGTCATCCAGTACAGTTGCGGTGGAGTAAGGCTCTCTAAGCAGTCGGCCATGGTATAAATGCCAGGCATTTGCGTAACCTGACACCTAAATTAACATTATACAGCCGATCTCTACAGGCCATCATAGCAACCCCCTTTCGGCAAATGAGATTACCTCGGCATCGCCTACCACCATATGGTCAATCACCCGCACGTCGATCAAATCCAGCGCAGCCTGCAAGTGTTGGGTGATGCGGCAGTCAGCCTGACTTGGCTCCGCAACCCCACTTGGATGGTTGTGCGCCAGAATCACAGCAGCGCAATTATGCGCTAGCGCGCGCCTGACTACCTCGCGCGGATAGACGGAAGCACCGTCGATAGTGCCAAAAAATAATTCTTCGTAGGTAATCAGGCGATTTTGGTTATCCAGAAACAAGACCGCAAAGACTTCGCGCGGCTGATGGCGCAAATGCGCGCTCAAGTAGCTGCGCACCAGATCCGGGCTGGTCAATAAGTCGCCCGCCTTCATGGATGCCGACAAATGGCGGCGCCCCATTTCCAGCACCGCCTGCAATTGCGCATATTTGGCATTGCCCAGCCCTAACCCTTTGCAGAATTCGGATTGTGATGCTTCCAGCAGTTGGCGCAGACCACCGTATTGCTGTAACAATTCGCGCGCCAGATCAACGGCCGATTTACCCACGCAGCCAACGCGCAGGAAAATGGCTAGCAGTTCGGCATCGGATAAAGCGCGCGGACCAAGGGAGAGTAATTTTTCGCGGGGGCGTTCAGTGGCGGGCCAATGAGCAATGGACATAGGGAACTCCTTCCTTAATATGAGCCCTGCAAGGGGCTCTTCCTTTGTAAGATAGCTGTCGCTTACACAGGCCGACAGGCGCAGCGACAGTTACGAAAACCTTGGCAAGAATGGTATCTTAGCCTGCTTTCGTCAAGCCCCGTGCGGCTGACACTGTAAGTGGCCAATTACTCCGGCGCGGGCTATGTTAAACAGACTGGCCACGCCGCCAACAAGGCATCTACCGAGAGATGCGTATCAATCGACAGGTATCTATGACATCACTTGCCAATAAACACATTCTGCTCGGCGTGACTGGCGGTATTGCGGCCTATAAAAGTGCCGATCTGGTGCGCCGCCTGCAAGATGCAGGTGCCAGTGTGCAAGTAGTCATGACACCGGCAGCGCAGGAGTTCATCACCCCGCTGACCTTGCAGGCGCTGTCCGGCCACCCGGTACACACCCAATTGCTCGACCCGGAAGCAGAAGCGGGCATGGGGCATATCCAACTGGCGCGCTGGGCAGACCTGGTATTGATCGCTCCCGCCACGGCAGACTTTATGGCGCGCCTGACCCAAGGCATGGGCAATGATTTGCTCACCAGTATTTGCCTGGCGACCGCAGCGCCTATCGCCCTGGCGCCAGCGATGAACCAGGGCATGTGGCGCAACCCGGCCACCCAGAGCAATCTCGGCCAACTGATTGCGCGCAAGATTCATATTTTTGGCCCCGCTGACGGCGGTCAGGCCTGTGGCGATATAGGCCCGGGCCGCATGCTTGAGCCATTACAACTGGTCGATGCCGCTGCCAGCTTGTTCGTGCGTGGCAGTCTCGCGGGTAAAAAAGTGGTGATTACCGCCGGACCCACCCGCGAAGCCATAGACCCGGTGCGCTACCTGAGTAACCACAGTTCCGGCAAGATGGGTTATGCCCTCGCCGAAGCCGCCGTCGAAGCCGGTGCCCAAACGATTTTAATCAGCGGCCCGACACAGTTGAAAACCCCGGCGCGGGTGACGCGTATTGATGTGATCAGCGCGCAGGACATGTACGACGCCAGCCTGAGCGCAGCGGAAGGCTGCGACTTGTTTATCGCCGCAGCAGCGGTGGCCGACTATCGCCCCGCGCAGGTAGCTGAGCAGAAGCTTAAAAAAGGCAGCGAGGACTCAATTACCCTGACCTTAATCAAAAACCCGGACATAGTTGCCAGCGTCGCCGCGCTGCCGCGCAGGCCTTTTACCGTCGGTTTTGCCGCCGAAAGTGAAAACCTGCTGGAATATGGCCGCGCCAAGCTGGTTCGCAAACAGCTGGATCTGGTGATTGCCAACAATATCAGCGACAGCGAAATCGGTTTTAATAGTGACGATAATGCCGTCACCCTTATTGATCACGGGTCAACACAAGAACTCAACCAGCGCAGTAAACACCAACTGGCGCGGGAATTAATCGCCCTGCTCGCCCATAAAATCACGGCACCGGCACACTAATCACCGCCACGCCGAGCACAGTAAAAGGTAGATACGTGAAACCACGGGACTCAATAAAAACCAAAGGCGATGGTGCTGCTCCCCTGTCGCGCAGCGCCCAGCGGGCACTGGACAATGCCAAACGCAAAGCTGCCGTCCAGCAAAAACTACTGTTGACGCTCCTGGCAGCCGCGCTGGTCATTAACCTGCTCGCGGCCTACTTCCTCTACCAAACCATGGTCATAGGGCAGAACCGCGAAAACCTGCAGCACGCGACCCAGTCATTTGTGGATGAACGCAAGGCCGTGCTCGACAAGTATCTCCAACAGCACAGCCTTGCCATAGAGACGCTCAGTGCCAATAGTGCCTGGGCGGCACAGTTAAGCCCTGATAATCCTGACAATACCGCCGAATCACGCCAGCAACTGGCGCACGCACTGGCCGCTCAGGACGACACCATTTTGAACATCTACCTCTTTCCTACCGGCACAGCGCAACTGAACCGGGAGGCAGAGTTTCCCGTGCGCTATCTGGAGCTGGATTTGATCCAACGCGCGGAACAGCGCAAACCGGCCCTGCCGGAACTTATCGAAATCAATAAACGCTGGATGCTGCAATGGGCCAAACCAGTCGCGCTGGATGAACAGTCACCGCCCTTGGGCACCTTGCTGATTACCACTGACGCTACGCCACTGCTGGAGTTATTCGCCACTACCGATGCGCGCCTGGGTGAAACCTTACTGCAACAGCAATTTACCGGCAGCCCGCCACAAACCATTCGCAAAACCGGTACAGGCGCAGAAGGCGCTAAAGTCGTCGCCAAAATCAAACACAGCCACCTGCAACTGCAATTCACCCCTTCGGCACAGATGAAAGATATCGCCGAAGAATTGCCGAGCCTTTGGCTGGTCGTTGTGAGTCTGGTTGCCGCCGCCAGTTTGGCGCTCTGCTGGTTCCTGAGCAAAGTATTGAGCGGCGCCGCTCTCAGGGCAGCGGATAAAACCCAACCCTCGCTACAAGAAACCGTCAAAGCCAGCAAAGAGGCCGTCGACGAAGAGAAACTCATCAACCCACTGTTCCAGACCCAGGACATTCTGGATATTGCAGTCATCGATGAAGATGAAGACATACTCGGGCTGCGCGAGCACTCAGGCAAAAAGCCCACCGGCGTCAAGCGCAGCAGCATCAACGAGCAAGATGTACCCGCCGAGATTTTCCGCTCCTACGACATTCGCGGGCTGGTGGACAGCCAAATTACCCCGCAGCTGGCACAGCTTATCGGCCAGGCCGTTGGCAGCGAAGCCATAGACCAGGGCGAACGCAGTATTGTGGTCGCCCGCGACGGTCGCACCCACAGCGAGGCGCTCACCCAGGCGCTGATCAAAGGTATTCTGCGCACGGGTTGTAACGTCATTAACATCGGCGTAGTCCCCACACCGGTCATGTACTTCGCCACCTTTCACATCGACGACACCAACAGCGGCGTAATGGTCACCGCCAGCCACAATCCCAAAGAGTACAACGGCTTTAAAGTAGTGATAAACAACCGCGCACTCGCCGATGATGCCGTGGTTGAGCTGCGCTCGCGCATCATGGCGCAACGCTTTCACCAAGGTGTTGGTGAAGAACTCTCACGCACTATTATTCCCGACTATATCGAGCGCATTTTTTCCGACGTGGCACTCGCGGGCAACATCAGCATAGTGGTGGACGCAGGCAACGCCGTACCCGGTTTGGTTGCACCACAATTGTTTGAAGAACTGGGCTGCGATGTCACACCGCTTTTCTGCGATCTGGATGGTGAATTTCCCAACCACAATCCCGACCCCACGATTGAAGAAAACCTGCAGGCGCTGATCGCCAAAGTTAAAGAAACCAAGGCCGATATCGGCGTCGCGTTTGACGGCGATGGCGACCGCTTGGTCGTAGTCACACCCAAAGGCGATATTATCTGGCCCGATCGTCTGCTGATGTTATTTGCCAAGGACATACTCGCGCGCAACCCCGGTGCCGATGTGCTATTCGACGTAAAATGCTCGCGCCAGTTGAATCAAGTCATCAGCAGTTATGGTGGTCGCCCCATTATGTGGAAAACCGGCCACTCACCGATGAAAGCCAAAATGGAAGAAACCCAAGCACTTATCGGCGGCGAATATTCCGGCCACATTTTTATCAAGGATCGCTGGTACGGATTCGACGACGGCATTTATGCCATGGCGCGCCTGCTGGAAATTATTACCCTGCGCGATCAAAACATCGATGCTATTTTCGCCGGCTTTCCACAGTTGCATGCAACGCCGGAAATTAAAATTACCATCCGCGACCAGGACAAATTTGCCTTGATTAAAAAATTGGCCGAGACCGGCGATTTTGCCAACGGCGCCATCACCACTATTGATGGCTTGCGCGTGGATTACACCAAAGGCTGGGGCTTGGTGCGCGCCTCCAATACCTCACCGGCGCTGACCTTGCGCTTTGAAGCGGAATCGCCTGAGGCGCTGGAAAAAATCCAGCATATTTTTAAACGTGAATTAATCAAAGTTGATGCCACTCTCAGCATTGATTTTTAAATAACTGCTTTCCATGAATGACTTTTACAATTTACAGGATATTTGAGTTATGTCTTTAAACCGCGAATCCGCGATGAATATCGCCAATGTATTAACCGAAGCACTGCCCTACATCCAACGCTTCACCGGCAAAACTGTCGTGGTGAAATTTGGCGGCAATGCAATGGAAGGCGAAGAACTGCAAAACAGTTTTGCGCGCGACATAGTGTTGATGAAACTGGTCGGCATGAACCCGGTAGTTGTGCATGGCGGCGGCCCACAAATCGGCAGCCTGTTGGAAAAACTCAATATTAAATCCGAATTTATCAACGGTATGCGCGTGACCGACAGCGCCACCATGGATGTAGTGGAAATGGTATTGGGTGGCACGGTCAATAAACAAATCGTCAGCCTGATCAACCGCAATGGCGGTCAAGCGATTGGATTAACCGGAAAAGACGGCCAATTGATTCGCGCCAAAAAACTCACCGTCACCCACAAAACGCCCGAGATGCTCGCACCGGAAATTCTGGACATTGGCCATGTAGGCGAAGTGGAAAGTGTAAACACCTCGGTGATTGATATGCTGATCAACAGCGATTTTATCCCGGTAATTGCACCGATTGGCGTAGGTGAAGACGGCTCCTCCTACAATATCAACGCCGACCTGGTGGCCGGTAAAATCGCCGAGTTTTTGCGTGCCGAAAAATTAATGCTGCTCACCAACGTGTCCGGCCTGCAGGACAAACAAGGCAATGTCTTGACCGGCCTGAGCACTGAACAAGTGGACGGCCTTATCGCCGATGGCACCATCTACGGCGGCATGCTGCCTAAAATTGCCTGTGCGCTGGATGCGGTAAAAGGCGGTGTGACCAGTGCGCACATTGTGGATGGCCGAGTGAACCACGCCGTACTGTTGGAAATTTTTACCGACGCCGGTGTAGGCACCTTGATTACCAATAAAAATAAGTCAGCGTCTTAATTCATAACCGACCTGCGCTGCGCGCTGACACAAGGCGCAGCGACAAGCGCATGGAAACACTATGACAAAAACCCCAAGCAAAACACCGCGACGCCAGCAAATTCTTGAATGCCTGGCGCGCATGTTGGAAGCCAGCCCGGGCGAGCGCATCACCACGGCGGCCTTAGCCAAGGAAGTCGGTGTTTCCGAAGCGGCGCTCTATCGCCATTTTCCCAGCAAATCCAAAATGTTTGAGGGTTTGATCGAGTTTATTGAAGAAACCATTTTTTCACGCATCACCCTGATTCTGGCGGATGAAAAATCCACCCTAAAACGCTGCGAAAAAATCCTCTCCCTGTTACTCACCTTTGCCGAGCGCAACCCCGGCCTAACGCGCCTGCTCACGGGCGATGCCCTGACCGGCGAAACCGAACGGCTGCGCACGCGCATCGAACAATTTTTTGATCGTATCGAAACCCAGCTCAAACAAATTTTGCGCGAAGCCGAATTGCGCGAAGGCATGCACCCGCAATTACCTGTCGCCGCTGCTGCCAATTTATTGATTGCGTTGGTCGATGGCCGTATCGCTGAATTTGTACGCACCGGCTTCCGGCGCCGCCCAACAGATTACTGGCAGGAACAATGGCAACTGATTGCACAGGGCTTTTTAGTCAATCGCGACCTGCCCACATAAACAATAACCATAAAAAAACCGGCATCTGCCGGTTTTTTTATGCTGCGCTGAAAGTATCACTGTGTGATTTCAAGAAATCGCTTGCGGTCTTCATCAAACTTTTTGGACATCTCCGTATATTCCTGCTCGCGCTGCTGAATTTGCACTTGAATATCCTTGCCTTCCTGGGTGAGGTTATTAATGCTTTTGAGTAAATCTTCCGGCAACTCACGGCCAGTGCGTTCAATGGCTGCCGCTTGCGATTGATAACCTTGCAAGCGCTGCTTGGCTGAGGTGAGATTGGCCTCCAGAATGCTGATGTTGCCGCGCAAGCTTTCCAGATTGCGCTGCTTGGCCGCTTCTATATCATCCACATTACTGTAGCTGCGACGCAACAGCAGGTCTTCGCGCTCGCGTTGCTCTTGCAGTTGTTTCTCTTCAAACAAGCGTTTTGCAACATCGCCCTCGGGCGCCGGTGGCACCACTTCAATCACCTTGCCACTGATGCTGACAACTTCATACCCCTTGCTGACGAATTCAGCGGGGATCTTGCTGTCCATCACCGTAACGCCCTCGCTGTTTTTATAGCGATAGATGACCTTGCTCGGCTTATTATTCGCCTGCGTTGCCGCTGCAACCCCTTGCGTAACAATCACTCCCACTGCCAATACCACCAACAACAGTTTACGCATCTGGACTCATCACCTCGTTAGCTTTACTGCGCAGCACTTGTGAATCACGCCAGATCCACACCGTAGGTCGCGCGGTAGGTTTTGATTTTTTCCACCATCGCCTCCTGGCCGGCCTGGCCTTGCAGGTAATCGATGATGTGGTTCAAATTGATAATACTGATAACCGGTATACCAAACGTCTGCTCTACTTCCTGGATCGCCGACAGCTCGCCCTGACCCTTTTCCTGGCGGTTCAAACCGATCAACACGGCGGCAGGCTGGGCGCCAGCGGCCTTAATAATCGCCATAACCTCCCTCACTGCCGTACCGGCAGTAATAACATCGTCTACAATCAGAACTTTTCCTTTTAATGGAGCTCCTACCAAAGTGCCGCCTTCGCCATGGTCTTTGGCTTCTTTACGGTTGTAGCAATAGGGCAAGTCGCGTGCGTGCTGGTCAGCCAGCGCGATAGCCGTGGTGGCCGCCAAGGGGATACCTTTATAGGCAGGGCCGAAAACTATATCGAAATCCACGCCGGATGCCGTGATGGCGGCCGCATAGTAGCGCCCTAATTCAGCCAGTGCCTGACCGGTTTGAAAACGTCCGGCATTGAAGAAGTAAGGGCTGGTGCGCCCGGACTTGAGCAAAAATTCACCAAAGCATAGGGCTTGATGTTTGACCGCCAGCTGAATGAAGTCAAATTGGTATTTTTCCATGCAAAGTATCCGACAATGAACTAAGTTTTAGATGACAAATAAATAGAATGAGGTCCCACCATGAGTGAGGCCCGCGTTTGGATCAACCTGCCTATCCAAATGTAAGGATGTGAAAAACAGTAACACCTACCACAAAAAACCCGCTTGTGGCGGTAACACAATCACATCAAGCTCGGGTATGATACACAGTCCGTAATCAAGGGGCTAACATGAGAGTTATCAGTCTTAGCGTCGATGGCATTTTTCAGGCGGCGCAACGCGGCCTATTCACTTGGCTCGCGGGTCAGGATGCCGATTTTATTTGTTTGCAAGATCTACGCGCACTCGAGCGCGAGATGGAGAAACCCGAATTTCAATTGAAGGGTTACAACGCCTATTTCTTTGATTCTGGCACCAAACATTACAATGGCGTCGCGATTTATTCACGCTTACAACCCAAAGCCCTGATTTACGGGTTAGGCTTTGCATCGGGTGTGGATATGGAAGGTCGCTATCTGCAGGTGGATTTTGAGCAACTGAGCATCGGCTCACTGCTCGCACCCAGCGCCAGTTCAGAATTGGAATCCCAGGAAGTCAAAATCAAATTCTTTGACGACTTCCAGGCCCATTTGGACAAAATCACGCGCAAACGTCGTGAATATATCTTCTGCGGTAACTGGCAGATGGCCCACACCCCCAAGGATGTGAGCAACAGTGCAGAAAACCAGCACAATTCCGGCTTCCTCCCCCATGAACGTCAATGGTTGAGCCAGTTGTTTAACCAAATCGGCTACGTTGATGCCTTCCGCAAGGTCAACAAAGACAGCGATGAATACAGCTGGTGGCCGAAAGGTTTAAAAGATGATGGCGATGGCTGGCGCACCGATTTCCAAGTGGTGTCCAACAGCCTTGGCGGTAAAGTGGAATACGCTGCGATTTACAAAACCCAGCAGTTTTCCAGCCATATGCCGGTCATTATCGATTACGACATAGAACTGTAAGCACTTCCAATACCCAATAAAAAACCCGCAACTGCGGGTTTTTTATTGGTCATCGTTTGGCGATGGTTTGGCAGGGCTAATGAATTACTCGCTGGCCAACACATCGTAAACCACAACCTTGCTCCACAGGTGCTGGTTCTCTTCAACAAACTTTTGGTGGATGGGGTGAACCTGGTAAATATCCTGCCCGGCAACATCATCAAACCCCAGCAGCTCCGATACTTGATAGGAATTGTCCACCACCTCGCGCTTTTCAGTGGAGGCTGGAACACCCACGTGGAAGCTGCGCACAGTTTCAATTGCGGCCAGGGTTTTGATCCCGGCAATTAATTGATCGCGATCGGCTTTGGAATCCGGGTTTTTCAACCAGAAGAATACGTGGTGCAACAATTTGGGCATGGCAGTGGTTCCCGTTGCAGGTTTGGCAAGTGCATCGCCGGCCATTAAGGCGGCTCCGGCAATAGCGGTAGTGGTCATGAAGTCGCGGCGTGTCGTAGTCATGTTGGCTCCTTTTTATTAACGTCAGGTGGTGAAAAATGACTGTGAATCACCGGGAGCACAATAATTTTTACGCAATATTACTCAAGCGCGCCGGATTCCTTTATATTCCCGAACACAGCTCTGGGGCAGATAATAAATCCATAACCCAACATCAATAGCATAAGTGCGGAGCCAACATGAATATCCGAAAAACGAGTCTATTCCTTAGCGGACTCTTATTGAGCAGCCTATCCATCGCCCATGAAGGGCACGACCACCATGGGCTGAGCAGTGCAGAAACACAGCAGCAAGCGATGGATGGCAAACTGTGCATCCTCAAAAAACAAGGTTACTCTCTGGGCGCCATTGTGGAACACAACGGAAAAATATTTCGCTGTGTAAAAGCCTGGGGCGAGGATATGCAGGAGCAAAAAACCCTGGTGTGGATTGAGTTAATCCTGAAAGATAAAACCCTCATTACCGCTCCCTGAGTGCAATCCGCTTCCAGGGCTTTGCCTCGGGAGCGGGTCACTAGTTTACGGCTCTAGCGGCATAAATCCCTGCAATACCCGATTGAGAAACCGACGACCCAAGGCCGTAGGCCGCACAGTGCCTTGTACTATTTCCACCAGTCCCTGCTGCGTTAATTGCTGCCATGGTGTTGCAACGGCTTGCCAATCCAATCCGGTTCGCGCCGTGAAAAAACGTTGCGGTACACCCGCAGTGAGGCGCAGGGCGTTCATCATAAATTCCAGTGGTAACCCATCGGGCAACAATAAATCGCTACCGCCACCAAATGTATTTTGATGGCCGCCCAGGTTGGTGGAGATTTTTTGGGAGTTGGCCGCGTCCAAATAATGTTTGGGTAAGCGGGTTTTCCACAAGCGCAGAATTTTATCTTCGGCAGGCAAAGTAATTTTTCCGTGAGCGCCCGCCCCTATTCCGAGATAATCGCCAAACTCCCAGTAGTTGAGATTATGGCGCGCGCGTTTTTTGTCGCGCGCATAGGCAGAGATTTCATATTGCTCATAACCCGCTGCGGCTAATAGCTCGATACCAGCGTCCTGAATATCAGCCAGGATGTCCTCTTCCGGCAATACCGGTGGTGCGGAATAAAACGCCGTATTTTGCTCGATAGTGAGTTGGTACCAGGAGAGATGTTCCGGTGCGAGGTCAATGGCCTGTTGCAAATCAGCGGTAGCGGCAGCCACAGATTGTTCGGGCAAGCCGTGCATTAAATCCAGGTTGATATTATTGAACCCAGCGGAGCGCGCAACACCTACTGCACGCAAGGCTTCATCGCGACCGTGTACGCGGCCCAGCAATGTTAATTGCCGATCATTAAAACTTTGAATACCGATGGATAAACGATTCACACCTGCGGCGCGAAAACCGGAGAACTTTTCCTGCTCGAAAGTACCGGGGTTTGCCTCCAGGGTAATTTCAATATCCGGCTCAAAACCAATAATAGCTTCAGCATCTTTTAATATCTGCCCAATCGCCTGCGCCGACAACATACTCGGCGTGCCACCACCAAAAAAAATGCTGGTAAGTTTGCGGCCTTGGGCAAGCACTTGGTCCTGCTGCAAATCCAGGCGCAGCGCGTTGACATAGTCTGCTTCAGGAATATCGTTGCTGGCTTGATGGGAATTGAAATCGCAATAGGGGCATTTGCGAATACACCAGGGCACATGAACGTAGAGCGCAAGTGGTGGTAATTCCAGCGATAATGACGGCAGCGACATTAGTGTTTACCCATGAATGTCGATAGCTTTTGTAACAATTCCTGCATAGCTTTACCGCGATGACTGATACGATTTTTTTCTGCCTTGTCCAATTCGGCGGACGCGCAATGGTGTGTCGGTACAAAAAATAAAGGGTCATAGCCAAAGCCACCGTCGCCGCGCGGTTCGGTAAGAATCACACCCTCCCAAGTGCCGTGACATAAGATCGGGGTGGGATCTTCTGCATGACGCATAAACGCCAGCACGGCGTGATACCGCGCCGTGCGTTTTTCGGCGGGAACGCCGTGCAATTCCTGTAGAAGCTTTGCATTATTATCGGCATCTTTCGCCGCTTCACCGGCATAGCGCGCAGAATAAATACCGGGGCGACCGTTTAAGGCATCCACTTCAATACCCGAGTCATCCGCAATGGCAGGCAAGCCGGTTTTTGCGCAGGCATAGCGCGCTTTGATGATGGCATTTTCAACAAAGGTCAGGCCGGTTTCTTCTGCATTTTCACTGAAAAAATCCGACTGCGGCACCACCTCAAAACCACAGCCACTGAGTAGCTGTTGGAACTCGCGCAATTTCCCGGCATTACCGCTGGCCAATACTATTTTTTTCATCGTGTTTTTTCCCATGACTAGGTGCCAGAAACAAAAGGCGCCTATTGGCGCCTTTTGATCTACAACATTATTGGCTTATTTGTCCGCATAGAGCGTGCGATTAAAGGTAATACTCAATGGCCGCGCGACACCATCCACTTGCAGCTCAATATCAAAATGCAACAGCTCTTCATTGTTAAACACAAATGGCGCCAAGTAATAGGTCGCCTCACCTTCATTCACTTCAATAAATTTCAAGGTTTGTTTTTGCTGCATTAAATTGCGTCGGGCGCCGCTCACCTGCGCTGGCAACCCCAAGCTCGTTACACCCTTGTCAGTTTTGGTCACACTGATATTCACCAGCGCACGATCTTTACCGCGCACCAGTTTGTAGGCTTCTGCTATATTTGCCGGAATATCCGTGCTGTTAAATACATTGTAGTGAACCGTGTAGGCGCCAAATTTCTGTTGCGTGGCAATTTCTTTGGGCTGATCAATTTGCGCCTGCGCCGTCAGGGCGACCGCACTTAATAACAAACCATATAAGAAGGTTTTCATTCTATTGCTCCTCATCATTGCTCAGTGGCTATTTACTCAAATGGTAAATGGCCGTTTCACCAAACAGGTTGGGCATAAAATCTTTCAGAGTCTGTCCGGACTGTTCGTTCACTACCTGACGATGGATCACTTTAATGTTGCGCTCGCGACACAGCACTTCAAAATCCTTAAAGGTACAGAAGTGAATGTTGGGCGTGTCATACCATTCGTAAGGCAGTAAATCCGACACTGGCATACGGCCGCGCGTGGCGAGATAAAAACGCGCTTTCCAGTGACCAAAGTTGGGAAATGTCACAATACATTCTTTGCCTACGCGCAGCATTTCATCCAATACCAAGTGCGGGAAATGCAAGGTTTGCAACGCTTGTGTCATCAACACTGTGTCGAAACTTTTATCGGCAAAATTGCCCAGACCGCGATCCAGGTTTTGCTCGATCACATTTAACCCTTTGTCGATGCAGGCATTGATTTGTTCGGCATCGATTTCCAAACCATAGCCTTGCACTTGTTTGGTATCGATCAAAAATTTTAACAGCGTGCCATCGCCGCAACCCAAATCGAGAATGCGACTGCCTTGTGTGATCCAGTGTTGGATTTCGTTCAGATCTATACGCATCAGATTTTCACTCCGGCAAGGTAGCGACCGAAAACTTGCTGGTAGCGTTCATCCGGCAATAAGAAGGCGTCGTGACCATGTTTGGATTCAATTTCCGCATAGCTCACTGAGCGATTGGCGCCCACCAAGGCGTTGACGATTTCATGGGAGCGCTCGGGTGCAAATCGCCAGTCGGTACTGAAGGAAATCACTAAAAATTTTGCCTGGGTTTGTTTGAAGGCCAGCACCGGGTCGTCGTTGTATTCGCGGGCGAGATCAAAATAATCCAGCGCTTTGGTGATGCGAATGTAAGAGTTCGCATCAAAGGTATTGGCAAAACTGTCACCCTGGTAGCGCAGGTAACTTTCGATTTGGAATTCCACTGGCTCATCGCTGCCGAGTTCAAAACTGCCGCTGCGCAAATCGCGGCCAAATTTTTCGCCCATCGCATAATCCGACAGGTAAGTGATATGGCCGATCATGCGCGCTACCGCCAAACCGTTTTTGGGAATGGTGTTGTGCGCGAGGTAATCGCCCTCAAAAAAATTGGGGTCGCTGACAATCGCTTTGCGCGCCGCTTCGTTAAACGCAATGTTTTGCGCGGAGAGTTTCATCGCCGAGGCGATAACCACCGCGTGGCGAATACGCTGCGGGAAATCCAGCGCCCAGCGCATCACTTGCATACCGCCGAGGCTGCCGCCAATCACCGCGGCCCAGACATCAATGCCCAACACATCCGCTAACCGCGCCTGGCTGGCGACCCAATCGCGCACGCGGATCATCGGAAAGTCCGCGCCCCAGGCCTTGCCGGTAGCGGGGTTGATGGAGCGTGGGCCGGTCGAGCCATGGCAACCGCCGAGGTTATTCAGCGCCACCACAAAAAATCTGTTGGTATCAATCGGTTTACCGGGGCCGATGTACGCATCCCACCAACCTGGGCGCTTATCGTCCATGCTGTGGTAACCGGCGGCGTGGTGATGACCGGAGAGCGCATGGCAAATGAGTACGGCATTGGATTTTGCCGCGTTCAACTGGCCGTAGGTTTCATAGACCAATTCATACTCATCAAGCGTGCGACCGCAGGCCAGCAAGAGCGGCGCGGTGAAGCGATGGGTTTGGGGAGTGACAAGACCCACCGAATCAGCGGGTATTTGGTTTGGCATGGTGATCTCTTTACCGCAAGAAGACGTGGGGCACCAGCGGCGGCGCGCCCAATCGACATTAAATGATGCGACAGTCTAAAGAGAGCACCTGCCTGCTGCAAGGTAGAGTTTATGAGTTGCCTTGCAGCACCTGTTTGCTTTTGGCAAATGGCAACACGCGCGCCACCGGTTTGGGCGCCACCACCGGCGCATCATCCATCAATTCCGGCTCCAGCGGTTCCGCCAGAATCTCGCGGTAGAGCGGTTCAATACTCGCCAGCGCGGACTGTAATTGATAGAGGTTGGTCTGCAAGGTCTGCAATTGTTCAGCCTGGGTGTTGCGCTGGGCCTGCATCTGGGTCAGGCGCAGCATATGGTGCTCGAGCAATTGTTTTTGGTATTGGTTTTGATGGAACAGCGGCGCCAGGGCTTCTTGCAACCACTGACTGATGTGCTGGTGCAGATCCACATATACCGCGCGCACTTCCTGCACCAGGGTGTTGATAAACCGGCTGATGAGTGCACTTTTGTGGGTGAGCACGGTAGTGAGCGCCCTGCGGAATTCATCGGCACGGGCCTGCAACTGGCGCAGTTGGCGACGCTGTTTCTGGATCTTCAGCAGGTGGCGCATCATCAAATCATCCCCCGGCAGGCTGTGTTCGGGGCGCTCATAAATCGAGGTCAGTACGCGATTGCAGCGCTCAATTTCCCGCTCCAGATGGTTTACATTGCTGTCTACCGCATCAAAGAAACTGGCGATGGCGCGCGCCAAGCCAAGGGTTGTCCAACTTTGGGCAAGGTTGCTGTGTGCTTCTGCAATTTGCTGGTCGAGCAATGGCATGCTAATGGGGCTCAACAGCGACACTTGCTGCGACTCCAACAGGCGCTGGCTGGTGCGCAATGAGAGCGCCTGTTTGTGGTACTCGTGATGGGTGCGACGAATGGTATCGCGCAATGCTTGCAGTTTTTCGGCGGCATCTTCCGGCGCGGTGGTGCGCAAGCTTTCCAATTCTACCTCGCACTCGGCAATGCGTTTGACCAGGCCGGAGCGGGTATTGATCACCATGGCATAGCTGTCGCCAATCAGCGAGTGCCCAATAATTTGCTGCTGGTTGCGCAATACCGCCTCCGCCAGCATGGACTCCAGCTGCGGGAAATTACTGCGCGCCAGTTGCGCCTGATTGCGCCCTACTTTTCCCAACAACCCCTGCTTGGCCGAGAGCGCCACTACGTGCTGCGGTGCCAGATCCAGTTGGTGAGCGGTGAGTTGGCGCAGGCGATCAATACTCGCCTCCACTTCATGGG
>JACCDS012286951.1_pt1 | contig 16763 bp, 13 predicted proteins | sample 7446441 | NCBI WGS metagenome assembly JACCDS01 (sample SAMN15323445, study PRJNA562643) | freshwater metagenome | isolation source: river surface water | place: USA:Blue River Watershed | collected 2017-08-17
GAAGATCTTCTTTGTTTAATACCCAAAGAATAGACCATATTTATGAGGACCCGCATATTCCCGATAGGCATCTTCATTTGCACTATGGTGATTTGTCGGATAGTACCAACCTAATTCGTATTATTCAGGAAGTGCAACCCGATGAAATTTACAACCTGGGTGCCATGAGTCATGTACAAGTGAGTTTTGAAGAACCAGAATATACAGCCAATGTAGATGGTATTGGTACATTAAGAATTTTGGAAGCAATTCGTTTATTGGGACTTACTCAAAAAACAAAATTCTATCAAGCATCTACTTCAGAATTATATGGTTTAGTTCAAGCAGTTCCACAATCTGAGACTACACCATTTTATCCTCGTTCTCCTTATGGTGTAGCTAAATTGTATGCTTATTGGATTACGGTAAATTACCGTGAAGCATATAATATGTATGCTTGTAATGGTATTTTATTTAACCATGAGTCTCCTCAACGAGGTGAAACATTTTTAACACGTAAAGTGACGCGTGCAGCTGCGCGCATTGCTTTAGGCCTAGATGATTGTTTATACTTAGGAAATTTAAATGCACAACGTGACTGGGGCCATGCAAAAGATTATATCGAAGGCATGTACTTAATGTTGCAACAAGATAAGCCAGAAGATTTTGTATTGGCTACAGGTATTACTACCACAATCCGTGAATTTGTTAAAATGACTTTTGCTGAATTAGGCATTGAGCTTGGCTTTAAAGGAGCCGATGATGCCGAAGAAGGTTATGTAGTTAAGAATACAGGAATCTATAATTTAAAAGAAGGTCAGGTAATTGTAAAGGTTGACCCTAAATACTACAGGCCAACCGAAGTGGATTTATTAATTGGAGATCCTACTAAAGCTATGACTAAATTAGGATGGAAGCCTAAGTATGATTTAGCTGCTTTAGTGCAAGAAATGGTAGCAAGTGATTTGGAGATATTCAAGAAAGAGTTGTTGTTAAAAGAAAATGGCTATACTACAAGTAAAGAAAGTGAATAGTTTTAATAAGTATTATGGAGAAATCTGCTAAAATATATATTGCTGGCCATAGAGGGATGGTGGGTTCTGCCATTGAGCGTAAGTTAATTGCGGAAGGCTATCATAATATAATACATAGGACATCCAATGAATTGGACTTAAGGAATCAACAAGCATTAAATACTTTTTTTGAATTAGAAAAGCCTGATTATGTGATTTTAGCTGCGGCTAAAGTTGGGGGTATCCATGCAAATAATACTTATCGTGCTGAATTCATTTATGATAATTTGATGATGGAAGCTAATATTATTCATGCAGCTTATTTGAATAAAGTAAAGAAGCTATTATTTTTAGGTTCATCTTGTATCTATCCTAAAAATGCACCTCAGCCATTAAAAGAAGAATATTTACTAAGTGGTTATTTAGAGTCAACTAATCAACCATACGCAGTGGCAAAAATTGCAGGTATTGAAATGTGTGATAGCTACCGTGCTCAATATGGATGTAATTTTATATCTGCAATGCCAACAAATCTATATGGCACTAATGATAATTACCATCCTGAGAACTCACATGTATTGCCAGCTTTAATCCGCCGCATAATATTAGCAAAAAAGAACAATGACCCAGTTGTTACAATTTGGGGTACAGGTACTCCACGACGTGAATTTATGCACGTGGATGATCTGGCAAATGCATGTTATTTCCTTTTACAAAATTATAATGAAGCCGGCCTAGTGAATATAGGTTGGGGGGATGATATTTCAATAAAAGAATTAGCAGAAATGATTGCTGTTGAAGTTGGTTATACCGGTGCACTTGAATTTGATACGACAAAACCAGACGGCACTCCTAGAAAATTAATGGATACTACTAAGATTAACAATCTTGGCTGGAGGCCTTCGATAAAATTAAAAGAGGGTATAATTAAAACGATTGAAGAAGTTAAAGATCAATTTTAGTTTTTTGATTATAATTTTTAGAAAAGCCAGGACCAATCCTGGCTTTTCTATTTCCCTCCCTTCCCAACCTCCCCAGGGCTCAACAACCTTGTATGATCTAACAGCTCCACAATCGCCATGGTTTTACGCGTCTTAAGATCACTTAGCCCCTTAATAATGGTATAAGAGTCCTTTAATAAATAAAACACATTGGTAGTGAGGTTTAAGCTTTTTGGCTGGTTGTATAATGTAGGTGCTATTTGAGTTTGATAAAAAGCATCTATCTCCGTAAAACTCTCCACATGCGCTGCTATGTTTTGATTACTTGACAAATCCAATGTAGGTTCTTTTTGAGCATAACACCATGCGTCTAATTGTTTAAATGTTTTAGGACTATTTTTTGTGATGAGTGTACTACTTAGTTGATATACAAATCCATCTACCTTCCAGCGCATGGTATTGTATAATGCAAGTGCACTATCCTTCTTTGCTGGATTTGTTTCATTTTTCAATTGAGTGGTTAAATACAATTCTGTACTGTATTTAATTTCAATGAGCCTACTCATAAGGCCTTTTTGGGGCTGGGCTTGCACACTTCCAATGCTCAACGTCATTATTAAATAAAGACATTTCATTTTGTAATTTATTATGTTTCTCATAGTTGTAAATTTTTATTGAAAGAATTTTTGAGTTGCTAATAACCCCTCGCTTTGTGGATTTTGATCATAGTCATTGTCCATTAAATCCATGTTCACGTATTTTACAATATCCTGCATGCTCGCATCCTGCCCGTATTGGCATAGGTTCTTAATTAAGTAATGGGTAAAAGCCCCATTGAACCGATTATTGATATAAGCGTCGGCACTTAACTGATGCGAAGCACAACCACTTAATAATGCACCATGCAAGGGGATGGGTTCGGCACTTAAGCTTGCGGCTGGAATAGTGACTCCTTGTTCTGGTTCATGATTGAATCTTCTGAACCTGGTATCGGGAGTAAAATGTTGCTTTCTGGACAGGTCCTCCGAGTGGCAACTATCCGATATCCATACAAAATGCACGCCCTTGGGGATGGTAGCAAAGATTTTGGCAAATTCCTTATCTGTAATGGCTGTTTGGTTGGCATCCGCATCATTAAAGTCATAAGGGCAGATAATCTCATCCAATCCGTCTTTTTCAAAAATATGTCCTTTGCTGGGCAGCTGTGCACCGTGCCCACTATAATGAAACAGTAGTTGATCTCCCGCACTTGCTCCCAAAATCAACCAATTTAAATGATCTAAAATACCCTTTTTAGTGGCCCTGCTATCTGTCAATGTTTTGATATTTTCTTTTGCATACACTTTGTTTTTTGAAGCAATAAAATATTCCATATCTACAATATCATTAATGCATCCCCTTAAATTATTATTGGGATTTGGATAGGCATTGATCCCTACAAGTAGTGCTTTGTTATTCATACATAAATGGTTTGGTTGATTAAATCTAGTATTAAAATAGGCTTTACCAAATTTTAATTTTACATTTATAAAGGTGGATGAGATGCTTATATAGAAAGGATTCTAGGCGATTGATGTAAACGGTTACTACGCTTGATTCACTACTTTTTTCTAATTGAAAATATTCTAAAAAATAATTTATGATACAAACTAGTCGCATGCCTTTATTCAAGAGTTTATTGCTTTTTTGTATTGCTTTTGTTTTATTTTTTACCACGGCACCTATTGGTTTTTTGTATGCGGTGATACGTCAAAGCATGGTTAAAAGAGTGCACTCCTTATCTGTGTATTTTTTAGAACTGGCATTGGCTTTAGACAATGCGGGCAATGTACTGATGCAGCATGTGTTAAACGATGCGCTCTTAATTAAAAATCAAAACACTTATTTGTTTGGGAACAAGATGGAAACCATTAGCAGCGTAATTGGTAAAAACCTAGTTACCCATACCCTTAGCCCAACCGGAATTTTGCTAAATAGCTTTTTACATTGGATAGATAAAGACCATTCCTTGAACTCTATTAATTACGAGGTTAAGCTTTGGAAAGCACAAAAAGAGGATAAATAACCCTTAACTAATTGATTATCAATAAATTTATATTATTTATTCATTATTTTGTAACGGGTGAACGCATTTTGAAGCCTTTTGCTCCCTAACTTTACATTAGATTAACTAGATTTAATTCATCTCTTCAAACCCACCCCCCTAAGATTTGATTGAACACAAAACAAGTATGTTTAAGATTAACAACTTCAGTATTGTACCTAAGTACGTAATTTTTTTATTAGACTTAGGCGCCACTGTGACTGCTTTATTCATTGCAATTTTGATTCAACAAAATGTGTCACTAGCTGCTACTAATTGGTCGCATGTATTGAATGCTACTTTTTTAATGTTGCTGGTGAATGCCTTGGTTTTTTCTGCCACTAAATCTTATACGGGTATTGTGCGTTACACTGGTGTGCAGGATGCGCTGCGCATTGCGATTGCAGTGGGTTTATCTTCTTTTTTTATTTTAGTAATTAATACCGTAGCGCTTGGCGTTAGTTCTATTTTATCTATGACTACCTTGGTCATTGTATTATACACCATATTTAGTTTCTTATTCTTGATAAGTTATAGGGTATTGATTAAATATCTTTTTGCTTATGCTAAGAATTATAAAATGCAAAAAAAATCGGTGGTGATTTTTGGAGCTGCAGCGACTGGTGTGGCTACACAGCGCGTACTTGAGAACGATGGCCTTGCCAATATCCAAGTGATTGCGTTTATTGATGATGACAGAAAAAAAGGTAGTAAAAATTTAAATGGTGCACCCATTGTTTCATTCAATGAATTTAAGGAGATGGTGGCTATTAAGCCTGTGGATGAATTAATTATTGCCACTTATACTTTACCTACCAAACGTAAAAACGAGGTGGTTGATTTTTGTTTAGACCATGACATTAAAGTATTGAGTGTACCTGCTTATTCAAAATGGGCAGAAGGTAAGTTCTCTAGTAGACAATTACAGTCTATTAAAATTGAGGACTTATTGGAGCGTGACCCAATTCAAATTAATAACAACGAAATTAAGGCACAGATTAAAGGCAAACGTATTTTAGTGACTGGTGCTGCAGGTTCTATTGGTTCTGAGATTGTGCGTCAATTAATTCCTTATAGCCCCGAAGTGATTATATTATGTGACCAGGCCGAGACGCCTCTACATAATCTTGAATTGGAATTAAAAGAAAACGGCACACGTATTAATTGTGTGAGTTATTTGGCGGATGTAACTAACAAGACAAGAATGGAAAAGCTATTTGAGGAATTTGAACCTCAATATGTTTACCATGCTGCTGCCTATAAGCACGTTCCTATGATGGAACTTTGTCCTACCGAAGCGGTTCGTAACAATGTGATTGGTGTAAAAATAATTGCGGACTTATCCATCCAACATAAAGTAGAGCGTTTTGTGATGATCTCTACCGATAAGGCGGTGAACCCAACTAACGTAATGGGGGCTTCTAAGCGTATGGCGGAGATGTATGTGCAAGCCTTATCCAATCAACCAGATTTAAATACTAAATTCATTACCACTCGTTTTGGTAATGTACTTGGTTCTAATGGTTCTGTAATCATTCGTTTTAAAGAGCAGATTGAAAAAGGCGGACCTGTGACGGTGACGCATCCAAATATCACAAGGTACTTTATGACCATCCCTGAAGCTTGTCAATTGGTATTGGAAGCAGGTAGCATGGGTAATGGAGGTGAGATATTTGTGTTTGATATGGGTAAGCCAGTGGCCATTGCAGATTTAGCGCGTAAGATGATTCGTTTATATGGCTTGATTCCTAATATTGATGTGAACATTACTTATAGCGGTTTACGTCCTGGTGAAAAACTATACGAGGAATTGTTAAACGATGCAGAAAATACCACACAGACCTACCACGAAAAGATTTTAATTGCTCAAGTGCGTGAAGTGTCTTTTGAATTGGTAAAACAAAACACCTTAGAACTAGAGACCATTTTAAGTACCACTAACGACGAAATGCTTTTGGTAGGTAAAATGAAGGAGCTCGTTCCAGAATACATCAGTAATAATAGTATCTATCAGCAATTAGATACCAAGGTAATTTCGATTTCGAATTAATTGTACTTTACCTAGGTTAACACCTACTCGTTCCTTAATACAAGCTTATAGATGCGCATTCTTTGGTCAAAGTCTGACTTACTTGAAATAATAATATCGTAATCAATTTTAAGTGTTGCTTTAAAAATTAAGTTGATATTATTTATTTTAATATTCTTCTGTCTAATATTATGACTATAATTCAATCCTTTTGTTTCTGTTAGATTCATGATATCTGATGTAGATACCCCTTCAGGCTTATCTAGTAATATCTTTATGATTTCAACTTCACTTTGATCTAAGTCTATCATTTTATTTTTATAGAAAACGTTTTGGTTTTGAATCTTGATAAAACTATTAATATCACTATTTCTTTTCCTTTTTATGATTAGAATAATTATAAGAGCTATAAACAATAAAACAAGTGCAATAGGCAGCAATAAGTATTTATTTTCAGCCCAAATACCAGAAAGATATAATTCATGTTCTTCTATATAATCTCCTAAAAAGTCATCCTTTTTTCTAATATGTAATTCTAAAGTATTTTTTATCCCATTATTTAAAATACAGAAGATATAATCATTACTGTAAATTGGTAATATATGATCTGAAAGCTTTTCAATGAAGTTTGTTTTTTTAAATATTTTTACAATATTATTTTCTACATCCACTTCTGCAATTTGTCCATTATAATTTAAGCATATAAGTTTATTGTCCAATTGGAAGCTTTTGTTATAATATCCGCTCTCATCAATTGATGTTTTACCAAGCATCCTCCATTTATGGTCTAAAAAATTAAAATTCCATACCTCATTAAGGAGGTGGTTTTTCTTTCGATCAAATTTATCTGTATAAAATCCGTTAAAAACGTATAAATCCGATTTGTGTAATATTGAAACACTTGCACTGGTGCCAATTGGCATTATGTCACTCTTTATTGGATTGACAATCTCCCAACTCTTTGTACTTGGATCAAAAAAGGTAATCATGTCTCTATTCGAGAAAAATCCGTATCCACCGTATTGATGTATTTTATTGTCATACACAAATGGGAAAGCACCAAATTGTAGTCTATGAGAGTAGGAGTTATCAATTCTCTTGAAATACCCATTTTTAAACTCAAAAACACCTCCCCCTGTATTTTCGATAAAATAAAGGTTGTCATTGATTGGTAAGGATCTATAATTGGTTACGATGTTTTCAATATCCAAACTTGAGTCATCTGATAGATAATTTAAGGTGTCTAACGGCTTTTGTTCACTTAAGTCATACTTAACGTAGTAATTTTTACAAAAAAGCAATAAATAAGCTTTTTTGCTAGAGTCTTTAACAATACTCATTGATTTCAAGTCTGAATTGTTAAAGCTTAATACCTGACCTTCGGAATTTAAATGAGCAAAACAGGAAATAACCAATAAATAACTAAATAAATATTTTTTTAAGCTTGTATTCATTTACGATATTTTTTAATAAATTGAAAATCAATATATTAAGTATATATGTAAATATATATATTTAATAATACCTGAAGATGCTAATATATGATAAACTTATATACATAAATAATATAATAGTTGTATTGCAATACATATATTATAATTATAAATACAAACAACATGCGTTTAAATTGTTTGTTTAATTAAAGAAAATATTTTTTAAACAAATCAACAAACACATTATGAAAAAAATTAATGTTTTATTGCTTCTTGCGTTGTTGTTTACAACTACGTATTCTATAGCACAGAAAATAGAAGCGCAATCTTCAAAGTATGTAAGAAATGGCATGTCTTTCCATTTTGTTACACCATCTGGATTTTCTAGTGGTATAGTTAATGCAATTAAAGTTCCAGGAAAGTACGATGACAATTCTTTTGGAGATAACACACTTAATGTAAATTTACCTAACCTTGCTTCTGATCAAAATAGCAAGCAAAAGAAAGGGAATACATCTATCGAAGTAGAAGCTAGTTCTGATGATTATAAATTAATTGAAAAAGCTGTTCAACAACAAAAAATTGCAAATAAAATTTTATCAAATATCTTATTAGATGAGAATGGTAAGATTAATTTTGATAAAACAATTTTCAAAAGAGGTGAGTACAATGCAACTGACAAAGATGCTATTCAAGCAGACGCTTCTAATAAAGGCTGGAGTAAGATTAGAACAGATGCGATTACAAATGTTTTAAATAATATTTATTTAGTTGTAAATCATACAGGTGCAATTACCAATGCAACCTCAAAAGATGTAACTACTTATTCAGTTCCATTTAAATCATATTTATTACAAGTTGATTTAGCAAGTTTGTTAAGTACCTTGGAATTTTATGACAAATTCCCACTTGATAAGAATATCACTAAAGAATTGAATGATTATAAATTTAACATAAAACTTTTATCTGTATCTAATGGCATTGGCTCTACAACAGATCAAGATATTGAATTAAACGGTTTGAAAGTAGTTAAAAAGCCAAAAACTGAACAACAAATTTATGTTGATTTAGCTACTTCTACAGTTGACCAAGGCATAATTGACCATGCTAATAATTATGAAGCTTTAAAAGTTAAAACACCAGTTTTTTCAACTGGCCCTATTACTGCTAAAATTGGAAAAAAAGAAGGATTGAGAATTGATGATAGATTTGAAGTTTTTGAAAATAGAATGTCTGAAAAAACTGGCGAAAAATCTGCAACAAGAATGGGTTATTTGAGGGTTGGAAAAGTTGGAGATAATGAATCAGTTGCAGATGGTAATTCTGAAGTGTCAAAATTCTATAAAGCACCTGCAAGAAGAGTTGAAAAAAACATGATTTTAAAAGAAATCCCAGAAACTGGAATTCAAGTTGGTGCTGAAATAGCATTTGGACAGTCTAGTTATCTTAGTGGTCTTCAGGTTAGAACAAAAGATGTTGTAATGCCTTTGTTAAATATTGATTATGTGACACACTTACTTAAAGGTAATAGAGTGGGAGTAAGTCTTGCTGTTAAGGACGGTAATGCAATAGCATTAGCTGAAGTTAAACAAGTTTTACAATTAAATAGATTAACATTCACACCTGGTGTAGGATATTTATATTATTTAGAATCTGAAGGCGATGATCCAGGTGGTTTATCTGCTAGCTTTAAAATGGGTTTAGAACTTGGTAAAAACTTCCAGATTAATTTAGGTCCAAGATTTATTGCAGATGCCGTTAGCGGTAATATTAATGCTTATTTTGGTCTAGGTATCAGAGTATTTGGTTTCTAATGTATAATGACCCCAAGATTTAAAACAGTTTAAATCTTGGGGTCATTTTTTTAAAAATAAATCTATGAAAAAGTTTATTTGTTCACTTTTTTTTATTGTATCGATTATCAATGTCAATGGACAAAAAAGCGTTTACGGTTTTGTTGATTTAAAACCAGTATATAAGTATACTGACTCTTATAATTGGGACATTTTTGAAGTTACTAGTTTTGGGTCAGGTTCAATCGAGACATTAAGTGACAATGCAAAATCTAAATTGTTAATTGAACTTTTTGAAAATGGTTTTTCCGGGAAAAAGTTAATAAAGCCGCTTGGTTTAAATTTAAATAACAATATTTTAAACGATGCATCTAAATTAAATACTATAATAAATGACACAAGTTGCTTTGTAAGTATTTACAATAAAAATATAAAACCAATATTTCTTTCAAAACGAAAACAATATTCAAAAACATTTATAATTAGAATAAATACTAATAATGTTTTAATTAAATTAAAATCATAAACAAATGAATAAATATATACTTATCCTAGTCTTTATTTTTTACAGTCTTACTAATGTTACTGCCCAAAACACAACATCTGATTTTTTGGCAAATAATTATGAAGTTCAATTTTTAAAAACTACGGGAGTAGGCGGAACAATAGTTTTTAAAATTTATGCATATGGTAGAAATCAAGATCAGGCAGTTCAAAATGCAAAATCTGATGCACTAAAAGCAGTTATGTTTAAAGGTATTCCCGGTTCAGATTTGAAAGACCCATTAATTACAGATTTATCAGTTCTTGAAACACAAAAAGCTTTTTTTAATACTTTTTTTGAAACTAATCAATACCAACAATATATCGCTATATCAGGTGATGGATCAATTGATGGCGAAGATATTTTTAAAGTTGGGAAAAAATATAAAGTGGGTGTAGTGGTTTCAGTTCAGAAGGACAATTTGAGAACTCTACTTGAAAAAGCAGGTATTATTAAAAGATTAGATTCAATATTTTAAACTATAAATCCATGAAAAATACATTAAAAATTTTCATTTTTGCTTTCGTTTTTTTACTTATTCATAATAAGTCAATAGGGCAGGCAAAAAAGCCTACAATAATGGTTATACCTTCATCAACTTGGTGTACCAAAAATAAATTCATAACCGTTGTCGATAATCAAGGAAAGAAGGAAGAAGTAAATGACTATGAGAGGGCAGTTAGAGAAAGTACGGATCTGATGGCAACACTAACTTCTATAGGTGGTTTTTTTACCAAAAGAGGTTTTGAGCCTAAACTATTATCAGCTGTTTTAAGTTCATTAAAAACTCAGAGTGCAGAAGATATGTTAACTACCAATAAATCTGGTTCAGAACTATCAGAAAGTCCACTTGATAAGCTTAAAAAAGTGGCAAAATCTGATATAGTTGTGGAAATAGATTGGGAAATATTGCAAAAAGGACCATACAAATATGTTAATTATGTATCTTTTGCATCTGATGCTTATACTAGTAAGCAAATTGCCAAAAGCAATGGTGTATCTGAACCTGATGCTGCATCCCCAGTTCCATTGATGATTGAAACTGCAGTCTTGGCAAATATGGATAATTTTCTTGCAGAATTACAAACACATTTTGATAAACTTGCAGTTGAAGGTAGAGAAGTAGTTTTACAAATAAAAAAATGGGATAGTTTTGATGGCGATTTAGAAAGTGAATACGAGGGTAAAGAATTAAATGAAATTATAGAAAATTGGGTTGCTGAGAATACTGTTAAGGGAAGATTTTCTTTGGCCGATGCTACTGAAAATATGATGAATTTTGAACAGGTAAAAATTCCATTATATGATGAAAAAGGTAGAGCAAATGATACAAGAAGCTGGGCAAGAGGACTACAAAAATTTTTGAAAGAAAAATATAAAGTTGAATCAAAGCTAACTACAAGAGGATTAGGCTCCGCAGGTATTGTTATTGGTGAAAAATAAAACCATTTTTATGAAAAAAATACTTCCATTATTATTATCATGTATTTGTATTTTAAATACATCATATGCTCAAAATAACTATACAAAAAGTGACGATGCTGCAAGAATTGTGATTGCATCATATGTCCCAGAACAAGTAGAAGGACTATCTGATATTTCAATTCAAAATTTATCTAACAAGTTAGATCAAATCACTACAAGTGCTGGTATTGGTGGTAGTTACTCAAGGTTTATTATTACACCTAGTGTGAACATTCTAGGCAAAGAAATTACACCAACTGCACCTCCAATGACAGCAGTTTCAATGAGTATAACATTTTATATTGGAGATGGTGTTGAGGGTACTAAATTTGCTAGTTATTCAATAAATGCTAAAGGCGTTGGTAATTCTGAAACGAAAGCATATTTATCTGCATTTAAAAATATTAGAGTTAACGATCCTGGATATGCTCAATTCCTTGAGACTGGTAAGAAAAGAATCATTGAATATTATAATTCAAAATGTGACTTTATTTTAAAGAATGCATCTAGTATGGCTGATAGAAAAGAATATGACAATGCAATATCTACTTTAACAGAAGTGCCTGAGGTTTGCAAAGAATGTTATGACAAGTCGATGGACTTAAGTGTTAAAATATTTAGAGATAAATTGGATAATGAATGTCAAGTGAATTTAACCAAGGCTAGTGCTGCAATTGCAAAAGACCAGTGGGATGAAGCTGCAGATTATATTTCATCATATACTCCAGATATGAAATGCTATGCAGATGTAAAAAAACTACTTGATAAAATTGCTGACCATAGATGCGAGGTTTCTCTTGGTAAAGCAAAAGGCGCATGGGCTTCGAGAGACGTAGAAGCCACAAGTACTTATTTATCCGAGATACCAACAGATTCTAAATGTTACCTAGAGGCAGAAAGAGTTGGAAATGAAGTTAGGGCTTGGGTGAAAGAAAAGGATGGAAGAGAGTGGAAGATGACTCAAAAAATCCAACAAGACGAAGTAGATTTACGTAAAGAAGAACTTGATGTTCGTAAAAAAGCTATTGCTGCTGCAAGGGACGTTGGAATTGCATATGCAAAAAACCAACCTAAGAGAATTTATAATTATACTGTAATTAGAGGTTGGAGGTAGAAATACTTTAAAACAAATACTTATTTAAAACCCGATAACATGTTTATCGGGTTTTTTGTTTCAGTATATTTGTGCATGCACCAACGCGTTAATATTTTAGGCACACAGGTAAGTTCTATCAGTTCAACTGATTTACTTACTGCATTTAAAATGGCGATTCAAGTAAAACAATTAATTCAAGTTGCGATCACACCCGTGAATTCGATCCTTGCTGCCTATAAAAATCCACAAGTTCAAAACGCTTATAATACTGCAGATTATGTGCTTTGTGATGGGATGCCTGTTAAATGGGCGTCTACATTTTTAAATACGCCAATTGTAGAACGCATTACTGGATTAGATTTACTCCCTAGTCTTGTTGCTTTTGCTGCCAATGAAAACTTTAGTTTGTTTCTATTAGGTGCTTCGCCTGGTGTGGGTGAAAAATTAAAGGAAGTGATTTTACAACAATATCCTAATTGTAAGATTGTGGGCATCTATGTTCCTCCTTTCATGCCTGTGTTTGACGCTGTAGAAAATAAAAAAATGGTAGATGCTGTCAATGCAACTGCACCAGATATTGTACTCATAAGTTTAACTGCGCCTAAACAAGATTTGTGGATCACACAAAATAAAGCACAACTTCATCCTGCTTTGTATGTGGGCATTGGTGGTGCTTTTGAAGTGATGGCTGGATTAGCAAAACGTGCACCTAAGTGGATGCATGGCGCCGGGCTTGAATGGCTATTTCGTTTAATCCAAGAACCTAAAAGAATGTACCGCCGTTATTTAATTGAGGCGCCTTTATTTATTCCATTGGTGATTTTAGATAGAATTAAAAAATTCAAATAAACTGGTTTCTGTTGGCAGCTCCAGCTTCTTTCTTAACCTATACCTGCTTAACTCTACACCACGTAACGATATATTCATTAATTGTGCAATCTCTTTAGTAGATAAATTTAGCCTCAGAAAAGTACATAGCTTTAATTCATTTGCAGTGAGCTTTGGATATTTTTGTTTTAGATTCATGGTAAAGGAATTATGTGCCTTGTCAAAATGATAGACAAAATTTTCCCAGTCGTTGTCCATTTTTTCAGCATCATTAATTACCTTAATCATTTTCTTTAATTCTTCTAAACCAGATGAATTTTCAAGCACTTTTGTCATTTTAGACATATGCGTTTTTAAGTTTGACAATAGTTCACCTTTCTGCACTAGGTGCATCGTAAAGTTGAGCAGCTCTGTATTTTTATTGTCAATTTCTAATTGTAATTTTTCATTTTTTATCTCAGTAACTGTATTCTTTGCTTTATCAATTTCTAGTTGCTTTAAATAGTTTAATTGTTTTTGTTCCTCTTCGTGCTTTTTTTGTTGGGTATTAAATTTTTTCTTTTGCCAACGGATTAGTGTAAGGACAATCAAGAAAAATAAGATCACATAGCCTGCGTATGCCAACTCAGATAAATACCATGGTGGCAAGATTGTAAACTCATAACTAGCTATTTCGGATTCTTCTCCAAAATTATTTCTAACTTTTATTTCAAAAATATAATTGCCTGCTGGCATGTTGGTATATTCCTTCTCTGTTTTATTACTCCACTTTGACCAGTTTTTATCTAGCCCTTTTAGTCTGTAACTATATTCCAAGTTGTTTTGCAAACCAAATAATGAGGATGCGAATTCAAAATGTAGATTACCCCATTGCTTTTTTAATTTCGGAGCAGTTTGCAAGGGTTGTATTTGCTTTTCATTGAGATTACCAAAATAGCCACCATACAACACACTATCCTTTTCACCCAACATCCTAACTTCTCTTATCTGTACATGTAATTTATAATTGCTCTTTTTATATTTTGAGTAGTTGATATTGATTAAGCCATTCTCTGCAGCTACAAAGATGTTGTTTTCATTCACTGGATACACCATCTCAAAACCACTAAGTAGGCGGTTATTCAGTTCTGATATATAAATAATTTTTGGCGCCTTCTCGCTCATATCTACCACACCTAGTTGCTTCTCGTGCACGAACCAGATATTTCCTTCCTTATCCTCTTTTAAATATCGTAGACTCTGATTGCCTAATAATTTTTGATAGGATGCATGTGGCTCAAATTTATCCATTTGTTCATTATAACCATAGACGCCTTTTTCTGTAGCTACAACAAGTTCATCTTTAATTGTATACACATGGTTATTTAAGATAGAGGGCAATCCATTTTTATTGGTGTATAATTTTGGTGTACTATTACCACTACTGGTATCTTTTTTTATTTTATACAATCCATGGAATGGATGTGATACCCATATATAGCCACTTTCATTCACTGCCACATACCTCGAAGACTCTGTATAGTCCTGTATTGATTTTGAATTAAAACTATTTCCGGTTGCCGATAAGTAGGCAAGTCCGGTGTAATTACCTGCTACAATATTATTGGTGCCTAAGCCATCAGGTATCAATTGAAAATTCCAAAACCCTTGTTGGTTGTTTATTTGTCTTGCTTTTTTATTTTCTACTAAAAAAGCGCCTTCATGGTGCGCTAAAAATAATTGCTCATTAATATTTGCTAAGCCCCATACCTGTCCTGCAGTATTGGCAATAGTGTTAAATGTGCCACGATTAAAACTTAAATCCCCCATGCCTTGAATGGGCACACTGTATAACCCACTTGATGTACCTACATACAATTGATCCTTATGAATGACTGTTGCATAAGCAGATGCGTCTTGGTAATTGGGGTTGATATGTTTGATTGCTTTATTAAAACCAACACAATCAATGCCATTGTTCAAACCTACCCATAAATTGTTTTGGTCGTCGGCGAAGATGGATAGGACATCATAGTTCTGTAAGCCTTCGAGCTTGGATAGACTTTGAATCATTCCCCCTTTCTCGTCGATGATCATGACCCCAGAACTGGCTGTTCCAATCCCTATCCATTCATTATTGATCGCAGTAGCCGTATAAATACGTTGGTTTTCTAGATATTGGGTGGTAGGGGTGCTGATTTTGATTGCCCCATTACTACCATATTGATAGAGCCCATTTTTTAAAGTGGTGATAATGAGGGCGTCTTTAATATATAGGATAGAAGTGACTTCGAGATTAGTTAAATTATTCGATTTAAGTGGCTGCCACTTTTCATTTTCAAAGACAAATAGCCCAGTTTTTTTATCGTGAGCATACAATTTGCCCTTAGCTTCCCCCAAAAAGCTCCAATTGGTTGGCGCTAATCCGATACTAACCTTCTTACGAGCATAGCGGATGATATTTTTGGAGGTTCTAAAAAAGATTTCATTATTATAATAGGCGATATCCCAAACGTCTGCAAAATTGCGCTCATTTTCTGGTAGTTGGTCTACCAAACTATGGTAAACCAGCCTGCCATTTTTGCCTGGACTAAAATAACCTAACTCATCCTGCCCACCTACATAGATATGATTATCACTCCCAATGGTCACCGATCTTACGATGGTTTTATGGGGTAGGGGGTACAATTTCCAAAAACTACCATCAAAACTCAATAAACCTTCGTTATTGGCTACATAGATAATACCATTTTTATCCTGTTTGAAATCCCAGTTTTGAAGCCCCGCTTTGTAGTCGATTTTGGAATAATTATGGATTTCTGGCAATCCAATCGTGTTTTGCCCCTCCCCAAAAAACGGAATAAGTAGCAAAATCCAAATGCTGGGCTTTAAGCCTATTTTTTTCAATGATGTAGTAGTCGTTTTTTTCACTGATGTATGTATGATGTAGTATTGATGTAATGAAATTAACTGTTTTAAGCATTAAAATCAAATTTGATGTAGTAATGATGTAGTTAACATTATGGTAATATGAGTTAAAGGGCTGAATTTTAGCTTCCTGAAAATTGCTTTTTTCATGCTTGCAAACGTTTGTTAAAGCTTTTTATATAAAATCTCGAGACCTATTCCACAAGATTTTATAAAAACCAAAAAACAATGCTTTTCATTCCTGAATTCAGTCTTTTTAGGGCTTAAACCAAAAAATTGATTTTTCACAATTAACCAAGTACTTATGAAATTAAAACTCAGGATTTTGTTGTCATCTGCCTTTGTTTTATGCTTGATGGTGGGGGCATATGCTCAAAACATCCAGTTTAAAGGCAAAGTCAATAATAAAGCCACCGGCGAGCACCTTGCTGGAGCTACTATTATTGTAAAGGGAACTAAACAATCCACCCTATCTGACCAAAATGGCCAATTCGTTATTAATATACCAACTAAAGGAGCCTATTTGGTTGTTTCTTTTGTTGGAATGACCTCGATTGAACGATTTGTTAATGCTTCTAGCAATACGGACTTTCTTTTGGAAACTAGCAATGCTAGCAATTTAGAGGAAGTGATTGTAGTTGGATACGGTTCTC
>JACCDS010391225.1_pt1 | contig 16753 bp, 14 predicted proteins | sample 7446441 | NCBI WGS metagenome assembly JACCDS01 (sample SAMN15323445, study PRJNA562643) | freshwater metagenome | isolation source: river surface water | place: USA:Blue River Watershed | collected 2017-08-17
GGCTTCTCGGTGACTTTGAGGATCTCGCGGATCACCGAGGGGTTCATCTTGGCGGCACGTTCGGCCAGGGTCCAGTGGGTCATACAGTCTCCAGAGAAATACAGTGTCTTTGTGTTGTGAATCGATAGGTCACTCAGTCCACCACAAACAGGGTGGCGCCCATGGGTGAGTTAGAGCGATGTGGTTCGGCATTGTCGGCCACTTGGTAACTCATTCCGGGACGCAGCGTAAAGGTCCGGCCGTCTTCTAGTTCCGTGTGCAGTTCGCCCTGCAGGCAGAGCAGGATGTGGCCTTTGACACACCAGTGGTCTGACACATAGCCCGGCGTGTACTCCACCATGCGCACCCGCACACTGCCAAAGTGTTGTGTGCGCCATAGGGCGCGTCCGGCCTCGGCACTTTTTTCTTCGGTCGGGATGGCGGACCAGTCAGTGGTGCCAAAGGGGATGTTGTGCATTTCCATGGTTCGGCTTTCAGCTTGTCAGCATGGGATAGAGCGAGGCCACCAGGGCCAGCGCCATCGTGATGTTGAAGATGCGCAAGCGCAGCGGGTCTTGCAGCAGGCCGCGCATGGCTTGGCCAAAGCCGACCCAGAACGCGGAGCAGGGTGCTCCCAGCACCATGAACAGGCCTGCCAGCAGCGCCACTTGCGCCATGCCGGCGTTGGGCGGCAGGTAGGTGCTCATGCAGGTCACCGCCATGACCCAGGCTTTGGGGTTCACCCACTGGAAAGCGGCCGCCGCCCAGAAGCCCATGGGTTGGATGGTGGGTGGCGTGTTGCCGCCATCAGTGTCTGCAGCAGGTGCCGGGCGGGCGCTGGCCAGCTTCCAGGCGATCCAAAGCATGTAGGCTGAGCCTGCGTAGCGCAGCAAGTCGTAAAACTGCGGAAACCGGTCCAGCACCGAGTGCAGGCCCAAGCCCACGCACAAGACCATGAAAGTGAAACCGAGGTTCACGCCCCACAGGTGCGGCTGCGCACGGCGGAAGCCGAAGTTCACGCCAGATGCCATGAGCATGGTGTTGTTGGGCCCGGGCGTGACGGAGCTCACTACCGCGAACAAGCCGGCGGCGAACAGGGTGTCGGTGTTCATGGCGTCTTTCCTTGCGGCACAGGTGGGGCGCCCGATGCAAAGCGTTTGCCGATGAACACCGTAGCCACCACCGCAAGCGCGAAGCCCACAGTCACCAGATCGAGCGACTCACCTAGGAGGGGGATGGCCGCCAGAATGCTCAAAAACGGTTGCAACAGTTGTATCTGGCTGACCTTGAGCGTGCCGCCCAACGCGAGGCCGCGGTACCAGGCAAAAAAGCCTGCCCACATGGAGAAAACCCCCACGTAGCCCAGCGCCCACCAGGAGCTGGCGCGGATGCTGTGCTCCGGCCAGGTCAGCAGAGCCCCCGGCAGGGTGACGGGGAGTGCCAGCACGCACACCCAGCAAATGACTTGTTCCGCACCCAGCGTGGGCGTGACCTTGGCGCCATACACATAACCCAGTGCTGCCGACGCCACGGCACCCAGCATCAGCACATCGCCCCACTCCAGGGCCATGCCAGCGCTGTGCTGCATGGCGCGGTAGAGCGAAAAACCCACCACCAGCGCAGCGCCTATGCAGGCACTCAGCCAGAAGCCCAGCCGCGCACGCTGGTGCATGACGATGGCGGCCACCACGGCGGTCGCCAACGGCAGCAAGGCAATGATGACGGCGGCATGGCTGGCGCTGATGGTGCGCAGTGCGTAACCGATGAGCACTGGAAAACCGAGTGCGTTGCCGAGCGTGGCAATGCTCAAGGGTCGCCACTCTGCGGCGGTGGGCCAGCGCGAGCGGGTGGCCAGCAGAAAAACGATCGACAAACCGCCGGCCAATGCAGCGCGGCCCAGCGTCACAAACCAGGGCGAGAGCTGGGGCGCGTCGGCGGTGCCGGTGGCCAGGCGGGTCATGGGCAGGGTGATGGCAAAGATCGCCACGCCCAGCAAGCCCAGCCAGAGGCCGCGTGTTTCGTTTTTGGAATTCATGCGATTCACTGTACTTTGAAAAACAGCACACTTGCAGTACAGTTTTGCTAAACAGCCAGCAATCTGTATTGCTGGCACGACCGTTACAGCCCTGCCCGGAGAGTCCGCCCATGTTGATGAAAACCGCCGCCCAGACCCTGGCTGAACAGCTGTGCGCCGTGTTCGCCCAGCGCATCCGCGACCGCTTGCTGGCGCCCGGTGCGCGCCTGCCCTCGGTACGCCTGTGTGCCCAGCAACAGAAGGTGAGCCCGTCCACCGTGGTGACCGCCTATGACCAGCTGCTGGCGCAAGGCCTGATTGAGGCACGCCGTAACCGCGGTTTTTATGTGCGCGATGTGCCACTGGCGCCCATGGATAGTGCGCGGGAAGCTATGATTTCAGGAGCAAATGAGGCGGGCACAGACGGTGGCAGTTTGATGCTGACCATGCCCCGCCAGCGTGCTCCACTCAACGCCACAGCGCTGATACGCGGCATGTTCCGCGGCGTGAGCAACAAGCCCCAGCCCGGCATGGGCGTGCTGCCCAAAGAATGGCTGGAGACTACCTTTTTGGCAACAGCGGTGCGCCGCAGTTGCAGTGTGGAAGCGCTGAACGCCTTTTCGCTGCAATACGGTGAGCCGGCCGGTGATATCGGTCTGCGCCGGGCGCTGTCCACCAAGCTGGCCGGGCTGGCAGTGCATGCCGCGCCGGAGCAGATCATCACCACCATGGGCGCCACCCATGCGCTGGACGTGGTGAGCCGCACCCTGCTGCGCGCGGGCGACTATGTGATGGTCGAAGAGCCTGGCTGGGCGGTGGAGTTCGCCCGGCTGGACGCCTTGGGCATGCGCATCCTGCCGGTACCGCGCCGGGCCGACGGGCCGGACCTCGAGGTGATGGCCAAGTACTGTGAGGTGCACAAGCCCAAGCTGTTTGTGAGCGTGAGTGTGTTCCACAACCCCACCGGTTTTTGCCTCTCGCCCAGCAGCGCTTACCGCATCCTGCAGTTGGCGAATCAGCACGACTTTCATATTGTCGAAGACGACACCTATAGCCACTTCGCCCCGGACCATGCCACCCGCCTGTGCGCGCTGGACGGGTTGCAACGCACCATCTATGTGGCCGGCTTTGCCAAGATCCTCGCGCCCAACTGGCGGGTCGGCTACATGGCCGCACCCAAAGACTTGGCGGAGCGCTTGCTGGACACCAAGCTGCTCTCCACCTTGACCACGCCTGCGCTATTGGAAAAAGCCATGGCTTGGTGCATAGATCAGGGCCAGCTGCGCCGGCACGCCGAGCGCATCCGCACCCAGCTGGACGCAGCCCGCGCCCGCAGTGTGAAGCTGGCACTGGCCCACGGCTGCACCTTCGCCTCTGACCCGGTGGGCCTGTTCGGCTGGGTGGAGACGGGGGTGGACACCGATGCTCTCAGCCAGCGCATGCTGGACGAGGGCTACCTGCTCGCACCCGGAGCCCTGTTCCACGCGCGGCGCACGCCCAGCAGCCTCATGCGTATCAACTTTGCGTCAACCCAGGAGGCGCAGTTCTGGAAGACGTTTGCGCGGCTGCGGGATGAGAAAAATCGATAAAAATAATTAAAACAAATAATTGTCAAAAACAGAAAAATTATTTAGTATTTGCGCATAAACGTTATTGGAGCGCTTATGCAGCACCGCGGACTCACTATTCGAGCGCAATTGACGCTCGCCTTTGGCACTCTGGTGCTTATGCTTGTTGCCGCCTCAGGGCTGGGCCTTTATGCCGCGGACAAAGCGCATGAGGAGATGGAGGACTTCATCCACGGCAGCAACGCCCGCGATACGCTTGCGGAGGCGGTGCAAGTCGCGGTGGAGCGGCGCGCCATCGCGGCCCGGAACCTGCTGCTGGTCGATACCGCAGCTGACCGCGATGAGGAATACGGCGTCGTGGTGAAAGCGCACGAAGAGGTGCAGAAGCGTATCGCCGACTTGATGGCCCGCATAAACGATGAAGGCGTGTCTGCCGAAGCGAAGGCGCTTGCAGCCGACATCGTCAAAGTGGAGGCCCAGTACGGCCCGGTAGCCTTGTCGATTGTGGACTTGGCGCGCAAAGGCCAAACTGAGGAGGCCACAGCCAAGCTCACCCGCGAATGCCGGCCCCTGCTCAAGGCGCTGGTCCAGAAAGTGGATGCGTTTGGCGAAGCCAGTCACAAAGCATCGCTGGAAACCATTGAAACCTCTGAGGCCGACTTCGCACGCCTGCGCAACCTGCTGATCGGCTTGTCCATCATGGGCACGGTGGTGGCGTGCATGGTGGCTTGGGTGGTGGTGCGTCACCTCACCCGCGCGCTGGGGGCAGAACCGGCGGAGCTGAATCTGGCCGCGCAGCGGGTGGCCGAGGGCGACCTCACGACTATGCCCATATTGCAGACTGCGCCTGCCAGCAGTGTGCTGGCCTACATGGCGACCATGCAAGCCAGCCTCGTGGACATCGTGAGCCGGGTGCGAGGTGCTTCTGATTCCATTGCCACCGGTGCTGAACAGATTGCGGTGGGCGGTATGGAGCTGAGCCAGCGCACGGAAGAACAAGCTAGCGCACTGGAAGAAACTGCTGCCACGATGGAAGAGTTCACCGGCTCCGCCCGGCGCAGCACGGAAAGCGCGGGCCACGCCAATGAGTTGGCAAAGACGGCGTCTACCGTCGCCGGCCGGGGTGGGGACGAGGTGTCCGCAGTGGTGAACACCATGCGGGGGATCAACGAAAGTTCCCGCCGCATCAACGACATCATCAGCGTGATCGACGGCATTGCGTTCCAAACCAACATCCTCGCGCTGAATGCGGCGGTGGAGGCCGCGCGGGCTGGCGAGCAGGGCCGCGGCTTTGCGGTGGTGGCCAGCGAAGTGCGATCTCTGGCGGGCCGCAGCGCCGAAGCCGCCAAGGAAATCAAAACCCTCATCAGTGCCAGCGTGCACCAGGTGGAGGAGGGCTCCAGCCTGGTGGAGCGCGCAGGCATCACCATGCAGGAAGTGGTGGACGCGGTAAAGCGGGTGGGCGAAATCGTGGGCGAAATCAGCCACACCAGCTTCGAGCAAGACCAGGCTATTTCTCAGATCGGCGAGGCACTGAACCAGCTCGACAAAACCACGCAGCAGAACGCAGCGCTGGTGGAAGAGAGTGCTGCCGCATCCCAGAACCTGCAACACCAGACGCAGGAACTGGTAGATACCGTCGCGATCTTCAAACTGGATGCGGAAATGGGCTTGAAGCATGCCCACCGCACGGTGTCCAACCTCCGGCTGGGCATGGCTTGAAGACGCTATAAGTTCAGGAGCTGCTCGCGCAGAAGCTACGGGCGCCAACGCGTGATTTGATGCATAACTGGGCGTAGAGGTCGCAAAACCGTGTGAATCGCCGCCCCAAAAAACCACATTCTTGATTCAAGGGGCCTTTGCTCGCCCTTTTGTAGCACCCGAGCGTGTGTGCATCTTGTGTTTAATAGTTAAACTCGCCTGAGTGAGTACTTTTTAACATGAGTGAGTATGTGGAAAAAGCTTGGTACGCCGGTTCCGATTGATGCTTCGCAGGTCGTGATCGGGCTCTATGTCTGGTTGGACCTGACATGGGACGAGCACCCGTTTTTCTCCAGCCGCTTCATGGTCAAGACGGCAAAAGATGTCTCCATCATCCAGTCGCTGGATATTGAAGGAAAGCTGTACTACTACAGTGAAGAAAGCACCGCCCAGCCCGGGCCGCTGATTCCCAAGCCCCTGTCCGAGGACGAAGCCAAAGCAGCGGAAGAACGGGCTGCAAAGGCCGCCTTGGTGGCCGAAACGCTGGCGCTTGAAAAAGCCAAAATTGCCAAGCAAAAAGCCCTGCGTGATGCGGCACTGCGGGCTGACCAGGCATGGGGGAATGCGGCGCGAGCCGCCAAAGCAGCCCTCAATGAGCTGCCCCGTTCCCCGAAGGTGGCGGGCAAACAGCTGATGGATCTGTCGTCAGAAGCTGCGTCCCTGGTCTCCAAAAACCGGGAGGTGCTCCTGCATTTGCTGGGTGACAAGAAAGAACAAGGCCCCCAGTTCCATGCGCTGAACTGCATGACTTTGGCCATGCTGGTCGGCAAGAAGGCCGGCATGAATGAGCGTGCCCTGGCCGATCTGGCCCTGGCCGCCCTTGCGCACGACGCGGGTGAATCGCAGATTCCTCCCCAGATATTGAAGAACCCCCAGCGCAAGAAGCATGAAGAGGACTTCTTCCGCCAGCATGTGGATTTCAGCACACGGTTTGCGGATGAATCCGGTGCGTTCAGTGCTGAAGCATTGGCAATGATTGCGGACCACCACGAAGCCATGGACGGCACTGGCTGGCCCCGCGGCAAAAAAGGCGAGGCCTTGAGCGTAGGCGCGCGCATTCTCGCCATCGTGGACCGCTACGACACCCTGTGCACTCCTGACATGCCCAAGGGGGTGCCGATGATGCCGGCTGAGGCACTGGCCACCATGTTCCGAAACGAGTCCACCCGCTTGGACAAAGCGTTGCTGAGTCTCATGATCAAGCTGCTGGGCGTGTATCCGCCGGGAACTGCGGTGCAACTGAGCGACGGTTCCTTGGCGCTGGTGATTGCCCCGGGAGCAAACTCCCTGAAGCCGACGGTGTTGCTCTATTCGCCAGAGGTGTCCAAAGACGATGCGCCCACCATTGATTTGGCGGGTGAATCGGAAATCAAGATCGTAGAAGCGATCCGTCCCTCAACGCTTCCGCTGGATGTGTTTGAGTGGCTCAACCCGCAACAGCGTTTGTCCTACTTCTTCTCGGTGGACGACACCAAGAACTAAATCTGTAGCGGGCATTCAACCCGCGTTCAAGCTGCGCAGCAGGGCCCGGTTGACCTCGTCGGCCGGAATCTGGTGGGCCTTGCAGACCTCGCGGATGACCTTGGTGTTACGCCCCTCGAGCGCTGCCGCTACTTCCAGCCAGGGTGCGTAAGGGCCGGTGCGCCCCACCACAGCCGAGGCGACGCGGCCCGGCAAGGGAAGGCGATGCAGTGCAGCGCCCAGGTTTTCTCCCAGTAGCAGATCCACCTGCGAAAACACCCCACACAGAAAAACCTCCCGCCGCAGGTCGTCTTCCACACCCGCATCGGCCAGCCGCTCCATGATGCGTGCACGCAGCACCATGGTGTGGCGAATGGGGTCCAGATTGGTGTCAGCACCCGCATGCGGTAACTGTTCCATGAGCCAGGCCCGCAAGCGGCTGTAGCCCAAGGTCATCAAGCCTTGGCGCAGGCTGCCGATTTCGCTGCGCAAGCTCAAAGCTGCTGAGTTCGCATAGCGCAAAAAGCGGTAGCACAGCAGGGGCTCATTGCCCATGGTGTGCTCCAGGGCTTCCAGCGACTCGTCTGCATCGATGGCGTGCACCAGGTCCAGCAGCGCCTGACGTGCGGGCAGGATCTGGCGGTAGCGGTAGGCGTACAGCATTTCTTCCGAGGGCCAGCCGGCTACGCCGCGCACATGTTGCTGGTCCAGGGCATGTTCTACCAGAGCTTGGCTGGCCAGGGACTCGTAGAATTGCCCCGCGTGCACCGGGCTTTGCGTATGGCGACTCCCATGGTTGCCTCCCTCGTGGCTTTGTCGCAGTGCTGCGCGCAAGGCGCCTAGCGCATCTTGCGCGGTGAGCGAGAGCATCGCCGTATGGAACCAGGATGCAGACTCTTCGGTGGGGTGATCGCCCGGCTCGCCGCTCCACACCAGCTTGACGCCGCGCTGCTGTGCCTTGCGCACCCGACCTGCCAGGAGCGCATCGCCTAACCAGGCATGCGGAACTTCCAACCAGATGTTGGACGCGGTGCTGTGCTCCAACAGGTCAGACAGCAACCCGGGTGCCCGGGGATGAAGAAGACAGATTTCGCGGGGCGCCGGCCAAAGCTCTTGCAGGGATTCAATGAGGTGGTTGGCATCCACTGCGCTGCTGCTCTCAGGGTCCAGCCATAAGCGCACGCCGATGCGCTTGCGCCACTGGTCCCACACCGGCTCATAGCCGATGGTGATGCTGCCGAGTACCGAGCTGCTCATGGCATCAACTGATGTAATTGAACAGCGACAACTTCTGCACTTGCGCGTAGGACTGCAGGGCGGCCTGGTAGCCGGTCTGCTGGTTCTGGAAGTCCGCGACACCCTTGATCATGTCGAGGTCTTCTGCGCGCGAACGGTCTGCCTCCAGCTGAATGCTCCTGCTTTCCTGGTTGGAGGTAATGCGGTCTGCACGGTTCAGCAAGTCGCCGGCCTGCCCCCGGATGGCCGAGACCCGGTTCATGCCGATATCAAGGTTATAGATGGCTTGCCCCACGGCTTGACTCGCCGCGCTGGCGTTGACTGCACCGCCGATATCCCGGATGGCATCGTCCATCACGCTGAAGATGCTGGGGTTGGGGTCCACGGTGATGACATCGCCCGCTGCGGGGGTGCCCGTGATGGTGAGCGAGAGGCCGGGCATGCCGGTGATGGCGGGTGGGCCGACCTGATCCGCAATCAGTACCGATACGGGCTTGGCGGAGGGGTAGTCAGGCACGGTGAACGGACCGACCTGGTAGGGCGGGCCGGGGAAGGTCGGCAGGTCACCAGTTGCAGGGATTTCTTCAATGATGTAACTGGTCGAACTGGTGCCTGCAGTGGCGCCCGCGACCACCGGCCCGAACGTGATTTTGTAGGTTGCACGGGTGACCAGGCTGGAGTCCGTCACCGACACGTTGCCGGTGCTGAGGGAGCGCCCGGCAGGGATGGTCGTCATGCTGACGTTGTACACACCGTCGCGGGCAGGCTGGTGCATGAAAGCACTCTCACCATCCAGGCTGCTCGCAATAGCGGTTTCGCTGGTGGCAGTCTGTCCGGGAAGGCCGTTGTAGGTGTAGTCGGGCGCCGTAGCGGTGGGCCCGGTGAACGGTACCGAGGCACTTGCCAGCGCTCCGAAGAGCGGTTGGCCGTTGGTGTCGGTGCGGTTGGCGTAGCCGAGTATCTGCTCACGCAAACCTTGCAACTGGTTCGCAATGGTTTGGCGCTCTGCAGCGGTATGGCTTCCATTGCCCGCACTCACCACCAGTTCGCGGAACTGCTGCAGGGCGTCGACGACGTCGCCCAGTGTGCTTTCTGCATTGGCCATGGTGTTGCGTTGCACCTCGAGTGCCCGTTGATCGGTCGCAATGCGAGAGAGCCGCATGAGAGAGCGCTCGGCCTGGGCTGCGGCGGTCGGGTCGTCGCTGGGGCGGACGACGCGCTTGCCGGAGGTCAGGTTTTCCTGCAGGTTTGACAGTGCAGTTTGCCGCTTCGACAAGTTGCTCAAGGCATTGTCGTAAGCGTTGGCGGAGGCGAGACGGGATAAGTTGACGGGCATGGAATAACTCCTTCAGGCCTTAGCGGCCCAGACCCTGAATCAGGGTGTCGAAGATGTTTTGCGCAATCTGGATCATCTTGGCAGAAGCTTGGTAGGCCTGCTGAAACTGAATCAGTTTGGCGGCTTCCTCATCCAGGTTGACCCCCGAAACCGCAGTGCGATCTTTCTCGAGGTTGGCAGCAATGGAGCTGGAAACCTCAGCGGCATAACCCGCACTTTGGGTGCGTATGCCGATTTGAGAGATGGCGCTGGCATAGCCATCGGTCAGCACTGCGCCGTCGAACATGGGTTTGTCGCGCAACTTCATGAGGGCCGTCGCGTTTCCGCTGTTGAGCTTGATGTCCAGTTTGTACGGCGGATCTTTGACATCGACAACTGTGAACGTGTCGCCGGCCTGTGGAGTGCCGGTCAGTTTGAGACTCCAGTCAGCCAACGGGTCCACTGCGGTGATCGGCGTATTGGGGTCGAACGTATAGGTGGTGGTGTTTGCTGTGGGCAACTCATCACTGCGGGTATAGGTGGTCGCACTGGTGAATGTGAGCTTGACCGCTGCATGGGGCGTGGCAGATTGGTTATTGCTCAATGCGGTCAGGGATACCTGTTGCAAGCTGCCCTTGTTGGTAGTTCCCATCGCTCCCGCGACCGGACTGGCCACTGCCAGTTGGCGGGGGGTGGAGAACACTCGAGAGATGTTGCTGACCGACGTGGCGTAGGGCTTGAAAAGGTAGCGGTCGCCCAGGTTTGCGGTGCCTGCATTTTGGTTAAACACCAGGCCGTCGACCACGGCGAGTGCGGGGGCTGCCGGAGCGGGGGACTGGGGAAAGCTGGTGACCTGGCCGTCAGACTTGCGGACAATCGTGCCGGAGGTGCTGGAGGTGTACGTCAATTCGTAATCTGAAGCGGCAAACTTGGTGACGTCGGAAATGCCCAGGGACAGCGATGCGGTTCCTGTATTCACAATGGCAGGAGCCTGCGGGACCCGTATGTTCGCAGTGGTGTTGATGTCGATCTGCGAGAACAAATTGCTGCCGGGGTTGCCATCCAAGTCCAGCCCCAGGGCATGTTGCTCGTTCATGGCTGTGGTGATCGCCAATGTGAGGCGTCCCAACAGGTTGCGCCCTTCGACCAGATCACTGTTCTGAAAGCGGATCAACCCTGCCACCTCACCACCTCCCAGAGCCTGGTCATCCAAGGGCACCAGTTTGCCATCACGCTCGATGGCCAACTTGCTCAACTGGGGGTCGCCAAAGTCATCATTGATGATGGATACCGGAGACACATTGGTTCCCAGAACCAACGGTTGGCTTCCGGCGATGAATATGCCGACAGTGCCGTCTGTAGCGGGAATGGAGGTCGTCTGCACATACTGGTTCAACTCGCGAATCAGCTGGTCCCGCCGATCCAACATATCGTTGGGTGGTTGGCCATTGCCTCGTGCCTTGGCGATGGAGTCGTTGACGCTGGCAATGCCGGTGGCCAGATTGTTGATCTTGTCTGCGATCTGGTTGAGCTCTTGCGTTACGCTGGGGCGGAGGTCGTCCAAGGCTTGAGCCGCAGCACGGAAGCGCCCCGCTGTTTCATCGACGCGGGTGAGCGCCACGGTACGGGCAGTCAGGTCTGAGGGGGAGCTCGCCACATCGGAGAATGCATTCATCATGTCACTGATGGATGCGCCCAGGCCGTCGCTGCCGCCGGAAAAAATATCCTGCAGTTGCTTCAGGTTGTTGGAGCGCACCACATCTGCGCTTTGCGTGGAACTGGCCAGCGTGGCTTGGCGTGTCAAAAATGCGCTAAAGCTGCGTTGAATTGTCTGGACCTCGACGCCTTTGCCGACATAACCACCACCGGAAAACTGGCCTTCCACCGCCTTGAGGACGACGTTCTGGCGGGAGTAGCCGGGTGTATTGACGTTGGCAATGTTGTTGCCAGCGGTTTGCAGGGCAATCTGGTTGGCCTGCAGGGCGCGGGTGCCGATGTTGAGAATGCTCATGGTCCGTCGCTTCTGTAGTTACACCTGCACCTGCGCACGGCGCAGCTGCAAGGTGGTGTTGATGGCGCGGCTCAGCTTGGCTGCGTACTCGGGGTCTGTGGCATAGCCGGCTTTTTGGAGGCCGCTGGCATATGCGGTGACGGACTTGGTTTGCTCTTTGGCCTTGGAGTAGCGCGGGCTGTCAGAGATCAGGCGCGCGTAATCCTTGAAGGAATCTTCGAAGGAGGCGTAGGCACGGAACTTGGCGACTTTCTTTTGCGCCACACCGTTCACGTATTCGGTGGTGGTGATTTCGGCGACTTTGCCGGTCCAGCTGGCGCCAGCTTTGATACCGAACAAGTTGAACGAGTTGCTGCCGTCTTTGTTGCGGATCTGGTGTTTGCCCCAACCGGTTTCATGGCCGGCTTGGCCCAGCATAAAGCTGGCAGGTATGCCGGTGGCCTTTTCAATCTTGTTGGCAGTCTCGGAATGCTTGGCTACAAACTCCGCCTGAGTAGCAGTCGGAGCTTTCTTGGTTTTGACGGGCGTGAGTGCTGCATCCGAGGCGGTCAGCTTGTCTGTGCCGGTCTTGCTGGTCAGACTGTCCGGCGCTTTGACGGCCACTGGGGTGTTTTCGTTATTGGCGCCGTTGCCCGGCATTTCCACACCCATCTGGCGTGCCAGTTGCTGCGAAATCAGGTCAGAGAGGCCGCCAGGCTGGCCCGACATGGCGACGGAAAACTGTTGATCCAACAAGTCGGTGCCCAGGTCGCTACCGGGGTTGTCCAGCATGCCGGATTTCATGGTGGCTTCGCGCATGCTCTTGATGAGTTCGCGCATGAACAGTGATTCAAATTGCTTGGCGGTTTCGCGGATGGTTTCCGGCGTCGCCTTGTCCGCTCCCGCTTTCAGCGCGCCCAGGGAGCGAGCATCTGCCGCCAGGTCTTGCATGCTGGGCGCCATCGAGACGCCATTGAGTGAACCGTAGCCCATGTCAGATCACCTCCAACTCCGCATTCAGTGCGCCTGCAGATTTGATGGCTTGCAAGATCGCCAACAAGTCCTGAGGCGTGGCACCGAGAGAGTTCAGTGCCCTCACTACATCGGTAAGTTGTGCGGCCTGGGGAAGCTGAATGAGCTTGCCGGCTTCCTGTTTGATCTCGATGTTGGCTTTTTCACCTACGACTGTCTGTCCACCCGAGAGCGGGTTAGGTTGGCTGATGACGGGGCTGGAGGACACGCTGACCGACAGATTGCCGTGCGCAATGGCGCAAGCACCGAGAGTCACGGCCTGGTTCATCACAATGGAGCCGGTGCGTGAGTTGATGATGATTTTGGCGGCTGCAACGGAGCTGTCGACTGGCAGCTCTTCCATGTCGGCAATGAAGCTCACACGTTCATTCGGGTTGGTGGGGGCTTTGACCTGGACGGTGCGGCCATCCAACGCTTGGGCAACACCGGAGCCGAAGCGGTTGTTCACGGCTTGGGCTACTTTACGCGCCGTTTGAAAGTCCGAGGCGTTCAGGCTCAGGTTAATGGTGGGACCATCCTGCAGGCTGGTGGGGACGGATCGTTCAACTTGGGCACCGTCGGGGATGCGCCCGGCGCTGAGGTGATTAACCTGCACTTTGCTGCCGCCGGCGGAGGCTCCAGCTCCCGCCACTATCAAATTGCCTTGGGCCATGGCGTAGACCTCGCCATCGGCGCCCTTGAGGGGCGTGGCAATCAGGGTTCCGCCCTTGAGGGACTTGGCATTGCCGAGTGACGATACGTTGATGTCCAGCATTTGGCCGGGTCGTGCAAATGCGGGGAGCTGCGCCGTCACCAGAACCGCTGCCACGTTTTTCATCTGCAGCTGCGTCAAGGAAGCGGGGGTGAGCGTGAGGCCCAGCTGCTCCATATAGTTTTTGAGGCCCTGGGTGGTGTAGGGCATCTGGGTGGTCTGGTCGCCTGTGCCGTCCAGCCCGATCACCAGACCAAAGCCTGTCAGTTGGTTGCTGCGAACGCCTTCAATGGCAGCCACTTCTTTGATGCGGGTTGCGCTGTGGGCTACTGGCGCAAAGGCCAAGCTGAGCGCCACGCACAAGCTGCCCCAACGCTGCAGGCGGAGGGTGTTTGTAAGCAGTTTCCAGTGTGTCATGTGCCGAGTCGGTTAAAGGGGCGATCCGACTGGATCTGTTACCCCTCGGCACTATTCTGGATTTCTTTAGAAGGGCTGAAAACTCAAAAAGAACCGTGATAACCAGCCAACTGTTTGGGCTTCGCCCTGGGCGCCACGTCCTCGTGACTCGACGCGAACATTGGCCACCTGCGTGGAACTGATGATGCTGCCGGGCTGCAGCATGCGCGGGTCAATGGTGCCTGAGAAGCGCAGCACATCCACGTTCTGGTTCACACCGATCTGTTTTTCCCCGGCGACCACCAGGTGGCCGTTGGGCAGGGTTTCCATGACGGTGGCGGTAATGGAGCCCGAGAACGTGTTGGCGCTCTCGGTGCCGCCTTTGCCCGAGAAGTTGTTGTTGGTGGCTGCACCGATATTGAGTTTGCCCAGACCCGCCAGAGTCTGATCGGGCAGGGCGGTGATGGCAGAGTCGATGGACGTGTTCCGGTTGACGGTGGACGTGGACTTCTGGCTGGCAGTGACGTTTTCCACAATCTGGATGGTCACCGCATCACCCACCAGGCGGGCGCGACGGTCTTCAAACGCTGGCCGGAATGCCGCTGTCTGGTAGATGCTGCCGTTGGCGGCTTTGGACACCACCGATGCGATGGGCGCTGCAGGTACACGAGGCTCGACAAAGTCGACCGTAACTTTTTGCGGCATTTGCTGGCAACCTGCTGCCAGCAGCACGAGGGCTGCAGCGGTGGCGATACGGGTGAGGGTGGGGTGCGACATGGCAGCTCCTTACAGCTGGCCGAGCTTTTGCAGCATCTGGTCCGAAGTCTGAATGGCTTTGGAGTTCATCTCATAGGCGCGCTGTGTCTGAATCATCGTGACCAGCTCTTGCACCACGTTGACGTTGGAGGTTTCTACAAAGCCTTGGGCCAAGGTGCCCAGGCCGTTCGCACCGGCAGTACCCGCATTGGGTTGACCGGAAGCTGTGCTTTCTGCATAAATGTTCTGGCCCTTGGGCTCCAAGCCAGCCGGGTTGATGAAGCTGGCCAGTGTGATGGTGCCAATAGGTTGGGGCGCGACGTTGCCGGGAACCATGGCCGTGACTGCACCGTCCTGGGCAATCGCCACACTGGTGGCGTTGGCAGGAATATTGATGCCGTTGAGAATGGGCAATCCGTTGGAGGTGACCAAGCGACCTGCGTTGTCGATCTGGAAGGCGCCGTCCCGGGTGTAACCGGTGGTCCCGTCAGGCATGGTGACCTGGAAGAAACCATTGCCTTGAATCGCTACATCCAGATTGTTGCTGGACTGTTGCAAGTTGCCCTGCGAGAACGACCGGCTCGTAGCCACGGTGCGCACACCCAAGCCCAATTGGAGGCCTGTGGGCAAGGTGGACTGCTCGGAGGTGTTGGAGCCGACTTGCCGCAGGTTTTGATACATCAAATCCTCAAACACTGCGTGCGATTTTTTGAAGCCGTTTGTCGACACGTTGGCCAGGTTGTTGGAGATCACATCCAACTGCATTTGCTGGGCTTCCATGCCCGTTTTGGAGATCCAGAGCGAGTTAATCATGGTGTTTATCCTTGCAGGTTGAGGAGCTGGCCGGCGGCGCGGTCATTGGATTCGGCGGTTTGCATCAGCCGTGTCTGGGCTTCAAACTGTCGTGCGGTTTGGATCATGCCGACCATGGCCTCAATGGCATTCACATTGGAGCCTTCGAGCATCCCGGCCTGGACCCGTGCTGTGTCTTCAGAATTGAGTGGATCGCCGGAGAGCGTTCGGAACAATCCATCGCCACCACGTTTGAGCGGGTCTTCTGCAGTAGGTACCACCAGCTTCAGCCTACCGATGACATTGGCAGGCTGGTTGCCTACCTTGGCACTGACGTTGCCGTCGGGCTGAACTGTCAACTCGGCTCCGGCCGGCGAGGTAATAGGTGAGCCGTCGCTGGACAGTACTTGCAAGCCGTTTCCGGTGGTCAGGGTTCCGTCGGTGGCGACTTCAATGTGGCCGTTGCGGGTGTAGGCTTCCGTGCCATCCAGCCCTTGCACGGTTAACCAAGCATCGCCCTTGGCCATGACGTCCAAACTTCGGTCTGTGCGCATGGCGGGACCCGGCGTGTTGAGGTGACCAGCGGTAGCCTCGAGAGCAAAGACTCGCGTGGTGGCCCCTTCGCCACGCAGGGGTACTGCGCGATAGGTGGCCAGTTGGGCACGAAAGCCGTTTGTCGAGACATTGGCCAGGTTGTTGGCCAGGACCGACTGGCGGCTCGCAGCCGCGTTGGCGCCGGTCATCGCGGTGTATATCAGGCGGTCCATGGTGTGTCAGCTCCGGAGTTACGGCTTAACGAAGGTTGACCAACGTCGACATGATCTGGTCTTGTGTCTTGATGGTCTGGGCGTTGGCTTGGTAGTTCCGCTGGGCGGTCATCATGTTGACCAACTCGCCGGTGAGGTCTACGTTGGAGTCTTCCAAGGCGCCTGAACGAGTTTTGCCAAACTTCCCTTCACCCGGACTGCCCAGTACAGGTTGTCCAGAAGCAGATGTCTCAATCCAGTTTCCGCCGGCAATCTGGGTCAGGCCTTGCACATTGCGGAAGTCAGCTACCAGCAATTGGCCACGGGCCTGAGTCTGGCCATTTGAATAGCGGGTGGTGATCACACCACTGTCATCAATAGTGATCCCTGTGAGGTCGCCTGCCGTGTAACCATCCTGGGTCAGGTTGGACACAGCGAATGAGGTTCCGTATTGGGTGGTTTTTGAGATGTCCAGTGCCGCGGTGAAAGTCCCGATCGCAGTGTTAGGAGAAGTGAGAGTCAGGTTTTGGGTTGCCAATGGCGCAGTTAGCTTTCCGTTGACGTCATAGTTCAGCTGAAACAGAGCGCCTGTTGCTCCCAGAGCCAACTGCGGATCTGCCGCAAAAGCACCCGTACCTGCAGCAGCGAAAGTCGCTTTCTGGTCAGGTCCTGGATTGGCTGTGTTCCATGCAGCATTTGATTTGTGTGTTGCATAGATGGCGGCATTGGCATTGAGCGCTGTAGTGCCTGCTGTCACATTGGTGGAATCGAACACGTCCCATGTATCCACTGTGATTGCAGGATTCGCTGTGGTGTCCGGACCTGTTTTTACGAAATACAAGCTGACTGGCACTTCATTGCCTTGGGAGTCAAATGCGGTCAGAGTCGTGCCATAGGTGGAAATCGGGGTTGGGGGGGTGCTCTGGGTGGCAGGCTTGGTGCGTGAATCCAGGTTGAACTCCGCTGCGATGCTCGTTGTCGCTTCGGCCGGAATGGGGGCATTGGTTGGTATCACC
>JACCDS012044330.1_pt1 | contig 16745 bp, 17 predicted proteins | sample 7446441 | NCBI WGS metagenome assembly JACCDS01 (sample SAMN15323445, study PRJNA562643) | freshwater metagenome | isolation source: river surface water | place: USA:Blue River Watershed | collected 2017-08-17
GATAACGATCCAGGGGCTGGAGCGTGACCTCGGTGGCGTAGTCCACGTTGGTGGCCAGGCCCATGAAACTGCCGGCCTTCGCGCGGGTGGCGCAGTACTCGGGCAGGTAACGCCCGGCCTGGCGCATGAGCCACAGCGGCGTGTAGTCGGTGGCCTGGCGCAGGCAGGCGCGCAGGAAGGTGTCGTTCTGGAGGGGGGCAAAGCTGGAACTCATGCCCCGATTGTCGCAGGTGCGTCCGGATACCCGCCCGGTTGGGCCGGGTCCGGCGCTACTGCGCCCGGCGCACTTCCAGGAGCTCGAACTCAAGCGCCCCGTGGTAGATCCGGGCGTCCTGCGTCACCATGTAGAGCAGGATCTTGGGCGCCTGGTGCGCCACGATGCGGTGTGCGGCCACGCCAAAGAGCACCAGTCCCAGTCCCAGCCAGGGGTAAGCGAAATAGGCCATGCCGATGCCGGTGCCGATGATGGGCAGGATCAGCGCGGTCAGCATCAGTCGGTGCTTGACGTACTTGCGGGCACGGTCCGGGTTCACGATGAGGCGAAAGCGTCCGGCCGGCAGGCCGGCGCGGAACTCTTCGTGGGGCACGTAAATCGCTTCGGATTCGCCGCTGCTGCTGGGGGAGGTCTCGCTCATGGTTCTTGTGCGTGGTCGATCTTCAGGCAGCGATTCTGCACCACACGCAGACCCGCGGTCCGGGCCCGCGCCGCGGCGGCCTCGTGTTCGACGCCGAGCTGCATCCAGAGCGCCGACGCGCCGATGGCGATGGCCTCGTCGACCAGGGGCGGGATGTCTTCGCTGCGGCGAAAGCAGTTCACCAGTTCGATGCGGACATGGCGCGCCGCCTCGGTGAGGCTGCAATAGACCGGCTCGCCCAGGATCTGCGCGCCGCCGGCCGGATTGACGGGCACGATGCGCCAGCCCTGGCGCTGCATGTACTGCGCCACCCGGTGGCTGTCGCGTTCGGGGCGCGGCGAGAGGCCGACCACGGCGACCGTGCGGCAGTCGCGCAGGATGGCGCGGATGTCCTGCGCCTGGCTCATCCGCGGTAGGTGATGGGGCAGCCGTAGGGGCGGCTGGCGGGCACGCTGAGCGGCTTGCCGGCCAGGGCTTCCGCCAGGCCCTGGCGCACGTAGTTGGTGGCGCGCGGGATGTCCTCGGCCTTGTGGCTGGGGATGCTGTCGATGCCGCCCGCGTAGAGGAGCTCTCCGCGCGGGTTCAGGATGAAGAAGTGCAGGGCGCTGCGTGCGCCCAGCGCACGGCCGAGTTCGCCGCTCTCGTCCATGAGGGTGAAACTCGGCTCGGCCTTCTGCCCGGCCTGCCAGCGTGCCATCTGCGACGGTGTGAGGAAGTCAGCGCTGCCGTCAGCCGTGGAGTTCACGCTGAGCCAGACCACGCCCTGGCGCCGGGCCTCGGCCTGCAGGGCCTGGATGTTGCCGCTCCCGTAGTGCTTCTGCACGTAGGGACAGCCCGGGTTGGTCCATTCGAGCACCACGTGGCGGCCACGGAAGTCGGACAGGCGCACCGTCCGGCCCGACACATCGGTGCCCTGCAGGTCGGGCACGCGCTGGCCCAGGCCAGGTGCGGCAGACGCGCCAGAGGGGAAGGACAGGAGGGCCGGGGCGCAGGCCAGCAGGCTGCGGCGATCGAGCTTCATGAGGTCGAGATGCATCAGCGGTACTTGATGGTGCAGCCGTAGGCCCGTGTGGTGGGCTGGCTGATGGCCTTGCCGGCCAGCGCTTCGCCCAGGCTGTTGCGCACGTAATTGGTGGCGCTGCGGATGTCCTCGGTGCGGGCCGAGGGAATGCTGTCGATGCCGCCGGCGTAGACGAGCCTGCCCTGCGGGTCGACGATGTACATGTGCGGCGTGACACGTGCGGCGTAGGCACGGCCCGCGCTGCCGTCCTCGTCCATCAGGGTGGCTGCGGGCGAGGCCTTCTGCTCGCTCATCCAGCGCCCCAACTGGACAGGACTCAGATAGTCGCCGTGCGAGGGCTCGGTGGAGTTGATGGCCAGCCAGACCACGTTGCTGGCCGCGGCCTCCTTCTGCAGCGCCTGCATGTTGCCGCTGTCGTAGTGCTTGCGCACAAAGGGGCAGCCCGGGTTAGTCCATTCGAGCACCACGTGGCGCCCGCGGTAGTCACTCAGGCGCACGGTCTTGCCGTTGACGTCCCTGAGCGTGAGCTCCGGCGCGGCCTGGCCCACGGTAGCGGCCTGCGCGCCGGCCAGCAGGGCGGCGCCCAGGAAGAGGGAGGCGTACAGTCGTTTCAGCATGGCAGTCTCCTGTCGAGGGGCGGTGTCAGAGCTGGCCCAGGGCCTGGCGCACCTCGCCGGTGCTCAGCACCTCGGACAGCACCAGGGGTGCGCGGCCCGGGCGATAGAACGCATACACCGGTACACCGTTGCGGCCCAGCTGGGCCAGGGCGGCGGTGATGGCCGGGTCGCGCCGGGTCCAGTCGGCGCGCAGCATCACCACCTGCCGCGCATCGAACTCGGCGAGCAGCGCGGTATCGGCCAGGGTGGTCTGCTTGTTGTACTGGCAGGTCACGCACCAGGCCGCGGTGTAGTCCACAAAGACGATGCGGCCAGCGGCCAGCAGCTCCTGCTGGCGTGCGGGGCTCCAGGCCCCCCAGCGTGCGTCGCCGGCCTGCGCGACCGGCGGGTCGATGCGGAACATGTAGGGGCCCAGGGCCCAGGCGGTCCAGCCCGCTGCCGCGACCAGCACGGTGGTCAGCACGGCGCGCAGCCGGCCCCGCAGGGTCAGGGCCCAGATGACCGCGCTGAGGGCGACCAGCAGGGTCAGCAGGGCCGCCGCGCCATCGACCCCACTCTGGTGGCCCATGACCCAGACCAGCCAGACCACGGTGACCAGCATGGGAAAAGCCAGCAGCCGGCGCAAGGCATCCATCCAGGCGCCGGGCCGGGGCAGGGCCCGGGCAAAGGCCGGCACGAAGCTGGCGACGAGGTAGGGCAGGGCCAGGCCCAGGCCCAGCGTCGCGAAGATCAGCAGCGCCTGGGCGGGGGGCAGGGTGATGGCGAGCCCGAGGGAGGCCCCCATGAAGGGCGCGGTACAGGGCGAGGCCACGGCCACGGCCAGCACACCGGTGAGGAAGGCGTCGACCACCGGATGCCGGGCCTGGAAGGCCGCCAGCGAGGAGGGCAGGAACTGGCCGAACTCGAACACCCCGGCCAGGTTGAGGGCGATGAGGGTGAACAGGACGGCCAGCGCAGCGACGACCAGCGGGTCCTGCAGCTGGAAGCCCCAGCCCAGGCTGGCACCGGCGGCGCGCAGGCCCAGCAGCAGCAGGCCCAGGCCGACAAAACTCACGATCACGCCCGCCGTGTAGGCCAGGCCGCTGATCCGGTGACTGCGGTAGTCGTCGGCGTGGCGCGTGAAGCTCAGCACCTTGATGGCCAGCACCGGGAAGACGCAGGGCATGAGGTTGAGGATGAGGCCGCCGATCAGGGCCCCGGCCAGGGCCGCCCAGAAGGTCAGGGGGGAGGCGCCCGCGCCCGTGCTGGCGGCGGCGTTGGCGTCGAGTGCGGCCTGCAGCGCCGGCGAGATGCTGGCGGGGGCGGCCGCGGCCGGCCAGGGGTCGCGGACCGGTAGTTCGACACGCCAGCCCTGGTCGGCCTGGCTGAGCACCACGGGCAGGACCTGGGGGCTGGCACTGCGATGCGGCGCCAGCGGGAGTTCGGCCGTCCAGAGTGCCTTGCCCTGCTCGTCCTGCTGCCAGCGCTGTTGCCAGGGCGCCGAGGGATTGGTCACTTCGGCGGTTTCGGGGAAGGCCTCCAGCGTCTTGCCGCGCAGGCTGGCAGGCAGGCCGGCCACGGTCAGCCGCAGGGTCTGGCCGTCGATCCGGATCTGGCTGCCGGCCTGCGGCGGCAGGGGCTGCGGCTGGGCCCGCCGCGCGGCCTCGAAGGCCGCGCCGTGCAGGGCGGTGGAGCCTTGCAGCGGAATGCGCAGGGTGTAGTCGCCTTCCTCGGGTATGCACTCGGTCTTGCAGATCAGCCAGCTGGCGCGCAGCCGCACCGTGAGGTCCTGGCTGAGCAGGGGGGGCTTGAAGTCGGGGCCGATGCTCAGGGGCACAGCCAGCAGGAGCGTGCCTTCATAACCGTAGTTCACCAGCGGGCCGAGGGTGATCTTCTGCGGCACGGGCCAGGCGATCTCGCCGGCCGTCACGCCCGGGGGCAGCGTCCATTCCAGCTGGGTGGGCAGGCCCGAGTCGCCGGCGTTTTTCCAGTAGGTGTGCCAGTGCGCCTTGTGTTCGATGCGCAGGCCCACCCAGACCGGCCGGCCCGCGGCCACGCCCTCGGGCGCATGGGCCAGCAACTCGGTGCGCGCCTGATCGGTGTTCACCGTCGAGGTGCTGCTCGCGACCGTCTGGGCGATGACCGGCAGGGCCCAGGCCAGCAGGAAAGGGAGCAGCAGGCGCAGGCCGCGCAGGGACAGGGTCGAGGGCATGCAGGAATCCGGGTCGCGAAGGTGGGAGGGCGGGGATGGGAGTGCGCCAGGCCGGTGCAAGTTCCCCGCGTGCAGCGTTTGAATATAAGCGAAGGCTGAAAATCCTGTCTCGTCCCGGGCACTCACGGGCACTCGCAGCCCCCGTGCCGCCTCCCCAGCCTGGACCGTGCTCGCTGTTTTCCCCGGTGCTTTTGCCTGGCCACCTGCCGGTGGGTCCTCCAGCACGACGAGGTCTCGCCGCACCAGCTGCCGAGCCGCAGTCCGGCCGGAGGCTCTAAGATAGCGCGCATGAGCCTTGCCAGCCCTTACTGGGCCGATCTGTCCACCCGCGACTTCGCGCAGCTCGATGCTGCCCGCGCAATCGCGGTGTTGCCTGTGGCCGCCACCGAGCAGCACGGCCCGCACCTGCCCCTGAGCGTGGACGCTGATCTGGCCGACGGTGTGGTGGCGGCGGCGCTGCCGCATCTGCCCGCCGATCTGCCCGTCTTGTTCCTGCCCACCCAGGCCGTGGGCCTGAGCCCGGAGCACCAGGCCTTCCCGGGCACGCTCACGCTGTCGGCACGCACCGTCATCAGCCTGTGGACCGAGATCGGCGAATCGGTCGCGCGCGCCGGTGTGAAAAAGCTGGTGCTGCTCAATGCCCACGGTGGCCAGGTCGGGGTGATGGACATCGTGGCGCGCGACCTGCGTGCGCGCCTGGGCATGCTGGTCTACAGCGTCAACTGGTTCAACCTGCCCCTGGGCGCCGAGGTCGAGGCGCTGTTCAGCGCCGACGAACACCGTTACGGCATCCACGCCGGCCAGATCGAGACCGCCATGATGCTGGCACTCAAGCCGGACCGTGTGGCAATGGCGCAGGCCCGGCACTTCGCCTCTGCGTCGCAGCAGCGCGCTGCGGACTTCCCCATCCTGGGCAACGGTCGCAGCGCCAAGCTGGGCTGGCAGATGCAGGACTACAACCCGGCCGGGGCCGTGGGCAATGCGGCAGCGGCCACCGCCGCGCAAGGGCGCGCCGTGCTCGATGCCGCGGGGCGGGCCCTCGCACAGCTGCTGGCCGAGATCGACCGGCTGCCCGCCCGGACCCTGGTGGATGGGCCCTTGGGGTGAGCACGGACCTCTCGCCCCGGACCGGGCCTGCTGCGCTGGCGGAGGAGCGCCGCCTGCAGACCCTGCACAGCTACGGTGTGCTGGACACACCGTCCGAGGCCGGTTTCGACGAGATCACCCACCTGGCCTCGGTCTGGCTGGACATGCCCATCGTGCTGGTCAGCCTGGTCGACCAGGACCGCCAGTGGTTCAAGTCCCGCGTGGGCCTGGCCGCGCCGCAGACGCCGCGCAGTGTGTCCTTCTGCAGCGTGGCCCTGGAACGGCCGAACGAGATGCTGGTGGTCACCGACGCCACGCAGGACCCGCGTTTTCGCGACAACCCCCTGGTCACGGGCGAGCCCGGCATCCGGTTTTATGCGGGAGCGCCCTTGCGCACGCCCGAGGGGCTGGCCCTGGGCACCCTGTGCGTGATCGACCGCCGTCCGCGCGAATTCGGCCTGCGCGAACGCGAGACGCTGACCCTGCTGGCGCGCCAGGTCATGGCCCAGCTGGAGCTGCATCGCCAGCGCGCCGAACTCCAGCTGGCCGTCGACCGCTACCAGAAGCTTTTTGACTACACGCTCGATGGCGTGCTACAGACCCGTCCGGGGGGCGAGGTGCTGGCCGCGAATGCCGCAGCCTGCGCGATGCTGGGACTCGACCCCCAGGAGATCGTGCGGCGCGGCCGGGCCGGCATCCTCGACCTCGAGGATCCCCGCCTGGCAGCGCTGCTGGAGCGACGCCAGCGCGACGGCCAGGCCCGCGGCGAGTTGCGCATGCGTCGCGGTGACGGCAGCCTGTTCGAGGTGGAGCTCACGTCCACCCTGTACCGTAGCCAGGGTGGCGAGATGCTCAGCAGCATCGTGTTTCGCGATATCACCGAACGCCTGCGCTGGCAGCAGCAGCTGCAGAAACAGGTGGAGCTGCTCGACAACCTGGCCGAGCATGTGCCGGGTTCGCTCTACCAGTTCCGCATGGGAGCCGACGGCCACCTCAGCTTTCCCTTCGCGAGCGAAGGCATCCGCATGATCTATGAGGTCACGCCGGAACAGGTGCACAACGATGCCGGCCCCGTCCTGGACCGCATCCATCCCGACGACCTGCAGCGCATGCTGGCGACCATCCGCGAATCGGCCGACACCCTGCAGCCCTGGCGTATGGAGTACCGGGTGATCCTGCCCGAGCAGGGCGAACGCTGGCGCCTGTGCAACGCCCAGCCCGAGCGCCTGCCGGATGGCAGCACGCTCTGGCATGGCTTCAATACCGACATCACCGACCGCAAGGAGGCCGAGGCCAAGACCTTCCGGCTCGCCTACTACGATGCCCTGACGGGCCTGCCCAACCGGACCCTGCTGCGCGACCGCGTGGAGAAAGCCCTGGCCCTGGCCCGGCGCAACCGGCAGTACGGTGCCGTGATGTTCGTGGACCTCGACAACTTCAAGCAGATCAACGACGCCCGCGGCCATTCGGTGGGCGACCACCTGCTCACCGAGGTGGCCAAGCGCCTGCAGATGCTGTTGCGCGCCGAGGACACGGTCGCCCGCCTCGGCGGGGACGAGTTCGTGCTGCTGGTCAACGAGCTGGGGCCGGATGTGGAAGCCGCCGCGCGCGCCGCCATGGCGGTGGCCGAGAAGGTGCGCGCGACGCTGGATCAGCCGCACCTGATCGACAACTTCAGCTACACCAGCACCGGCAGCATCGGCATCAGCCTCTTTCCCAAAGCCGGCCAGCGCATTGACGACCTCTTGCGCGAGGCCGACACCGCCATGTACCGCGCCAAGGGCTCCGGGCGCAACCGCATCGCCTTCTTCGAACTGACCATGCAGCACGAGGTCGAGGAGCGCCTGGCCCTGGAGCAGGAGCTCAAGGAGGCGCTGGCCGGCGCGCAGCTGCGCCTGCACGTGCAGTCCCAGGTCGACGCGCGGGGGCAGGTGGTCGCCGGTGAGGTGCTGTTGCGCTGGCAGCATCCTCAGCGCGGGCTGGTTCCGCCCATGCGTTTCATCCCCCTGGCCGAGGAGACCGGCCTCATCCTGCCACTCGGCGAATGGGTCATCGTGCAGACCTGCCGTACGCTGGCGCGCATGCGCGCCCAGGGGCTCACGCAGTCGCTGTCGGTCAATGTCAGTGCACGCCAGTTCCGCAGCGAGGACTTCGTCCCCCGCGTGCAGGCCATCCTGCAGGAAACCGGCGCGCCCGCGCAGCAACTGGTGTTCGAGGTGACCGAGAGCCTGTTCATCCAGGACTGGGAGCACGCCCTGCAGCGCATCATCGAACTCGTCAAGCTCGGCATCCGTTTTTCCATCGACGACTTCGGCACCGGTTATTCCAGCCTGCGTTACCTGCAGCGCCTGCCCCTCGTCGAACTCAAGATCGATCGCAGCTTCGTGCAGGACACCCCCTACGACATGAACGACACCGCCATCGTGCAGTCCATCCTGGCCATGGCCCATCACCTGGGCCTGGAGGTGGTGGCCGAGGGGGTGGAGAACCAGGCCCAGGCCGATTTCCTGCTGCACCAGCACTGCGACCGCCTGCAGGGCTATCTCTACGCCCAGCCCCAGCCGATCGAGGACTGGCTGTTGCAGCGGGGTCTGCGCAACGCCGCCGTTCCCGTGGTTTGACAGGCCTGCCGGGCCTGCGGATACTAGGCGTGCGCTGATGCGCACTGGAGCCTGTCTTGAGCACGTCCAACGATCGCCGCCAGTTCCTGCGTTCCGTCTTCCATGCCCCGGTGCGCCTGCGCCAGGGCGAGCGGGACAGCCAGGCCTTCCTGCACGATGTCTCGCTCAAGGGGGCGCTGGTCGAGGTCCCCGGCAGCTGGGGCGGGCAGGTCGGCGAGCGCTGCGGCCTGCGACTGACGCTCTCGCCCGAGGTCGTCATCCAGATGGACGCCACCGTGGCCCATATCGAGGGCTCCCACGTCGGCCTGCATTGCGAGCGCCTGGACCTCGACAGCATGACCCACCTGCGCCAGCTCGTGGAGCACAACGCCGATGACCCGGCCCTGCTCGAGCGCGACCTCGCAGTGCTCGTGGCCCATGGCCGCGCTCCCGCCTGACCCCGCCATGCACCGCCGTGCCCTGCTCGCTGCGGGTTCCTCTCTGTTGCTGGCCCCGCGTGTGCATGCGACCACGATCGGGCAGCGGCTGGCCGGGGGCGGGTATGTCTTGCTGATGCGGCACGCCGAGGCCCCGGGCATAGGCGACCCGCCGGGTTTTCGCCGCGACGATTGCAGCACCCAGCGCAACCTCAGCGCCGCCGGGCGAGAACAGGCGCGCTCGGTCGGTCACTGGCTGCGCAGCCAGGGCGTGCGACAGGCCCGGGTGCTGTCCAGTCCCTGGTGCCGTTGCCTGGACACGGCACGCCTGCTCGACTATGGCGCCGTCGAGGTCGAGGAAAGCCTGGGGTCCTTCTTCGGCCGCGCCGACCAAGGTCAGGACCGCACCCTGGCCCTGCAGAGCCTGGTGGCTCGCCTGCGCCCGCCGCCGGGCGGACCGGTGCCTCTGCTGGTCACGCACCAGGTCAACATCAGCGCCTATGCGGGGGGCGGCGTCTCAAGCGCCGAGGTGGTGCTGGTCCGGGCCGACCGCGCGGGCCGGCCCCTGGACGTGCTGCGTTACGCGCCGCCCGCGCCGTCCTGAGCCTTTGGCTCAGTAGTGGGGCGGCAGGTCGTCACGCAGATTGCGCAGCACGGGGGTGCTGCCCTCGGGCAGCTGCTGGCGCAGGCCGCCGACTTCACGCAGCAGCAGTTCGATCTGCTGTTGCTGGCGGTAGATCGTGGTGTTGAGCTGGTCGAGCAGCTCTTCCGCGTAGCTGGCCTTGATCTCCAGCTCCGTCAGGCGGGCTTCGGTGTCGTTCGTGGCGTCCATGAGCCTATTGGACCCGAAAACGGGAAGGGTGGACGATACATCGTCCTGCCTAGAATCCCGCCATGACACCTGCCTTGCCCCGGCGGCCCGTGGCCACCTTGCGCGCCTATGCCGGCGAGTACGCCGCCCACGCGCACGACCATGCCCAGGTGCTCGTGGGCCTGAGCGGGCGCCTGCAGCTGGAGCTGGAGGGGCGCGGCACCTATGTCGACGCGGCCTGTGCCCTGGTGGTGCCGGCGGGGGTGGCCCACGCCTACCTGGCCGATGCGCCGGCGCAGGTGCTGGTCATCGACAGCCCCGCGGGTGCGGGGCTGGAGCGCACGCGCCGCTTTTTACCGCCGGCGCACTGGAAGTCGCCCGGCCTGCAGCTGGATGCCGAGCGCCTGGTCGGCGAGCTCGCCAGCGCCGCCGGTGTGCTGCAGCGCCGCCCCATCGACCTTGAGCGCATCGACGCTGCCCTGCAGGCCGAGCTGCATGGTCGCTGGAGCACGGCGCGGCTGGCCGCCCTGTGCCATCTGAGCGGGCCGCAGTTTCACGCGCGTTTTGTCGAGCTCACAGGTCGCACCCCTGCCGACCATGTGCGGGCACGCCGGCTCGACCGGGCCGAGCAACTGCTGCGCGCGGGCGAGGGCCTGGAGACGGTGGCCCTGCAGGTGGGTTACGCCAGCGCCAGCGCCCTGGCCTATGCCCTGCGGCGGACGCGGGGGCTCGGCGCGCGCGCGCTGCGGCGCCCGGCCTGAGTCGTCCAGTTCCCGCGTTTCTCGACATTTGCACGTGCCCGTGTGGGCATGCTTGCCGCATGCACAAACATCCTTCACTGGGCGTGGCCCTGGTCCTGCTGGCGGCCCTGTTCTGGGGCACGACGGGCACGGCCCAGGCCCTGGCTTCGGGTGCCCTGGCGCCAGTGTGGTTCGGCGCGCTGCGCCTGCTCGTGGCCGCGCTTTTCTTCGTGGCCTGGGCCCGGCTGGACCGGCTGCCGGCAGCGCCAGACCGCCCGCCGCTGGTGCCTGTGCTGGCCGCAGGCCTGTGCATGGCGGTCTACAACCTGGCCTTTTTTGCCGGCGTGCGCCTGACCGGCGTGGCCCTGGGCACGGCGGTGGCCCTGGGCAGCGGCCCGGTGTGGGCGGGCCTGCTGCAGGCCCTGTGGACGCGGCGCTGGCCAGCCCCCGTCTGGTGGCTGGGCACGGCCGTGGCCGTGATGGGCGGCGTGCTCATGTCCCTGGGCGGTGCGGCCGCAGGCGGTCTGCGGACCGATGCCGCGGGCCTGGGCCTGTGCCTGCTCTCGGGCCTGGCCTGGGGGCTTTATTCCCTGCTCAATGCCGAGCTGCTGCGGCATATGCCTGCGGGCCGCGTCACCCTGTGGGCCTTCTCCGTGGCGGCGCTGATCGCCCTGCCCGTGGCGGCGTGGGACAGCGCCTGGCCCGTGCTGCAGACGGCCGATCTCGTGGCCGTGTCCTATGTGGGGGTGCTGACGGCCGGTGTGGCCTACCTGCTGTTCAGTCATGCCCTGCGCCACATCAGCCCGGCCACGGGCGTGACCCTGGCTCTCGCCGAGCCCGTGGTGGCCTTCGTGCTGGCGGTGTGGGTGGTGGGCGAGCAGCCGGGCGCCTGGGCCGTGCCGGGGCTGCTGCTCGTGCTTGCCGGTGTGGCACTCGTGGTGCGCGTGGAGCTGCGTGGTGCGGCCCGACCTGCTGCGACCGGCTGAAACCCCTGGTGATGTCCGGGCCATGATCCACTGGAGTGCAAGTGTGCTGTCCCGGGTGTTGCGCCGGGAAGACGTCACACTTCAAGCAGTTTCTCAAGTCTTGCCCCTAAGCTGTTCGTTTGTCGTGAGGCTCGCGTAACAGTCTGATTTTTCTGGGTTTTCCTCTCGTGCGCCATGCGCCCGGAGCGTGTGCGGCACCGACAATAGGCACAGGCATTGCCGGATCAGCCGCACATCACAGAGAGGGCGACACCATGTTCAAGACCTGGAAGAAATTCACGCACCGTCCCGAACCCGCGGAGGTGATCGACGTTGTTCCGGTCCTGGGCCGTTCTCTGGCCTATCGCCGTTTCCTGCGTTCGGTCTACCAGGCGCCGGCCCGGCTCAACCTCGCGGGTTACATGCGCGAGGTGCAGGTGCTCGATGTGTCGCTCAAGGGCGCGCTGGTCGACATGGGCGCGGTGCTTCCTTGTCCGGTGGGCACACGCGGGCGCCTGCGCCTGCTGCTTTCCCCCACCACCTTCATCGCCATGGACGTGGCGGTCACGCGGGTGCAGGGCAGCCAGCTGGGCCTGCAGTGCCTGCACATCGACCTCGACAGCGTGACGCATCTGCGCCAGCTGATCGAGCGCAATTCCCAGGATCCGGCGCTGCTCGCACGCGAGCTCTCGGTGCTGGTCGGCGCCACGGCCTGAGCGCCAGGTCCGCCGGCAGGCTCAGGTCGACTCGCCGATGGCCGCGCGCGTGAGCGCGGCCTGGGCCGTGAGCCAGGCGCAGAAGGCCTGCACTTCCGGTCGTGCGGTGCTGCGTGGCGCCACGATCAGCCAGTAGGCCATCGGCGAGTCCAGGCGCATGCCGGGCAGCACCTCCACGAGGTCCCCGCTGGCCAGGCTGTCGGCCACCAGCGGCATGCGCGTGAGCGCCACGCCCTGGCCGGCCAGCGCCGCCTGGGCAATCTGGTAGGCGTAACCGAAATAGAGCCAGCGTTTGGGCTCGAGCTTCCTCAAGCGGTAGACGCCCAGCCAGTGTCGCCAGGTCAGCCAGGTCATGGGCTGGCTGTGCTGCGCCTCGTTGGCCTCGATCAGGGCAAAGTGGGCCAGGTCCTCGGCGCGCTGCAGTGCGCGCCCGTTCTTGAGCAGCCAGGGGCTGGCCACGGGGGTGAGCTGCTCGCCGAAAAGATGCACGGCGTGCGTGGGCACATTGGACGCCTGCGTGTAACGCAGCACCAGGTCCACGTCGGCCGTCTCCAGGTCCACCAGCGCGTCCGAGGCGTCGATGCGGATGTCGATGTCCGGATGCGCGCCCTGGAAATCCTCGAGCCGCGGGATCAGCCACATGGAGGCGAACGAGGCCCAGGTGCTGATGGCCACGCTGCGGCGTCCCGTGCTGCGCCGGATCTGCTGCACCGCGCTGTCGATGCGCTCCAGCGAAGGCAGGACGGCCTGTAGCAGCTGTGCGCCCGCGGTGGTGAGCTCGACGGCGCGCGTGTGGCGCAGGAAGAGGCTCACGCCCACCTCGTCCTCCAGCGCCTGGATCTGCCGTGTCACGGCGCTCTGTGTGAGCGCCAGGTCCTCGGACGCGGCGCGAAAGTTCAGGTGACGTGCCACGGCCTCGAAGGCGCGCAGCTGCCCCATGCCGATGGGGCGGGTCCGGGGGGAGACGTCGGGGCGGGGCATGGGGATACCGGAGGGGGTTGATTGATGCGTTTTAAGAATCAATAGCCTAACCCGATTTCATTGGACCGGCCAGCAGATTGTGGGGATCATGCAATGCCGAACACCCCGACAAGGAGTCTGCGATGCTGTCTCCGGGCGATACCGAATTGCAACAATTCCGGCTGCGCGCCACCGCGGCCGGCCACTGGCAACTGGCCCCCGGCCGGGCCCTGAGCCTGTGCCCGCGCTGTGATGGCGTGCTGCGCATCACCCGGGGCCGGGCCTGGCTCACGCTGGATGTCCCGCCGCACGGGCCCGCGGCCGAGGTGGGCGACCATTGCCTGCAGGCCGGCGAGCAGTTGCGTGTGAGGGCCGGGCGCCATCTGGTCTTCGAGTCGCTGGACCCCGTGCCGGTGGATTTCGAATGGCTGCACCTGCCTGTCGCCGTGCCTTTGCGGGTCTCGCGCTGGAACGAGTCGGTGGTCCTGCCCCTGGCAGACCTGGGCCGTGCAGCGTCGATGGCCGGCAGGGCTGCGTGGCGTCTGCTGCGTGGCCTGGCCTCGACCGCCCTGGCCCTGCTGGCCGGCCGGCCAGTGCTGCGGTCCTAGAAGCTTTCCCAGTCCTCTTCAGCTGCCCGGACGGGCCTGGCCGGCGGCGTCGGTGCTACGGATGCCGCCACGCGGCTGCTGGCAGTCGGCGGGGCGGAGCCCCGGGCCGTCATCGCCGCGGGAGCGGCGGGCGCCGCAAGGGGCGCGGGCGGGGGTGGCGCCAGGACGTCCTGCTGCCCGGTGACCCGGAACACCGAGACCGTGGCCACCAGTTCCTGGGACTGGCTGCGCAGGCTGGAGGCCGCCGCCGCCATCTGCTCCACCAGCGCCGCGTTCTGCTGCGTCACCTGGTCCATCTGTTGCACGGCTTCGCCGATCTGGGTCACGCCCTGGCTCTGTTCGGTGCTGGCGGCGCTGATTTCGCCCATGATGTCGGTCACGCGCCGGATGCTGGCCACGACTTCGTTCATGGTCCGGCCCGCCTGGTCCACCAGGGCCGTGCCCTGCTCGACCCGCCCGACGCTGTCCGTGATGAGCTGCTTGATCTCCTTGGCGGCCTCGGCGCTGCGGCTGGCCAGGTTCCTGACCTCGCTGGCCACGACGGCAAAACCCCGCCCCTGTTCGCCTGCGCGTGCCGCTTCCACGGCGGCGTTCAGCGCCAGGATATTGGTCTGGAAGGCGATGCTGTCGATCACGCTGATGATGTCGGCGATCCTGCGGCTGCTGTCACTGATGCCGCGCATGGTGTCCACGACATGGTGCACCACCTCGCCGCCCTGGACGGCCACGGTGCTGGCGCTTTGCGCGAGCTGGTTGGCCTGGCGCGCGTTGTCGGCGTTCTGTTTCACGGTGGAAGCCAGCTCCTCCATCGAGGCTGCGGTCTGCTCCAGCGCGCTGGCCTGGTTTTCGGTCCGTGCGCTCAGGTCGTGGTTGCCCTGGGCGATCTCGGCGCTGGCCGTGGAGACCGCATGGCTACCCTGACGTACCCGGGTGACGATTTGCGCCAGCTTGCCCTGCATGGCGGCCAGGCTCTGCAGCACCCGGGCCACCTCATCCCTGCCGTCCTGGCGGATCGGGGTGGTGAGGTTGCCCTCGGCGACCGCGGTCGAGACCTCGACGGCGTGGCTCAGGGCCAGGGAGATGTTGCGCACGAGGAAATAACCGAAGACCACGGCTGCAGCGATGCCCAGCACGATGGCTGAGATCGACAGCAGGTGCAGGGTTTCGTATCGCGCCTCGGCCTGTTCGTGTTCCCGCTCGGCTTCCTTGATCTGCAGGTTGACCAGGGCGGTCACGGCCTCCTGCATGGCCGGGGCCCGGGGACTCAGTCCTTCGCGGTAGGCCTGGCCTGCCGCTTCCAGGTTGCCGGCTGCCATGGCTTGGGTCACCGCCACCACGCCGTTACGTGTGTAGTCTTCGACCTTCTCCTCGAAGGCCCGGGCCAGTTTCTCTTCCTCGGCCGTCAGCCGGGTGGCCATGTACTGCTTCCACAGCTCCAGCCGCCGGGCCGAGTTCTCCTGGATCTCCCGGCTGCGGCGCTGCACATTGGCAGGATCGGGGTTGAGCAGCATATCCATCACCAGCACCCGGTTGCGGTTGAGCCGGTAGTTGATCTCGCTGAGCTGTTCCAGCGGAACCAGCCGGTCTTCGAAGATCGTCTGCATGCCTGCGTTGGCCTGGCTGGTCGCATAGAGACCCAGAAAACCCACCAACGCCAGCAGCGCCGAGAGCATGGTGATGAGTACCCACAGACGCGTCGAGATCCTGAAATTGTTCATGGCGTATGTCCCGAGGGCTTGGCAAAGAGGAGTGGCCGGGAACACTCTACGCCGGATGCCCCCAAAAGGCGAGGGGAGCAGGCCGTCTTGGCCTGCTCCCCCTGTCAGGGCAATGATTGGTCAGCTTGCCGTCAGGATCGGCGAGGGGCTCAGTCTGCCTTGAAGCCCGTCGCCGCCACGGCCTTGCCCCAGGTGACCGTGTCGTTCGCGATGATGCGTGCGAAGGCCTCGGCCGTGGTGCCGGTCACGCGAAAACCGGCTTCCTCCAGCTTGGCGCGCATGGCCGGGTCGGTCACTGCCTTCTGCACGTCGGCGCTGAGCCGGGACAGGACCTCGGGCGGCGTGCGCGACGGCGCCACGATGCCGAACCAGGAGCTGAACTCCAGCGTGGGGTAGCCCTGCTCCTTGATCGTGGGCACATCGGGCAGGGCGGCGGCGCGTGCCGGGCCGGTGGTGCCCAGGGCCAGCAGCTTGCCGGCCTTCACATTGGGCGCGGCCAGGCCCACGCTGGCGAAGACGCCCTGGACATCCCCGCTGAAGAGCCCACCCAGCGCGTCGGCCGTGCTCTTGTAGTGCACGGCCTCCGGCTTGAGCTTGACGGCTTCGCCGAACATGAAGGCGCCGAAGTGGCCCGGCGTACCCGCGCCGAAGGTGGCCATGAAGAGCCCCTTCTGCTGCTGCACCCAGCCGACGAATTCCTTGACGTTTTTGGCCGGCACCTTCTGCGGGTTGACCAGCAGCGCGAAATCGGCACTCACCACCTGGCTCACAGGGGCGAAGTCCTGCGCCGGGTTGTAGGGCAGCTTGTTGTAGCTGCTGGGCGCAATGCTGAGCTGGCCGGTCTCGCCCAGCATCAGCGTGTAGCCATCCGGCGTGGCGCGTGCCGCTTCGCTGGCGGCGATCAGGCCGCCGGCGCCGGGCTTGTTGTCCACGATCACGCCCTGGTTGCCCCAGCCTTCGGAGAGCTTCTGCGCCAGCAGGCGCGCCACGATGTCGGGGCCGGTGCCGGCGGGGAAGCCGACGATGATGCGCACGGGGCGGTTGGGGTAGGCGGCCTGGGCCTGGACGCCGGTGGCGCTCAGGCCTGCAAGCAATGCAGCGCCGGCAACAAGGGCGCGGCGCAGGGGGGAAGTGGCAGTCATGCAGTGTCTCCTGTAGGAATGATGGAAGCGGGTCAGTTGACGGTGAAAAACTGCATCTCCACCCGCTCGGGCCGGCGTACGCCGCTGCCGATGAAGAGGCGCTCGGCGATCCAGCCCAGCGCGGGCGAGGCGGTCTCGAAGCTCGGGCTGCAGCGGAAGTACACCAGTGCCGGGTCCACGGGCTCGCCGCGCAGCAGACGCGCGGTGACCTCTGGCGCGGCCGCGCGCAGCGCGCGGTTCTGGACATAGATCAGGTCGCCGGCGTCGGTCTCGAGCACGTAACGCGCATCCAGCTCGGCCAGGCGCGGGCTGACGATGAGCTGGTAGTCGGCGCCACCGGGCAGCACGCGTGCCGTCCAGCCGCTACCGCGGGCTTCGCCACCCAGGATGGGGATGAGGCGGCGCTGGCCGTGCACGGTGGGGCCGACTTCCTGCGCAGCGGCGACATGGACCGAGAGCTCGGCAAAAAATTCCAGGGTGGGGGCGGAAAGGGACATC
>JACCDS011416348.1_pt1 | contig 16739 bp, 16 predicted proteins | sample 7446441 | NCBI WGS metagenome assembly JACCDS01 (sample SAMN15323445, study PRJNA562643) | freshwater metagenome | isolation source: river surface water | place: USA:Blue River Watershed | collected 2017-08-17
AACGTACCTGATCATTCCCCTTGCCGGTCGCACCATGCGAGATGGCGTCGGCGCCGGTCTCGCGAGCGATCTCGATAAGGCGCTTCGCGATCAGCGGGCGTGCAATCGAGGTGCCGAGCAGGTATTCACCTTCGTACACCGTATTGGCGCGGAACATCGGGAACACGAAGTCGCGCACGAATTCTTCGCGCACGTCGTCGATGAAGATGTTCTCCGGCTTGATGCCGAACTTGATGGCCTTGGCGCGTGCCGGCTCCAGCTCTTCGCCCTGGCCGAGGTCGGCAGTGAACGTGACGATTTCGCAGTGGTAGTGATCCTGCAGCCATTTCAGGATGACCGAGGTGTCCAGTCCGCCCGAGTAGGCGAGGACGACTTTGTTGATGTCGCTCATTGCTGTTTTTTCCTGATTGTCGATGTTCAAACTTTTCCGAGCACGAGGTACTCGAGCAGCGCTTTCTGCACGTGCAGCCGGTTCTCCGCCTCATCCCAGACGACCGATTGCGGACCATCGATGACTTCGGCTGCCACTTCCTCGCCACGGTGCGCGGGCAGGCAGTGCATGAACAGCGCATTCTTGTTCGCGCGCTTCATCTTGTCGGCGTCAACGATCCAGCCTTCGAAGGCCTTCAGGCGCGCTGCGTTCTCTTGCTCGTAGCCCATGCTGGTCCAGACGTCGGTGGTCACGAGGTCGGCGCCTTCACAGGCGTCCGCCGGGCGCTTGAAGACGGTGTAGCGCCGGTTCGCGGGCGAGACCAGGGCCGGATTGATGTCGTAGCCGGCCGGTGTCGAAACATTCACATGGAAGCCGAATACCTCGGCCGCCTGCAGCCACGAGTACAGCATATTGTTCGCATCGCCTATCCATGCGACCGTCTTGCCGGCAATCGATCCGCAATGCTCGATATAGGTGAACACATCGGCAAATACCTGGCAGGGGTGGTGCTCGTTGGTCAGGCCGTTGATGACCGGCACGCGCGAATTCGCGGCAAAGCGCTCGATGATTTCCTGGCCGAAGGTGCGGATCATGATGATGTCGCACATGCGGGACATCACTTGCGCGGCATCTTCAACCGGCTCGCCGCGGCCAAGCTGGCTGTCGCGGGTGTTCAGGTAGATCGCCGCACCGCCGAGCTGGTGCATGCCGGCCTCGAAGGACAGGCGGGTGCGGGTCGAATTCTTTTCGAACACCATCACCAGCGTGCGGTCCAGCAGCGGGTGGTAGGGCTCGTAGTTCTTGAATTTGCGCTTGATGATGCTGGTGCGCGCGATCAGGTACTCGTACTCGGCCAGCGTCAGGTCAGCAAACTGCAAGTAGTGTTTGATTGCCATAAATGAAATCGGCGGCACGCCAGCGGCTGCCGCCGAATCTTTTTTAACTTGTTGGATTATAAGGGGTTTTGTGGGGCGGGGACAGTGTTTGCGGTGGCGCAACGGCGGCCCAAAACCACGGAGATGTCGCGCGACATATGCAGCAGCCTCAGCAGAACGATGCGTTCGCTCTCATCTTGGTAGAAAAGCAGGTAGGGAAAACCATTGGTGATGACGAAGCGCAGGCGAACCCGCTCGTTTGAAGTCACGTGGCGCAGTGATCCTATCGCCGAATGCGTTCGAGCCAGCCTCACCGCTTTGCCGAATGCAGCAAGGAATCTCATCGACAGTGCGGCTGATTCCTCTTCGTAATAGTCGGCCGCTTTTGCCAGATCAAGCCTGATCCGCGGCGAGCGTACAAAGTCTTTCAACGGTGGCGTGCTGCGGCTCGTTCCCGAACGCCCTCGGCCATTGTGAGCCACCACTCTTCATTAACCTCGCCCTCCTCACCGGATTCGAGGCCTTCCAGTATCAATTGCCGGAGCGCGCGGATAGCTGCAGGATCTTTTTCGATCAGGTCTGCAAGCTGATCAGCCGTCATTGCAAGCGAGTCGTCACCGCCCAGCTGAATTTCCTGTTCAGCTGCTTCGTTTCCCAGTGCCGGTGTCATCAGCTATCTCCTGTCGGGCCATTCGTGGCTGTATACAAAGTCGAAGGCTCGCACCCGCCTTCGATCCTGACAAGTGATTTGGAATATTTTTCCGACTCAGCGATAGCCAGGCTTCTGCAGCGATTCATGCCGCAGCTGCAAGTACATTTGATGCCGTCCCGCGTCTATCTGTTCATCAGCCACTGCCTGCAGAATCGTACAGCCCGGTTCAGCCACATGATGGCAGTTGTAGAAGCGACACTGGCCGAGGTGAGACGTGAATTCGGGGAAGGCGCGTTCCAGCATGCCTTCGCTCAGGTGGTACAGACCGAATTCCTGGAAGCCCGGCGAGTCAATCACCGACGTGTGATCGTCAATGGTGTAAAGCCGCGTGAACGTGGTCGTATGCTTGCCGCTGTCAAGCCGCTGCGAGATCTCGCGCACGGCGATATCCGCGTCCGGCACCAGCAGATTCACCAGCGAAGATTTGCCCATGCCGGACTGACCGATCAGGATCGTCGACTGCCCGGCCAGCAGCGGCTGCAAAGTCTCCAGCGTCTGCGCCGGATGGCCGGTCGCGCTGACCTCGTGTACCGGATAGCCCAGCTCGGCGTACAAAGCCACCCGTTCGCGCGCGGCGTCGAGCTGATCCTCGACATCGACCTTGTTCAGTACCAGATGAGCGCGGATGCCGGCGGCTTCGGATGCGACCAGCGAGCGCGACACCAGGTCATCCGAAAAGCTCGGTTCGGTGGCAACGACGATGAACAGCTGCGTGACATTGGACGCTAGCAGCTTCGATTTGAACTGGTCGGAACGATAAAGCAGCGTGCTACGCGGCAGGATTTCCTCGATCACGCCCTGGTCGGCCGAGGTGGCGCCAAAGCGCACGCGGTCGCCGGTAGCCACATCGCTCTTTTTGCCGCGGGTCACGCACTGCCACAGCTGACCGTCAGCCTGCGCCAGATAGTGCCGCCCGTGTGCGGCGACGATCAGGCCTTGCCGGTCTGCCATGGGCCGTTCTGGGCAATCTCTTCGACCTTGGCCGCGCAGATGAAATCGTTGTGGGAGACACCGCCCGCCGAATGGGTGCTGTAGCGCACCGTGCAGCGGTTATAGCCGACGAGCAGTTCGGGATGATGATCTTCGCGATGGGTCATGTCCGCGACAGCATTCACGAAGCCCATCGTCTGGTGGTAGTCGGCAAACCGGAACTCGCGCTGCAGTTGGCCGTCAGCCAGCGACCAGCCATTCAGCACCGACAGTGCTTCACGCAGCTCTGCCTCGCTCGCGCCCGCAGTTTGGTGGCGGCAGGATGCCTGCAGCAGATCGGCGCGCGTGATCATGCTCAGGCCGACAGCAGTTTCTGCACCCGCACGCTGGCCGGCGGGTGGGAATCATAAAACGCGGAATGCAGCGGGTCCGGCGTCAGCGTCGATGCATTGTCCTCGTACAGCTTGACCAGTGCGGAGATCAGGTCCTGCGAATTGCTGTGTTTTGCAGCGAACGCATCGGCCTCGAACTCGTTCTTGCGTGACGTGATCGACAGCAGTGGCGAGAACAGGAAGGTGAACACCGGCAGCGCGAACATGAACAGGATCAGCGCCATCGCGTCATTGCTGCCATCGAGCAGCGGCGTCACGCCCAGGCCAAGATAGAACCACGCCTGGCCCTTCAGCCAGCCGAGCAGCGCGAGGAAGCCCAGCGACATCAGGAACATGATGCCGACGCGCTTGATCACATGGTTCAGCTTGAAGTGGCCCAGCTCATGCGCGAGCACCGCCTCGATCTCGTTCGGTGCGAGGCGCGACAGCAGCGTGTCAAAGAACACAATGCGCTTGGCCGCGCCGAAGCCGGAGAAATAAGCGTTGCCGTGCGCGCTGCGGCGCGAGCCATCCATCACGAACAAGCCCTTGCTGGCAAAGCCGACACGCTGCATCAGCCCCTCGATGCGCGAGCGCAAGCTGTCGTCTTCCAGCGGCGTGAACTTGTTGAACAGCGGCGCAATCAGGCTCTGGTAAAACGCCAGCATGAACAGCTGGAAGCCGCACCACAGCAGCCAGGCGTAGAGCCACCAGAGTGCGCCGGCCTCTTGCATCAGCGCCAGCGTAACCCACAGCAATGGCAGGCCGATCAGGGCGCCGACAGCACTGTGCTTCACGAGGTCTGAAAAGAACAGCGCCGGCGTCATCTTGTTGAAGCCGAATTTTTCTTCCAGCGTGAATTGCTTGTAATAGTCGAACGGCAGGTCGATCAGGCCCGAGATGATCGCGACGGCGGCGATCAGCGCGATCTGGTAGCCCATGCCGTTGCCGAACCCGGGAGTCAGGCTGACCGACAGCCATTGCAGCCCGCCAAGCAGCGTGAAGCCGATCAGCACCACTGCATTCACGACCAGCAACACGATCTTCAGCCGGGTCTTTGCGATCGTATAGTCGGCAGCCTTCTGGTGCGCGGCCAGCGGAATCTTTGCGGCGAACTGCGCGGGTACGGCGTCGCGGTGCTGGGCGACATGCCGCACATGGCGCGACGCGAGCCACAGCTTGACCGCCAGCGTGGCCAGCAGGAAGGCGGCAAACAACAGAGAGAAGCTATTCGGTTCCATCGGGTGCGTGTGAGAAAATGCAGGTTTGGCGAACGCGGGCAGGATAGCCCGCGCACGATAACGGATCTGGATTATGTCACAAGCAAACGAAGCCCATCAGGCGCCGCCCGAGCGCCCGAACGAGTTCAACCTGGTCTGGGTTGACATGGAAATGACCGGCCTTGACCCCGACAAGGACAGGGTCATTGAAGTCGCTGCCATTGTCACCGACGCCAACCTGAACGTGCTTGCCGAGGGGCCGGTTTTTGCGATTCACCAGTCGGACGAGGTGCTTAACGGCATGGATGCGTGGAACAAGGGCACGCATGGCCGTTCGGGCCTGATCGAGCGCGTGAAGGCGTCAACCGTGACCGAGGCGCAGGCCGAGGCCGAAATGATCGAATTCCTGCGCAAATACGTACCGTCAGGGAAGTCGCCGATGTGCGGCAATTCGATTTGCCAGGACCGCCGCTTCATGGCGCGCCACATGCCGACGCTGGAAGCATTTTTCCATTATCGCAATGTCGATGTCTCGACGCTGAAGGAACTGTGCCGGCGCTGGAAGCCGGAGCTGATCGCAGGCTTCAAGAAGCACCAGCTGCATACGGCGCTGGCGGATATTCGCGAATCAGTCGAGGAATTGAAGTACTACCGGGAGCACTTCATCAAGGTGTGATGGGTATTGGTGTTGGTGGGTATCGCTGCGCTCTACCCACCCTATGGATTCTCTGACATCTCCACGTCGTTTATTTCCGCCCCGCCCAGAACCTCTGTATCTGGGACACCGACGCCTCGACCTCGATGGCCAGCTTGTGGCATTTCATCGGGTCGTCGACCAGCGCGACCTCTTCTTCCTCGATTTCTTCCGCACCCAGCAGCCGTATCGCGCGCAGCAGCGTCGCCTGCGCCGAATCGCGCAGGGGTTGCCATGCGGCGTCGCGCAGACCGACGCCTTCGAGGAAGCCCCAGCACCAGGCTTCCGCATCGAGGACTTCCTTGCCTTTCCACTGGTGCACCGAGAACAGTGGCTCGAAGTCCTTGGGTGCGACCTCAAAAGTGACGACGATCTCTTCCAGCGCGCGCGCCAGCAGTTCGTGCATGCGCGCCTCTTGCTGGTCGTCACGGAAGTCGGGCGCGTCGTCAGGCTCAAGGCCCCAGACGCGCGGCAACCATTCGTCAATGGCCACCGGCTCGGGCCCGATCGCGATCGCAGTCAGGTAGCCATGCAGCGCATCCATGGCCATCGTTTCGTCGCCGCAGCGGTCGGACATCAGGAAGCGGTCGAGTTCGTCGAACTCTTTTTCGGTCAGCAAAGGCTCGGCGGGCATGATGGGCTTATTCAGGAAAAGGCCGAACAGTGTAACAAGTCTACAATCCACCCATGAGCTCCCCGATATCGCATTCCTTTTACGAACTGTCGCCCGACGCCGTGCTCGACGCGCTCGACGCTATCGGCTTGCGAGGTGACGGCCGACTGCTTGCGCTCAACAGTTACGAGAACCGCGTCTATCAGGTCGGCATGGAAGAGGGCGCGCCGGTGGTCGCCAAGTTCTACCGCCCGCAGCGCTGGAGCGAGGCGGCCATTCTCGAGGAACATGCGTTCGTGCAGCAGCTTTACGAAAGCGAAATTCCCGTCGTGCCGCCGATGAACATTGCCGGTGCGACGCTGCACTGCCATCAGGGTTATCGATTCGCCGTGTTTCCGCGTCAGGGCGGCCGCGCGCCGGAACTGGACGCGCCGGGCACGCTGGAATGGATAGGCCGCTTCATGGGCCGCATCCACGCGGTCGGCGCAACACGCTCCTTTGCCGAGCGCCCTGTGCTCGATGCGACGACCTTCGGCGAGCAGCCGCGCGAATGGCTGCTGCAAAGCGGCCTGATTCCTGCTGAACTGCGCGAGAGCTGGTCGGCGATCAGCCGGCAGGCGCTGGACGGCGTGCGCCGCTGCTATGAACGCGGCGGCTCAGTGGCCCTGCTGCGCTTGCATGGCGACTGCCATGCCGGCAATGTGCTGTGGACCGACGGCGGCCCGCATTTCGTTGACTTCGACGACAGCCGCATGGGGCCGGCGCTGCAGGATCTGTGGATGCTGTTGTCCGGCGAGCGTGCCGATATGCGCGGGCAACTGACCGAATTGCTGGCCGGCTATGAAGATTTCTGCGAATTCGACCCGCGCGAGCTGTATCTGCTGGAGGCGCTGCGCACATTGCGCCTGCTGCACTACTCGGCCTGGCTAGGCATGCGCTGGGACGACCCGGCTTTTCCGGCCGCGTTCCCCTGGTTCAATACGGTGCGCTACTGGCAGGACCGCATTCTTGAGCTGCGCGAGCAGGTCGCGCTGATGGATGAGCAGCCACTCTGGCCCATTTGACCGAAGTCAAATTTTTTACGGGGCGGGTTTGCTAGATTGCACCCACCTTCCAACCGACGGAGAACTCCATGTTCAAGAAAATCCTGGTGCCGACTGATGGTTCGCCGCTGTCAGAAAAATCCGCGAAGGCCGCGCTGGAGTTCGCTGCCGCGGTCGGCGCAACGGTGGTCGGGTTCGCGGTCGCCGAGCTTTATCCGTTCATGCTGATGCCCGAGGCCGGCGCGATGGTCGACCTGTCGACCTATGAAGAGCTACAGGACAAGTCGGCCCAGCAGGCGACCGAAAAAATGAAGGCGATGGCGGCAGAGGCGAAAGTGTCGTGCGAGGTGATGTCCACGCGCGGCGTGCATCCGTACGAAGAGATCATCAACGCAGCCAAGGGCAAGGGCTGCGACCTGATCTGGATGGGCTCGCACGGACGCAAGGGACTGGATCGGCTGCTGCTCGGCAGCGAGACGCAGCGGGTGCTGTCGCATTCGACGATACCGGTGATGGTTTATCGCTAGGTGGCGGGAGTTTGTGGGTCAATGTGCCATCAGCACCGGCACCGTCATCGCCTGCAGCACCGTGCGGGTCACCCCGCCCAGCATGACTTCGCGGAAGCGGGTATGGCCGTAAGCACCCATCACGATCAGGTCGGATCCGAGATCCGCAGCGGCCGACAGCAGCGCCTCGCCGGTGGCACCCGTGATGCGTCGCTCGATCACATTCACCTTCACGCCGTGCCGCGCCAGATACAGCGCGAGGTCCGCGCCCGGCTGTTCGCAATGCGCATCGCTGTCATCACCGGTATCGAACACCAGTACGTCGGCCGATCCGGCCTGCACCAGCAGCGGCAGTGCGCCGGCGATCGCGCGACACGCGGCCAGTCCGCCATCCCAGGCCACCAGCGGGCGCCTGAGTTCGCCATTGGCCGCTCCTGCATACGGGACCACCAGCACCGGGCGGCCGCTGTTGAGCACTACCGTTTCCGGAAAATTCGACATGACGCCCGGCACTGCGGCCGAGGGATCGAATTGCCCGATGACCGCGATATCGGCATAGCGCGCGTGCAGCGCGATGCCGCCGGCAGCTTCGTCATCCACCAGGCGAGCCTCGACCGAATCGACGCCGATGGCCGCAGCCGCTTTGTCAAATGCCGCCAGCGACGCCTGCGCATGCTGGTGCAGGTGGTCGAGATGATGCGAGAACACCGGGTCCTTCGGGTTGAAGGCGCCGTGGTCGAACACATAGCGCGAGATGCCGGTCATTGCCGCACCAACCAGGTGCGCCTGCTGCGCCTTCGCCATCTGCGCCGCCAGCTTGACGCGCGTGGCGCACTGCTGAGACTGGTCAACATGAACCAGCACGGTCTTGTAAGTCATGCACCTTCCTTCCATCGCCGGGGAACCCATCCGTTCCCGTGGTTGTTTTTATCAGACTAAAGCGCGAACGCGATTTCGTCCAGCGCGGCCCGCCACGCACGGTCCGCATGTTTCGGTAGAATTTGTCCGAGGTCAAGCGCCCCCACCGCCATGAGCATACGCAACCTGCAGCACCTGTTCTCTCCGCAGTCAGTCGTGCTGATCGGCGCGAGCGACCGGCCGCACAGCGTCGGCGCGACGGTGCTGGCCAACCTGATCGACGGCCGCGCCGCGCCCGCCATAGGCGACCGCCTGATGCTCGTGAACCCCCACCACCAGCGTCTGATGGGGCTGCCAGTGTACCCGGACGTGTCCAGCCTGCCGCAGGTGCCGGAGATGGCGGTGATCGCGACGCCACCGCAATCGGTGGCCGGCCTGATAGCAGAACTGGTCAGCAAGGGCACGCGAGCGGCGGTCGTGCTGACGGCCGGCATGGACGCCGATCATGGCGACGGCCACACGCACCGGCAGGCGATGCTGCTGGCCGCGCGTCCGTCGGTGTTCCGTATTCTGGGTCCGAACAGCGTTGGCACGCTGGTGCCCGGCGCGCACCTGAACGCGAGCTTTGCGCATACCACTGCGCTGGCCGGCAAGATCGCGTTCGTGTCGCAGTCCGGCGCCCTGGTCACCGCCGTGCTCGACTGGGCGCATGCGCGCGGCATCGGTTTCTCGCATTTCGTGTCGCTCGGCGATGCCTCCGATATTGATTTCGGCGACATGCTCGACTATCTCGCAACCGACCCGAATACCAGCGCGATCCTGCTCTACATGGAAGACGTGCGCAATGCGCGCAAGTTCATGTCTGCCGCGCGCGGCGCCGGTCGCAACAAGCCGGTGCTGGTGCTGAAAGCCGGCCGCGCGCCCGAAGGCGCCCGTGCGGCGGCCTCGCATACCGGCGCCCTGGCCGGGCTGGACGCGGTGTTCGAATCGGCGGTGCGGCGCGCCGGCATGCTGCGCGTGCTGTCCACCGAGGCCTTGTTCGATGCGGTCGAGACGCTGTCGCGCGCGCAGCCGCTGCGTGACGAGGAACTGATCATCCTGACCAACGGCGGCGGTCCCGGCGTGATGGCGACCGATGCGCTGATGCTGTCCGGCGGCCGGCTGGCAACGCTGCCGCCGGAAACCCAGGCCGAACTCAACCGCGTGCTGCCGGTGACCTGGTCGCACGGCAATCCGGTCGACATCATCGGCGATGCGCCGGTCGAGCGTTATCAGCACGCGCTGCAGATCCTGTTCGACCGTCATCCCGACAAGCCCATCCTGTTCATCCACTCGCCAACGGCCATCGTATCCAGCGCCGACATTGCGCGCGTGCTTGCGCCCATGATCGCGCAGTCGCGCCAGCACGTGATCGGCTGCTGGCTAGGCGCAGCCGCGGTCGCCGAAGCGCGGCAAATTTTTTCCGATGCCGGCATTCCGCATTTCAGCACGCCGGAAGATGCGGTACAGGCCTTCATGCAGGTCGTTGAATACCGGCGCAACCAGCAGTTGCTGATGCAGGTGCCGGCGGCCGGTACGCAGCATGATCCGATCAATCGCGAGGCTGCGCGCGCCATCATCGACAAGGCATTGGCCGAGGGACGGTCGATGCTGACCGAGCCGGAGGCAAAGGCACTGCTCGACGCCTGCCATATTCCGGTGGTCGACACGCGCATAGCGACAACTGCCGGCGAAGCGCGCGAGAAAGCAATCGAGATCGGCTTTCCGGTCGCGGTAAAGCTGCTGTCGCCCGATGTGTCGCACAAGACCGAGGTCGGCGGCGTGATGCTGGACCTGAATACGCCGCAAGAGGTCGAGGCGGCCGTGCATGCGATCGAGCAGCGGCTGCAGCGGCTGCGGCCCGAGGCGCGGCTGAACGGCTTTTCGGTGCAGGCGATGGCGCGCTGGCCGGATGCGCAGGAACTGATCATCGGCATCACCACCGATCCCATCTTCGGGCCGGTGATCCTGTTCGGGCAGGGCGGCATCGCAGTCGAGGTGCTGCACGATCACGCGGTCGCCTTGCCGCCGCTGAACCGCGTGCTGGCACGCGACATGATCCGGCGCACGCGCGTCGCATCGCTGCTGGCGGGCTATCGCAACCGCAAGCCGGCCGATCTGGAGGAAGTGAGCCGCGTGCTGATCCAGGTCGCGCATCTCGCCGCCGAATTGCCCGAGGTGGCCGAGCTCGACATCAATCCGCTACTGGCCGACCATCACGGCGTGATCGCGCTCGACGCACGCGTGACGCTGCGTCCGGTCAAGCTCAGGCATCCGCATGACCGTCTCGCGATTCGTCCGTATCCGCAGGAGCTGGAGGAAAAGGTCGATTGGATGGGCGAGCCCCTGCTGCTGCGCCCGATCCGTCCCGAAGATACCGAGGAGCACCTGCGCTTCTTCCATGCGCTCGACCCGCTTGACGTGCGCATGCGGATGTTCGTGCACATCCGCGAGCTGCAGGTGTCGCAGCTGGCCCGGATGACGCAGATCGACTACGACCGCGAGATGGCTTTCATCGCGGTCAGGAAGCGCGATGATGACAGCGACGAAACGTTGGGCGTGGTGCGCGGCTTTGCCGATCCGGACAATGAGTTGGCCGAATTCGCGATCATCATCCGTTCCGACCTGAAGGGCATGGGGCTAGGGCATACGCTGATGAATAAGCTGATCGCTTATTTCCGACAGCGCGGCACGCGCCGTCTAGTCGGTGAGGCACTGGCCGAGAACCGCGCCATGATCGACCTGATGCATGACCTCGGCTTTACCGTCAGCAGCAGCGTCAGCGAGGGCACGGTCGAACTGGTATTGGATTTATCAAGTTCGCAAGAGTCTTCCTCTTCCGGTTCGGCAGCCGGTCAATTTTGACTTAGGTCAAGGTAATCGCAAGGGGGCATTCGTAGACTGCAAACGCCTGAAAAGCGCAACCTCGCGCTCACGGCGAGCTGCGAGCGCCCATGACTGTACAGACAATTCCCATCCATCCGGTCCAGCAAGTCGAATTCGACGGCGGCCTGATACAGCGCCTGTCGCAATCCGGCCCGCGCTATACGTCTTATCCGACGGCCGACCGTTTCACCGACGAGTTCGGCTACCGCGATTACCTGCAGTCGGTGAACCACTTGCACACGCGAGGCGCTCGTCATCCGATTTCGCTGTACATCCATATCCCGTTCTGCGACACGGTCTGCTACTACTGCGGCTGCAACAAGATCGTCACCAAGAACCGCGACAAGGCCGCGACCTACCTGGGCTATCTGAAGCGCGAAATCGAGATGCAGGGCAAGCTGTTCGCCGGTTTCAATCAGGTCGAGCAGCTGCATTTCGGCGGTGGCACGCCGACCTATCTGTCGGATGTGCAGATGGACGACCTGATGCAGCATATTCGCCGCTGGTTCCAGTTCGCCGACGACGACAAGGGCGAGTACTCGATCGAGGTCGACCCGCGCAGCGTGACGCAGGAACGCATTCATACGCTGCGTCGTCAGGGCTTCAACCGCATCAGCCTCGGCGTGCAGGACTTCGACCCCGAGGTGCAGAAGGCGGTCAACCGCATCCAGCCGGAACAGCAGACGCTGGACACCCTGCGCGCGTCGCGCGAAGCGGGCTTCCGCTCGATCAGCGTCGACCTGATTTATGGCTTGCCCAAGCAGACCGTGATGTCGATGAACCAGACCATCACGAAGGTGATCGCGGCCAATCCGGATCGGATCGCGATCTATCACTACGCGCACCTGCCGCACCTGTTCAAGATGCAGCGGCGCATGCAGGACGAAGACATGCCGGGCCCGGACGCCAAGCTAGACATGCTCGCGTTGTGCATCCGGCGCCTGAACGAGGCCGGCTATGTGTACATCGGCATGGACCATTTCGCCAAGCCCGATGACGAGCTTGCGATCGCGCAGCGTCAGGGTCTGCTGCATCGGAATTTCCAGGGATACTCAACCCATGCCGAATCCGACCTGATTGCCTGCGGCGTATCGGCGATCAGCTCGGTCGGCAATTGCTACAGCCAGAACGCGAAGACGCTAGAGGAATATTACGATCGTCTCGATCAGGGCGAGCTACCGGTCGTGCGCGGTTACCAGTTGACGATGGACGATGTGCTGCGCCGCTTCATCATCCAAATGTTGATGTGCAATTTCGAGTTGTCGATCCGCTCGCTCGAAGAGGCTTACCCGATCAGGTTCGACGTCTACTTCGCACTCGAGCTTGAAAAGTTGCAGGAATTGCAGCAGCTTGGACTGCTGAACATGGATGGTGACTGGATCGAGGTGACCCTCAAGGGGCGCCTGCTTATCCGGAACATCTGCATGGTCTTCGACCGCCACCTTCAGCAGGCAAGGCGGTTACAATCGGAGCCATTGCGCTACTCGCGTACGGTATAGATCCCCACGTTGAATTCTCTGTCACTGTTGCCGATCTTTCTGGTCGGCCTGCTCGGTGGCGTGCATTGTGCCGGCATGTGCGGCGGCATCGTCAGCGCCTTCGCGGTCGCCACGCCGCGCCGTTCTTTTCCCGTCGCCGTGACCACGGTCGGCGGCTTGCCGGCGGCTGTGGCTGACAGCGGCCCGCGCGTGCTCGCATTCAACGCGGGCCGCATCGCGAGCTACATGATCGCCGGCGTGCTGGCCGGGCTGGTCGGCAGCGTGCCGGCAATGATCAATATCGCATCGGTACAGACTGCCGCGTACTGGCTCGCGAACCTGATGCTGGTCGCGCTCGGCCTCACGCTGATGAATGTCTGGCATGGTTTATCGCGCATCGAGGCGGTCGGCCAGGTCGCATGGCGACGCGTGCAACCGCTGATCCGCACGCTGCTGCCGGTGCAGAATCCGATGCAGGCATTCGCGCTTGGCGGTCTGTGGGGCTGGGTGCCTTGCGGCATGGTGTACAGCGTGCTGATGACGGCGCTCCTGAGCGGATCGGCATCGCGTGGCGCGCTGGTGATGCTCGCTTTCGGCCTTGGCACCTTGCCACTGCTATTCACCATGGGGCTGGCCGGCACCTCAATCCAGCCCTTGCTGAAAAAGCGCGCCGTGCGCGTGATTGCCGGCCTGCTGGTGCTGGCCTTCGGCATTCTCGGGCTGGTGCGCGTCGGTATGGGGCTGTCGCACGGCTGGCTCGACAGCCTTTGCATCACGCCTGCCGGATACTGAATGACAACGCCATGAGCGCCGCGATCTCTCCTTCCGCTTCCACCGTGCAGGGCTGCTTCCACTGCGGCTTGCCGGTGCCGGCCGGCAGTCACTGGCAGGTTGCGATTGACGGCGCCGAACGCGCCATGTGCTGCCCGGGTTGCGAGGCGGTGGCACAGGCGATCGTCGACAACCACTTGACGGATTACTACCGCAACCGGCAGAGCCTGCCCGAAGGCGTGGCCGCGGCTGTGCCGGACGCGCTGAAGCTGTACGACACGCCGGAGCTGGCGGCCCAGTTTACCGGCGCCGATGGCGGGGCCGAGGCCACGCTGTCGGTCGAGGGCATACGCTGTGCGGCTTGTGTGTGGCTGATCGAGAAGCGGCTGTCGCAAGTGCCGGGATTGAGCGCGGCCCACCTGAACGTGGCCACCGAGAAGCTGCAGGTGAAATGGGATGCGGCGCAGTGCAAGCCCAGCGACATCCTGCAGGCGGTGCGCGAGGTGGGCTACACCGCGTATCCGTATGACCCGATCCAGCACGGCGAGCTGCTGCGCAAGAATACGCGCCAGCTGTTCAAGCGGCTGTTCGTTGCCGGTCTGTCGATGATGCAGGTGATGATGTACGCGGTGCCGGTCTACATGGCCGACGCCGGTTCCATCGAAGCCGACATGGAAAAGCTGATGCGCTGGGCCAGCCTGATCCTGACGCTGCCGGCGGTGCTGTACTCGGCCACGCCCTTCTTCAGGGGCGCGTGGACCGACCTGAAGCAGCGCGCGCTCGGCATGGACGTGCCGGTTGCCTTAGGCATAGGCGCTGCATTCATCGGCAGTACCTATGCGACCCTGGTCGACCACGGCGATGTGTATTTCGATTCCGTCACGATGTTCATCTTCCTGCTGCTGTGCAGCCGTTACGTCGAGCTGGTCGCGCGGCGGCGCGCGGCGGCTTCGCTGGAGACGATGCAGCATGCACTGCCGGACTCCGCCTGGCTGCTGAAGGATTTTCCGGCCAGCCGCGACGCAACGCTGGTTGCCGCGGCGACGCTGCGCGCGGGCGATGTCATTCTCGTCAAGCCCGGCGAGCCGGTGCCGGCCGACAGCGTAGTGACCGACGGCGAGACTTCGGTCGACCTGTCGCTGCTGACTGGCGAGAGCGCGCCGCAGCGCAAATCCATCGGGGAACAGATCGTCGGCGGCGCGGTCAATGTCAGTGCGCCGGTCGTGCTGCGCGTGGAGAAAGTCGCGAAGGACAGCACGCTATCCGCGCTGATTCGCCTGATCGAACGCGCCGGGCAGGGCAAGCCGACGATTGCGCAGTGGGCCGACCGTGTCGCCGCATGGTTCGTCGGGGCCTTGCTGGTGCTTGCCGCTGCGGTGCTGGCATTCTGGCTCTGGCACGACGCCGCGCGCGCATGGCCGATCGCGATTGCCGTGCTGGTGGTTTCCTGCCCGTGCGCGCTGTCGCTGGCTACGCCATCGGCGCTGGCTGCGGCGACAGATCGCCTGCTGAAGCAGCGCGTGCTGGTGATACAGCCGCATGTGCTCGAGACGCTGGACCGCGCAACGCATGTGATCTTCGACAAGACCGGCACCCTGACCGAGGGTCGGCCGCTGCTGCGGCAACTGACGCTGCTCGGCCGCGCGAGCGAAAATGACGCGCTGCGCATCGCGGCAGCGCTCGAAGCGGGCAGTGCGCATCCGATCGCGCATGCATTCACGTCGGCCGTGAAATCTGAACTGCAGGCGCAGGCAATCGAGGTCGTGCAGGGGCAGGGTATCGAAGCCGTGATCGACGGGCAGCGTTATCGTATTGGCAGCGCGCGCTTTGTCGCCGGCCTGTCGGGCGACGCGCCCGTGCATGAGCCGGCGCCTGGTGTGACCGTGATTTACCTCGGCGCGGAGCGTGAGTGGCTCGCGCGCTTTGCGCTGGCCGATGGCCTGAAGCCGGATGCGAAGGCGATCGTTGACTGGTTCAAGGCGCGAGGCCGGCGCGTGATCTTGCTGTCCGGCGATGCGCTCGACATCGCACAGCAGGTCGGCGCGACACTGGGCATGGATCAAGCGCATGGCGCCATGCTGCCGCAACAAAAAATGGAATTCGTGCAGGCTTTGCAGCGCGACGGCGCCGTGGTCGCGATGGTGGGCGATGGCATCAATGACGCAGCGGTGCTGCGTGCAGCCGATGTGTCTTTCGCGATGGGCTCGGGCGCGGCGCTCGCGCAGTCGCATGCGGATGCGGTACTGCTGTCGGCCAGCCTGTCGTCGCTGCTCGATGCCGCGCATGCCGCGCGGGCTTGCATGCGAGTGATCAGGCAGAATCTGTCATGGGCGACGGTGTACAATTTGATCGCGATACCGACAGCGGCTTTCGGTGTGCTGAACCCGTGGATGTCCGGTGTCGGCATGTCGGTCAGCTCAGCGCTGGTCGTCCTAAACGCGCTGCGTCTGCAGCGCCGCTCCACGCATCAAACTCAGGCATAGGCCCGCTCGCTCCATGGAATCCCTGTACCTGCTGATACCCCTGTCGATCGTCGTTGTCTTCTTTGCATTGTGGGTATTTTTCAAGGCCATGGACAGCGGCCAGTTCGATGATCTCGAAGGTCCGGCGATGCGCATCTTGCAAGATGATGACAGCGTCCATGACGAACCCGGGATCACTGATGTCAATGCCAAGAAATAACTAAATCGAAGGTCTGTCCGGCTTCCGGACTATTTTGACGCAGGTCAAGGAAAATTGACCTGCCGAAACGTACCCTCGGCTCAGATTTGTAGCAATCCGTCTTCGTAAACCTAGAGGAGTTCCTGTGGACACAGCACTGAACTACAACTACCGCGTGGTCAAGCAATTCGCGATCATGACGGTGGTGTGGGGCGTGGTGGGCATGCTGGTGGGGGTGGTCATCGCCGCCCAGCTCGCATTCCCCGCGCTGAATTTTGATACCGCCTGGCTGACTTACGGTCGACTGCGCCCGCTGCATACCAATGCGGTCATTTTTGCGTTTGGCGGTTGCGCGCTGTTTGCGACTTCATACTACGTCGTGCAGCGTACCTCGCAGGTGCGCCTGTTCTCCGATGCGCTCGCCGCCTTCACCTTCTGGGGCTGGCAACTGGTGATCGTACTGGCGGCGGTGTCGCTGCCGCTCGGTTATACCTCTGGCAAGGAGTACGCGGAACTGGAGTGGCCGATCGATATCCTGATCGCGCTGGTCTGGGTCGCTTATGCGGTTGTCTTCTTCGGCACGCTCATCGAGCGCAAGGTCTCGCACATCTATGTCGCGAACTGGTTCTATGGTGCTTTCATCCTGACC
>JACCDS011573356.1_pt1 | contig 16737 bp, 15 predicted proteins | sample 7446441 | NCBI WGS metagenome assembly JACCDS01 (sample SAMN15323445, study PRJNA562643) | freshwater metagenome | isolation source: river surface water | place: USA:Blue River Watershed | collected 2017-08-17
CGTGATGCACTGCTTCACCGAATCGCTGGAGGTGGCCGAAGCGGCGATGGCGCTGGGCTTCTACATTTCCTTCTCCGGCATCGTCACTTTCCGCAATGCGAAGGAATTGCAGGCCGTCGCGCGCGCAGTGCCGCTGGAGCGCATGCTGATCGAGACCGATGCGCCGTACCGCGCGCCGGTGCCGATGCGCGGCAAGACCAATGAGCCGGGCTTCGTGCGCCATGTGGCCGAATACCTGGCCGACCTGAAGGGGGTGCCGCTGGCCGAACTGGCGGATGCGACCTCCCGCAACTTCCGCACGCTGTTCGGCGTGCCCCACTGAGCGATGGAAGACAGCGTACAGAACCCTGGCCGGCGCCGGCTGCTTGCGGCGGCCGTCGTGCCCGAACTCGAACGCTTCCTCAGCCCGCTGCGACCGAAGACCAGTTCGTATGAAGACTGGTTCAATGCGATACGGCTGGACGACGTGCGCCGCATCGAATCCCTGCTCGCGCGCGGCTTCGACCCGAATTCGATCGAGCCCGAGCTGTTCGACAGCGGCCTGATCCTCGCGATCCGGCACAAGTCGGCGAAGGTGCTCGCTGTGCTGCTGTCGCTCGACAACCTGAATGTCGAGATGTTGTCGCGCAACGGCGATACCGCGCTGATGATCGCTGCGTGGCAGGCCGATGCGGATACCGCGTTCGCACTGATCGACAAGGGCGCGCAGGTCAACCGGCCCGGCTGGACCGCATTGCACTACGCGGCGGCGTCCGGCAGCCTGCCGATCATTCGCCGGCTGCTCGAGGAATCGGCTTTCATCGACACCGAGTCGCCGAACGGCACGACGCCGCTGATGATGGCAGCGCGCGGCGGCCGGCGCGACGCCGTACTGCTGCTGATCGACGAAGGCGCGGACCTGATGCTGAAAAACGAGCGCGGCCTGACCGCCGCCGATTTCGCCCGCGCCCAGGGCTACGAGGAACTTGCGCGGCTGATCGACGAACGTGCCGTGGCCGCCGGAGCGATGACGCCGCGCGCGGCACAGGCCCCCGCAGCGGCCGAGCACCTGCCCGCACCGGCGGAAAGCCCGGCCAGTGCCGGCGCGCCTGCCGCTGCCGCTGCCGAAGCAGCAGCGGAGATGCCGGCTCCGGCAGCCGCCGAATCGCCCATCGCTCCTTCCGTGCCGGCCACCGGCAACTGAGCAGCTTGCCACCGGCGGCGCTGCCGATCTGCGGCGCAGCGCGGCCTGCCTCCTTGATGAAACTACAACGGGCTTGTCCAGTCTGATTCGCACGCCGGTCGCGCCAGCGCGGATGACGGCCGGCATCCTGCGGGCGTTTGCGCACGCGATGACTGATTCAGATCAAGACTGGAGGTTCAGATGAAGCGCGTTGTCACACCGTTGTTCCTGTCACTGCTGCTGTTTGCCGCAGGCACGCAGGCCCAGACCTCGTCGGGCGGCGGGCTGAGGGAAAACACCGATCCGGCGCGGGCCGCCGAAGTCGAACAGAGGGCGCGAGAACTGGGGCATCCCGGCAGTCCGGCCGGACAGTCCGGCGGCGTCTCCGGCCCGACCGGCACCGAAGACATGTCGGGCCCGTCGGCCGGCGGCCGTGCCGGCGACAGCGCCGGCGGCATGACGGGCGGGGGCGAAGCGGGCAGCGCCGGAGGTGCCGAGACCCGTCCGGACAGCAGCGCCGGCGGCGGCAGCACCGGCGGCGGCAGCACCGGCGGCGCAGGCACATCCCCCGGCACCACCGACACGGCACCGACAATGCCCGGCGCCGATCCGACCCGCATGCCCGGCACCTCGGGCAGCTCGGAAGGTGGCGGCGCACCTGCGGGCACGAGCGGTGATGGGCAGGGCAATGCTCCCGCCACCGGAGGCGGCGGGGAAGTCGGCGGCGCAAGGAGCGAGCCGGGGCCCGGGGAGATGACGGGCACCGAGCAGCGTCCGCAACCCGGCGACGAGCGCTTCCGCGAGCCGACCCAGCCGGCACGCTAGCCGCAGCGCCCGTGGGCGGCACCGGTTCTGTTACAGTGCCGCCCATGGCAAAACTCTCCCTTGACCGCATCCTGCAATCGCAGGGTGTCGGCACGCGCAAATGGTGCCGGCAACTGATCGCCGAAGGCGAAGTGAAGATGGCGGGCACGCCGGTGACGGACTACCGCGCCGGCTTCGAAACCGAAGGCCTGCGCTTCACGCTGTTCGATGACGAATGGGTCTACCGCGAGCATCTCTACATCGCGCTCAACAAACCGGCCGACATCGAGTGCTCGCGCAAGCCCAGCCACCACCCCGGCGTGATGACGCTGCTGCCCGAGGAATTCAACTGGCGCGACGTGCAGGCGATCGGACGGCTCGACCATGACACCACCGGCCTGTTGCTGCTGACCGACGACGGCAGCTTCAACCATGCGATGTCGTCGCCGAAGCGGCATGTGCCCAAGCGCTATCTGGCGACCACCGCCGATCCGGTCACGCCGGCATTGCTGGACGCGCTGCGCGCGGGCGTGCAGCTGCATGACGAACCGGCGCCGCTGGCCGCCAGCGACTGCGTGCAGGTCGGCGAGCGGCAGATCGAGATCGTGCTGGAACAGGGCAAGTATCATCAGGTCAAGCGCATGCTGGCTGCCGCCGGCAATCATTGCGCGGCGCTGCAGCGCATCTCGATCGGCGAGCTGACGCTGGACGCGCTGCAGCTGGCGCCGGGCGACTGGTGCCACCTGTCGCCGCAGCAGCTTGAATTGTTGCGCTAGCCCTGGCTGTCAGCGGACGATGCGGTAGCAGGGCTCGTAGCGCGTGCCGGGCAGTTTCATGCGTCCCTGCTCGACGAAGGCGCCGAGCAAGGCATCCATGCGCTCCATCAGCTCCGGTTCGCCGTGCAGCTCGAACAGGCCGTGCCGCTCGATCTCGCGGATTCCCTGCAGTTTCACGTTGCCTGCCACGACGCCGGAAAATGCGCGCCGCAGGTTGGCCGCGAGCCGGTGCGACGGCTGGTTGCGGTGCAGGTCGAGCGAGCGCATCGCCGCGTGCGTGGGCATGAAGGGCTGCTGGAATTCCTCTTCGATCTTCAGCCGCCAGTTGAAGTAGTACGCATCGCTGTGCAGCTTGCGGTAGCCGCGCACCTGCTGTATGCCCTCGCGCGCAAGCCGCGCGACTTGCGCCGGATCGTCGATCACGACCTCGTACAGCGACTGCGCTTCCGGGCCGAGCGTGGCGCCGATGAATTCATCGATCTGCGCGAAATAGGCGGCGGACTCTTCCGGCCCGGTGAAGATCACCGGGAAAGGCAGCTCGCGGTTGTCCGGGTGCAGCAGGATGCCGAGCAGGTAGAGGATCTCTGCGGCCGTCCCGACCCCGCCCGGGAAGACCACGATCGCATGGCCGGTGCGCACGAAGGCCTCGAGGCGCTTTTCGATGTCGGGCAGGATCACGAGATTGTTCACGATCGGGTTCGGCGCCTCGGCGGCGATGATGCCGGGCTCGGAAAAGCCGAGGTAGCGCCCGCTCGCGATGCGCTGCTTCGAATGCCCGATCGCCGCGCCCTTCATCGGCCCTTTCATCGCGCCCGGGCCGCAGCCGGTGCAGATGTCGAGCTCGCGCAGGCCCATCTGGTAGCCGACGCGCTTGGTGTAATCGTACTCGCTGCGCGAGATCGAATGTCCGCCCCAGCACACCACCAGGTTCGGCGCCAGCGTGCGCTGCAATACGCCGGCGTTGCGCAGGATGTGAAACACCAGATCGGTGGTGGCCACCGAGTCGTGCCGTCCGAGGTGTTCGCGCGTGGCCAGTTCGGCGCTGGTGAACACGATGTCGCGCAGCGCGGAGAACAGGTGCTCGCGTATCCCGAGGATCATGTCGCCGTCGACGAAGGCGACGGCCGGCGCGTTCAGCAGCTCGAGCTTGATGCCGCGCTCGCGGTGCACCACGCGCACGTCGAAATCGGGATAGGCCTCCATCAGCGCCTTGCCGTCATCCATGTAGTCGCCGGATGACAGCACCGCCAGCGCGCAGCTGCGGAAAACATCGTGCAGGCCAGTCTGGCTGCGGTCGAGCAGTTTGGCAATTTCCTGCCGGGAGAGGACTTCCAGGCCGCCTTCCGGGGCGACCACGCTGTCGGTGACGGGATATCTCATCGTTTCTCTTCTTCTGTCAGACATGACGACATCTTAATCCCTTGGCCATTTCTTCTTCAGGCGCACAAGCGCCTGAACGGAAAGTGATTTTCCCGAAGGAAGGGAATTTTTGCGTTGCGAACCGAACGATTTCAACCATTGATTCTTGTCAACCGGATTTCAAAAAAACAGGCTTTACCCTGATGTCAAAGGGGAATCGATTCGCTACGCTTGCGTTCACGGGGTGGGGAGTGCGGCCGACGACAGCGCCGTGCGCAAATGACCGGCCGGCGGCCGGTTCGGGAAGTATTCAAAAGGGCGAAGATCTTGACCATGCAGGGCAAGGGCAGCGATGTCCCGCTTCACCTGATCCGCAGCGTGAAGCGCTTGGACGGCGAGTTCGAGCGGATTGCGGCGACCAGTCCGGATGTGATCTTCATCATGGACGGGCCGGGCGACCGTCTTGTCTATTGCAATGACCGCATTTCCGAAGTGCTGGGCTGGACCGTCGACGAGTTCAAGGGCTGGCGGTTGAGGGAGAGCCGGAATTTCATCCACCCTGACGACCATGCGCAGTTTTCCGCCTGGGTTTCGGCGGTGCTCGGGGCCGGCGGCGACGAGGTCTTCCAGACGCAGCACCGGGTGCGCCACGCCGACGGCAGCTGGCGCTGGATGCGCCTGCGCGCAGCCGCTTTCCGCCGCGACGGCGCCGGCCGCGTGACACAGCTGATCGGCACGGCCACCGACACCACCGAACAGGTGCTGACGCAGGAAGCGCTGAAGCGGCAGACCGGCATCCTGCAGTTGATCCTCGACAGCATGAGCGAAGGCGTCATCGTCTGCGATGCGCAGGGGGAGATGTTGCTGGTCAATCCTTCGGCGGAGCGCATGCTGAAGCTGAACGAGCCGCTGACACGGCTGGCGCAGGTGAAGGCGGCGCATACGCATGAGCAGGGCGCGCGCTCCAGCCTGCGCGTCTGGCACCAGCATCCGCTGGCGCGTGCGCTCGACGGCCAGAGCGTGTCGAACTACGAATTGTCGCTGTATGACCGCAACCGCGCGCTGTCGGTCACGCTGAACCATTCCTCCGCGCCGCTGCGCGATTCGGCCGGCGAGATCATCGGCGCGGTCGACGTGTTCCGCGACGTCACCGACAGCCATCGCGCGCTGCAGGAATTGCAGCGCGCCGAGGAACACTTCCGGCTGCTGGTCGAGGGCACGACCGACTACGCGATCTTCATGCTCGACCGCGACGGCCAGGTCGTCAGCTGGAACCCGGGCGCGGAGCGCATCCTCGGTTTTCGCAAGGACGAGATCCTCGGGCGCAGCTTTGCGACCTTTTTCACCGCAGAAGACCAGGCGCGCGGCGAGCCGATGCGCAAGCTCAGGCAGGCAATGACGGACGGCCGCTCGGAGGAAGACAGCTGGCGCGTGCGCAAGGACGGCCAGCGCTTCTGGTGCACCGGCGTGCTGGGCGCGCTGCATGACGCCACCGGCAAGGTCAAGGGCTTCGTCGAGATCATGCGCGACAACACGGAGCGCCGCATCGCCGAGCAGAATGTCTTTTTCCTCGCCAATCACGACCCGCTCACCGGGCTGGCGAACCGCGCGCGTTTCCTTGAAAAGCTGCACGAGGCGCTGCTGAACGCGGACCGCGACAACACCGGCTGCGCGCTGATCCTGCTCGACCTCGACCGTTTCAAGGCGGTCAACGACACGCTCGGCCATCATGCCGGCGACCTGCTGCTGAAGGCGGTGGCGCAGCGCCTGCTGCGCTGCGTGCGCGAGACCGATACCGTGGCGCGCCTTGGCGGTGATGAATTCGTCGTGATACTCACGCGGATCAAGTCGCAGGAGGCGGTCGAGCTGATCGCCGAGAACATCCTGCGCGAGCTGGGCAAGCCCTGCGAGATTGCGACCCAAACGATCAACAGCGGCGCCAGCATCGGCATCGCGTTCTACCCGAACGACGGCAACGAGGTCGGCGACCTGCTGCAAAAGGCCGACCTCGCGATGTACCGCGCGAAGGCCACCGGTCGCAACCGTTACCGGATCTTTTCGCCCGGCATGCTGAGCGAGGCGCAGGAACGCCAGTTGCAGGAGGAAAGGCTGCGCGCGGCGATCTCGAGCGGGGATTTCGAACTGATGTTCCAGCCGCAGGTCGACCTGCGCACGATGGACGTGATCGGCGCCGAGGCGCTGCTGCGCACGCGCAATCCGGCGCTGCAGAAGATGCCGGTGCGCCGCCTGATCGAGCTGGCCGACGAATGCGGACTGATCGTCACGCTGGACGAATGGGTGTTCGATGCCGCTTGCGCGCAGCTGGCGAAATGGCTCATGGCCGGCCTCGACGGTTTTCGCGTTGCCGTCAACGTGCCGCCTTCGCACTTGCTGATGCCCGGCTTTGTCGACATGCTGCAGGACACGCTGTCGCGCCACGGCGTGCCGGCGTCGCAGCTGGAGCTCGAGATCACCGAGGCGGCGCTGGTGCACGCAAGCGAATCCGACAGCGAGGTGATGGATGCGCTCAAGGCGCTCGGCGTGATGATCAGCGTCGACGATTTCGGCACCGGCGTGTCGACGCTGTCCTACCTGAAACAATTCCCGGTCGATGCGCTGAAGCTCGATCCGGCACTGATCCGCAACCTGCCGGACGACCGCGAGGACGGCGCGATCGTGTCGGCCGTGATCAAGCTTGCCGGCGACCTGCAGATCCGGGTCGTCGCCGAGGGCGTGGAGTCTTTCGAGCAATTGAGCTTCCTGCAGAACACGCCTTGCGACCATGTGCAGGGTTTCCTGTTCAGCGAGGCGGTGCGCCCGGAGAAATTCGACCAGCTGCTGCAGAAGCGCAAGCGGGAGGGGCGCTTCTTCCACTAGGCTCATCGGGTGGATCCACCCGTTGTCCTGCAGGCGGGCCGCAACTGCTGGCGCATTGCGCACGCGCACCGCTTTGCAATGCTGGTCGACGCCGACATGTATTTCCGCGCCGCGCGGGACGCGATGCGGGCGGCGCGGCACAGCATCTTCATTCTCTCCTGGGACATCGACAGCCGGATGCGTCTGGTGCCTTCGGGCGCACAGGACGGCTACCCGGAACCGCTGGCGGATTTCCTGCATGCCTTGCTGAGCGAGCGGCGCGATCTCGAGGTCTGGCTGCTGAACTGGGATTTCGTGCTGCTGTACGCGATGGAGCGCGAATGGATGCCTGCAGTGCGGCGCGGCTGGGCCGGGCACCGCCGCCTGCATTTCTGCATGGATGCGCGCCATCCGATCGGCGCGTCGCATCACCAGAAGATCGTCGTGGTCGATGATGCGATCGCATTCGCCGGCGGGCTCGACCTGACCGGCGCGCGCTGGGACACCAGCGAGCATCGGCCCGCGCATCCGCTGCGCATCGCGCGCGACGGCAAGCCCTACGGACCTTTCCATGACATCCAGGCCGCGGTCGATGGCGACGCGGCGCGCGCGCTCGGCGAGCTCTGCCGCGAGCGCTGGCGGCGCGCGACCGGACAGGCGGCCGGCGTGCCGCGTCGCACCGGCGACCGCTGGCCCGGCTGGCTTGCCGCCGATGTGGCCGATGTCGATGTCGGCATCTCCCGCACCGCGCCGGAGCATGCCGGCGAGCCGGCCGTGCGTGAAGTGCTGCAACTGCACCTCGACGCGATTGCGTCGGCCAGTGACGCCTTGCTGTTCGAGAACCAGTACTTCACGTCCGGGCTGGTCGCCGATGCGCTGGCCGCGCGCCTGTCGGAGCCGGACGGGCCCGAGGTCATGGTGATCACCTCGGAGCGCCACAGCGGCTGGCTGGAAGAATCGACGATGGGCGTGCTGCGCGCACGCCTGCAGGCGCGCTTGCGCAAGGCCGATGGTCGCCGGCGCTTTCGCCTGCTGTATCCGACGCTGTCGCGGGACGAGGGCGCGAGCCTGAACATGCACAGCAAGGTGTTCTTCATGGATGAGCGGCTGTGCTCGATCGGATCGGCCAACCTGTCGAACCGGTCGATGGCCTGCGATACCGAGTGCAACCTCAGCATCGAGGCGCGCGGGCCGGAGGCCGCGCGCATTGCGACGGCGATCGGCGGGCTGCGCGCGCGCCTGCTGTCAGAACATCTGGGCACAAGCCCGGAGCGGGTACGGCAGGCATTGTTCGAGCGGCATCGCCTGTGCGCTGCGGTCGATGCGCTGGCCCGGCAGCCGCGGACGCTGCGCGACTTCGAGCCGGTGCCGCCGCCCGAACTGGACGCGCTGATCCCGGAACAGGCGCTGTTCGATCCGGAGCGGCCGATTGCGCCGGACCGGCTGCTCGCGCATGCGGTGCCGCGCGAATCGCGTGCCGCCTTGCCGTGGCGGCTGGGCGGGCTGGTGCTGCTGGCACTGGCGCTGAGCGCGCTGGCGCTGGCCTGGCGTTATACGCCGCTGCGCGAATACCTGAATCCGGCGGCGCTGGTGGCCTATGCGCAGCAATTGAAGCAATTGCCGTTCACGCCGCTGCTCGTGCTGGCGGCTTATGTGATCGGCTGCCTGCTGATGGTGCCGGTTACCTTGCTGATCGCGGCCACCGGTATCGTGTTCGGTGTGCTGCCGGGTGCGCCGTATGCACTCGCCGGCACTGTCTGTGCGGCGGCAGCGGGCTACGCGCTGGGTGCCGCGATCGGCCGCAAGGCGGCGCGGCGGCTGCTGGGCGCGCGGCTGAACAGGCTGTCGCGCCGGGTCGCACGCCGCGGCACGCTGGCGATGATCCTGGTCCGGCTGTTGCCGCTGGCGCCGTTCGGCGTCATCAATATCGCCTGCGGGGCCTCGCATATCCGCCTGCGCGATTACCTGCTTGGCACGCTGCTTGGCGTCACGCCCGGCGTGCTGCTGACGACGGCCTTCGCGCACAACCTGTTGCTGGCATGGCGAAGGCCGAGCCACCAGACCCTCGGCGTGCTGCTGATCGTCGTGCTGCTGCTGGCCGGGTTCGCGATTGCGCTGCGGCGCCTGTTCCAGCGGCAGCGCAGCGAATGACGGACTTCCCGGCACGGCCGGCCTGGCCACTGACCGTTGCGACCTGGAATATCCATGCCGGCGTGGGCATCGACCGGCGCTTTGCGCCGGAGCGCATCGGCACGGTGCTGCAGGAGATCAGCGCGGACATCGTCGCGCTGCAGGAAGTGCCGCTGGGCGGCGAGCATTGGCCGAACCTGCTGCATGACCTCGCGCAGGCGACCGGCACGATCGGCGTCGAGGGCTTTACCTTCAGCGTCGGCGGCCGCCGCTTCGGCAATGCGATCCTGTCGCGTTTTCCGGTGCTGGACACGCGGCGCATCGATATCTCGTTTGGCAGCCGCGAGCCGCGCGGCGCGCTCGATGCCGACATTTACTGCCACGGGCATCGGCTGCGCGTGATCGCGACCCACCTCGGCCTGCGCGCCGCCGAGCGCCGCGCGCAGGTGGCGCGGCTGCTGCAGGCTTTCGATACCGGCGACATGCCGGTGCTGCTGATGGGCGACGTGAATGAATGGTTTGTCTGGGGCCGACCGCTGCGCACGCTGGTCTCGCATTTTCAGGCAGTGCCGGCGCCGGCGACTTTTCCGTCATGCCTGCCGCTGCTGGCGCTGGACCGGATCTGGATACGGCCGCGGCACCGGCTGGGCGGGGTGCGCGTGCATGCGAGTGCGACTGCCCGCGTGGCCTCCGACCACCGGCCGCTGGTGGCCACGATCATGGATTGAAGCGGGGCATCAGCGCGGTGACATGCGCTTGTCCGCCGGATGACGCTCTGGCGTGATCGTGCGGCGCACCGGCGCGACCGTCGTGACCGCCGTGCCGGACCGGGGCCGCCGGTGCGGCGCGGCGAGCGCGGCCGTGCAGGCGTCGAGGATGCCTTGTGCGGCCCGGTTGAAGTCATAGGGCGCGACCATCAGCATCGCGCGCTGTCCCTGCGCCGCGCGGCGCGTGTCGTCGGCCAGCAGTTGCGTGGCGGCGTCGGCCCAGTCGTCGGGTGCGAGCGGGCGCACGAAACCGTTCTGCCCGTCGATGATGAGTTCATCCGCCACGCCGGCATGCGGCGACACGATGACGGGCAGGCCGGCGGCGCAGGCTTCGTTGGCGACCACGCCCCAGACATCGGCCAGCGTGGGAAACAGGAACACCCGCGCCGACTGGTACAGGCCCGGCAGTTCGGCCTGCGTGGCAAAGCCGTGGAAGCTCGCATCGACCTCGTCATGCGCTGCGTCGGCGATTTGCCGCAATTCGCTCTCAAGGCTGCCGGAGCCGACGAACAGCAGCCGCGTGCGCCGTCCCAGCTTGCGCGCGCAGCGGGCAGCGACATCGATCGCAAATGCCGGATTCTTGCCGGGTTCGAGGCGCGCGCAAAAAATGAAATCATGCGCCTTCGACGGTTCGGGCTGTGGCGGCCGGTAGCGCTCGTTGTCGATGCACAGGCAGGACAGGTGGCAGCGGTCGGCCGGCACGCCATAGTGCCGGTACAGCGCCGTGCCGCCGCGGCTGGCCGCAATGAAGGCCGGTGCGTACCGGTACACGATGCGCCGGATCGCCAGGTGCAGGCGGCTGAGCGACTGCTCCGAGCGCAGCGTGCCATCGGTCATCGGCACATAGGCTCGCTGCCGCAGCGCGCACCAGGCCATCGCATACAGGTGGGTGGGATTGAAGCCATTGCCGACCACGACGTCGGGCGCGAAACTCGACAGGGCCGTCAGCACGTCGGGATTGTTGTGGATGTAGCGTCCGTTCACCACCGTGATGCGCTCGCGCAGGAACACATGGCGGAACGCGATCGGCGGCAGATCCCATTGCCGGTTCGGTTCGCGGCGGCAGCAGAAGATCACCAGCAGGTCCACGCCGGGCTGCGCGGCGATCCGGTTGAACACCGGTATGCGGTAGGGCGGCGGTTCGTTAACGACCAGGGCGATTTTCGGCATCGGCAACGGGCAAGGGCGAGGGCAGGGGACAGAGCGCCTCATCGTAGATGCGCATCAGCATCTCGTAATTGCGTTCGGGCGTGTAGTGCGTGCGCCAGGTCTGATACGCATCGATTCCCATGCGGCGCATCTGTTCGGGATGGGCTTGCGCATGCGCGATCGCCGCAGCCAGCGCGGCCGGGTCGCCCGGGTCGACCAGCAAGCCGTTCTTCCCATGCGTGACCAGTTCGCCCAGCCCGCCCTGACGGCTGGCGATCACCGGGACGCCGCAGGCGAAGGCCTCGATGGCGGCCAGTCCGAAGCTTTCCATGCCGGTGCTGGGCATCACCAGGTAGGCCGCGTGCTGCATGCGCTGCCGCAGCTGCTGGCTGGACAGGTAGCCGCGGTAGCGCAGGCCGGCCGTGTGCTCGACCAGGGACTGCAGCGGGCCCTTGCCATAAACATCCAGCGTGGTCCCCGGCAGCGACTGCAGTGCGCGTGCGAGCGTCGCCAGGCCTTTTTCCGGTGACAGCCGGCCGATGAAGAGCCCGCCGTCCCGTTGCGTCCATTGCGGCATGCCGCTGGATTCGACGAAGTTGGGCTTGATGCGCAGCTTTGCAGGCGGCAATCCGCCGGACACGAACAGGTCGCGCGAGCTGCGGTTGAGCACGATGTAACGGCTGACGCCCCGGTTCCAGCTGCCGAGCATGCGGTGCATGGCCAGCATCGTCGAAGCCACTGCCGTCTGCGCGAAAGAACCCCGGTAGCACCGGTGCAGCACCGCGCGCCACGGCAGGCGGCCGACACAGTCGGTGCAGACCTTCCCTTCGCGCACCAGCATCGCCTGCGGGCAGACCAGCCGGAAGTTGTGCAGCGTCTGCACGACCGGAATGCCGAGTTGTCGCGCAACGCCGTACAGCGATGGCGAGATCAGCGGGAAGATGTTGTGCGCATGGATCAGGTCGGGACGGAAACGGCGGTGCAGGCGGCGCAGCTCATCGACGGTGCGCCAGCACCAGAGCGCACCGGCGGCGGCGATGGCCGATGGCATGCCTTCGAGCTCGGCATTGTCGCGGCGGTAGGGCAGCACTTCGTGGCCGTGACGGCGCAGCATCGCCATCTCGGCGTCGACCAGCGTGTCTTCGCCGCCGCGATAGTGATAGGCATTGTGGGCGACGAGGATCTTCATTGTCTGCCGATACTAGGCAGCGGCGCATTCGGCGCGATGAGCCGTCGCAACATCCGCTATGATCGGCGCAATCGAAAAACAAGGAGACGACCATGCAGGGACTCGACCTCGGCGGCCGCCGCGTGCTGCTGACGCAGGCAGGAGATTTCATGGGCCCGGCGATGGCCGAGGTCTTTCGCGAACTCGGCGCCGAAGTCATCGCCGACAACGGCCCGATCGATGATCCGGATCATCCGGCCCGCCTGATCGCCTCGGCCGGCCATGTCGATGTGCTGCTCGCCAATCTCGGCATTCCGGCGCCGACCACGCCGGCCCAGGAAGTCGGGGACGAGGAATGGCGTCATGCCTTCGCCCACATGGTCGATCCGCTGCCGCGCCTTGCGCGCGCACTGCTGCCGCAGATGATGGCGCGCGGTTCGGGCAAGATCATCGTGATCGGCAGCGCTTCGGCATTGCGCGGGATACGGCGCGCCTCCACCTACAGTGCGGCGCGCGGCGCGCAGCTGGCCTATGTGCAGTCGCTCGGCGCGGAGATGGCAGGCAAGGGCATACAGGTGAATGCGATCGCGCAGAACTTCGTCGACAACCCGACCTATTTCCCGCCCGAAGTGCAGGCCAATCCGGCTTTCCGTGAAAGGCTGAAGCGGGAAGTGCCGCTCGGCCGGCTGGTGAGCGCGCGCGAGGATGCGATGTTCGCGGCCTACCTGGCCAGTGCGCATGCGGATTGTTTCGTCGGGCAGGTTTTTCCGGTGTGCGGAGGCTGGGTCGGCCGCTGAGCGCGGTATTTGCATGGCCTGATCGACCGACTGATGCAGCGAGGCTGGCCATGCAGCAAATACCTCCGATGAACCCGGGCGATGACGCACCGGCAGGGACGCCAGGCACCGGCGAGGACATCTGTCCGCGCTGTCACGGCAGCGGCAGGATCGATGAGCAGCGCGACTGCCCCGATTGCGGCGGCACCGGCAAGATCGTCGAGGGAATCGGCGGCGGCTAGGGCGCGGCAGCGGCCGGGCGAGCGCCGGTTCCGGAAATCGCCAGCCGGATCGCATCGCGCGTCGCCTCGGCCTGCGGCTGCCATTCGTCAGCCAGTGCCACCGCGCGCTCGGCGAGGTTCAGCGCTTCGTCCAGCCGGCCGCGCTGCTGCAGCAGGGTGGCCAGGTTGTTGAGCGCGACGGCGCTGCGCGGATGCCGCGCTGCCGCCTGCCGATAGGCTTGTTCGGCGTCTTCCGGCTGCGCGTTGGCGAGCGCCGCATTGCCCAGGCCGATCGTGAACACCAGACTGTCCGGCCAGCGCCGGGCCGCCTGTTCGTACCAGCCGCGCATTGCGGCCGGGGCGGCAAATCTTTCCAGCCGGGCGAGTGATTTTTCCACGACGGCTTGTTCAGCCGACAGCGGCAGCGCAGCCGGCGGCAGGATCATCATTCCCCAGTAATCGGAACGCGCCCAGGTGTGTTCGAAGGTGCCCATGGCCATCACTTCGCGCCGGTTCGGGCCGGAACGCAGGATGACTTCGCGCCGTTCACGGTCGTAGCCGATCACGACCGCATAGTGCCAGCGCGGCGCGATCGCCAGCCCGAGGTTCTGCAGGATGATGACCGGCGTGCCGGCAGCGACCTCGGCCAACAGACCCGCGAGCGAGACGGGTGCCGGCAGCGCCAGCGCTCCCTGCCGGCGCGCGCCGGCCAGCATTTCTGCCTGCAAAGAGCCTGCGCGTCCGGGCAGGAAGACCTGATCCGCGAGTTGGTCGGGATCGGCCGGATAGCCGGCGGCGACCAGCCCGGTGGCGAGCGCCGCCGGGCCGCACTGATGCGCCTGCTGGGCAAAGAACGGCGTACCGGCCAGTTCGGCGCGCACCGGCCAATCCGGCGCGGCGGCAATCAGGGTGCGCGTCTGGGTTGCGCAGCCGGCGACGATGAACGCGACACAGGCAGCAACCCAAAGGCGCCGGCCAGCCTTCAGCATGTCAGCGTTGCGCGCGCGTGAACGGGAAGACTTTGGTCAGCCCCAGCAAGTCGGTAATCAGCAGAATGATGAAAATCAGGCCGACCGTGCCGAAGAAGTCGCCGCCAGCCGGCAGGCGGTCGATACGGTCGGACAGCGTATTGATTTCTTCATCGCTGAGCGCCGCAACGCGATCCCGGATTTCGTCCTTGCCGACGCCAAGCTTTTCCAGTGTGCTGCTGACGTCGTCCCGAGCCAGCGCCGAATGGATTTTGTGTTCGGCATCTTGCCGCGAATGGGCAGCGACATCTTCCTCCGCGCCGATCAGCGCGGCCTGCGCCGGGGCTGCGAGCCAGACCAGGTTGAAGATGAAAATCATCGAATAAACAAACGACTGCGTAAGCTTTTTCATTTGAATTCTCCTTGTCTACGATGGGGAGTGCGCAAATCGGAACACGCCGCGCACATGGACCTGCAGTTTTTCAGGTTTGATCGGGGAGCGATTTGAGGATCGGCAAATTTTCTGTCCGACAATCGCAGCTCGCCGGCGGGTTCCCTGTAACGATTCCGGTAAACGCATAATTCATATTATGTAAATCAGCGGGTCAAGGAATCCCGGCCTGCGCCGGTACAAGGTTTCAAATGCCGACACCCCGTCGGCTTCGAGAATTCACTTCAGATACGAGCGGATGGAAAATCCTGCATAAACAGACCATTGCAAAAGATTTTTCGCGCGTCACATCAATTGTGATGTCTCGCGCTGATCCGGCACTTGAACGAAGGCCGACGCGGTCTTCACTTGCGCAGCCGGCTTTCCCGCACCGGTTGCTCGACGATCAGTCCGGCAATCATCGACAGTTCGGCGGCGATCAGGTTGAGCACGTCGTCGGCGGTCAGGATGCCGAACAGGCTGCCGGCCTGGTTGACCACAGGCAGGCGCCGGATGCGCTTGCCCCGCATGACGGCCAGCGCTTCATCGAGGCTGGCGCTTTCCTGAACGGTCGTCACCGGCGAGCTCATCAGGTCCGATGCGGTGAACAGCTTGGCTTCCACGCCCAGCGCTATCGTTTCGACCAGGATGTCGCGGTCGGTGATGATGCCGATCGGCACCCGCGCGCCTTCCTGCTGTGTGTCCACGACGAGCACGTCGCCGATATGGTGGCGTCGCATCAGTGCGGCGACCTCGGCAATCGGTGTATCCGCCTCGCAGCAGATGACGTTCAGGTTCGCGTAATCGCGGACCACCATGATGCCTCCGAAGATTGACAGTGCCAGCCCATGAGGCCACCATGGGCATGAAAGGAGCAACAATTTATGCAAAAGGAATTCAGTCTCGACCGTATCCGCAAACTGGTGGCTGACCTGGAGCAGGAACTGGCGGCCGCGCCCTCCGATTCGCCCAAGGTCGATGAATTGCGGGCCGAACTCGCGATGCTGAAGGGCACGCTCGACAGTCCTGAAGGCGCCAGCCCCGGCCTCGAGCAACAGCTGCACGGGGTACGCCGCAAGCTCGACGACGTCGTTGCGAGCGTCGAAGGCGAAGTGCTGAAGGACACGCCTTACCTGACCGAACTCGGGCGGATACTCGGCCTGGTCTGAGCCGCCGCGCGCTTGTTCTTTCCGGATGCCGGCAATGCCCGGCATCCTTGCCCGGATCGGCACGCAATCCTGCGCCCGCATCCCGGCTGAAGCCTGTCCGGCCTGCGTCCGGCTTGCAGGTTTTCGGCTACTCGCGCAACTTTCCCCCTCCCTCCCTGTCCTACCCCGGCTTCTCGCAATCCCTGCGTCAACCTCATGGCGCCGCCCGCCGCAGGTCGCGGCATTTTCACTCGTGAATTCATGCCAAAATTTTCAACATTGATCACTTCGCTCGCCCATTTCCTGAAGAACGGTCGCCTGCGCACGGCCCTGTTCGCCTTGTTGCTGCTGTCGGCCATCATCATTTCCTTCGAGAGCGCACCGCGACTGCTGCCTGCCTCGCCTGTGGTGTACAGCCAGGATGTCTCGCTGATCACCTCGCTGCCGGCACAGCGGCAGCGGCTGGATTATTTGCTGATCGTGCAGCCGGCCACCGAATCGCCGCGCTATGTGATCAAGTACAAGGATCAGGCCAAGATGGTGTCGGTCAAGGTGCCGAACTCGACGCACGTCAACCTCGAACGCGAAGTGCTGCTGAAGAACGGCATTCCCTACGCGATCGCGCATCCGGACTGGGTGATGGCGAATCCGGCGGTGCTGCAGGATCGCGAGGCGCAGCAGGGCTTCGTCGAGTCGGCCGGCGGCTTCCTCGCGCGCAATGCGATCGGCATCCTGCTGCTGGTGCTGATGGTCGTGATGCTGCGGAAGAGCATGCCGGGCATGGGCGCGTCGGCCAGCGTGATCAAGCCGGAAAAGCTCAAGGGCAGCATGGACGACCTGGTCGGCATGGAGGACATCAAGCGCGAGGTCGCCCACCTCGAATCGATGATCCTCAATCGCGACCTGTACAAGTCGCACAATATCGACAAGCCCTTCAACGTGATGCTCACCGGCCCGGCCGGTACCGGCAAGACCAAGCTGGCCGGCTATCTGGCGAAGAAGCTGAACATTCCGCTGATCCAG
>JACCDS011072627.1_pt1 | contig 16729 bp, 10 predicted proteins | sample 7446441 | NCBI WGS metagenome assembly JACCDS01 (sample SAMN15323445, study PRJNA562643) | freshwater metagenome | isolation source: river surface water | place: USA:Blue River Watershed | collected 2017-08-17
AGGCATCCTCAGTGAAAACAGTAATCCAGGAAGGCTGAGTTTGTACAGAAGCATAAGTCCCCAAATAATATAAATACAGTGTATGTCCCGCCAAAGAAGTTTTATATTTAGAATGCAGTTCTAACGTGTTGAAATGCTTATCGTTTCGGGGGATGCCCTTACTATCGACATCCACTTGATTCACCGTTTCAAACACACCGCGATACACCTTTGTTAAATTGGCATAGGGCCCAACTCCGGCAGGAAATCCCCAACGCCAAAATCGGGAAAGAGCTAAATTGTTAACCGGATGCGAATATGTGATCTGAGAAGAAATTCGCTCCAATTCACGACTTCGGGTATATCCAATCGATGTCTTTAATTTTCCCAGAGTAAATTCCCAGTTGAGTTCAAGTCCAGTGCGGTTGTTTGTGGTTTGTCCTACCGGAACCATAGCGCTCGCAAATGGTGCCAACACCAATTGATCGTTACTCGTTGCAGATGCAATATTTCCTTCGCGGATAGCTGAATTCCAAAAGACAGAGGAGTTGTTAAATACTTTCGGACTAATGCGATAATATCGAACCATTAGATCTGATTTGAGCCATTTTTTAGGAAGGTTAACTTTTAGGTCTAAAGCTTCGCCCCAACCTTTGGAGTAGGATGGGCTAAAATAACGACCCGATCCAACTTCCCCTGAAAACAAGAATCCTTTCCAATTTAAATTATATTCCAAAGTATGAATATTGTAACCCATTCCTCTAGAAAGCAAGCTATCTGTGTAGGTTTGGTTATTGAAAGAATTGACACTCAAGAAATTTTTGTTCCACGATTTTTTCAATTTCCCTCCATAGGATTGATTGGGTAGTGGAGCCATACCGCCGTTTAATTGCGTTTTACCAAACATTCCAACCACTTGGAAACCCATGGGCAAATCGTTTCCTTCAACAATGAATCCCTGAAAAGCTTGACGTCCCCAGCGAGTATCTTGGTTGATTGCCCCTTGTGTGTAGAACGTGCTGTACCGATCCATGGCGTGCTTTGTATTCGGATCCCACGGATTGCGTTCAAAAATACTGTATCGATTAAATCCAGGATTGGTGTGAAAAGTAAATGGCGATAGCGCATACCAGTTTATACCCCCTGCAATGATATTCAAAGAACCATTCTTGAAATCGTGAGTTCCGGTTAAACTTACTCCTAAGTTAAGTCCTTTTACATTTTCTGCTTGACCCGCTCCAGTCATGGGCGACCATACATATAGATCCGTCGAAAACCGGGTGTTTGTCGCAATACTACCACTTAAATTCATTGAAAGTTGCGGGATTTGCGAATCATCTCCCACAAAAATGTGTGTGGGTGTTTGAGCTTGTTCCACATAACTTCCTCGTTGAACCATCGCTGTTGCATCTTGCAAAATCCGATAATTTGTGATGAACCGATAATATCCAGATACACTAAAACGCTCTAAATTTTCAATGGGTTTTTTGGGGAAAACACCGAAATCAAAGCTCTTAATTCGATTGGTGTCAGCATGCTGAGCAAGGGCATTGTTCCATGTAATTTTTGATTTTAATCCGTATCCGGAATTAGCTTGTAAACGTCCCATAGCTAGGGGCTGTGCCGCAAGTGAAATCAGAAAAATCTTTAATTGTGTTGATTTCATAGCGTGTTATTTTGTGGTTGAATTGAAGCTTTCCATGGAATATTTTTTCAATCGTAGAGCGGATTTCTTCGATGGTTGGTCGGTTTCTGTTACTTTGAAAGGAAAATTAGCATAGGCCACTTTGTCTTCATATTCCATTAACACAAACAACCGGTATGCTCCTGGCTTTGAAGGAGCTTTGAATGAAATCGTGTTGGATTTACCGTTTTTTATGAATATTGGCACCTCTGCCGCTTCATTTTCCACATCACCTCCAGCTTTCTTGTCCGTACTTTCCTGCAAACATTTCCAACTGTATTTTACCTTTTTTGGGATGTTTTTGTGGGTAAGTAAGGTCGAAGGAACCGTGATTTTTGTGGGGAATTTATCCGCTGAGCTCGTAGTTGTTGAAAACAACTTAAATGCCTCGTCGGGACTCAATAAAAAGCTTTGAACAGATGCTTTGTGTGTGCTACCCGGTGTCAATACTATATTTTCATCAGCGGTTTTAAATTGTATGAGAATCGATTCTATATGAGGAGTGCTTGTTTTGGCAGGTACATTTGCCCAAGCAGCATTTAGTGCATCAATCGATTCACTTCGCTTTCCATCTTTGGAAAACAAACCATACCAAGTTTCGGTGTATTCTTGTTTTTGTCCCCAAAGAAATACATAGGAACCTACACAATCTCCTTGATAGGCCTGAATAAATTTTTGATATCTGTAGGTGTAAATTCGAGCTTTTTCACCGCTACTTTGTTCTATTGCCGCTTTCCAGTGGGTATTGGGTGATTCCCAGTGTCCATTGGGTCCCCATTCTGTAATCATATATGGGCCGTTCCAACCAAATTTTCGAATGTTGTTTGGCACGTTATCGATATCCCCATAAGTATTTACGCAATACACATCAATATCGGGTGCTTTTTGTAAAATAAGTGCCACTTCCAAGCTATCTAAACCTGCAGTAACAGTGGAAGTTGGATGATTGGGATCTACCTGATGAGCATATTTGGCTATGTCTTGAATGGCGTCCCAAACACGGGTGTTTTTGTAGAATAGATCCACTTCATTTCCAATTCCCCAAAGCAAGAGTGCAGGATGATTTTTAAATTCATCGATTACCCGTTTAAAATGCTCGAATTGTTTCTGGACTTTCCCTTTATTGCTGTAATCGAAGCCATGGCGTTCGTGTTGCATCCACATTCCAAGCATAACTGTTAGTCCGCGTGAATGTGCTTCATCCAATATTTCTTTGGCATTTTCAATTCCCCAAGTTCTTACCGAATTAGCGCCCATTTCAACGGCTAAATCCATTCGAACCGTTCCACCTGCACCTTTAACATAATACGGTTTTCCATCTCTATAAAACTGCCAGCCATTGGCATCTTTTTTAACAGTAACGGGAATAGGAGTGTTAAAATCAACGTTATTTTTTTTCTCTTTTGGGGATGAAGGATTTGAATGAACAACCCCTGAAAAACTGGATACTGCTCCTGTCGATAATTTTAAATTCGTGTTTAGTGGTCCACCCGAAAAAACATCCCTCGAAGAAGAGAATAAAACGAGAATCCCCAAACAACGCAATATCAATTTAAATTTTACTCGTTTCATAGTGTTAAATTTTCAGTAGGAAACAAGGGGAAATTCAGTTCAACACTAAACCCAGAATGCACTAAATTGTTGTATTTTTTGGTATTAAACTTGTATAGTTTTGCTGGACGATGAGTAACACTGGATTGCTTCATACCCGTGTCGGACAAATAATCCAAGCTCAAAATTTTCTTTCTGAAATTGCGAACGTCAAACTGCGTTTCTAAAATGGATTCGTATAAATTTTGAAGTTCAGTTAATGTGAAGTATTTTGGAAGTAGTTCAAAGCCAATGGGTTGTCTTCGTATTTTGGACTTTAGCATGTTTTTTGCATACTCCAAGATTTCATTGTGGTCAAAAGGCAAATCAGGAATTTCTGAAATGGGAAACCAAGCGGCTTCCTCCGCCCAAGACGATGCATGAACTTGATAATCTTCGGTCTTAATCAATGCAAAATAGGCCACTGTAAAAACACGGCCGTATGGATGTCGGTTTACTTTTCCAAAGGTGTGAATTTGCTCCATATACACCTTTTCCAAGCCGGTAAGATCTTGTAAGACTTTCTCCGCGGAGGAAGTGAGATCCGTTTCCAAAGCAATCAAGTCGCCAGGTAATGCCCAACAATTACGATAAGGTTCAGCACCTCGATAAATGAGTAATACCTTTAATCCCGAATTATCGAAACCAAAAACTACGTTATCAACCGACACCGCAGCCCTGAAATACGATTCTAATTTATGATCCATTGCGCCAAAGTTAAATCAAACTTTAGCGAATATATTGTAAAATTTACAATAATTAAAATTACTTGCTTTTTACCTTAACAATTTCACCTTCAATTAGTGTTTTTGCAATAGCCATAGCAGGTTCGGAAATTACTTTATCGCCTGCCTTTAATCCCTTGGTTATCTCGAAATAATCAATGTCTTGGATACCAGTGGTTACTTCTATTGCTTTCACTTTGTTATTGTCCAAAACAAAAACATAGGTTTTGCCGGGTATAAAAACTTTATCCGAATTTTCATTGGATTTAGAAGGAGCTGTAGCTGCAGTTTCGCTACCCTCATTCGACAAGGCATAGGGATTGCGATTGGTTAAAGCAGCAATGGGCAAAGCAACTACCTGTTTTTTACTTAGCGTTTTGATATCCGCAGATGCGGTCATCCCCGGTAAAAATGGATTTTTACGTTGTGCAGTGATCAAATCAGCATAACTTTCACGATCCAAACGAATTTTTACTACATAGTTGGTAACCTGTTCTGTCATGTTTTGGGTAGCATTGAATTTTGCAGAGTTTGCAATTTCAGTTACCACTCCTTTGAATGTTCTATCCGGATATGCATCCACTCTTACATCTGCAAAATCTCCTTTATGCACTCGAACTACATCGTTTTCATTGATGTTAACCTCAACTTCCATTGAATTCAAATTACTGATACGCATCATTTCAGTACCTGCCATTTGTGCAGTTCCCACAACGCGTTCACCTTTCTCACTATTCAATTGAGTAATAATCCCCGATTCAGGCGCATAGATACTGGTTCTGCCCAAAGTTTTGCGGACTTCATCCAGTCGAGCATCAAGACTTTTAACATTATAAACGGCAGCCAATTTGTTTTTTGCGGCTACAATAGCTTCTGTTTTTTGTTGCTCATATTGCAAACGAACATTTTCCCATTCTTGATCACTGATTACTTTTTGGTCATATAATTTTTGTTGGCGTTTAAAGTTACTTTCCGCTAGATTCAATGCGGTTTTCGCACGAAGTTCTTGGGCTTCAGATCCAGCTAGAGCTGCTTTGGCATTATCCAAGTTTGCCAACATCTGATTTAGATTAGATTCGTATAGTTCAGGATTGATACGCAGCAATAACTGTCCCTTTACAACGCTATCGCCTTCTTTCACAAACATCTCCGTGATTTCTCCAGATACATCAGGGGAAATTTTCACTTCTTTTTCTGGTTGTATTTTTCCAGTAACACTTACTATTTCAGTGATATCACGCAACTGTATTTCTTGCAATGTTACTTCTGTAATCTCTTTTCCACCCCCGAATGCTTTGGATAAAACGACTAAAACTATAACTAATCCCAGGCTTCCCCAGATAATTTGCTTTTTGTTCAATTTGATTTTCATTTTTTTGTGTTATCAGGTTTATTTGTTACCAATTAAATTGGCAATCGATAATTCAATATTGTTAGTTAGCATAACATCCAGAATTAATTCTCTTAAAATTAATTCGTATTTAGCAGCTAGGAAATTTTGATAAGCAGAAACTTCAGAGTTGATGGCAAGTTGTAATTCAAAGGGTGTTGACTGTCCTGCACTATATCGCAACTGCACGAATTCTAAATTTTGTTTTTGCGCTTCGTAATTTTGTTTTTGTCCTAAATACTGTGCCTTAGCATTTTCAAAACCAAAATAGGCATTACTTACATCATTGTATACATTTTGTTTGATTCGAAGCGCATTAAGTTCCGCTTGTGTAATTGCTAGTTCTGATTTAGAGATTTGAGTGTTATTTTGAAGTTTATTATATATGGGTACCGACAGTGTGGCACCAAAACTTTGTCCGAAGTTATTTCGAATTTGATTTCCGAAAGCAATGGTTTTAGTTTGGTAATCGAATCGAGGAGCTTCAACGATTTCACCTGAACCTTGTACAACACCAATAGGAGTTGTACCAGCTAAAGTAACATTGGTTATGGTTTTCGCATTGTCCGAATAAACGCTGCTCAAATTTCCCCCGATAATAAGACTCGGAAGTAAAGACCCTTTAGCTACTTTTAGTCCTAATCGAGAACTACGCACTTTTAAAAGACTACTTTGATAATCCGGACGACGGGCTAACGCAGAATCCATCAATTGGTTCAATCCATAAGTCGATTCAGAATTCTCACTAACGGGAATCTCCAAAGCAATCACATCGAATTTCTCAGTGGGTTCCATCAGCAGCATGTTCTTAAGGGTAAGTAATCGAGTTTTGTAGTTGTTCTCCGCTTGAACCAAGTTGGATTTTGCATTAGCCAATTGGGCGTTTGCATTCAGTACAATTCCTTTATTTCCGCCGCCTTCTTGATTGATCAATTGAACGCGATTCAATTCTTTTGTAAAATATTCCACTTGAGAAATCGAAGCTTTAATTTGCTCCTTACTCTGCAAACACAACAGATATTGCAACGATATATTTAAGGCAATGTTCTGTCGGGTTTGAATGATATCCAAATCGGTTGATTGAACGTTTAAGCGGTTTTGCTTAATGGTATTTCTGATTTGCCCACCCGAAAAAACAACCCAACCCAGCTGTGCTTGTAGCGAGGTATTACCCACGGTAGTTTGAATGAATTGGTTGGTAAATCGGTCAATATTGCGACCACTTTGGTAAAATTGTCCCACCGTACCATTCAAGTCAGGTCCTAGATTGAATAAACTCTGACGGTAATCCAATTGAGCCGATTGATTTTGCAATTGACTCAATTTAACATCCAAATTACGATTGATTCCCAATTGAATGCACTCCATTAAACTCATGGTATTGTTTTTGGGGGATGATATTTCAGTGGTTTGAGCTTGTGAATTTGCCCAACCTAAAGCAAAATAGGGCAATATCAAATAGGCAATTACGCGTGGTGGGAATACCTTCATGTGTTATTTTTAACTGGTGGATTTATGATCCAATAATTGTTTTACAAAAACCGAAAATTATACAAATTCCGGGGTTCTACAAATCTAATGGTAAGTTTATGATATGAAAGGTAAAATTTCGATAGGATTCAATTTAAAACGATAAAAACATGCCTTTATTTATTTGGTTTATCGAAAGGTGAAATATTTTGCAGAACAAACTAAATTTATTTCATTGTGTTTGAAATGTGGAAAAGATGACATATCGATGTTAAACAAAAGATGTAATATTGCATTCGAGTTTTGGTTTTCAATTATTCAAGGCAATGATGATTGAAATGAAAAGGGAACTTCGGTGTAAGACCGAGACTGTACCCGCAGCTGTAACCTCAGCGTGAAAAACGCAAATATTTAGGCCTTTAGCCACTGTGCAAACGGGAAGGCGCCTAAATGAGGAAGTCAGAAGACCTGCCACTCTCGCAAAACAATCCGCTTTCGGGAATAAAAGCGCGGTGGTTCAGGCTTCTTTTTCGGAGGAAATCCATCCACTTTATATTTTCCGCAGGCGTAAAACTATGATTAAAAAGGTTTTACATATCGCATTTTGCCTTGCTTTTGCTGTGGGTCATTCGCTTAAAGCCGAAACCATCGATTCTGCTCGCCGTTTTAGTCTTACTTATCATGTTGGCATTAGTGAATTCAATCGCAAAGTTGAATTCAATCGTGATTCAATAAACAACATCCCACCCATTGATACCGTTTTTATCAAAGTTCAGCGTTCTGATTTTGCATCAGTGGGGCGTTTTAAATCTGTAATCAATAACGAACTTCAAACGGGACTACTGCACGAACGATTAACAGAGAACGCCACTTTTTTCAAACAATACGGCGTTTCAGGTTCATCAACTGTAAGTAAACGAGGAGCAGATGCAACCCAAACTCAAGTAGTTTGGAACGGTCTCCCCATCAATCATCCTATGTTGGGAATGACCGATTTTAATGGAATCTCTTCCTTTGCTTTCAGCGAAATATTCATCATTGAAGGGGGGAATTCCGCACTTTTTGGAAGTGGTAGTGTTGGAGGAACCATTTTTCTGAATAATCAATCGCAATTTGAAGCCCCGTTGAAAATATCTGTTTTACAAAATTCAGCTTCACTCAATAATCATCGGTCAGGATTGGATATACGAAACTCTTGGAAAGTAGGCGCTAAAAATCGATTATTCGCTCAAGCAACGCTTTCAGCAATTCAAGATTATAACCAGTTTAAATTCATGGATCAATTGGATGGGCAAACCATTCAATCCCTACGACCCAATATCAACTCCGATTTGAGAAACCGAAGCGGACGTTTGGTGTTGGCCTATAAAATTGACCGCGCTTTGCAAATTAAATGGGTTTCAGAACAAACTGGAGTTTTTCGCAATTTAGGAACCCTATTTGGAACAACCCAATACATCGGTTCTCAATGGGATCAAAACACCCGATCCATTTTGGAAGTAAAAAAAGGGTTTGATCAATGGGGTATCACCCAGAAAGTTGGCTATACACGAGATCAAATTGTTTTTCAAGACGATTCTTACATCCCCCAACAAAATCAAAAACGGGATACCAGTATTGCAACCATGCAATTCGCACAAACAGAATTGTATTACAATCATAAAGATTTCGGAGATGTGATAGTCGGATTTGACATTCAAAATCAACAAGGAGTATCGCCTTTTTTTGGTGGAAAAGATCAAATTTTAACTGCTAAAAATAGACTACTACCCGCCCAATTTTTGGGATGGAAACGCAAATGGCAAAAAACCGAATGGCTAGCTAATTTTCGTTTTGAATGGCTAGAAAAAGTGGCCACTTACGGGTTGAGTGGAGAATTTCAATTGGTTAAAAATCATCGAATTAAATTGGACGCACATTCGCACTTTAGAAGACCAACATTGAACGATCTTTTCTGGTATTCACCCGATGCATTAGCTGAAGGTGTGAAGTCGGAAACGGGATGGGCAACGGAAATAGGGTGGAACGTTGAAAGTCACAAAAATGCTCAAAACACACAGGCTTTAAAATATCGCTTTCAGTCGGCCATGTATTATAGAGAATTAAATCATCCCATTATTTGGACACCGACAGGCGCGTTTTGGAGCGCTCGCAACTTTCATTTTGGGAAATACTACGGTTTTCAGTCTGAGGGGAAATTATCTAAATCACTTAAATCGAAATCAGATCGCCCATTCAGCGGTTGGATGACATATCAAATCGACGTAGTGAATGCCCAAGTAAAACGTACAGTACAATCTGAGTATTTTTTCCAAATTTTCATCCCCGATGTAATGGGAAATCTCGAAGTGGGAATTGCGACAAGTTCACATAGAATTTCGATGAAAGTATCACATACTGGAAATCGTTACATTCAAACCGATAACTTAAACTGGTTACCCGGTTATCGATTATTAGGGTTTGAATATCAATGGAATACAGAAATAGCTAAACAACCATTAATTCTAGGTGTTTCAATGCATAATGCGTTAAATACCATTTATCAAAATATGCCAGGTAGACCCATGCCACCCAGGTATTTTGGAATGAAAATTCAGTACTCATTTACTCAGGAGAATGGAGTGAATTTAAATTCAAAATGAAATATTAAATAATTACCCAAATAAATTAAATCGATACAATGAAAAAATCAATTATTTTCTCCGTGGCCATCGCCGTTGCTGCGCTGTTTCATTCAACAACGCTGTTTGCCCAAACAATTCCAACACAAATTATACATTTTGATGAAATGGCTGATTCCATTGCTCCCGATGCCGTTATTGATGGTTCAAAGGGCCAGTTGAAATATCAATCCAATGGTGGTGCTTTTTCATCGGGTCTATTTCAAATGAATTATGGTTGGGATACTTCTTTTGGGGGATATTTTGGCGATGGATGGGCGATTTCAAGAAAAAACTACAACAAAGAAGAACCAAGCGATTTTTCGAAACATTTGTATTGTGCTTCTACTGGGAAAGGTTTTGAGTCGTCGGAAATATACGCCATAGGAACCAGAAATGCTTATTTTGAATTGAACAAAAGGAACATGGATTCTGGTTGGGTGCTTTGGGAAATGCAATTGACGAATTCAACTTTTGCTCGCAATTCAATGCTTTTTGGAGATGCTTTTGCTCGCAAATTCAATGCTTCAGATAAAGACTCATTCGTGCTTGTAATAAAAGGATTCAATAACGGTCAATTAAAAGGTAGCAAAAGGTTGGTGTTAGCCGATTTTAGAGATGCAGATACCACAAAACATTTTATTTTAAATACTTGGAAATCGGTGAGTTTTGAAGGTTGGATGGTTGATAGCGTGCATTTTGATATGGAAAGTTCCGATAACGGTGATTGGGGAATGAATACTCCTGCATTTTTCGCTATGGATCATATTATTTTAGCAAAACCCGCTTCCGTAAATAAAATTAAAACCTTACCATTGAAATTGTATCCCAATCCGTCTAATGGTTCGGTGACATTGGAATTGCCTGCGAATGAACATCCCCAAAACGTAAAAATATTTTCAATCTCCGGACAATTGATGGTAAATAATGAATTCCAAAACACGGGGAATTCTGCAGTAATAAATGCCTCCGATTTACAGTCGGGACTATATTTGATGGAAGTGATTTCCCAATCAAACCAGCGTTATAGTTCTAAATTGCATATTTCAAAATAATAATGAATAATTTAACCAAGTGGATAGGAGTCATAGGAATTGGTTTCCTATCCACTTTTCAATCGTGTATCAAAGAACCAGTACAACCTAAAATTGAGAATCCTCAGGATATAAAGGGATTACGAGTAGTTGTGCTCTGCGAAGGGAATTTCCTTTGGAATAATGCGTCGATTGATGTTTATCTGCCCGATTCGCAGAAAGTATACAATAATGTTTACGAAGCAGCCAACGGAAAAGACCTAGGGGATGTATTGCAATCGGCATTGTACCGTCAAGGTCGTTTGAATTTGGTAGTCAATAACAGTGGTAAAATTGTTCAAATTCATCCTAAAACTTTCAAGTTAATTCAGTCTAAATCTGGATTTTCATCACCTCGATACATGATTTCAGCCGGTGATAAGTTTTTTGTTTCGGATATAAAATCTCCTTTTATAACCCTTTTGGATACGCAAAATTTACAAAAGGTGGGCGAAATTCAAATACCAGATCAAATTGTATCCGGAGAAAGTTACTGGTCAGAACAAATGACACAGGTGGATTCCTTGGTATTTGTGGCAATAGAATCGGGAAAACTGATGGTAATCAATACCCAATCCAGTACTCGTGCATTAATCGAAGCTTCCAAAGGTGCTACCCAGTTGTGTTCAGATGCTCAAAAACGGGTTTGGTTATTGTGTTCAAACAATGGTCAATCGATTCTATATCAATTCAATGGTTCGACCCAAAAACTAGAACAACAAATACCCATTTTTCCGCATTTGAGTAATGTGAGTGCAACAAGAATGGTGTTGTCGCTGTCTGGCGATAAACTCCATCTTTTGATTAATGGTAAGTTAGCTACATTGCCAATTTCTTCGCAAGTGGATCCCCAAAATATTCGATTTGTTGAAATATCTGGATTGAATAATGCGTATGGTTTGAATGTTAATCCCTACAACGGTGATATATATGTAGGCGATGCCATTGATTATGTATCAAACGGGAAGGTATTTGTTTTAAATTATACCGGTATTTTGAAACATCAATTTAACTCAGGCGTTATTCCAACCGATTTCGTTTTTATTAAAGATTGACATTTTTGTTGAGTATCTTTGCAGTAGAATTTTAACCGCGTGCCTTCCTTTTTTAAAATCAGAAACATTGACAAACTAATTCTGCGATCCTATATCGGACCGTTTTTGGTTACGTTTGTTTTGAGCTTGTTTCTTTTTTTGATGCAATTTCTTTGGAAGTACATTGATGAATTAGTAGGAAAAGGCATTCCTACAGGTGTTCTATTGAAATTAATCGGGTTGTCATTAGCCGATTTAGTTCCCATGGCACTGCCTCTTACTGTTATGGTTGCAGCTTTGATGACCTTCGGAAACCTTTCTGAAAGTTTCGAATTAGTTGCCATGAAAGCCAATGGCGTTTCATTGCTTCGAATTTTACGGCCTGTTTTCGTATTCATGTCTGTGTTGGTATTTGCCAACTTTCTTTTTCTGAACTTTGTCATCCCAAAAGCCAATCTCGAATTCAAAGCGATGTTGCTGGATTTACGATCCAAGAAACCGGCTTTTAATATCGATGCCGGACAGTTTTATCAGCAAATTGATGGGGTGGCTATTCGAATTGGCGAAAAAGCCGATGATAATGAAACAGTTAAAGATGTTTTGATTTATGAATACAAAAACGATGACTCCAAGCGTTTGAATGTAATTCGTGCGGAGCATGGAAAAATGGTCATGTCGGCAGATCAACGCATTCTAAATTTTACATTGTATAACGGTGTGAGATACGAAGAAATGACATCCGCTGAGTCCTACAAAAGAACCATGCCATTTAATCAAATGTATTTCAAAAAACAACAAATGGTTGTGGATCTGTCGAGTTTGGATTTTACCTTCTCAGACCGTGAGCGAATGTCGACCGACTACCGCTTATTGAACGTGAATCAACTGTTGCTAGAAATAGATTCATTCCAAATGCGAATGGATAAGCACTATATAGATAATCAGAATTACCTCAATAGACTGATCCATTACACTCCAAGTTTCCCCAACCCATTGCCTGGAAAACATTCCGAAGTAGATGGTTTTAAGGAACTTAAAGACACCAGTATTTACAATAATTTCTCGAAGTCAAAACATATGGCAATGAAGTCGCTAGCGGTTTCACTAGCCAGAGGAATTAAAGGAACTTTGGATGGTTATGCATCGACTGTTGAATTTGAAAAGAAGGACGTAGCACTCTATCAGAGTGAATTGCATAAAAAATTCTCCTACTCGTTTTTATTGATGATGTTGTTTTTAATTGCTGCACCTTTAGGGGCAATTATCAAAAAAGGAGGTATAGGACTTCCATTGGTAATCAGTGTGTTGCTGTTTGTTTTGTTTTATGCAATCAATATTACGGGTGAGAAAATGGGGAAGGAATTGGTATTCCCGATTTGGTTTGGGATGTGGATGAGTACACTCGTTTTACTTCCCATTGCCCTGGTTATTACTTTTCAAGCATTGAGAGATCGCTCTTTCTTTTCTGGGGGATTTAAATTCAGCTTGAAATTATTTAGAGTACGGAGAAAATGAATATTCTTGTTGTAGGAAATCGAGTGCCTTGGCCCGTTAGAGATGGTGGCGCCATGGCTACATTTCAGTTGTTGAAATCACTTAGCTTTGAAGGTGCCCAGGTTACTTATTTTACTTTAAATACCAAAAAACATTGGGCTTCACAGATAGAAATTGATCAGAATTTTCCATTTGTCAAGGTCATTTCAGTGCCTCATTTGGTGAGTATTTCTGGCACCGATGCATTGAAAAATTTATTTACTTCCGATAGTTATTTCCTCTCGCGATACCACAATCAAAAAGCCAAAGAAGAGTTAGTTTCATTGTTAAAGAACAATGATTTCGATACCGTTATCATCGAAGGACTATACTCATCTGTTTTTCTACAAACCATTCGTGAATATCACAAAAAATCGATAGTATATAGAGCCCATAATTTAGAACATCAAATTTGGTCCAGGTTGTTACAATCTGAATCCAATTTACTAAAAAAATGGTACTTGAAAATTCAAGTAAAACGACTCAAGAATGAAGAGGAGCAGTTTGTTGAAAACGTGGACAAATGCGTCAGCATATCCCCCGAAGACCAAAAAGCGTTTTTGAGAATAGATACAAACAGAGGTATTGATTCCGAAAAGGCCCAAGAGCGAAGTTTTTTGTATTTGCCTGGAATGGACCCGGGATTGGTCGAAAAGTCAAAATTACAGCCGGATACCATATTCCATTTGGCTTCCATGGAATGGGATGCAAATGTGTCAGGATTGGAATGGTTTTTAACGAAAGTTTGGCCTTTGGTGCTTTCACAACAACCTCAAATGACGATTCATATTGGAGGAAAATCGCTTGATAAATCAGATAAAAGGTTTTTTCATAGTAGATTAATCAATCATGGCGAAGTGGATGATGCCGCAGAGTTTATGAAACACCATGGAATTGGAATTGTGCCTCTATGGGCGGGTAGTGGGTTAAGAATGAAGCTACTCCAAGCCATGAGCCTTGGTGTGCCTTGCGTGAGCACCTCAATAGGTGCACAGGGTTTGAATGTTGAAAACGGTAAGGAATTGTTAATAGCCGATACCCCCGCGGAGTTTGCTGAGGCACTGTTAAAACTAAATACAGATCGAAAATTTGCGATAGAAGTGGGAAAAAATGCGTTGAATTATGTTGTGTCGCATCATAATTCAGTGGCCAACACCCGTCAATTGATCCATTTTCTTCAGGAGAGCTAATTTGAAAATGGGACAATTGCCAATTAAATAAGTACCGAATTTAAAAAAAGAGCCGAATTCAAATAAGTGCTTAATGTTGACAACTGCCAAATTCAGATAAATATTAATTATTTGTAGGCCTCTATATAAACAATGATTAAATGAGTAATTCATCAAATAACACCAGTAATATTCAGATTTTGTGGAGGTATTTAAAACCTCAGAATAACCTAGTTTTTTGGGCACTTTTGCTTGCAACCATCGCGCAAGTATTCAGTTTGATCGACCCTTGGGTGGGTAGAAATATCATTGATCGATATCTTACCCAAAAAGCCATGTACAACCAGCATGATTTTATTATGGGAGTATTGAAATGGTTGGGCATTGGTGTTAGTGTCGCCATGATTAGTAGAATCGCTAAAAACTTGCAAGATTATTTTGTGAATGTGGCCATTCAAAAAGCTGGAGCTAAAATTTTTACAGATGGAATTAAACATACGTTGTCTTTGCCTTATTTTACTTTTGAGGATCACAGAAGCGGTGAAACCTTAAACGTATTGCAAAAAGTACGAACGGATTCGGAGAAACTGATTACACTTGCTATCAATTTGGTTTATATCTCATTGGTGGGCATTGTGTTCGTATTTGTTACTTCTTTAACGGTTCACTGGCTTATTGCACCCGTTTTTTTAGTTGCCATGTTGGTAGTAGGAGTGAGCAGTTCGATATTAAGTAAGCAAATTAAAGTAGTTCAAAAATCCATCATGAAGGAAACTTCAGCTTTGGCAGGTACCACTACCGAAAGTTTGCGTAATATTGAGTTAGTCAAAAGCTTAGGGCTTGTAGCTCAAGAGATGAGCCGTATATCGGCCAATACGCTGAAAATTTTAGGATTGGAATTGCAAAAAGTTAAAAAGGTAAGAACCTTGGGATTCGTTCAAGGTACAACCGTTAATTTGATGCGCAATTTGTTGTTATTGTTTTTGTCATGGATGGTATTTACGGGTAGAATTTCACCAGGTATGTACATTCAGTTTTTATTTTATACTTTCTTTATATTCAATCCATTGCAAGAGTTGGGTACATTCATTCAAACCTATCGTGAGGCGGATGTTTCTTTGGGGAAATTCAAGGAGCTTTTAGAAATGCCATCGGAACGTATACCAGAGAATGCTCAGGTTTTGGGGGATGTAAATTCAATTGAATTTGAAAATGTTACATTCCAACATAAATCCGCCACTAAATCAGCGTTGAATCAAATCAGTTTTAAGCTTAACTATGGACAAACCATCGCATTTGTTGGACCGTCGGGTTCAGGTAAAAGCACGTTGGTTAAGCTGTTGGTTGGATTGTATTTACCTGTTGAAGGTGATGTAAAATTCAATGGTATTTCTGTTCGAAATATCAATCGCAACGATATTCGAGTTCAATTGGGTTTGGTTTCGCAAGAATCGCAATTGTTCTCAGGTACAATTCGTGAAAATTTGCAATTTGTAAAACCAGAAGCCACTGAATCGGAATTAGTAAAAGTGCTGAAACAAGCAGCCACTGACACGCTCATGAATCGTGCAGAAAAAGGACTAGACACCTCTATTGGAGAGGGTGGAATCAAGGTTTCTGGCGGAGAAAAACAACGACTTTCGATTGCTCGTGCACTATTACGAAATCCAAATTTATTGATTTTTGATGAAGCAACCAGTGCGTTGGATTCTATTACTGAAAAAGAAATCACCACAACATTGAAAGAAATTTCCCAAGAAAAAAATCGGATCAATGTTATGATTGCACACCGATTAAGTACCATCATGCATGCTGATTGTATTTATGTTTTGGAAAAAGGAAGAATAATAGAATCCGGCACTCATGATCAATTGTGCGACAGTAAAGGGTTGTATTACGCCATGTGGCGCCAACAAATTGGTGAGAACGATTAATTTACAAAAGGTTGCCGAATTTGCGAGATCCACTAATGTATAATTGTGTCACTCTTATTGGTGAGAACGATTAACTCAATCTCATTTTATGATGCGGAATGCCCGCTTCGTAGAATAATTCACCTTCTGAAACGAATCCATGTTTTTCATAAAATGGTTCTGCATGAGTTTGTGCATGCAGGTAAATTTTTTGGTTGGTTTCACCAATTGAGCTCAATACGGCTTTAACCAATTCAGAACCAACATCCTTTCTTCTATAGGTTTTTAAAACGGCAAACCGTTCCAATTTAATTCCGTTTTCAGTTGTTCTGTAACGACATGTCCCACAAGGAATTCCTTGATATTTTGCCAAGAAATGTTGACTAGTGGTTTCATGCTCATCGTATTCTTCATGTGCTGGAACTTCTTGTTCAATCACAAATACAAGTCTTCTAATTTCAAAAATATCAGTTAAATGTTGCTTGCTTGTTGCTTTTATAATCTCAATC
>JACCDS010207859.1_pt1 | contig 16726 bp, 14 predicted proteins | sample 7446441 | NCBI WGS metagenome assembly JACCDS01 (sample SAMN15323445, study PRJNA562643) | freshwater metagenome | isolation source: river surface water | place: USA:Blue River Watershed | collected 2017-08-17
AGCCTGCTGCGCAGCTATTCCAAAGAGCGGCTGACCGAGGCGAAGCGCCTGGTGGAGACGGACCACCATTGGGCGCGCATCATGTCGGCCCCCACCACCCAGGCCGAGCGCGAGGGCCTGGAGGAGCCGCGCATCATTCGCAACTTCAAGCAGAACCTGGAGTTCACGGGCGGCCTGGCCGTGCACTACGAGCCGTCGGCACTGATCGGCCCGGGCACCTGGCAGGCGCTGGCCAGCGGCCAGACCATCGGCAAACGCTTTCACTCCGCGCCTGTGGTGCGGGTGTCGGACGCCATGCAGATGCAGCTGGGCCATGTGGCCGAGGCCGATGCGCGCTGGCGCATCTACGCCTTCGCGGGCAAGGCCGACGGCACGGATTCGGTCTCGGCCCTCCACCAGCTCGCGGATTGGCTGGAAACCGGCGCGGACTCCCCGGTCGTCAAGCACACGCGCAAGGGCGAAGACATCGACGCGGTGATTGATTTGCGCGCCGTGTTCCAGCAGACCTTCGACCAGCTGGCCTACGAGAAGATGCCCTCGCTGCTCAAGCCCAGGACCGGCAAGCTCGACCTGCAAGACCATGAGAAGGCCTTCTGCGTGGACCACAAAGGCGTGGGCGATATTTTCGACATGCGCGGCATCAACCGGGATAAGGGTTGTTTGGTGGTGGTGCGCCCAGACCAGTACGTGGCCCACGTGCTGCCGCTGGACGCGCGCCAGGAGCTGGCGGCCTTCTTCGCGGGCGTCCTGCTGCCGGTCTGAAGCCTGGCTCCGGTCGTTCTCAGCTTGTCGAAGGATAAATACACGGTATTCACCGAAGTCCCGCGCCTGATCAGGGGGAATGCATGCGCAATGCCAGGTCACCACTTCCACCGGCGCCGACTGCTGCGCTGACGCCCCAAGCGCTAGCTGGGCGCATTCTGATGATCCGTGGGCACGGTGTGGCGGTTTTTCCCAGCCCGGTGCAGGCGCCGACCTTGACGATCAAGCCGTACCGGCACGAGCGCTATCACCAGGACCCGGTGAGCCGCTGGCTGCGTTCGATGTGCGCGGGGCTGTTTGCAGGACGAGGGGTGAGCCCGGTTGCGGAGACGGGGCGCTGAAGAGACGCCACCTTTTCTAGGCCGTGCGCAAGTGGGCTCCGGCGCTCACGGAGATCTCGTTGCCGTGCGTGTCACGTTCGCTGTCGCCATTGAGCAGAACGAAACGGCCTTCCTCGCGCAGCACGGTGCTGGCGGCGCGCAACACGACGTCGCTGGTCATGGACACAGCGGGTGGGGTGGGGCTGACCGAGGTGTCGGTGCCGCTGAAAGTGAAGGTGCAGCGTACTTCGTGCAGGGCGCGCACGCCATCGACCATCAGCTTGCTGTGCGTGGTCTCGGTGACCGAGCCGGCAAGCCAACTGCCTTGCCAGGTGGGTTGGGTGGCGGGCGAGGTGGACGAGGACGCCGTGGCGCTTGCATCCCCGCTGACACCCACACGCTTAAGCACCAGGCCCCTTCCTCATGCCCCTGGCCATCTGGTCCAGCGCCATCACGCCAGCGGCGAGGGCGGCCAGGCCCGCGACATCAGCGACGCCGAGCTTGACGCCGACGTTGTTGAGCCTGGCGCTCAAGGCCGCGGGAGAGGCCTTGACCAGATCTTCCATGGTGCGCACGCCTGCCTCGGTGAGTCCCCGCCCGGTGGCCGGTGCCAGGTTCTTGAGCAACTGGACGGGTGCGGAGGACAGGCCGCCCTTGCTGTCGGCGTTCAGGCCGACGGTGCCGATGACGGCCTCGGAGGCCAGGCCATCGCGGACGATCGCCTTCCCGATTTGCTCGACCAGGGGAGCAACCAGACCCAGGGGAGATTTGACGTGAAGGTTGGTGGTCAAGCCACCCATCACATCGCTCAGGCGCAAGCCGCCTTCGAGTTTTTCGTCGCCAAAGGCCTTGATGAAAGTCCCGAGGGCGAACTCGCCGCCGAGTTTCTCCGTCACCATCTTTTCGTTGGTTGCGGCCCAGCGTGCATAGCGATCCGCTGTTTCCAGGCCGGGGTGGGTCCAGCTGGGGCGTTGGGCCTGTGTGCTTCCCGGTGCGGCGGGACTCATGATCAGCCCCATGGCGGTGGACCACACTTCCACCGTTTGGCCGTTCAAACTGGTTTGCTCGATGAGGCGTGCGGGCATGCCGTTGGCCAGGCCGCGCGTGGGGTCGCTGGTGGAACGCAGGATATTGCTGCCAGGGGCGGTGTAGGTGTTCAGGCCCGAAACGGTGTCGAGGTAGCGGCGTACCGGGTCCACGTTATTGGGAGACCATGGCTGGGAACCGCCGCCTCGTATGTCGATGGTGTAGATCCAGGGCTGGCTCGGGTTGTAAGGCAGGCGATAGCCGCCTCCCCAGTCCGGGTTGACGGGATCCACGGGGCCGATGGGCCCCGAGCCGCCGGTACCGGGCCACACAACACCGCCCGATCCATAGCCCCCCCCCTTGGGTGGCCATTCTATCGGCGGGTAGTAGTGCGGCGGCCACTCCTGCGGTGGCCGGTACGGGGGCCACACCACGGTGCCGTCGGACTTGTGGCAGCAGTCATGGATGTCGCCGTTGATCAGGTTGATTTCGGTGCGGATTTCGCCGAGCAGCTTGGAGATCTCTGCCCGTTGCTCGGCCAGGCAGACGAAGGCCTTGGCGATGTCGGCCGAGAGTGCGTCGAGGTCATCCTCGATCTTGTGGAAGCGGCTGTTGAAGCCTTCTTCCAGCGCATTGGTCTCGGCCTGGACGACGGACTCGCCGTCGATCCAGTCCTGGTGTACGAAGCTGCGTGCGAATTGTGCGCCGCAGTCCGTGTCCGTGGTGGCAAAGGGCTGGCTGTAGTTGAACACCCGCTTGGACTTCTGCTTGACCAGGTCGATCGCACCCCACAGGAAGCTCAGGGTCTGCTCCTGGCTCATGTTGAGCTCGTTGGCGGTGGTCAGAATCTCGTCGAGCGAGACGGTTTCGGTGACTTGGAAGCCTGGCATGGTGGTGTCCTCCGGTTGGGGGTGGGTAGGGTGTCAAACGGGGCTTAGGGGGCGGCGGGGGAATCCACGCCCGCAAAACGCGGGCGGCGGTAGGGGCGGTACGCATGGTTGAGGCGAACCGGCAAGGCGGCGGGGCCGACGGCCGGGTCCAGCATCACGTGCTGGCGACGGATGTCCCAGGTGTTGACCTGTACGCCGGCGGGTGTGAGGTGGTGCAGCGCATTCATCAGGAACTCGTATTCGTGGATGTCCAGGCGTGTGCCGGGCTCGGCCACCACGCGGTATTCGAAGGGGTCGGTCAGCCCGGTTCGGGCGTAGGCCAGCACGGCAATGGCCGCCAGCCCGCTCTGGCCGCCGATGAAACGGCCGCGCGTTCCGGCACCGCGCAGTTCGCAGGTGATGTCATTCACCGGCAATGCGCGCCACACAAACCCCGCCGTGCGGCGCGAGGCAAGGTTGGTGGCAAGGACCGGCAGCGCGATGCTGCTGACCACGAGGGCCAGCGCCGTGCCGGGCAGGCTCATCAGGGCCGCGGCTGCAGCGCCGGAGCGTGCCAACTGCTGGATCAAGCCGCCCAGGCGGTTCCAGGCGGCATCCTGTCCGGCAGCCAGCGGCGTGGCAAAGGCCGCGTCCAGGCGCAGGACGGCGTACAGGCCCTCGGGGTATTGCACCAGGGTGCGCCGGAAGCTGTCGACGTCGAAGCTGGTGGGCAGGCCGATCACGCGCAGACGGTCGGACAGGGCTGCGGGTGGCGCAGTCAGCGTAGGCACTGTTGCGGCCAGGCTGGCGTCGGCCACGCGGGTCCAGGGTGGGTCGCCGGCGCCCCAGCCGGTGCTGCCCCCGGCGAGGGCCTGGGCCAGGGCTGCGTGGGTCGTGGCGTCGTTCTCGGAGAGCATCGTGGTTGTGAAAGGCGCGTCGGCCGCGGCCGCGCGGCTCAAGTCGGCCGCGCCTTCAATCACCAAGCCCTGGGTGGAGAAGTGCGAGAGCATCAGGCGGGTGGGCGCCAAGGCGTGCACGGTGCGCATGCCGGCCACACCGAACCAGGTTTCGGCGCGCCGGGCGGCCGCTCCACCCGCCTGCAGGCGATCGCGCAAGCGCGCTATCAGTCCGCGTTGCATCGGGTCGGCAATCTGCGCCAGATTGGCGGCCAGGGCGCGGGTACACAAATCATCCACCACGCTTTGGGCGGGGCGATCTACTTCGAGGGCCAGGCCCAGTTCCCAGCGGCTGCCGGCATCGTCGTCCTGTGCGCGGTGTATGTTCAGGCGGGTGCTCAGGCCCAGGGCGGTGGCCATGGCGCCGGCACGGTCCAGGGAACGGGCCAGGGCGGGGGCCATGGAACGGCTGGTGCCGGCAAAGTCGACCCAGCCACGCAGGCGCAGGCGCAGCTGCTCTTCGGCCGTACGGCGCGCGCCAGGCATATGGCGCATGGCAGGTACGGCCACGGTGGGATCGCACAGCACGGTGTCGCGCAGCCAATGCTGGTAGTGATGGCGCTGCGTGCGCGCGGTGGTGGCGTCGGTCGCAGTGCTCACCAGGCGCAGCGCAATGCACAGCGGGTTGTCTTCTTCCACGATGGTGAAGGTGCGTGCCGCACCGGGGCGCATGGCGTTGAGCGTTTGCTCCACGTGCGCGCGGGTGGGCAGGCTCCAGGGGCGGTACAGCGCCAGGCGACGTCGGTATTGCGCATCGGGTTCGGTTTGCGCCTGGGTGATGACGTCCCCGGCCTGAACGGCCAGGCGTTCGGAAAAACGCGGTACGGCCAGTTCGCGGCCCAGGGCGTCGAGCATGGCGCCTTCGGCTGTGCCCAGCAGGCGGGCGCGGCCGATCTGGCGTGCCAGCCGGCGCAGGCGGATGGTTTCGGCCTGCATCAGGTAGTACAGGCGGCCGAAGCTGCCGCACAGCAATTGCACGCGAACGCGATTCGCCACTTGCGCGGCCGGCAGGACGGTGGCGCCCTCGCTGACGCTGAGCACCAGCCTTTCCGCAGTGGTCGTCACGCGTGCGGTCCCCGCAGTCGGTCGATACAGGGGCATGAAGGCACCCATCTCGGTCCAGGGCGCAAAGGTGACGACCGGCAGCACGGTGGTGCCCAGGCGGGCCGTGACCACGAGCGCGGCGGCTTGCACATCGGCTGCGGGTGCAACCAGCAACAGGGGTTCCCAGAGCCCGGCTTCCACGTCCACCTCGCCGGCCGCGCTGACGGGCAGGTAGTCGGTGCGCGCGCCGCCAGCCAGCGGACCGGCCAGGGCTTCGGTCAGCGACTGCAGGACGTCGGAGCGGGCGCCGTCGGCATCGATGCTCATGGTGGGCTCCTGGGTGTCAGATGATGGTCAGGTCGTCGAGCTCGTCGACATAGACGGCAACCTGGTCGGGGGCGGTGCTCAGGGCGGCGCCGCAGCCCAGCAGTTCGGCTTCGCCAGAGGCCACCGCGGCACTGAAGTCCAGGCCTGATTCGGGCCTGGGGTAGCGCTTCAAACGCACGTTTCGCACGTCGGCAACACCGGTTTCGTTCATGATCATCCAGGTCACCTTGGCGGGACTGACGGCTTCGCCGAAGCCGAGGTTGTCGATGTACCCCTTCACGCGTGCGGCGATGCGGCGCTTGAGCGCCAGCGCGGCACTGGATGCGTTGACACTGGTGCGATCGCCGCCAGGGAGTGGAAGGCCATCCACCACCAGGTCGGCCTGCACGCCCACATACAGTTCGGAGGCTTGGCGGATCTCGGGGAATACGGCAATGGGGCGCAGGTCTTCCAGCGTCTCGGCCACCAGGGCGGCCAGTCCGTCGGCACCGTCCCAGATGGCCGCGGGAGTAGGGGCCACCAGCACGGTGAAGTAGTAGGGTGAAGCAAGATCGCGTTCGGTGCCGAACACGCGCTCGCCAAACGAGAAGGTGCCGAAGATGGGTAACTCGATGTCGAGCCCGCCTTGCAGGTCCACCAGCTTGGCTTGTCGCACGCCGGGCACCAGGGACACGGCGATTGCCATGGCTTCGACGGACCATATCGAGCGCGGTGCGCGCAGCAGCAGCTGGCGATAGCGGTCGTCGGGCCAGCGCAATTCACCGGTGGACAGAGCCGTCGTGTGCTCGATGATGCAGGCATCATCGGGCGTGCGACCGGCGCCCATCGTGGCGGCGATTTCTTGCAGCACGGAGAGGGCGGGATCGGCCGGATTCCAGCGTGCGATTTTCTGTGCAGGCTGCGTCGGGTCGAGATTGTGCTCGGGGCCGGGATGGAAGGCCGTGACCGGTACGGTGACCTCCGTACGCTGGACGGTGAACTTGGCGCTTTCGTCAAGCGCGACATGGTGGCCGCCTGGTGTCAGCATTCGCAGGCCTGCCGGCAGGGTGACCGTGCTACGCGCCGCGGTAAAGCCGCCGCTGTACTTGAGCTTGATGCTGCCGCTGGCGTTGAGATAAGGGCGCGGCAGGCCCAGTTCCTCGCCCAGTCGCGACAGTGCATCGCCGCGCGCGGTAGGCACGGTGAGGTTGTCCACCACGCCAGCCAGCATCGCATAGGTACGTGCGTGTTCAAGTGAGGACATTTCCAGCAGCTTGCGCAGCACCGATCCGTTCCCCACGTCCACCTCGGGGCCGAAGAGCTTTCCGGCCAGCGCCAGGCTCTCGGCCAGCAGCCGGGCATAGGGCTTGGGCAGGTAGCCCGCTTCGGTGAGCCCATAGGGGCCCGAGGCGGTGTTGAGCAGGGTGTCCCAGTCGATGGTGGGCCGTTCCTGCAATTCTTTCTTGATGTCGCCAATAGTCATCTCAGCCACTCCCGAGGATCGAACCGATGTTCAGTTGCACGCGTTCAGGCTGCCCTCGTAGCCTGAACGTGGCTTCAATGTCCACCACGCCGTAGGTCGCCGGCGGCGGTGAGGTGGTCTGTCCGGCGCGCGCGGCCTCGATCTCGGCCTGGCCTATCAGCACCTGGTCCACGCGCTCGATGCGGGGATCGGCGCGCAGCAGGTTCACCACCGCGACGCGCAGGCGTTCACGCAGCATCACGCGGTCGGATTCCTGGGCAATGGCATCAAAGCCCGAGAAGCCGAAGCCCATGTTCAGGGGGTCGGCGCCCAAGGCGGTGCAAAGTGCTGCAGACAGGGCTTGCCGAAGCGCGGGCAGGCCGCTGACAAGGGCCAGATCGCCTTCTTCAAGCACGATGTCCTGCGCATAGGCCACGTCGCCCGCGCTGGAGACGGTTTGTGGCCCCCAGCCGATGCGCTGCCGGATCTCACGCTCGCTGAGCGGGTTCATGCCAGGCCACCTGTGTGTTTCCTAGGACTGCACATCGACCGTGTTTCCCTTCAGATAGATGTTGCGACCTTCGATGTTCACGTCCTCGGCGGACTTGAGCGTCAGGCCCTTGGTCGCTTCGATGGTGATGGCGCCCTCGCTGTCGATCAGGATGCGGGCGCCGTTCTTGTGGGTGATGAGCACGCCTCCGTCGGCGCCGGCCTCGGGGCGGGTCTGCGGCGTGCCCAGCTCGTCCTCGGGCAGCGCACGTATCGTGAGTTCGCGCACTTGCAGCACGCGTGAGCCGGTGGCGTCGATCAGGTCATGCGTGGCCTTGGCGTTGTCGGGCACGCGAACTTCTTCGGTGCCGTCTGCGCGGGTGCGTGCGTCCGCATCCAGCGCGGCGGGCAGGATCAGCCACCAGTCGCCGGGCTGGGTGTTCTGCGGCGTCGCGGTGGACGATGCCGCATCGGTGCGCCACATGGAGCCCATGACGACAGGATCGTCGCGTTGGCCCTCGTGGAAATTGAGCAGAACGCGCGAGCCGGGGTATTGCGGCAGTACCAGGCCATAAGGGCCCCAGGCGAAGGGGGTCAGGTAGGGTACGTTGGGCCAGGCTGGATCGCTGCGCCGCACGGGCTCGCGCCGTGCGCGACGGCTCGCCCCTGCGGGGCCTTCGAGACCGACCAGGACATCGACGCTTTGCGCGGCCCGGGTCGCGCGGCTGCCTTCCATCTCGGTGTCCTGGTGGTTGGCGCGCACCTCGCCCACCAGGGCAGGCTGGCGGCGCAGCATCTCCTCGCGCGCGCTACGCCGGACCAGGTTGGCCGTGGTCTCGGCGGGATCGGCGGAATCCACGTCACCGCCACCGGCGCTGCCGCTGCCGGCTTCGGCCGGAGCCGCGATGTCCCAGGGTGCGTCTTCGTCGGTGGGCGACAGCACGACCACTACGCCGTTGGCTGTGGTGAGCCACCCCTGGTTCTTGCCCAGGCGATGCTGTACGGAGGCGATGTAGACCTGCACCGTCTGCGTGGCGGAGACACCCGCCGGCGTTGCCGCGAGGCCGAAGCCGCCAAAGAGCGCCCGCTCGGCAGTGTCCACCGGAACACGTACCACGTCGCCGGGTTTGAGGTCAGGCCGACCGACGAGGGTGAGCAACACGCCGTCGCGGGCCAAGGTGGGACGACCGCTCTCGGCCTCCTCGCGTCGCTCTGCGCTGCTCAGGCCACGCGGCCCCTGGTTCTCTGCACGCACCAGACCCTCGGCGGGACCGAGGTCATAAGGGTCGGATCCGCCAAGCGGCGTAGGCGCGAACGGGATGGGTCTGGAGGTGCCTGCGTGCAGCACGCCTTCGCGGATCAGGAAGGGGCCGCGACCACGCCGGTGTGATTCATCGGCTAGGCGTTCGCCAATGCGGTCAAGCACTTCGAGTACGGATTCGCCGGACGTCAGGTCAGGTCCACCGGCTGGATTGGCATCCGAGGCAGGGTGCAGAACGTATTCGCTGGCGGCCAGGCCGGCGTCCTCCAGCACGAGGCGCAGAGCGGCAATGGGGCCGATGGGGCATCGGCCCTGGCGTACGCGCGCGCGCGCCAGGCGCAGGTAGATCCAGTCCTGGCATTCGATGGTGGTCTTCAGGCGTGTTCCTTCGGCCACACGTGCAAGAGCCGTGACGCCCAGCACCGCGGTGACCGGTGCCATCGCGGCGACGGGTTCGTCGCCCACGCGGTCGCGCCAGAACAAGGTGAGTTCGGCCTTGACCAGGGGCGGTTCGGCGTTGGGCGAACCGGGTTGTCGGGCCATGGCCAGGACGCCAAAGTCGAGGGTGTTCATGGCCTCGATCTCGATGCGGCAGTTGCCCCCGGCCAGGCCCGATGGCAAGGTGGCCTCGATATGCGCGTAGTGGCTGGCGTGGCTGAACGTGAGCCCGTTGAGCGTCGGAAAGACGAGCCGCCAGCCGACGGCGCGGCCGAATTGGCGAGAGCGGTCGAACATGCTAGTCATGTGTGAGACTCCACTGCAGGCCCCCGAGCCGCCCGTCGGTCGAGGGGGCACTGCTGCTGTCGGTTTGCGGCGCGGCGTCGATCTGGCGGCGTTTTTGTGCATCGCCGAGGCCGGTGGTTGCGACCAGGCGCTGGCGAAGGGACGAACGCAGTGTGGGAGCCGTGAAGACGTGTTTGCCGGTGTCGATGCGACGCCAGGCCAGTTCCACATGGCTGGCTCCGCCCGCTGGTCCTCGCAGTGCCTGCGAAGCGAGCGTGAAACCCAGTATCTCGATTTCCAGTGCGGCCCCGGCGATGAGGCCGGTGCGCGGCAACAGGGAGCGCGTATGCAGGCGCAGCGGCAGTACGCACAGCAACCGCGTTGCGCGGGTGAACACGAGCGCGGGTGCAAGGGCGGCGCGCGGGTCGTCTCCGCGTGCTGCCTGGGGATAGGGCGCGTGCTGATCGGCGCTGCTGGCGGCCACGGCATCGCCTGCCTGCTGCAGCCAGTAGCGTACGCGTGCGCTGGGGGCGATGAGGGTCACGCTCAGGTCCAGCCCGGGGAATGACAGGGGGTGAGGAATGCCTTGCGCCAGGGAGAGGCGCGCGCGCTGAAAGGCGCTGGCGGGTGGCTGCTGACCGGCGGGCGGAGTCAGCAGCGCATGCACAGGGTGTTGCTTCAGCATGGTGCGGTCCTCAGATGAAGGGGTCGGCAATGGTGGATACCGCAGTGGCCGCGAAATCCAGCACCTTGGCCAGGGCGCCAGGGCGAGGCAGGTGTTCGAGTGTCATCGACAGGTCGATCGCGTCGCGACGACCGGAAGCCGTGTTGAAGGTGAGCGACTTGACGTAGATGTCGGTGCGCAGCGTGAGTCCGGTCCACAGGACGAGACCGCCGACCTGTCCTTGCGTGGCGCGTTCGAGCACGGAGCCGCGCATCGATTGCTCGGCCAGGGTCTCCAGCATGAACTTCATGGCGTGGCGGCCGGGGCCCACCAGTGCGGCCGACAAGGAGAGGGTATCGTCATGCGTCTCCACCAGCACGCGAGCGGCATCGCTGCCCAGCGGAGGCAGATGGTAGCTCTGCGACAGCGAGAGTGTGTTGACCGCGAACAGCGGCACGATCAGGGGACCGTCCGCCAGTATGGCGCTGGGCACGGTGGGCAGAACATAGCTCATTCGTGGCATGGCGGGTCAACCTCCGGAAACGTTCTGGTCATCTTCGATCCAGCGGGCCCACACGTCGGCGGTGCGGCCCAACAGGGTGCCGGCTTCCGGGGGGACGCCCGGGGCCACGGCCAGCAGGCGATCGGCAGGCAGGCCAAGCCATCCGTTGCCACTGGTCGTGGCGTAACGCACCTCGTGCGGGCCATGGCCCACCCAGACGGCACCAGGCATGCCATCGTCATGCGCGCTGCCGGCGACCGGCTGCATGGCCTCGTAGGGTGACAGCTCGCGCTGCGAGGCGGGCAGCAGAATGCCGTTGCTTTGCATCAGCAGGTCGGCCATGCGCAGGGTGAGCTGGGGGTGCCCGGGCTCGTGAAACAGGGCCGGGTCCACTGGCGGTCGCGTCGCCACGGCGGGTGACTGCTCCAGCAGCACAGACAGGCGCGACACGGCGCGGTCACCCAGCATGGGGCCACGCCAGGGGCTTTCACCGCGTGCCGCGATTTCAAGCAAGTCGATCAACGAGGGCGCTGCAGGCACGCAGTCGTCGGCGACCAGAGCACCGCGCTCGCACCAGAAGACGAAGCCCGCACCAAGGCCCATGAAATCGATAGGGTCCACGAAAAACCAGCCCTCCGCGAGGTCGGAACCGACGAAGATGGCGTCGCTGAGTTCTTCGAAGTTCCGACGCTGGGTGTTCACGTCAATGTAGTCGTCGACCTGGAACAGCTCCACACCGCCGATGCGCAGCAGGTCGACTTTTTCATAGAGGTGGGCCAGCGGTCTCGGCAGCGGGGCCAAAGCCTGGGCATGGGCCAGCTCGCGCCTGGATGCCGCGGAGACATCAACGTGCACACCGCGGGCGGCCAGCAGCGCGTCCAGCCGCTGTTCGGGCGTGAGTCCTGTCGGGCTGCTCATGGCCTGATCCCCGATGGTGGCCGCCAGTCGCCGAGAAAGCGGGCACGGTCGGCTGCCGACATCTGCGGCAGCACGGCCCTGGCGAAGTATTCGTCAAATTCACGCAGGTATTGGGTAATGCGGTCTTCCGGCATATGGGTCAGGCGCAAGTCCTCGACGGCCCAGCGGCGGATGTCGCTCAATGTGGTGCGGCTGCTGGTGCGCGTACTGCGCGTGGAGTTTTGTACCGCGGTGATGGCGCCGTGCGGAGAGCCTCGCCGGCTGTTGCGCAACCAGATCGTCGGGGCCGCCTCGCCGGAGTAGCCGAATCGGGAGAACAGCCGCGTCATCAGTGAGTTTTGCATGCCATGGTGGGCCTGCATCAGCGAGGTGGTGAGCGGGCGCGATGCGTAGGGCGAGCGCAGGATGTCGTATTCGGCGAACTCGATCTCCACACCTGAGGCGTCGCGCGTGCGAACCCGGTAGCGGCCGCCTTCGATCGTGAATTCGGCCCAGGAGCCATCGGAAAATGTGCGGCGGAATGTGGTGTCCTGGCCTGGCGGGTGGCTGACAAATCCCTTGCGGGAAAGCCGGCTGCGGCGCCGACCAACCTCGCGCACGGTGTCGGCGGCGACGTCGCGGTGCTCATGCCCGGGGCGTCGGGTGGAGCGGCCGGCACGCGAGATTTCGTCGGTCGTTTCGGCCACGACGTCGCGTCGCGCCGTGCTCGAAGGAAGCATGTTTTCCAGGGGTTGTCCCAGGGTGGCGAGCTCGGCGTCCAGCTGCTGGATGAGCTGATCGATCTCGCGCAACTGGTCGCGTACCGAAGAGCGACCGGAGGACGGCACGCGCGCAGTGGAATGGGTGCCGGTCCGGTTGTTGAAGCTCAGGATCTCGTGGTAGAGATTGTCGAGACGGTTGCGCAAGTCCACCACGCGGTCCAGCACGGCTGAGCGGCCCCGGATGACGTCGTCACCCCAGCGGGTGAGCGCGCGCAGCAGCATTTCGTCGAGCAGGCGGTCAGCGCGCGTGGCCGACAGGCCGAGTTCCTCGGTCATGACACGGCGCAGGCGCATGAAGGCACGGTCCGATCGTGCCACGCTGCGCGGGTCGAAGGCCGAGACGATTCCGCGGAAGCTGAAGATCATGGCTGGTCCTCCGCAGGCGTGCGGTGCTCTTCGGTTGGTGAGGGTGTGTACTCGTCCAGCCGTCCGTAGAACTCGATGCCTTCGGGCGAGAGCGGCCGTTCGGTGCTGTCGCCGGCTGCTTCGGCACCCTCGGTCTCGCCATCCGCGGCGGTGTCGGCGGGTGCGGATTCCGGGCTTGCGTCTGCTTCTGCAGCGGCACTCGATCCGGTGGTGCGCATGAGAATTTCCGCTTCCACGGCCGCGATCACCGGGCCCAGCACTTGCGGCAGTATGAGGGACATGACCCGGTCTGTGACCAGGGCGTTGACGAAAGCCCGCCCCAGGCCGGCGCGTACCTGTCGCGCAATGGAAACAACCAAGGCGCGCCGCGCCTGCACGGTCAGGTGGCGCATGCCAGAACGCACGCCGCGGCGGGCCAGAGTGCCGCCGGCGCGCGACGCACCGCGACCGAGGCTTCCCAACTCAGGCACGATGCTGAGCACCAGTTCCAGTTCGGCCAGGAAGAGGTCGAGCTCCAGTTCGGCATGGTTGTACAGATCCTCCGGGTTCAGCACGGAGCGGTAGATCGTCATGCGCTCCTCGGCCTGGTTCATATGCACTTCGGCGATCGCCACGCCCAGCGCGACGCCGACCGGCGGGCAAAGGACGGAGATGGACATGACGAGTCCGAACTCGGCGAAGGAGAGCAAGGAGGCCCGGCCCAGTTCCGCGCTGAATAGCCAGTCCAGTCCGATGCCGTACCAGCGGTCTGAGCCAAAGGCGTCGCCGACGGCTTCGTGCGCCAGCAGGTGTATGCCTTGCAGGACTACCGAGGTGCCGGCGACGGTACGGTTGGGCAGGTCTTCCCGAATGCGGCCGCTGCGGAAGGCGTAGATCGCCGAACCGGTGACCTCGCGTTCGATCGTTGCGTTGTTCTGCTGCATTTCGGTCAGCAGCTGACGCAGGTAGTGCCGCGCCAACCAGGGCCGGTTGCGGAACACGTCAACGACGTCGGGGATGTTGGTGAGCTGCTGGATCAGGGGATCGACAGCGCTGGCGGTGCCGTTGCGCAGCGCGATTGCCGTTTCCAGGTCTTGCAGTGTCCATTCCCGGTCATGGCTGTCGCGCACGACCCAGGTGCCGTCGGCTCGGCGCACCGGCGTGCCACGTGGCAGATCCGGCCCGTCTAGCACCTCGGAAGCGTTGAGGATCTGGTCAGACAGGGCGCTGGAAAATGCCTGGCGTGCCTCCCGCCAGGATGTGTAAGCCCCACTGACCGTGCTTTGCAAGCTGGGCGCGACGATGTCCTGAACGCGCATCAGCGTGTCGCGCAACTCGCGCAGTTCGGCTTCCTGGGCCACCAGACCGGTCATGAGGACCGAGAAGACTTCGAAGTAGTCATCGAAGTTATCAAGCCGTCTGTCGATTTCGACGCGTGAGGTGCGCAGCACCTGCAGCATGACCACCTGGCAGGAGCGGACAAACAGAGCGGCGATGCTGTCCTTCATCGCCGGCGTGTGGGCGAGGTGAAAGTGCAGCATCCAGCCGTCCGGGCGGCCGCGGTAGCGGCTGAGATAGTGGTCGCGTATCTCGGGCAGCCGGTAGGTCTCGCCCATGGTCCGGGTGAGTTCGGTGACCAGGCGGCAAGTGCCCGCCACGTGGCGCAGCAATTGGACGACTGGTGTGTGTTCGGGGGTAATGTCGAGGTCGCCAAGATTGCCGGTGCCCGGCTCGGCCAGCCGGGTTGCGCGCGGCATGACCACAGCGGCCCGCCCCGCGAGACTGGAGCGCGCGCCGATGACTTGTGCCGCAGCGATAAGAAAAGCGCCGGTGTATTCCCCCTCGGGCATTTCAAGTCGGTAGGCGATGCGCTGGATCAGCCGCTTGAGGGGCTGGCCGGTGGGGCCGATTTCGTTGACGTTGGGTTCACCCAGGAAGGGCGAGAGATCCAGTTCCAGGGTTTCTCCACCGATGCTCAGGCGGGGGAAGTAGCGGACCCTGGCATTGGGGTCCCGGTCCGGGTCCGCATTGGGGTCGACATCGGCGAAAGGACTGCCGCCCTCGGCACCGTCGCCCGAGTCTGAGCGTTCGCCATCCCTGCCATCGGCGCGACCGGCCTCGCCTCCTTCGCCTTCGCCATCACCGGCGCGTGCGCGTCGTTCGGTGTCCCAGGCGCCGAGCAATTCGATGTGTTCCCGGTCCTGGAATACCTGGGCAGGCACGGCGACAAAGTAGGGTGTGCCCAATGGCGTGCTCAGGCGTGCAAACACCATGTTCGATGCCGTGCCGTAGTCACTGACGAATTGCTCGACAGCGCGTGCGATCACGGCGCGCCGCCGGGCTTGTTCGGGCGTGTCGGAAGGTAGCGGCTCGGCCGTGAGGTTTTCAAGTGCCAGCATGGAGGCCAGTGCACGTTCGCGCAGCGCATCGGCCCCCGCGTAGCGGGCCAGCAGTTCGAGCTGATAGCGACCATCGGCGGGTTCGCTGCGCGGTTCAGGGCCATTGGCCCCCACCACGCGAAAGCGGTCCAGAACAAACCAGTAGCGCACGCTGGCCACGTCGATCGTGGGCTCCGCGTCACGCCAACGCAGTACGGCCGTCGCGGCAAAGACGCCCCGGACACCGTCGCGCTGGCCCCGGAACAGGACGCCCAAGCGGCGCGGGTGGGCACCACCGAGCAGATTGCGGGCGATGACCCACATGCGGAACAGCAACTCCTCGTCACTGCCGTTCCAGAACCAGAAGGTGGTTTCCCAGTCGTCTCCGGCATCCATCTCTGTGGGGGGCGCTACCGGCGTATCGACGTCGTCTGGCGTTCCGTTGTAGCTGTGCAAGCGGTAGTCGAGCCCCCGCAAGCGGTGAGCGTCCACGCGCTCATGGACGCGCTCTGGAAGTGTCTCGCTGCCGGCGAGGGCATCGACTTCAAGCGTTGCCAGGGAGACCGCGATGGCGCGGCCACACCGTTGTTGCACCACATCTCGCCAGCTGGAGGTGAGCTGGCCGCCGGGGTCCACCCAGGTGAATTCCGGAGAAAAAGACCGGATTCGGGCATGGCCTTGCCGTGGCGCCAGCACTTGCTGGCGCAAGGGTTCCAGGGCGCGTTCGAGCGCGCGGGATAGTCCGTTTTCCAGGGCGTCCACCGTGGCACTCCGGTCGGCATCCGGCGAGCCGTCCACGGCCATGCCGGCCGGGTCGGCCCAGCGCACATGGACGGGAACGCGCACTCTCAGCGACACGACAAACTCTCCAGACAGCAGAGGAGGGGACGCTGCAGCTTGGACATATGCGGGAGCAGGTAAACCTCAGCGCGGGCGCAATGCCCGTGCCAGTCGCTCCTGGGCTTCGCGCGACACGCTCTCGGCAACACCGGCGGCGCGGGCCTCGGCGGCACTGTCGATGATTTCGATGACCACCGGAAAGTGCAGCTCGATGTCGGCGCTGGCGTCATCGACTGCAAGCTCAGCGACAGCGCGTGAACCCGCAGATGGGTAGACGACTTCGTTTTCATGCACCAGCGCGAGGCCGGTGCGCACGACGCGCTTGGCACCGACGCGCCGCCCCGAGGGGGGGCGTCCCATTCCACCGATCATGCGCCATTCCCTGATCTAGGCGAGGATCGGCCCACGCTTACCGGTGGGTTGATCGTGCTGGCGGCAACTCTGCCGCCGAGTGCAAAGCCTGAGAAGGTGGCAACCGGAGCGCCGCTGATGGTGGCATTGGTCGGGCTGGCATTGGTGATGATGCAGCCGTCGAGTAGCACTTCGGAGAGCGACCACTCGGGATCGCCTTCTTCCACTTCTTCGAGCACGATGGAGAAGGGCTGGCCGCTGAGCGCGAGCTTGGTGAGCTGCGCCGTCGAGGGGCCTATGGCCTTGACCGAGATCGAGAACGACATCTGCTCAGGCATGTAGATGACGCCGATGTGCGTTGCCTCGATCGAGTGCATGGCCTCGGCGTTCATCGAGAAAGTAGGCTGGAAGCTGTCAATGGGCGTGATGAGCTTCTCGCCGGAGCCGTCGTTGTACTTGACCGACAGGCGGGAGTTCCAATTTGGCATGTTGTCCTCCAGGAAACGGATTCAGCGGGTTGAAAGGGGTTGGTTCAGAAGCGCGGTTGAAGGGCCACGCGCAGGCGATGCACGGCGGGACCAATGACGATGACCACCGTGAGGTCAACCAGGCGATCGGCGCGGGTGTTGGTGATCAGCGCTTCCTCCCCTGCGCTGCGTGCAGCTTCGGGTTTGAGCAGCGCGTCGTACACCGGGACGATGACGGAATAGTCGGTGATGGCGCCGGAAGTACGTACCTCGTCGAGCACG